>Ga0265798_10000312_pt1 | contig 87231 bp, 67 predicted proteins | sample P3T30metagenome_FD_192430 | JGI IMG/M metagenome (GOLD analysis project Ga0265798, IMG submission 192430) | Plant litter microbial communities from East Loma Ridge, Irvine, California - P3 T30 | ecosystem: Environmental > Terrestrial > Plant litter > Unclassified | place: USA: California... | reverse complement strand
GTCTGCTCAACTTGCTGCGCGATGCACGCAAGGATCGGCAATTGTATGCCGGCGAGGACGGTGCGACCGATCGTCTCACCGTCACGCCGACGGCCGCCACGCTGCGAGTGCAGTTCGACCTGCCGCTGGGCGCGCCGCAGCGTTAGCGCTGGCGCACAACTCGGCATTCCCGGCACCGGAACGCTGCTGGAAGCTTGCGAAATGGCTGTGCACTATAATCATCGCTGACCAATTCAAAGGAAAACAAGTGTCACGTCGTGCCAAGTCGCTGCCATTGGCTGCCCTGTTTTATTGCCTGTTATCCAGTACGTTTGCAGCGCCCGTCAAGCCGCCAAAGGTGCCGCAAATGAGCCAGCAATATATCGACGAATCGAAGCTGGTCGCACTGAAGCAGCCTGCCCCCCTGGCGGCGGAACTCGACGCTCTCGGCAAGGGAACGACGGAGGAACGCATTGCTCTGCTCAGGAAGAAAGTACTTGCGGACCTGGTTTTCGTAAAAGGCGGCACCTTCATGATGGGAGATTTCGGGCCTCTCTGGTCACCAGAGAAGCTCCCCTACAGCGATGACCCCACAAACAAGGCCGTGCACGAGGTCACGCTGTCCAGCTTTTCAATAACGAAGTACAAGACAACGTATGCGGAATTCGATGTGTATTCCGACGCCACCAAAACGGACCGTGCGGCAAACGGGCCGCTGGATAAAATATACCGCCACCCGACCGTTCCGGCCGGTGTCCCCTGGCAGCGTGCGAAGGATTATTGCCAATGGTTGGGCAAGGTGACACAGCTCCCGATCGATCTGCCGACCGAGGCCCAATGGGAATATGCGGCCCGCAGCCGTGGCCAATTCTTCGTGTGGGCTACCGACAACGGCAACATCGATTACGGCCGAAATATCCCGGCGGCCGGCCAGATAGAATTGCTGGCCCCGTCGGGCGAAAGCGACCCTTACCCGGTTGGCCTGTTCCCGCCGAACCCGCTGGGGCTGTACGACGCGTCCCATGACGGAGAAGAATGGACCAACGACTGGTTTGATGAACACTATTATCAGCAATCGCCACGCAAAGATCCGACGGGTCCGGCTACCGGCACAAAAAAAGTAGCGAGAGGATGGCCGATAGGCGACTCCATCGTACCGAATACCATGTACCGCAGAGTGCGCGCCTTGGTAAAACCTGATGCGAAGAGTCACTTTACTCCGGGAAAAATGCTGCCGCCAAGCTATCGGTCCAGCGGATTTCGCTGCGCGGTTCAGCAGCCGGTTCCGGCGCGCTGACCTGTTTCGCTAGTTCAGCCGCCAGATACCAAACACTGTCGCCACGACAGCTATTGGCAAGTAGTAATGGCAGCGTGCGTCAAGTTGTTTGGGGCTAGGCGATACTCTCCTGCCATGGTCAGGTTCGGTCGTTCGAAACAGCTTCCCGCATCGGGTGAACTATAACTGCCCGAGGCTAAACTCCAGGATCATATATGTCACTTCATGCCAAGCTGCTGCCCCTTCCAGCCATGTTCTGCTGTCTGCTCGCATCTGCCGACACATCATCAGTCAAGCCGCCGAAAGTCCCGCAAATGAGCAAGGAGCACGTCGATGAGACCAAGCTTGTGGCGCTGAAACAGCCCGCAGCCCTGGCCGCCGAGCTGGAAGCACTCGGCAAAGGCACGATCGACGAACGTGTAGCCAGACTCAAAAAAAAGGTTCTGTCCGACCTCGTCTTTGTTAAAGGCGGCACCTTCATGATGGGCGATTTTGGTTCCATATGGTCGCCCGAGAAGCTTCCATACAGCGACGATCCGAGCAGCAAACCGGTGCACGAAGTCACGCTGTCGAGCTTTTCGATCGCAAAATACAAGACGACCTTTGCCGAATTCGATGTCTATACGGAAGCTACCGGCACAGAACGTGCGGCGGGCGACAAGGTTGCGGCCAAGCAGCGATATCCTGCTGCGCCCGCTGGCGTTCCATGGCAGCGCGCCAAGGATTATTGCCAATGGCTGGGAAAGATCACAGAACAGCCGTTTGATTTACCCACGGAGGCTCAGTGGGAGTACGCAGCGCGCAGCCGCGGGCAGTTCTTCGTCTGGGCGACCGACAACGGCAATATCGACTTCGGCCGCAATATGCCGGCGGCAGACCAGGTGAAGCTCCTGACACCGTCGGGCAGCGGGCGCCGCTACCCCGTGGGGCTGTTCCCGCCGAATCCCCTGGGACTGTACGACGCGTCCCATGACAACGAGGAATGGGTAAACGACTGGTTCGACAAGGACTATTACAAACATTCTCCGAAGCAAGACCCGAAAGGGCCGGCCGAAGGGACAATGAAAGTGGCACGGGGCTGGCCTGTAAGCGACTCGATTGTCCCGAACACCATGCACAGAAGGGCAAGACCGTTGACGTGGCCCGAGGAGAAGACCGAAGACATCGGCACCATCGCACCCAACTATTTGTCGCAGGGGTTGCGTTGCGCCGTGCAGAAACCGTCGGAAGTCCAATAGAACCGACCAGCCCGTCAGACGTAGAACGTTGGATGCCCTGTTGACGAAAAGCGCGGCCGATCGGTATTGCGCCGCGCCGCATGGCGTACTGGAACCGGGTGCGGGGAAGCTGAAAATCAAGCGTCGACTTACCACTGTCGACATCTCTACCGTCGCTTGGCGAATCAAAGGCCCTAAAGATCCGTCATCAACCAACGCTCTTGAGCGGAGGGGGACGTGTCAAGGCAAAGCGAGGCTAATCGATTTCGAAATACAAAACGACATACGCCGAATTCGATGTGTACACTGACGCTACTAAAACGGAGCGCGCCGGCACGGACCCGTATAGCGTTACGCTTCGTCATCCGACAGTCCCTGCTGGCGTGCCATGGGAGCGTGCCAAAAACTATTGCCAATGGTTGGCCAAGATCACTGACCTGCCATTTGACCTGCCTACTGAAGCCCAATGGGAATATGCCGCGCGCAGTCGCGGTCAATTTTTTGTATGGGCGACTGATAACGGGAATATCGATTATGGCCGCAATATTCCAGCGGCGGGTCAAATCGAGCTCATTTCCCCCTCGGGAGGGAGGAACCCATATCCCGTCGGGCTGTTCCCGCCTAATCCGTTGGGGATGTTTGATGCATCGCACAATGGGGAAGAATGGACGAATGACTGGTTCGATGAACGCTATTATAAAAATTCGCCCGAAAAAGATCCCAAAGGCCCTGAAACCGGGAAAGAGAAAGTGGCCAGGGGGTGGCCAATTGACGATTCCATTTTGCCGAACACAATGTACCGCAGGGCTAATCCTCTGACAAAGCCGCAATGGTCAAGCATCGCCAAGCCGGGAAAAACGGAGGCTCCGGACTATGTATCTCAAGGTGTTCGGTGCTCACTACAAAAAACAACGAGAGTACCCTGACATCCCTCGCCTCGACATTTACACAGCATAGAACGTCTGTTCACCAACTGAGGCAAACAGCGGGTGATTATTGAGGTCATGCTGCGATGCATATTGCATGAAGTCACTAGGCACGACTGCGTATCCGCGTGTCGGGTCACTCTTGAGCATCGCTGCAAGCTCTTGGCACCATCCTGCGGCTGCAGGCGCGGAACGTGTCAATGAATTTGAAACACCAAGTGGAATTATGCGTGTCTAATTCTCGTGTTCAGGCTGCATTTCTCCGTGGCTGGTGATTGATCGACGCCGCTGACGGCCACTTGGCCTGTCGTGGTAGGCGGTGCTTGGAGCGGCCTGGCGTGCGTTTGTAGGCGCCTTCAAGCGTAGTTTGGCGCAGCTTGCGGATCTCGGCGGCGTGGCCGGTATGGACGCGTTCCGGAGTCATCATCCCGATGCCGGAATGATGATGCTGCTGGTTGTACCAGATGAAGAAGGTCGCGCAGTGGGCGCGTGCGTTAGCGAGCCAAAGCGCGCCGGAAAGCCGGGCTGGTATTTCAAAGTCTTGAACTGCGCCCCGGAGTACGGGTTGTCATTGGAGACTTAAGGGCGGCTATGCGATTTGGCGATACTGGATCGCACAGCAGCGTAGCCATCTGCTTGGCGCGCATGCTGCCGCGGTCGGCACGCTAGGTCAATGTGCCGGGCGGGTTGGGCTCTTCCCGCCGAATCCACTGGGACTTCGAGCTATAGGCCCAGTGGGTTTCGCTTCTCGCTTCAGCAGTCTGTTCCGCCGCGCTGAGCTGGCACACGAACAGGGCGGACAGCGGTGGTCTCGGCGCTACTCCTACAACTATCGGCTAGCTGACCTGCGATGCATTGGCGTCAGCGCCGTGACGTACGGCTGCAACCGCCTCGAGGCCGACTCTCCGCGATTCAGCCACTCTTGTCACGTGGACTATAATTGCTGAGAGCTTAACTCAAGGATTTCATATGTCACTTCATGCCAAGCTGCTGCCCCTTCCAGCCATGTTCTGCTGCCTGCTTGCGTCAGCCGACGCCATGTCGGTCAAGCCCCCAAAAGTTCCCGAACTGAGCAAGGAATACGTTGATGAGGACAAGCTGGTGGCGCTGAAACAGCCCGCCGCCCTGGCCGCGGAACTCGAAGCACTGGGCAAAGGGACCATCGAGGAGCGCGTGGCAAGACTCAAAAAGAAGGTATTGGCCGACCTCGTTTTTGTCAAAGGCGGGACGTTCATGATGGGGGATTTCGGGCCGTTGTGGTCACCAGACAAACTGCCTTATAGCGACGATCCGACCAGTAAACCGGTGCACGAGGTCACGCTGTCGAGTTTTTCGATTGCCAAGTACAAGACAACTTATGCGGAATTCGACGTCTTCACCGACGCATCCAAGTCCGAACGCGCAGCTGACAACCCGCTGGACAAAGCTTTCCGGTATCCGTCGGTACCGGCTGGCGTTCCCTGGCAGCGCGCGAAAGACTATTGCCAGTGGCTGGGTAAAATTACTCAGCTTCCTGTCGACTTGCCAAGCGAAGCGCAGTGGGAATATGCGGCGCGGAGCCGCGGACAGTTTTTTGTGTGGGCTACCGATAACGGGAATATTGACTATGGCCGGAACGTCCCTGCGGCGGGGCAAACACGTCTACTATCCCCGTCAGGAAAATCCAATCCATATCCAGTTGGTATCTTTCCTCCTAACCCTCTAGGGTTGTACGATGCGTCCCACAATGGTGAAGAATGGACAAACGACTGGTTTGATGAACATTACTATCAGCACTCGCCGCGTAAAGATCCGCAAGGTCCTGCTACCGGGACAAAAAAAGTAGCAAGAGGATGGCCGGTAGGGGACTCGATCGTACCCAATACCATGTACCGCAGGGCGCGCCCCTTGGTAAAGGCTGATACAGAAAGTGCCTTTACGCCGGGAAAAACGCTGCCACCCAGCTATCGGTCCAGTGGTTTGCGCTGTGTTCTATTGCAACAAGACCCGGTAAAGTGAATCCCGGGGGGCGAGCCTCACGCGGTATAGAATGCCCGCTCGCCTACGGACGCAAACAGCGGGTGATCGCCCGAATTGTCGCGTTGCAAAGCGTATTGCATTGAGTCACTGGGAACTACGGGGAAACCGCGGGTGGGTTCGCTCTTGAGCAGCGCCGCAAGCTCGCGATACCACAGGTTGAAGTCTTCGCCGTGTCGACTGTCGATACCAGGCAGATCCCGATTATATGGTGCTTCTTCTCTGAAGAATCTCTGCAGTCGAGCCAGATTGGCCTGATAACTCCCTTTGCTTCCGTCCTCACTCATGTGTTGGATAACGTTATTGCAGTCAGCCTTGGTATGCGACCACCGTTTAAGAATATGCATAATGGCGAGCTTTTGGTCTCTCAGGAACGAGTCTCCGATACCGAAGCCACTTTTGGCCCAGTCCAGGTTCCCATCATTACAGAGCTGATGAATCAACATGCCTTTCGTCTCGGGTGGTGCATAGCGTAATGCCTCAGGATCGGCAAGGATTTTGCGGGCGAGTTCCTGCCGCGCGTCAGCCTTGCTGAACTCACCATTGATGTCCTCCACCGTGCTGCGCAGCTCATCGAGAACGAGGCCGGCTTTCTTTTCAACCGATTCGCCAAGGCTGATCGCGATATACGCCAGATCGCGCGCGGCCTCGAACGCCGACTCCTGAATGTAATCCAGCCGCTTGAAGTTCGCATGGTACAGCTGATAGAACAGCCACTTGATGAACTTCAGCAGCAGCTTGACGTTCACCTCGAACGAGATCTTTCCTTCCGCGCCGAGGCCGACGCACAGGCCGGCGTCGGCGTGCACCTTGAATACGCCATCGACGTATTGCACCGTCAGCTTGGCATTGCCGCCGATACCGGCGAGCCCGGCGACGGCAGGGGCGACGTTGGCGAATGCTTCGAAAGCCTTTTTCTTGTCTTCCGGGTTACGCCACTCGATGGCTCCCTTGATCTCCGCATCCGCCTTCAGGCCGGCAAACGCGTTCAGACCGGCATCGACGCCGGCAACGCGCATTTGCTTCTCGTCGCCCAGCTCGTGGACGATGACGGTACGGGCGCGCCGCTTGCCCTTCTTCTTTGTCCTTCTGCCGACCGCGCGGGGCATTTGCCCGGTCTTCGTTTCGATACCGAGGCTGACTTCGGCCGCAATGCTGGCGCCCACGGCGCCCTTGACTTCGATCTGCGCCATGAATCGCACCGCACCGAGATCGATATCCTTGGCGGCAGCGTCCTTGTCCGCCAGCACGGCCGGCAATGTCCACATCCAGCCTTCCTTGCGCGGAAAGTAAATCGCGGCACTTGCTTTGGCTTCGGCGAACGCCACCTCCGCATGGCCCTCGGCGCGGAAGGAGACATTGCCTTTAAACGGTTCGAACGTGCCGTTCAGGCTGGCGCCATAGAGGTAACGCATGAACTGCGCGCCCGCGTCGAGCTCGATGTCACCCGTCACCGGGCCTGCGGTCAGCTTGCCTTCCTTATGGTATTTGTTGGCCGTATCCGAGTTCCACAGCGTGGCCCAGCTGCCGATCGAACCTTCAATGTCGACTTCCAGCTTGACGAGGTCCTTCAGCTGGAACTTGGCAGCTTCCTTGCCATACGCGACTGCCTTTTCCTTGTTGATTGTCCGTTTGCCGTTCGCATCCCGCGCGATAACGTCGCTCCACTTCGTCTTGGTGGCGTCCTTGAATGTGGGCCAATGGCGTTTCAGCTTGTCCGACGGAACATAGACCAGACTGCCGCGCGGCGGACGGATCCAGTCGCGGGACGGTGTGCGTTTCTTCCCCGTCGCCCATGAGCCTTTCATTACCTTCGAATATTTGCCGTCCTTGTATTCGGCAGGCTTGTTCGAGGTCTGGGTGGACGGAGCCGTCGGCAGCGGAATGAGTTCCACGAGCTGTTTTCCGGCGGTGCCGATTTTGGCAAGCGACTTGATTTTCGCCTGACACGTGTCTACCACCTCTTCCTGCCAGTCGAGGGCGAACTCCCAGTTTTTCTCGGCCTCCTCCAATGCGCCCGGTGTCGTCCGGTCAGGCTCGAGCGTCAGCTTGATGTATTCCTCCTCGAAGTACTGGACTTGCGCATTGGCGTCCTGCAGCGTAGCCACCAGCGAGTTCCATTCGCCGATCTCCTTGTTGAGTTCGTTCACCTCGGGCACGGGCACGGCGATGATTTCGCCCGTCTCCGGACGCAGGAACAGCATCGGCGCGTGTTCCGCCTGTGCTTCGACCTTGCTGCCACGGGCTGGGTTGGTGGCGCCTTCCTGAATGGGTTTCGGTGTCGCGGTGGTGGTATCGTTCGGCATCTGAATATCTCTTCCTGCTTGTTATCGCACTGCTGGACGGCGCGCCGGTACAGCCGGCCGCGTCGCCCGCGGACTCACTTGTAAACTCGCTGCTTAGTCGTCGAGGAACAATTTGAGCGCCTGACGCTTGAAGCCCGTACTGATCCGGTCCGTGTGACCGAGCTTGTCGGTTACCCCATGCGCTATCACGCCATCGGGCCCTTCGATGCGATACGCGGTGTACGCCATCGGCTCGCCGGTATGCTTGTCGGTCAGGACGAACTGTTCGTCGAACAGCGGCTTGGACGATGGCAGCTCCGGCGCATTGAAGCTGCCGTTGGCCGGTCCGCCGAGTTCTTTCGAACTGGCCTTGAACGACATCGTGCCCGGCCCATGGATCATGATGTTGCCGCCCTCGAGCTTGATATAGGCGCCCTGGGCGGTCAGCATCACGTGGTCTTTCGCGGCCACCGTCACGCTCTTGCCGATGCTGGCGACGGTGACGAGCTTGTCGGCCGTGAGCTTCGTCATGTCGGCGTGGCTTTGGACGCTTACCTTGCCGCTGGCGGCATGCAGGGCGATGCCGGTTTCCTTGTTGGGCTTGTCCGCCGCGCCCGCTTTACCGTAGGTGAACAGGCTGATCCCGTCTTTGACACCGCTGTGCCAGTCGGCCTGCGCGGCGATATTGATGTCCTGCCCGGCCGTCAGGCTGCTCGTGGCGCGGGACGCGACGATCGCGCTGGCGGGCGTGACGGCCACGATGCCGGCCGGGGCCGACAGTTGCAGCTGGGGCTCGGCAAGGCTGGCCGCCTGCCCCTGTCCGCCCGTGTCGCCTTCACCCATCCCTGCGTCCGTGGCCTGCAGCACCTCGACACTGTGCTGCATTCCCACGAGCGCCGGGAGTTTCGCGGCTTCCGTTTCGCCCTGCAAGCGGGCGTTGTGTTTCTGCGCCGTTTCCGCCAAGGACAGCTGCAGCTGCGCGCTGGACTCGTTCTGCGCCTGCGCGCCGCCGGCGTCGAGCTGGTGGCCGCTGCCACCGTTACTGGCTTCGGTGGACAGCAGCAGCCCTCGCGCGGCACGCAGCGCGGCACTGTGGGCGGTTTTCAGCTCGGCACCGAACCCGGCGGCGTCGAGCCGCTGGTTGTCCGTCTGGTGACGCAAATGTCCCAGGTTCAGTTCCGCAGTCCCTTCATGCGGTTTCGCATGGCGCTGCAGGGCGATCCGCGCCTCGTTCGGGCTGTCGTCGAACACCAGCTGGCTGAACGCGCCGGTGCCGTCCTGGCTGCTTTGCATGGCCTGGCTCTTGATTCCCGACAGCGCCGCGGGATGCGCATGCGCCCCGCTCTCGCCCGGGAACCATGCCGGGGCGTTACCGGTCGCAGCGCCGGTGCCCTGGGCCACGCCGTTGTTCTGCGCATCGGCCTGGCCGGCGCCGTTGTGCAGCGTGCCGATCACCACGGGCCGGTCGATATTTCCTTCGAGGAAGTCTATCAGCACTTCCTGTCCCACGCGCGGCAACGCGTTGCTACCCCAATTGGCACCGGCGACGGGGGCCAGGGGCGTGGCGACGCGTACCCATGTGCCGGACTGGTCGTCCGCCGGGGCGCCCGTGTGCCCTTCCGGCACGGGATGCTCCAGGCGGCTGTGGCTGGCACTGCCGCGCTGCCAGTGGAACTGTACCTTGATGCGATGGTCGCGGTCCGTGTGGATCACCGACCCGGCAGGGCCCACGACGATCGCCGTCTGTTGCCCGCGCACCAGCGGCCGGGGATGCAGCAGATGACCGCGTTCGTCCAGCCAGCTGCCGCGGTAAGGGGTGGCGGCCGGGATCGCGTCGATGCGGTTGCGATAGACGGGCCGCTCGCCCGCGCCGCTTCCGACGGCATGCAGACTCGACGCCAGATCGGCAAGATTAGTCTTGCGCAACAGGCACTGTCCCAACAGGCGCGTCAATGCGCCGTCGGTGTCCGCGTTCAGGTTGTTGTGGGCCATGTGACACACGCGCACGATCGTGAAGCGCGCGTCGTCGCCGCCGTCAAAGCTGCCGTGCTCCAGCAGCGTGAACGTGGTACCGGGCGCAAAGGTGCGCACCGTGCCCGCGCCGATAAAGGTTTTCTGTCGGGCCTGCAATGCCTGCAGTTGCCGCTCGGCGAGCCGCTCGCCCTGCTTGCGCGTCTGGTAGGCATAGGCGCCGGGATGGTCACGGCTGGTCAGCGTCGTGCTGCCGCTGGCGGCGCTGGCCACCTCGCGCAGGCTGCGCGAGCGATAGTCCCAGCTCGCCAGCTCGACGGCATTGGTCTGCAATACCGCCTGCATGCGCCATCGGTCGAGGCTGTCTTCGCGCATGACGGCGCCGGGCTGCGTAAAGCGCACCTCCGGCTGGGCGTTCGCCGCGAACGCATCGTTGTGATCGGCAATGACGAGCGTGTGCGTGCCCAGGCCGGCGCTGTCCGGATTCCCTTCGTGTTCGAAGAAGCAGAACAGCCCTTCTTCGCTCATCAGGCGCTCGACGAATGCCATGTCGCTTTCCTGATATTGCGTGGTGATGCTGCGGCGCGGATAAACTTCCGGGTCCTGCAGATCGAAGCGCCAGGCCGGCGCCAATCGGCCTTTGCCGTCATAACCCTTGAATACCGCTTCGAGAATATCGATGACGCTTTTATCCTGGAATATACGGCTGTCGCGACCGATACGCAGGAACGCTGTCCATGGTTCGATCACGAGCCTGTAACGGGCAAAGCCGCCATTCGATCCCGTCAGCTCCGCGGCGGTAACGTGGCCATGGAACGGACGCAAGGTCTCGCTGCCGGTCAGCAGTTCCACGAGCACGGGCTGGCCGACCAGCGACTTGAGTGCAATCGAGGCGTCCAGCGACAGCGCGGACAATTCGAACCGGAATCCGCTGCCGATCGCTTCTTCGCCGCGCAGGGTTTCAGCCAACAACGACTGCACGCCGTTGGACGTGGTCAGCCTGATGACGCGCTGGTGCTGCGTAAAATGTCCTGCCAGCGCGCCGACGACTGTAGAGACCAATAAATCAACCGCACCCGACATCCCGCTCTCCCGGCAAGCAATAATAAAAAATAAATACTCTACATTATAAAACATGCTGCATTGCAAGCCAGTTTTTTCCACCGATAAAATGGAATAATGTGACTCTACTGCTGCACGTGACGGGATCCGGGCAGCCTGACGGGAAGTATTGCCCTGCTGCCGCCTTGCCGCTCGGCGCGCCACTCGGCGGAGTGAATCGGTCAGTAGTGGCGGGCACTCACCATGGCATGGCATTGGACGGGATCGGTGCTGCCGAAGCGGATCCGGCAGAACTCGGCGAATGCGGCGCGCTGCGGTGCGGTCATGGCGGCCAGCGGCACGATTTCCAGGCCACGCCACGCCGGGTTCTCGAAGCGCCATTGCAACGCGAGCCGCCTCTTGACGAACGGCTCCCAGCTGACGCCCTGCTCGTGATCGCCCACGCGGCGCTCGACACCGACCTGAAGCGACAGCAACATCGCCAGTACCACGACCAGAATACGGCCGCGTCGCCTCGGCCCAGGCCGGGTACCGGCAACGGCCTGCGTCGACCCGCCGCTCATTTCCGGAACATGAGTGCCGAGCCGCGCTCCGTGTAGCCGCATTGCTTCGGCACCGACCGGCGCATCCGCTCATCCTGGAACGACATCCAGAAGGCCCGGTTCTGCCGCACGGGCGTGCTGAAGATGACGGTGCTGTCGTACGCGTACAGGATCATCAGCGGTGCCGTCTCCCTGCCCTGGTCGTCCTGCCCGCTGTAGATTTCCAGCTCCGCCTTGCCGTCGCCTTCCTCGAAGCCGGCGACGGCATGGCCGCTGTGCTGGTAGTCGCAGCCGCCACCGCTCTGGCTGAAGCGGAAGTCGAATGACGGCACGCCCCGCTTGTCGACCTGCCAGTTGCTCACCGAGAGCGTGCGGGTGACCGTCCCGTCATGCCGGGTCATTTCGACCGTGCCGGAAAACGCCACGGCCGCGCCGGCGGCGCCCAGCAAGACAGACGACATCAGGATCTTTTTCATGGCTTACCTCGACAATACGGCTAAAAGTTACATTTTACCAACAGGCGACGATCGTCCCGCATGACCGCAGCCTGCGCACCGTTGCTACAGCCAGCCGCAAGCTTCGCTACACTGCGGCCCATGAACTCGCCCGACACCAACCTGCACCCCCGCCCCCAGTGGCGCCGTCCGGAATGGCTGAGCCTTGACGGCACCTGGGAATTCGCATTCGACGACTCCGACATCGGCCGCACCGAAGGCTGGCACGATGGCCGGCCGCTGCCGCTGTCCATCGACGTGCCGTTCCCCTACCAGAGCGAACGCTCCGGCATCGGCACGAAGGACATCCATGAAATCGTCTGGTACAGCCGCGCCTTCACGGTGCCGGACCGCTGGCGCGAGCAGGACATCCTGCTGCATTTCGGCGCGGTCGATTACGTCACGGACGTGTGGATCAACGGCCGGCTGGTGGGCCGCAACCGCGGCGGGCACGTGCCGTTCTCGTTCAATATCGCGCCGTTCCTGCACGCCGGAGACAACCGCATCACGCTGCGCGTGGAGGACCGCCAGGACCCGTGCCAGCCGCGCGGCAAGCAGTCGTCGTCCGGCAAACCGGTGCGCATCTATTACTACTGCACGACGGGGATCTGGCAGACGGTCTGGCTGGAGCCCGTGCCGGCCATGCGCCTGGACGCCATGCGTCTCGTCACGGCCGACCCGAACGGCGCGCTGGCGCTGGACGTGCAGCTGCACGCACCCGCCGGCGGCTGGACGGTCGAACTGGACGTGCTGGCGGCGCTGGACGACGATGCGCCTGTCGTGGCCCGCGCCAGTGCCGATGCCGCGCGTGCCAGCGCCGGCCTGCGCGTGCAGCTCGAAGGCGCGCGGCCATGGTCCACCGAGGACCCGCACCTGTACGGCCTGCGGCTGCGCCTCGTGCGCGACGGCGTCACGCTCGACACCGTTCTGTCGTACGCCGGCCTGCGCAGCTTCGTCGCGCGCAACGCCCACTTCCACCTGAACGGGCAGAAGACGTTCCTGCTGATGGTGCTGGACCAGGGCTACTGGCCCGATACGCTGCTGGCGGCGCCGTCGGACGACGCGCTGCGGGCCGACGTGGAATGGATCAAGCGCCTCGGCTTCAATGCCGTGCGCAAGCACCAGAAGATCGAGGCGGAACGGTGGCTGTACTGGTGCGACCGGCTTGGCCTGCTGGTCTGGGAAGAGATGCCGAACGCGAGAAACTGGTCGCTCGAGGCCGAGGAAGCGCTGCTGGCGGAATGGGAACGCGCGGTGGCGCGCGACCTGAATCACCCGTCCATCGTCGCCTGGGTGCCGGTGGTGGAAAGCTTCGGCTTCCCTGCCCTGCGGCGCCACGCCAGCCAGCAGGCTTTCCTGGAGCGGCTCGTCATGCGCACGCGCCGCATCGACCCCACCCGCGACGTCATCGACAACGACGGCTGGGAACACACGAACCTCACCGACGTCTGCTCGATCCACGATTACTCGCAGCCGGCCGAAAAGCTGGTGGCGCGCTACGCCGACACGCAGCGCACGGGCCAGCCGCCGGGTAAGGGATGGTACAAGGACAAGCCGCTGTTCCTGCCCGGCGGCAGCTACCGTGGCCAGCCCATCGTGCTGAGCGAAGTGGGCGGCTTCCTGATGCAGCCGGCCGGCGTGCCGGAAGCGGAGCGCGACCGCCTGTTCGACTACTACGGCAACGCCCGCACGGTCGACGAACTGTGGCTGCGCTACCGCGACCTGATGGAGGGCATCGCGGGCCTGACCGCACTGGCCGGCATCTGCTACACCCAACTGATCGACGTGGAACACGAGCAGAACGGGCTGCTGACGTATGACCGTGAACCAAAATTCGACCCGGAGGAACTGGCGGCGCTGCACCGCAGGCTGTTCAACGTCGGCTGATCCATTGGGGACAGGCACCTGTTTTCAGGTCTCCGACCTGAAAACAGGTGCTTGTCCCCGGCTTTCCAACAACAGCGATAGCGTTACCAAAGCCACATCACTCATTTACTGTAAGGAAATATTTCCAAACGTTTCGTCGTTGCCGCTCCGACCTGATACACTTGGTTGTTTACCGAAAAACTTTCCCCTCCACGGAGACCGCATGAGCACCACAACGACGGGCCACCTGGCCAAAATCCTCAATGACAACCAGGACGCCCTGCTGGAAGGTTGGCTCAGCGGTATGCTGTCGCGCATGGTACGGCGCGACAAGGCGGCCGAAGCGGACATCCGCCAGCACGCCGGTCGTTTCATTCCCCAGGTGATCAAGGCGATCGAGAAAGCGCAGAGCTACGATTTCGACCATACGGCGTTTGCCGAGGTGCGCGCGCAGCTGGCCGAGATGTCCGCGGCACGCGTGCGCCAGGGCTTCTCGCCGACGGAAACGGCGCAGTTCATCTTTGCGCTGAAAGAGCCCGTGTTTGCCCTGATGCGTACCGCGCTGGCGGCCGAGCCGGGCCAACTGGCGGCCGAGATGGCGGAAACGGGCACGCTGTTCGACCGCATGGGCCTGTACACCATCGAGGAATACCAGAAGAGCCGCGAAAACGTCATCCTGCGCCAGCAGCAGGAACTGCTGGAGCTGTCCACGCCTGTCGTGCAGCTGTGGAAGGACGTGCTGGCGCTGCCGCTGATCGGCACGCTCGACAGCGCGCGCACGCAGGTCGTCATGGAAAACCTGCTGAACAAGATCATCGAGACGGGCGCCTCGATCGCCATCATCGATATCACCGGCGTGCCGACCGTGGATACGCTCGTTGCCCAGCACCTGCTGAAGACCGTGGCCGCCGCGCGCCTGATGGGCGCCGACTGCATCATCAGCGGTATCCGTCCGCAGATCGCGCAAACCATCGTGCACCTGGGCGTCAATCTGGAAGACGTGATCACGAAAGCCACCCTGGCCGACGCCTTCCTGATCGCCCTGAAGCGCGTGGGCGCCACCGTGACCCGCACCGACCTGGCAGCCTGAGACGCCCATGGACCGCATTCCCATTCTGAAGATGGGTGACCTGCTGCTGGTCACCATCCAGGTCGACATGCACGACCGGCTGGCCATGACGCTGCAGGACGACCTGACCGGGCGCATCGTCAAGGACCGTGCCCGCGGCGTGCTGATCGACATCTCGGCGCTCGACATCGTCGACTCCTTCATCGGCCGCATGATCAGCAACACGGCGGCGATGGCCCGCGTGCTCGATGCGCGCACGGTGCTGGTCGGGATGCAGCCGGCCGTCGCCATCACGCTCGTCGAACTGGGGCTGACCCTGCACGGCGTGCAAACGGCACTGAACGTGGAAAAAGGGGTCGCCCTTCTTCAACGGCAGGCGGATTAACTTTTTCGACAGGCGGCTTCCTTGAGCAATAACGACGTCGACGCACTGGTGCTGCCGATCCGGTCCGACGAGGACGTGGTGCGGCTGCGCCAGTCCGTGCGCGAACACATGATCGCCGCCGGCTTCAGCCTGATCGATCAGACCAAGATGATCACGGCTGCCAGTGAGCTGGCCCGCAACACGCTGCGCTACGGCGGCGGCGGCGAGGCCCACATGCTGAAGCTGGTGAACGGCATGCGCCGTGGTCTCAGCCTGGCCTTCATCGACCATGGTCCCGGCATCGCCGACATGAAACTGGCACTGACGGACGGCTACACCACCGGCGGCGGCATGGGCCTCGGCCTGTCCGGCGCCAGGCGGCTGGCCGACGAATTTGAAATCGAATCCTCTCCCGGCGTTGGCACCACGGTAAAGATCTGCAAATGGAAACCGTTCTAGCCTTCGAGGGCAGGCAAACCTGCCACCCGCTGGGCGATGCAAGTCAGGTCGGTTCCGTGCGCCGCGCGGCCGCCGACCTGTGCGTCCGGCTGGGTTTTGACGAGACGGATGCCGGCGAAGTGGCCATTGCCGTCAGCGAGGCAGCGACCAACGTGCTGAAACACGCCGGCCACGGCGAGATCCTGCTGCGGCCATTGCGCGCCGGCGCGGCCGTGGGCCTGGAAATCCTCGCATTGGACCGCGGCCCCGGCATCGCCAATATGACCGCCAGCATGAGCGACGGCACGTCGACGGCGGGCAGCTACGGCGTCGGCATGGGCGCCATGCAGCGCCTGGCCTGCGAGTTCGACATCTACAGCGCGCCCGGCAAGGGCACCGTCGTCATGATGGCGCTGTGGCAGCGCGGCGCGGTACGGGCCGAACGGTCGCTGCACTGCGGCGCCGTGTGCCTGCCGATGCCGGGCGAGGACGTCGCCGGCGACAGCTGGGCGCTCGCCACCGACCCGACCAGCGCCACCGTCATGGTGGCAGACGGCCTGGGTCACGGCCCGCTTGCCGCCGAAGCGTCGGAACTGGCATGCAGTGTGGCCATGGCGGATCCGGAGCAGCCGGCGTCCGTCGTGCTGGAAGACGCCCATGCCGCATTGCGCGCCACCCGTGGCGTGGCGGCGGCGGCCGTGCGCATCGACATGCTGCACGACACGCTGGGCTTCGCCGGCGTCGGCAATATCAGCGCGCACCTGATCCAGGGCGAACAGCGGCGCCAGCTCGTGTCGCACAATGGCATCGTCGGCAGCAATATGCGCAAGGTGCAGGAGTTCCCCGCCACGTGGGACGGCGACAGTATGCTGGTGCTGCACTCCGACGGCCTGGGCTCGCGCTGGGACCTGGACACGTATCCGGGCCTCGTCCACTGCCATCCGGCGGTGATCGCCGGCGTGCTGTATCGCGACTTCACGCGCGGCCGCGACGACATTACCGTGCTGGTGCTGCGCGACCGCCAGGGGTGGTTGGCATGAGCCTGCGCATTCTCTCTCTGGCCATTCAGGAGGAGCTGGATGTGGTGGCGTCGCGCCAGCGCGCGCGCCAGATTGCGCTGCTGTGCGGCTTCGGCAACCAGGACCAGGCGCGCATCGCCACGGCCGTCTCGGAACTGGCGCGCAACGTCTACAGCTATGCGAACACGGGGCGCGTCGAGTTTTCCATCGAAGGCGAAACGGTGCCGCAGCTGCTGGTGATCCGCGTCGAGGACGACGGCCCCGGCATCGGCAACCTCGACCTGATCCTGTCCGGCCGCTACCAGTCGCGCACCGGCATGGGGATGGGCATCCTGGGCGCACGGCGCCTGATGGACCAGTTCAATATCCGCACGGCAGTGGGCGAAGGCACCGCCATCACGCTGAAAAAGCTGCTGCCGCAGGATGCGCCGCTCGTCACGCCGAACGCCATCGGCGCCATGGGCGCGCAACTGACCGCGATGTCGACAAACGTGACGCTGGCCGAAATGCAGCAGCAGAACCGCGAGCTGCTGGCGACGCTGTCGGAGCTGAAGACGCGTCAGGACGAACTGGTACAGCTGACGCGCGAGCTGGAGGACACCAACCGCGGCGTCGTGGCGCTGTACGCGGAACTGGACGAAAAGGCCGACCACCTGCGCCGCGCGGACGAGATGAAGACGCGCTTCCTGTCGAACATGAGCCACGAATTCAGGACGCCGCTCAGCTCCATCCGGGCGCTGTCGCGACTCCTGCTGGAACGGGTCGACGGCGACCTGTCCGTCGAGCAGGAAAAGCAGGTGCGCTTCATCCTGAAGGGCGCCGAATCGCTGACGGAGCTGGTGGACGACCTGCTCGACCTGGCGAAGATCGAGGCGGGCAAGATCGACGTGCGCCCGGTCGCCTTCGAAGTGGGCGACATGTTCTCGGCGCTGCGCGGGATGCTGCGTCCGCTGCTGGTGAGCTCGAAGGTCGAGCTGCTGTTCGACGAGCCGGAACAGCCCGTCACGATGATGACGGACGAGGCGAAGCTGTCGCAGATCCTGCGCAACTTCATCTCCAACGCGCTGAAGTTCACGGAAAGCGGGCATGTGAAGGTCAGCGCCACGCTGCTGCCGCAGCGAGGCATGGTGCGCTTCGACGTCGAGGACACGGGCATCGGCATCGCCGAGGAACACCAGCAGATCGTGTTCGAGGAATTCTCCCAGGTCGAGAACCGCCTGCAGCACAAGGTCAAGGGCACCGGCCTCGGATTGCCGCTGTGCCGCCGCCTGGCCGGCCTGCTCGGCGGCTCGGTCGGCCTGCGCAGCACGCCGGGCCAGGGCTCGACGTTCTCGGCCACGATCCCCCTTGCCTACGACACGATGCCCGATCCGCTGACGTTCCGCGAATCGCTGGCGCAGGAGGACACGACAGGCATCCCCGTGCTGGTGGTCGAGGACGACCGCTCGACGATGCTGCTGTATCGCAGCTTCTTCCGCAACACGCCGTATCGCGCCATTTGCGCGCGCAGCCTGTGGGAGGCGGAACAGGCCTGGACGGCGCAGGCCCCGGTCGCCGTCATCCTGGACCTGTACCTGCAGGGCGAGGACAGCTGGCGCTGGCTGGCGCAAACGAAGAACGACGAGCGCCGCAAGCACGTGCCGGTGATCATCGCGTCCGAGGTGGCCGACCGCCAGAAGGCATTTTCGCTGGGGGCCGAAGCCTACCTGGCAAAGCCGGTCGTGCGCGACGAACTGCTGGCGCAGTTGAACGCATTGTGTCATGTACACTAGAGGAATCATGATGGTATCCGCACCCCAGTCCCTGATCCTCAATGTTGACGACACCGACGCCGCCCGCTATGCGAAGACACGTATCCTGCAGCGCGCCGGCTTCAACGTCATCGAAGCGGGCAGCGGCACCGAGGCGCTGGAAAAAGCGCTGGGCGAAAAGCCGGACCTCGTCCTGCTCGACACCAAGCTGCCCGACATCAATGGCTTCGAGGTCTGCCGCCGGTTGAAGCAGGACCCGCACACGGCCATGGTGCTGGTGCTGCAGACGTCCGCTTCGTACGTCGCTTCGCCGGACAAGGTGCGGGCGCTGGACAGCGGCGCGGATAACTACCTGTTCGAACCGATCGAACCGGAGGAACTGCTCGCCAACGTGCGCGCCTTGCTGCGCCTGAGCCGCGTGGAGCGCGAACTGCGCGACATGGACCGCCGCAAGGACGAATTCCTGGCGATCCTCGCGCACGAACTGCGCAATCCGCTGGGCCCGATCCGCAACGCCGTCGAGCTGCTGCGCAGCCTCGATCCGCACGCCTCGCCGGCCCAGGAAAACGCCCGCCGCGTCATCCTGCGCCAGACCGATCACATGGTGCGCCTGGTGGACGACCTGCTGGACGTGTCGCGCATCTCGCAGGGGAAGATCGCGTTGCGCCGCGCGCCTGTCGAACTGCGCGCCCTGCTGCACACGGCCGTGGAAACGGCGGAACCGAACGTCAGCATCCGCAAGCACGACCTGACGGTCACGCTGCCCGACCATGACATCTGGGTGGATGGCGACAGTGTCCGCCTGGCGCAGATCGTCGGCAACCTGCTGAACAATGCGGCCAAGTTCACGCCGCCCGGCGGCCGCATCGTGCTGGCCGTCGCGGAAGAAGACGGCAGCGCCGTCATCCGCGTGACGGACAACGGCATCGGCATCGATCCCGAACACGCCGCGTCGATTTTCGACCTGTTCGCGCAGGCGGGCCATTCGCCCGACCGCGTGCAGGACGGCCTGGGCATTGGCCTCTCGCTGGTGCGTACGCTCGTCAAGCTGCACGGCGGCGACGTGAAGGTGAGCAGCGGCGGCCTTGACCAGGGGGCGACCTTCGAAGTGCGTCTGCCCGTTCTGGCCGCCACGCCGCAAGCGGCCAGCGCCGGTGTGGCCGCGGAGCCTGAACGCCCGGCCGACACTTACCGCATCCTGGTGGTCGACGACAATGTGGACTCCGCCGAAATCGTCAGCGCGCTGCTGCAGTTCGCGGGCCACGAAGTGCACATGGCGCACGACGGCGCGGGCGCCATCGCGGCCGCCCTGCAGCTGGCGCCGGACGTGATCTTCCTCGACATCGGCCTGCCGGACATGAGCGGCGTCGAAGTGGCCGAAGCGATGCGCCGCCATCCGCGCCTGGAAAAAACCGTGCTGGTGGCACTGACCGGCTACGGCCAGGACAAGGACCGCACGGGCGCCATGGCCGCCGGCTTCAACCGCCATCTGACGAAGCCCGTCAATATGGAAACGCTGAACGAGACCGTGCGCACGCTGATGCAGCGGTAACCGCCCGACGTTTGCAGCCGCTTACCGCGGCGCTGCGCTAGAATGCCCCCGGTCCTTGTCATGAACGGCGGCGCTGGCGCTGCCATATTTCCGATCACAATGCGCAAACTTCACCTCAAGCTGTCCGGAATCTGCCTGGCCGCAGCCCTGTTCCTCCCTACCCTTCCCGCAACCGCCGCCACCCCGATCACCCTCGACCAGGCCATGGCCCATCCTGACTGGATCGGCACGCCCGTCGAATCGGCGTGGTGGAGCTGGGACAGCAAGACGGCTTACTACAAGCAGAAACGCGCGGGCTCGCCGCTGCGCGACACCTTCGTAGCCGGCGCCACGGCGCGCAAGGTCGGCGACGCCGAACTGGCCGCCATCGATGCGCCCAACCTCGTCTACAACCGCGAGCGCACGCGCGCCGTGATGGTGCGTAACGGCGACCTGTTCGAACGCGACCTGAAAACGGGCACGCTGACGCAGATCACCCGCAACACGACCGCGGCGGCCGACCCGCAGTTTTCCAGCGATGGCCGGAGCGTGCAGTTCCGCGTCGGCCACGACTGGTTCAGCTGGAACCGCGCCGAGCGGCTGGTCGCTCCCGTGGCGCTGCCGCGGGCGATGAAGGACCCGGCCGCGGAACCGGACGAAGACTATCTGCGCGCGCTGCAGCTGCGCCTCATTACGACGCTGAAACGCCAGAAGGAAGACCGCGACGCCGGCCGCGCCCAGACGGAAGCGGAACGCCGCGCCGATGCGACGCGTGCGCCGACGCCGATCTACCTGGGCGAGAAGATAGTCATCGACGCGAGCGCGCTGTCGCCGGACGGCCGCTGGCTGGTGCTGGCGACGTCGCCGAAACCGGCGGACAACGGCCGCGTCGGCAAGCTGCCGCGTTATGTGACGGAATCGGGCTACGAGGAATTCGACGACCAGCGCACCCGCGTGGGCCGCAATCTGCCGCTGGCGCAGACGTTGAAGCTGATCGACCTGCGCAGCGGCTCGCTGCGCGACATCCCGCTGGATGCACTGCCCGGCATCGCCACCGATCCGCTGGCGGCCATGCGCGCGGCGCGCAAGCTGGAACCCGTCAAGGGCAACCGCGCGGTACGCCTGGACGACGACGAAGGCAACGGCATCGCCTGGAGCGGCGACGGCGCGCAGGTGGCGCTGTCGATCCGCGCCGTCGACAACAAGGATCGCTGGATCGCCTCCGTCGACCTGGCCGCCGCGCGCCTGACGCCGCGGCACCGCCTGACCGACAACGCGTGGATCAACAACAGCTACAACGAATTCGGCTGGCTGCCGGACAACCGCACGCTGTGGTTCCTGTCCGAGGAATCGGGCTACTCGCACCTGTACACGCTGGGCGCCGACGGCCGCCAGCGCGCGCTGACAAGCGGCAAGTGGGAAGCGACGCAGGTCAGCTGGAACGCCGACGGCACGGCCGCGTGGGTCATGTGCAACCGCAAGACGCCGGGCCAGTATGAAGTCTGCGCCGTCTCGCCGAAGGACGGCAGCGTGCGCGAAGTGACGCAGCTGGGCGGCGGCGTGGAGGAATTCACGCTGTCGCCGGACCAGCGCCGGCTGCTGGTGCGCTGGTCGTCATCGTACGTGCCGCCGCAAGTGGCGATCGTGCCGGCTGCCGGCGGCGAAGCCGTCAAGCTGACCGATACCCGCAGTGCGGAATTCAAGGCACGCGAGTGGATCATGCCGCAGTTCGTGGCCGTGCCGTCGACGCACGGTGCGCAGCCCGTGTGGGCGAAACTGTACCGCCCCGCCACGCTGGAACCGGGCAGGAAGTATCCCGTCGTGATGTTCGTCCACGGCGCGGGCTACCTGCAGAACGTGAGCCATCGCTGGTCGAACTACTTCCGCGAGCAGATGTTCCACAACCTGCTGGTGGAGAAGGGCTACATCGTGCTGGACATGGACTACCGCGCGTCGAAAGGCTATGGCCGCGACTGGCGCACGGCGATCTACCGCCAGATGGGCCACCCGGAGCTGGAAGACTACGTCGACGGTGCGAAATGGCTGGCGGCGAACCAGCAGGGCGACATCGACCGCGTCGGCATCTACGGCGGCAGCTATGGCGGCTTCATGACGTTCATGGCGCTGATGCGCGAACCGGAGCTGTTCAAGGCCGGCGCCGCGCTGCGCCCCGTCTCGGACTGGACGTCGTATAACCACGGCTACACGGCCAATATCCTGAACACACCGGACATCGATCCGGAAGCGTACAAGGTATCGTCGCCGATCGAGTACGCGGACCGGTTGAAAGGCCACCTGCTGATCGCGCACGGCATGGTGGACGACAATGTGTTCTACCAGGACTCGGTGCGGATGGCGCAGCGCCTGATCGAACTGAAAAAAGACCATTGGGAACTGGCCAGCTACCCGCTGGAGCGGCATGCCTACACGCAGCCGGAGAGCTGGTACGACCAGTACCGGCGCATCTACCAGCTGTTCGAGCGCACGCTGAAATAAACCGGCGACGCTGGCGCACCGGGGACTGGCACCGTTTTTTGGTCGGTCCGCCGCGCGGCCTGTCCCCGACGTGGTGCTTCCGACGTCGCAAGGCTTCGCACCGCCACGGAAAAAGTGCCCGAAGCAAACGTCGCCTACGCATCGCGTCAAAGGTCGGGGACAGGCACCTCTTCGGGCGTTCGCCCGAAGAGGAGCCAGTCCCCAGAATCACTCGGCCAGCAGCTCCAGCAACGTCAGCGCCACGACCTTCGTCGCCCGCCGCAAATCCTCCAGCAGCAGCTTCTCGTCGGCCTTCTTGGCATTCGACTCGGGCACCGTGCGCGGTCCGGCGCCATACAGCACGGCCGGGATGCCATGCTCGCCATACAGCCGAGCATCGGCATACAGCGGCGTGCCGACGGCGGGCACGGCTTCGCCCAGCACGGCCTGCGCATGTTTCTGCAGCGCGGCCACCAGTTTTTCCGAGCCAGGCAGCGGGCGCAGCGCATGCGACAGCAGCAGGCGCCGGATCTCGATGCGGATGCCCGGTACGCCCTCCACCGCATCCTCGATCAGCCGGCGCACCTGCGCTTCCACGGCCACCGGATCCTCTTCCGGGATCATGCGCCGGTCCATTTTCATGACGACCTTGCCAGGCACCACGTTGGTGTTGGTGCCGCCATCGATGCGCCCCACCAGCATCGTCGGCGAGTCGATGCCTGGCACTGCCGATTTGATCTTCTTCAGCTCGGGCAACTGGCCGTAGATCGCGTTCAGTATCCGCGTCGCCGCCTGCAACGCATCGACGCCCGTTTCCGGCATCGCGCCGTGGCCGGACTTGCCGTGCACGGTGATCTCCAGCTGCAGGCAGGCGTTGTGCGCCGTGACGATGTTGTACGAGAAGCCGGCGGCAATCACCATGTCCGGCTTTGTCAGCCCCTGCTCCAGCAGCCACCCCGGTCCCAGCAAGCCGCCGAATTCCTCGTCATAGGTAAAGTGCAGCTCGACGCCGCCCTTGAGCGGCACGCCCAGCGCTTCCAGCGCGCGGGTGGCGAAAATGTAGGTGGCGAAGTCGCTTTTCGAGACGGCGGCGGCGCGGCCGTAGAGGTAGCCGTCCTCGATCACGCCGCCGTACGGGGGATGGGTCCAGTTGTCGCCCGGCGGCACCACGTCGCCGTGGGCGTTCAGCGCCACCGTCGGCCCGCCGGCGCCGTAGGGCCGGCGCACGATCAGGTTCGTGATGCTCTGCATGCCGTAGTCGCGCACCAGCGCCTCCGGCACCGCGTGCTTTTCGGCCTGCCAGCCGTAAGCTGCCACGAGTTCGGCGACCGTGTCCGCATGCGGGGCGTTGTTGCCGGGCGGGGTGTCGGTCGGGACCCGCAGCATCTGCTGCAGGAAGGCCACTTCCTCGTCGAAGTGGTTGTCGATCCACGCGTTTAATCGTTCAGCGATGCGTTCCTGTGCGTTCATGTCATTTGGCTCCGGCCGCGAACCACGCGGCGATGGTGGCGCGTTCCGCGTCCGTCATATTGGTCAAGTTCCCGATCGGCATGGCCTTCAGCTCGACGACCTGCTTGTGAATCTGCGCCGCGCGCTGGTGCACCTGGTCGGGCGTATCGAACACGATGCCGGCCGGCGCCGCGGCAAAGCCGGGCTGCGTCGGTGCGGCCGAATGGCACGACAGGCAGCGTTCTTTCATGATGCTGCGCACCTGCGCAAACTGCGCGGCAGGATCGGCGGCCGCGGCCGACGCGGCGGGCCGCGGCGGCGCGATGGCCACCGCCACGGCCAGCAGCAGCGCCACGCCGATGGCGGGATAGCGCCATTCCACGCGGCCCTTGTGGCGCAGGTTGAAGAAATGGCGGATGAAGACGCCGGCCGCCATGACGAACGCCAGCACCAGCCAGGCGTGGGCGTGCTGGTACGTCATCGCATAGTGGTTGCTGATCATGATGAACAGCACCGGCAACGTGAAGTAGTTATTGTGGACGGAGCGCTGCTTGGCGCGGATGCCGTGGACCGGGTCCGGCTTGCCGCCCGCCTGCATCGCCGTCACCATCTTGCGCTGGCCCGGAATGATCAGCATCGCCACGTTCGCCACCATGATCGTGCCGATCATCGCGCCCACGTGGATGTATGCCGCGCGGCCCGACAGCAGGTGCGTCAGCGCATACGCCGCGGCCACCAGCAGCGCGAAGACGACGACGCCGAACCACAGGTCGTGCCGGCCCAGCGGCGAGCGGCACAGCAGGTCGTAGACGATCCAGCCGGTCACGAGGAAGCCCAGGCCGATGCCGACGGACTGCATTGCCGTGAGATCGGCCACCGAGCGGTCGATCATCATTGCCTGCGCGTTGAAGTAGTAGGCGATCGTCAGCAGCGCGAAGCCGGACAGCCACGTGGAATAGGCCTCCCATTTGAACCAGTGCAGTTCCTTCGGCAGTTCGGCCGGCGCGACGAGGTATTTCTGCGGGTTGTAGAAGCCGCCGCCGTGCACGGCCCACAGCTCGCCCATGACGCCCTTCCGCGCCAGTTCCGATTCGGGAGCGGGCGGACGGATCGAGTTGTCCAGCCAGACAAAATAAAACGAGGCGCCGATCCAGGCGATGCCCGTGATGATGTGCAGCCAGCGCACGAGAAGGTTAAGCCATTCGAGGCCATACGGGATCAGGTAGCCGAAGACTTCCATGTAAATCCTTTATTCGCAAGGGGTGCTGACTAAGCGGCCATACCTACGGCAGTGTACAGAAGATAACGCCGTCGGGTTACGCCCACATGAATGTTCGCGTATATTGGACATATTCACGTTCATATAGCCCAGCCGATGTCTTCCCTGCCGCAACACCTCGACCTGCACCTGATCCGCATACTGTACCTGCTGCTGGTCGAGAAGAACGTGTCGCGCGTGGCACTCAAGCTGAATCAGCCGCAGCCCTCCATCTCGGCCTCGCTGCGCAAGCTGCGCGAGCTGACGGGTGACCCGCTGCTGGTGCGCGGCGCGCGTGGCATGGTGCCCACGCAGCACGGCGAAAGCCTGCTGGAGCCGGCCAAGCGCATTCTCGAAGAGACGGAAAACCTGTTCGTCAGGAAGACGCCGTTCGTGCCGCAGGAGGAAGCGCGCACGTTTCATATCGCGGCGCCCGACTACCTGGACAGCCAGTTCCTGCCGAACGTGGTGGCCCTGCTGCGGCGCGGCTCGCCGCGCAGCCGCGTCGTCATCCACAACCTCGGGCCGGGCATCGACTACATCCGCCTGCTGTCGGATGGCGACATGGACCTGGTCATCGCCAACTGGGACGAGCCGCCGCAGCACCTGCACATCTCCAAGCTGTTCGAAGACCCGATCATCTGCGCGATGCACGCGGCCAGCCCGTACGCGAAGCGCACCGCCAGCGATGCGATGACGCTGCACGATTACCTCGCGCTGCCGCACGTGGCACCATCGCAGATCGTGCCGGGCTACGGCGGCGTGATCGACGCCTTCCTCGAACGCCAGAACCTGCGCCGCAACGTGGCGGTGGAGTCGGCATATTTCGGCCTGATCCCGTACATGCTGACGCAGACGGACCTCGTGCTGACCACGGGCCGCCAGTTCCTGCGCTTCTATGAAAAGACACTGCCGCTGAAGACGTTCACGGTGCCCGTCAAGTTCCCGCCGATGCGCTTCTACCAACTGTGGCATGAGCGGGTGCACCAGGCGCCCGAGCACAAGTGGTTGCGGGACCAGGTGACGGCGGCGGCAAAGGGATTGGGCGCCGGCTGAGCGCCTACTTGCGCCCCTTGCGCGACTTCACCCGCAAGTGCGCCGGCAGTTTGCTCTTGCGCCAGTTGGCCGGGTTGCCGCAGTCGCACGGCACGTCGCATGAGTCGCAGACGCACTCGGCGACGTCGCAATCGCCGCGCTGCCGCCGCAGCAGCGTATTCGCATAGGCCGTGCGACGGTGCGCCTCGCCGCAACCGGCCAGGCGCCGACGCAGCAGGCCGATGCCCTTGCCCGCGCCATGGCGCGCAATGACACGCCTGCCGTATGCCGAACAGCTTTCGCCGCCGGTGGCGACGCGCGTGGCGCAATCGAATCCTTTGTAGGGCGACAGCAAACGGCGATACAGCCAGATCGCCGCCAACAGCAGGTGCTTCATCAGTTCTCCCGGATACAGCCTATATCATACCGCCCGCCCAGCGACCGCCGGCTGGCGTTATCATCGCCGTTCACCATGGGATGCCTGCGATGACACTCACCGACCTGAATACCTGTTCCCTGCCCGCCTTCGTGGACGCGCTGCGCGGCATTTACGAACATTCGCCGTGGATCCCCGAGCGTGTCGCCGCACAGCGGCCATTCGCGACCGTCACGGCGCTGAAGCAGGCCTTGCAGGCCGGCGTCACGGCAGCTTCCGCAGACGAGCAACTGGGCCTGATCCGCGCCCACCCGGAGCTGGCGGGCAAGGCCGCCGTAGCGGGGGCGCTGACCGCCGAGTCGAACAGCGAGCAGGCCGCATCGGGCCTGAACCTGTGCAGTCCCGAGGAATTCGCCACACTGCACCGCCTTAACGCCGACTACAACGCGAAGTTCGGCTTCCCGTTCATCCTGGCCGTCAAGGGCCCGACGGGCAAGGGCTTGAGCCGCCAGGCCGTCATCGCCACGTTCGCGCGGCGCCTCAAAAACGACCGCGCTGCGGAGCTTGCCGAGAGCCTGCGCCAGATCCACCGCATCGCCGAGATCCGCCTGAACGATCTGCTCGCGGTGCGGCTGGCCTACGGCCCGCGCATCATGGACTGGGCCGAAACGCTGGCGCAATGGAGCGACGATGCCGACGGCCTGACCTGCGCCTACCTGACCGATGCGCACCGCGGCACGGCCGGGCAGCTGGCCGACTGGATGCGCGCGGCCGGCATGGAAGTGACGATCGACGCCGTCGGCAATGTCGTCGGACGTTACCTGTCCGACGCACCGGACGCGAAGACACTGATCACGGGATCGCACTACGACACCGTGCGCAACGGCGGCAAGTATGACGGACGTCTCGGTATCCTGCTGCCGCTGGCGCTCGTGCACGACCTGCACGCACGCGGCGAGAAGCTGCCGTACCACCTGGAAGTCATCGGCTTCGCGGAAGAGGAAGGCGTACGTTTCCGCAGCACCTTCCTGGGCAGTAATGCGGTCACGGGCCGCTTCGACATGGCGCTGCTGGACGCAACGGACGGGGATGGCGTCACGATGCGGGACGCACTGGTCGCCGCCGGCTACGACCCGGCCGCCATTCCGGCCATCGCCCGCGATGCCGGCGACGTGCTGGCCTATGTCGAAGTGCACATCGAGCAGGGACCGGTGCTGCTGGAGCGGGGACTGCCCGTCGGTGTCGTCACGGCGATCGCCGGCAGCTCGCGCTATCTCGTCGAGCTGACGGGTCTTGCCAGCCATGCGGGCACGACGCCGATGACGATGCGGCAGGACGCGGCCGCGGCGGCCGCCGAAATCGTGCTGCTGGTGGAGGAACGGTGCGGCCGCTTTCCCGCGCTGGTCGGCACCGTGGGCCAGTTGCAGGTGCCGAACGGCTCCGTCAACGTGATCCCCGGCGCGTGCCGGCTGTCGCTCGACATCCGCGCGGCCGACGATGCAGTACGGCTGTCGGCCGTGGAGGACGTCCTGCGCGGCATCGAGGCGATCTGCGCGCGGCGTCGCATCGAATTCACGATCGAAAAAATCGTCGAGGCCTCCGCCGCGCCGTGCGCGCCGCGGCTGATGGACCGGCTGGGCGACGCCATCGCGCGGCAGGGGGTACCGCGCTTCGACCTGCTGTCCGGCGCCGGGCACGACGCGATGGCGATGGCGGCGTTGACCGACGTGGCCATGCTGTTCACGCGCTGCGGCAACGGCGGCATCAGCCACAATCCGCTGGAGACGATGACGGCGGATGACGCGGATCTTGCGGCATGCGTGCTGCTGGACTTCCTGCGCGGCTTCACGCCGCGCTGATGCGTCAAGTGTTCGCCACGACGAGGTGCGCGCCGATCAGCAGCAGCGCCAGCAGCAGGCAGCGGCGGAACGACTCCGGTTGCAGCCGGCGGCGCAAGCGCTGCCCCAGCAGCATGCCGGCGATGGCGGGCAGCTGGGCTAGGAACGAGACGCCCGCGGCGGCAGGCTGCCAGGCATCGTGCGCCGCCAGCACGACGGCCAGCGCCAGGGTCGAGACGACAAACGACAGCCCCATCGCCTGCACCAGTTCCTCCTTGTCCAGCCGCAGTGCCTGCAGATAGGGCACGGCGGGCAGTACGAAGACCCCGGTCGCCGCCGTCAGCACGCCCGTGGCCCCGCCGACCAATGGCGCCAGCCAGTGCTGGCTGTCCGCCGCCACCTTCCATTCCCATGCGCTCAGGCCAAGCAGGCCATACAGCACCAGCGCAAGACCCAGCACCATGGTGCCGCCCTGCGTCTGCAGCATGACGGCGCCGCCGACGAGGGTGCCCAGGCAGATCCCCGCCATCATGCCGCGCAGGCGCTGCCACAGCGGATACAGCGGCCGGCCCGACAGCACCTGCCAACCGTTCGTCAACAACGAAGGCATGACGAGCAGCGCGGCGGCTTCCATCGGTGCCATGACAAGGCTCAGCAGCGCCATCGCGACGGTGGGCAGGCCCATGCCGGTCGTGCCTTTCACCAGGCCAGCCAGCAAGAACACGATGGCGATGTAGAGAATGTGCGTTGCGGTGTAAGAGTCCATGACCGCAGTGTGCCAGTGGTCCCGGGGTCCGCAAATCTGGAATATACTCTTGCAGCCTTCGTACCAAGCGAAGGCTGGAGAAACCATGCGATTCGACCTGACCGACCTGAAGCTGTTCCTGCGCGTGATCGACAGCGGCAGCATTACCGCCGGTGCGTCCCATGCCCACCTCGCCCTGGCGTCGGCCAGCGCCCGCATCCGCGGCATGGAGGAGACGCTGGGGGTGCCGCTGCTGGTGCGCGGCCGGCGCGGCGTCGAGCCGACCGAGGCCGGGCGCACGCTGCTGCACCACGCGCGGCTGATCACGCAGCAGATGGAGCGGATGCGTGCCGATCTGGGCGAATACGCGACAGGCCTCAAAGGTCACATTCGTCTGCTGTCGAATACGTCGGCGCTGACGGAATTCCTGCCCGACAAGCTGGCAACCTTCATGGCGGCGCACCCGCACGTCAACGTCGACCTGGAAGAACGCCTCAGCACCGATATCGTCGAAGCGATGCGCGACCAGCTGGCGGACATCGGCATCGTCACGGATGCGGTGGACAGCGCGGGGCTGGAGACGCGGCTGTTCAAGGAAGACCGGCTGGTGCTGGCCCTGGGATTGGCGCACCCGCTGGCGAAAGGCCTGCGGCGCAATGCGGTGCTGCCGTTTTCGGCCTGCATGACATACGACTTCATCGGTCTGGCGGGCGACAGCGCGCTGCAGCAGTACATCGGCGAGCAGGGTGCGCGGCTGGGCCACCGGCTGCGTTACCGCGTGCGGCTGCGCAGCTTCGACGCGATCTGCCGCATGGTGGCCAGCGGCGCCGGGCTGGCCGTGCTGCCCGAGTCGGCGGTCGTGCGCTCACGCGACGCGGCCAACCTGAAGGTGGTCAAGCTCGCCGATCCCTGGGCGCGGCGGCGGCTGTTGCTGTGCATGCGCAGCTATGCCGAGTTGCCGGGGTATGCGCGGGAGCTGGTGGATGCGTTGGCGGCGCCGGTTTGAACGTTGGCAGAACGTCGGGGACAGGCACCTATCCGAGAGTCGGAGACCCTCGGATAGGTGCCTGTCCCCACACCATCACACGACCCGGGCCCGCTCCAGCATCGCATGCAGCAGCACGTTGCATCCCGCCTCCAGGTGCTCCGGCTTCGCATCCTCGATCTCGTTGTGGCTGATGCCGTCCTTGCACGGCACGAAGATCATGCCCGACGGCGCCAGCCGGGCGGCGTAGATTGCGTCGTGACCGGCACCCGAGACGACGTCCATCGTCGCATAGCCCAACTTTTCCGTCGCGCTGCGCACGGCGCCGACGACATCCGGATGGAACGGACATGGCGGGTAGTACGACACCCGCTCCAGCTTGATGTCCAGCCCAGTGTCAATGGCTGTCCTGTCGACGAACGCCACCATCTCCTCGTGCATGGTGTTCAGAAGGTGTTCGTTCACGTTGCGCAGGTCGATGCTGAACTTGACCTGGCCGGGAATGACGTTACGGCTGTTGGGGAACACCTGCATCATGCCCACGGTGCCGCGCCCGTACGGCGGGTAGCGGTTGGCGATCGCCACGACTTCGGGGATGATGCGCGCGGCGGCCTGCATCGCGTCCTTCCGCAAATGCATCGGTGTGGGGCCCGCGTGCGCCTCCATGCCCGTGATCGTGCAGTCGTACCACGACAGGCCCATCACGGCCGGCACGACGCCGATCACCTTGTCCGCATCCTCCAGCACGGGGCCCTGCTCGATATGCGTCTCGAAATAGGCGCCGATGGGGTGGTCGCCCGGCACCTGGTCGCCCTTGTAGCCGATCCGTTCCAGTTCCTCGCCGACGGTTTTGCCGTCCGTGTCTTTCGCCGCATATGCATGTTCCAGCGTAAAGGCGCCGCAGAAGACACCGGAACCCATCATCACCGGCACGAAGCGCGAGCCTTCCTCGTTGGTCCAGAAGGCCACTTCGATCGGCGCTTCCGTGCGGATGCCGTGATCGTTCAGCGTGCGCACCACTTCCAGCCCCGCCAGCACGCCGTAGTTGCCGTCGAACTTGCCGCCCGTGGGCTGCGTGTCGATATGGCTGCCCGTCATCACGGGCGCCAGCGCGTTGTTGGTCCCGTCGCGGCGCATGAAGACATTGCCGATCTGGTCGATCGTGACGCTCATGCCGGCCGCCCTGCCCCAGCCGACGACGAGGTCGCGGCCCTGCCGGTCCAGGTCCGTCAGCGCCAGGCGCTTGACGCCGCCCTTCTCCGTCGCGCCGATCTGCGCCAGTTCCATCAGCGCATCCCACAGCCGCTTGCCGTCGATCCGCAGGTGCGTCATTGCGACGTTCATTTCCTTCATGTCGTTCATGATGTTGTCCTCTCAGCGCGCCGAGACCGGCGCAAACGCGGGGCGGTCGATATGCCGGCCCGCCCCTTCCACGGCCATCAGTTCGCCCCGGTGGAATACCAGCTTGCCGGCGGCAACCGTCGTGCTGGGAATCCCTTTCACGGTGCGGCCTTCGAAGACGTTAAAGCCGCCTTTCGCATGCTGCGTGGCTGCCGAGATGGTGCGCGTGCCTTCCGGATCCCAGACCACGATGTCCGCATCCGCCCCGGCGGCGATCAACCCCTTGCGCGGATAGATATTGAAGATCTGCGCCGCATTGGTGGAGGTGACGCGAACGAACTCGGAGGGCGTCAGCAGCCCCTTGTTGACGCCCTCGTCCCAGATCACGGCCATGCGCTCCTCGACACCGCCGCAGCCGTTCGGGATCCTGGCGAAGTCGTCGCGCCCGGCCGCTTTCTGCTCGCCGCAGAACGTGCAGTGATCCGTTGCCGTCGTGTGCAGGTTCCCGCCCTGCAGTCCCTGCCACAGCGCGCGCTGGTGCTCCTTGCTGCGGAACGGTGGGCTCATCACGTGTGCGGCGGCGTAGTCGAAATCGGGGTGCTGGTAGACGCTGTCGTCGATCAGCAGGTGGCCCGCCAGCGCTTCGCCGTAGACGCGCTGGCCCGTGGCGCGGGCGCGTGCGATCGCATCGAGCGACTCCTTGCACGACACGTGCACGATGTACAGTGGCGTATGCAGCACGTTGGCGATGGCAATGGCCCGGTTGGCCGCCTCCGCCTCCACGGCCGGAGGGCGCGACAGCGGATGCGACGATGGGCCCGTCAAGCCTTGCTTCAGCAGGTCCTGCTGCAACTGGTAGACGAGTTCTCCGTTCTCCGCGTGCACCGTCGGAATCGCGCCCAGCTCCAGGGCGCGGCGGAAGCTTTTGACGAGCGTTTCGTCGTCCGCCATGATCGCGTTCTTGTAAGCCATGAAGTGCTTGAAGCTGTTCACGCCGTACTTGCGAACCAGCTCACCCATCTCTTCGCGCACCTGCTCGGACCACCACGTGATCGCCACGTGGAACGAGTAGTCGCCGGCCGCCTTGGCGGCCCAGCCGCGCCACTGGTGGTAGGCCTCGAGCAGGGATTGCTGCGGCGCGGGGATGACGAAGTCGATGATCGTCGTCGTGCCGCCCGCCAGGCCGGCGGCCGTGCCGGTATAGAAATCGTCGGCCGTCACGGTGCCCATGAACGGCAGGTTCATGTGGGTGTGCGGGTCGATCCCGCCCGGCAGCACGTACTGGCCGGCGGCGTCGATGGTCTGTGCCGATGCCGGCGCTTCCAGGTTCTCGCCAACGGCGACGATCCGGTCGCCGTCGCACAGCACGTCGGCGCGGAAGGCGCGGTCCGCGTTCACCACGGTACCGCCGCGAATGATGATGGTCATGGCGTCTCTCGTTTCGTTATCAGGATTGTGCCGCCGGTGCCAGCACCGGCACCGCTTTGCCGCGCATCATGGCGCCGTACACCACCGCCGAAATGGCGATGCCGACAAACCATGCGTATGTGTAGATCGTCTTGAACGCAGCGCCCACGTGCGGGAACGACTGCGGAAATGCCGCATTCAGGAAGCCGGGGATATTCGGCAGGACACCCAGCGCAAAGGCCACGATCGCCGCCACATTCCAGCCGCCGGCGTACGAGTAGATGCCGTCATCGCGGTACAGCTGGGACACGTCCAGCTCCGTTTTGCGCACCACGTAATAGTCGACGATCAGCACGCCGGCAATGGGCCCCAGCAAGGCGGAGTAACCGATCAGCCATGTGAAGATATAGCCTTCGGTCGTCTCCAGCAGCTTCCACGGCATCATCGCCAGCGCGATGGCGGCCGTGATGTAGCCGCCGGTGCGGTACGAGATCAGCTTCGGCGCCAGCGCCGAGAAGTCGTACGCGGGGCCGACAAGGTTGGCCGCCAGGTTGACGCTGACCGTGTCGATCAGCAGGATCACCAGCGCGACCAGCACGGCGATGCCGGTCATGCGGCTGGCCAGGTCGACCGGGTCCCAGATCGCCTTGCCGTACAGGACGACAGTGGCGGACGTGACGATCACCGCCAGCGCGGCCAATAAACCCATCGGCACCGGCAGGCCGACGGACTGGCCCACCAATTGATCCTTCTGCGATTTGGCGAAGCGGGTGAAGTCCGGGATGTTCAGCGCCAGCGTGGCCCAGAAGCCGACCATCGCGGTCAGCGACGGCCAGAACGTCACCCAGAACTGGCCGGCCTTGCTGCCGCCCGGGACAAACGCCGAGGGCTTGTCCAGCAGCGGGCCGAAACCGCCCGCCTTGTCGTACACCCACCACAGCAGCACGAAGCAGATCAGGATCTTCAGCGGCGCCGTGTACGTCTCCAGCTTGCGGATGGCATCCATGCCGTGCACGATGTACCAGAACTGGATGGCCCAGAAGGCGAGAAAGCACAGCAGCTGGGCAAGGTTGATGCCGAGACCGGGCAGCTTGTCGCCGCCGATCGGTGCGCCCGTCAGGACGCCCAGCAGCGTGTAGATCATCTGCCCGCCGAACCACGTCTGGATGCCGTACCAGCCGCAGGCGACGATCGCCCGCATCAGCGCCGGCAACCGGGCGCCATCGGTGCCGAATGACGCACGCGCCAGCACCGCGTACGGGATGCCGTATTTCGTGCCCGCGTGGCCGATGGCCAGCATCGGCAGCAGCACGATGGCGTTGGCCAGGAACACCGTCAGCACGGCCTGGTAGGCGGACATGCCGCCTTCGACCAGGCTGGCCGACAGCGTATAGGCCGGGATGCACATCACCATGCCCACCCACAGCGCCGCGAAGTGGTACCAGCGCCAGGTGCGCTGCGCAGCCGTGGTGGGGGCGAGGTCTTCGTTCCAGAGGTTTTGGTTCAAGTGCGGCTCCGGTGGTGGTTATGATGCGATCAGGCGGCGGTGGGGACCTTTTCCGCGCGCGGGTTGCGCGGATCCTGCGTCCAGTTCATGTACGGCAGGCCGGTCTGCTGCGGCACCATCGTGATGCAGCCCTGGACAGGGCACGTGATCTCGCACAGGTTGCAGCCCACGCATTCCTTGTCGATGACCTGATAGGTGCGCGCGGCGCTGACGGGATCGACCAGCCGGGCGATGGCCTGGTGCGACGTGTCCTCGCAGGCGACGTGGCACTTGCCGCAGCCGATGCAGGCTGTCTGGTCGATCCGGGCGATGACCTTGTAGTTCATGTCCAGGTACTTCCAGTCGGTCGTGTTGGGCACCGCCTTGCCGGCGAAGTCCGCCAGCGTGCGGTAGCCCTTCGAGTCCATCCAGCGCGCCAGCCCGTCCTTCATCTCCTCGACGATGCGGAAGCCATGCAGCATCGCCGCCGTGCACACCTGCACGCAGCCGGCGCCCAGCGCGATGAACTCGGCCGCGTCGCGCCAGTTGTTGATGCCACCGATGCCGGAAATCGGTAACCCTTGCGTGGCGGGGTCGCGGGCGATTTCCGCCACCATGTTCAGCGCGATCGGCTTGACGGCCGTGCCGCAGTAGCCGCCGTGCGTGCTGGCGCCGCCCACCGTCGGCAGCGCCACCATGCGATCCAGGTCGATCGACGTGATCGAGTTGATCGTGTTGATCAGCGAGACGGCATCGGCACCACCCGCTTTGGCGGCGCGCGCCGGCTGGCGGATATCGGTGATGTTCGGCGTCAGCTTGACGATGACGGGCAGGCGGCTGTGCTTCTTGCACCAGCTCGTGACCAGCTGCACGTACTCGGGCACTTGGCCGACGGCCGCGCCCATGCCCCGCTCCGGCATGCCGTGGGGGCAGCCGAAATTGAGTTCGATGCCGTCCGCGCCCGTCGCTTCCACCTTCGGCAGAATCTCGGCCCAGTAGTGCTCCTCGCACGGCAGCATCAGCGAGACGACGATGGCGCGGTCCGGCCACGCTTCCTTGACGGCCGTGATCTCGCGCAGATTGATCTCCAGCGAGCGGTCGGTGATCAGCTCGATGTTGTTGAAGCCGACGACCTCGCGGTTCTTGCCGTAGATGGCGGAGTAGCGCGACGAGACGTTGACGGCCGGCGGATCCTCGCCCAGCGTCTTCCAGACCACGCCGCCCCACCCTGCCTCGAAGGCGCGGATGACGTTATACGCCTTGTCGGTGGGCGGCGCGGACGCCAGCCAGAACGGGTTCGGCGCCTTGATGCCGCAGAAGTCGATGCTCAGGTCAGCTTTCATCACGCCACCTCCATATTCATCAGCAGATCGGCGTGAATCGCCAGCGCGGCCAGCTTGCCGTGCTGGACGGCCTGCACCGTCAGGTCCTGGCCCGGCGCCACGCAATCGCCGCCCGCATAGATGCCCGGCAGGGCCGTGCGGAAGTGGTTGTCCACGTCGATCTTGTCGCCGCTGCGTTTCAGCAGCGTGGCCAGCGGATCGGCCAGCGACGTTTCCGCCATCCCCTGGCCGATCGCCTTGAAGACGGCGTCCGCCGCGATCTCGAACGTCTCGCCCGTTCCGACCAGGCGGCCATCTTCCAGCGCCGTCTTCTCCAGCTTCAGGCCGCGCACGCGTCCCGCCTCGTCGAGCAGCACTTCGCGCGGCTGCACCCACGTCACCATCCGCACCAGGTTGGCCTTGGCGATTTCCTGCTCGTGATGGGTGGCGCTCATCGCGTCGAAGCCGCGGCGGTAGACCAGCGTGACCAGTTCCGCGCCGAGGCGCCCGATCTGCACGGCCATGTCCACCGCCGTGTTGCCGGCGCCGATGACGATGGCGCGGCGCGGCACGGGCAGCGCCGTCAGGTCGTCGGTCTGGCGCAGCGCGGCAATGTAATCCACCGCGGCCAGCAGGCCCGGTGCGTCCTCGCCCGTCAGTCCCAGTCGGCGGCTGGCGCCCAGGCCGATTCCCAGGAACACGGCGTCATATCGCGCGTGCAGGTCCTTCAGGTGCAGGTTCTCGCCCAGCTTCTGGCCATAGCGGATCTCGATACCGCCGATCCCCAGCAGGAATTCGATTTCGCGTTGCGCGAAGCCGTCCGTCAGCTTGTACTTCGCGATGCCGTATTCGTTCAGCCCGCCGGCCTTCGGCTGCGCTTCGAAGACCACCACGTCGTGCCCCAGCATTGCCAGCCGATGTGCGCACGACAGGCCCGCCGGCCCCGCGCCCACCACGGCGATCGTCCTGCCGGTCGGCTCGGCCCGCGCGAACGGATGATCGACAAACGACATATTGTCCGTGGCGTAGCGCTGCAGCAGCGCGATCCGGACGGGCCGCCCTTCCACGTCGTGATTGCGCACGCAGGCATCCTCGCACAGGATCTCGGTCGGGCAGACGCGCGCGCAGCTGCCGCCGAAGATGTTCTGCTTCAGGATGCCGGTCGCCGCGCCGTCCACGTTACCGTCGTGGATATTGCGGATGAAGCTGGCCACGTCGATCTCGGAAGGGCAGACGCGCGTGCACGGCGCGTCGTAGCAGTACAGGCAGCGGGCCGATTCGATTGCCGCCTGGCGTGCGGTCAACGGCGGCGCCAGGTCGGTGAAGTGCGTGGCCAGTTCGCCGTTGCTGGCGGTTGGGTGCGGGATGTAGTTGAGGGCTTCTAGCATGATGTGGTCCTGTTTTCAGACTTCACTGCTCGTATCAAAGGTCGGGGACAGTCCCCCTGCGGGGACAGTCCCCCGTGCCAATCCCGTCCCGGGACGGTCGACTGCCCCGACATCCGGCGTTGCTATTTCATCTGTGGGAATGCAAATTCCGCGCCAGCGCTGGCGGCGCCGTTTCCAGATGCGGGCCAGCGCTGCATCACGGCCTTGTGCCGCGTGTAGAAGCGCACGCCCTCGGGGCCGTAGGCGTGGTGGTCGCCGAACAGGCTGCGCTTCCAGCCGCCGAAGCTGTTGAAGGCCATCGGCACCGGCAGCGGCACGTTGACGCCCACCATGCCTACCTGGATCTGCCGGACGAATTCGCGCGCCACGCCGCCGTCGCGCGTGAAGATCGCCACGCCGTTGCCGTATTCGTTACGGTTGATCAGCTCCACGGCGCTGCCCACGTCCGGCAGGCGCACCACGCACAGCACGGGGCCGAAGATCTCTTCCTTGTAGATCGACATGTCGGGCGTGACGCGATCGAACAGCGTGCCGCCGACAAAAAAGCCGTTCGGCCGGTCCGGCACGCGGTGATTGCGGCCATCGACGACCAGCGTCGCGCCCTGCTCGACGCCTTCGCCGATCAGCTTTTCGATGCGCTGCTTTGCCGCGTTCGTGACGACCGGCCCCATTTCGGCATCGGGCGCCGTGCCGTCGCTGATTTTCAGTGCGGCCGTGCGCTCTTTCAGTGCGGCGACCAGCGTGTCGGCCGCGTCGCCCACCGCGGCCACGACGGAGATCGCCATGCAGCGCTCGCCGGCGGAGCCGTACGCGGCACCGACCAGCGCATCGACGGCCATCGCCATATCCGCATCGGGCATGACGACGGCGTGGTTCTTCGCGCCGCCAAGCGCCTGCACGCGCTTGCCCATCGCGCTGCCCTTCGCATAGATGTACTCCGCGATCGGCGTGGAGCCGACAAAGCTGATCGCCTGCACGGTCGGGTGCTCCAGCAGCGCGTCGACGGTGACCTTGTCGCCCTGGATCACATTGAAGACGCCGTCGGGCAGGCCGGCTTCCTTCAACAGGCGCGCATGCAGCAGCGACGGCGACGGGTCGCGTTCGGAAGGCTTGAGGATGAACGTATTGCCGCACGCGAGCGCCACGGGGAACATCCACATCGGCACCATGACGGGGAAGTTGAACGGCGTGATGCCGGCCACCACACCCAGCGGCTGGCGCATCGACCAGGCGTCGATACCGCGCGCGATCTGGTCGGTGAATTCGCCCTTCAGCAGATGCGGAATGCCGACGGCGAATTCGACCACCTCGATGCCGCGCGCCACTTCGCCGCGCGCATCCGCCAGCGTCTTGCCATGTTCGCGCGTCAGCATCGCTGCGAATTCTTCCGTGTGCTGCTGGCACAGTTGCAGGTAGTTCGACAGGATGCGGGCGCGCGCCAGCGGCGGCGTATTCGCCCAGGCGGGGAACGCCGCATCAGCGGCGCGCACGGCCGCATCGACTTCCTCCGCCGTGCCCAGTGCGACGCGGGCGACAGGCTCGCCCAGCGCCGGATTGAAGACGTCGGCATAGCGGCCGCTGTGGGTGTCGACGGTGCTGCCGCCGATGTAATGGGTAATGGTGTCCATGGTCTCTTTCACGTCAGGCCAGCAGTGCGTCCGCCGGCAGGTAGTCATAGCCGAGGGCATGGGCCACCGCTTCATAGGTGACCTTGCCGCGGCATACATTCAGTCCGTTCTTCAGGTGCGGGTTGGCGGCCATGGCCTTGGCCCAGCCCTTGTCCGCCAGCGCCACCGCATGGGCGATGGTGGCGTTGTTCAGGCCAAACGTGGAGGTGCGCGCGACGGCGCCCGGCATGTTCGCCACGCAGTAATGCACGACATCGTCGACGACAAACGTGGGCGCCTCGTGAGTAGTCGCGCGCGACGTTTCAAAGCAGCCGCCCTGGTCAATCGCGACATCGACGACTACCGCGCCGGCCTTCATTTGCGCCACCATCGCGCGCGTGACGAGCTTCGGCGCGGCGGCACCGGGCACCAGCACGCCGCCGATGACGAGGTCCGCATCCAGCACCGCTTCCTCGATCGTGTGCGCGTTCGAATACATCGTCTGCACGCGGTTGCCGAAAACCAGATCGAGCTGGCGCAGGCGGTCCACGTTCTTGTCGAAGATCGTCACGCGCGCCCCCAGGCCGACGGCCATCTGCAGCGCATTCGTGCCCACGACGCCCGCGCCGATGATGGCGACATGGCCCGGCGCCACGCCCGGCACGCCGCCCAGCAACAAGCCCATGCCGCCCTTGGATTTCTCCAGGTGCGCGGCACCGGCCTGGATCGACATGCGCCCCGCCACTTCGCTCATCGGCGCCAGCAGCGGCAGGCCGCCACCGGGGCCAGTGATGGTTTCGTAGGCGATGCAGACGGCGCCCGATGCAACGAGGGCCCTGGTCTGTTCGGGGTCGGGCGCCAGGTGCAGGTAGGTGTACAGGATCTGGTCCGGGTGCAGCATCGCGCATTCCTGCGGCTGCGGCTCTTTCACCTTGACGATCATTTCGGCGCGCTCGAAAATCTCCTGCGCCGTCTCGGCGATGGTCGCGCCGGCGGCGCCGTACATCTCGTCGGACAGGCCGATCGCCGCGCCGGCATTGCGCTGTACCAGCACCTGGTGGCCCCGCAACGTCAGCTCCCTGACACTGGCCGGCGTCAGGCCGACGCGCGATTCCTGGTTCTTGATTTCCTTGGGTACGCCTACGAGCATGATGATGTCTCCTTATGGGTGACCGCCGGGCGGCGGCGCCGATTGTGTCAGCGTGCCGGTCGCGATGGTTAATCGAGCTCCTTCAGAATCTTCGCCAGCTTGCCGAACAGCTCGTCGATATGGCGCTTTTCAAACACGAGCGGCGGCGACAGCGCGATGATGTCGCCCGTCACGCGGATCAGCACACCGTCCGCGAAGGCTTTCTTGAACGCCGCATAGGCGCGCGCACCCGGCTTGCCGGCAATTGGCGCCAGCTCGATCCCGGCGATCAGGCCAATGCAGCGCAGGTCGATCACGTGCGGCAGGTCCTTCAGCGAATACACGGCGTCGGCCCAGTAGTCCTGCAGCCCTTGCGCATGCTCGAGGATCTTCTGCTCCTCGAACACCTCCAGCGTCGCCAGCGAGGCCGCGCAGGCCAGCGGGTGGCCGGAATACGTATAGCCGTGGAACAGTTCGATGCCGGCCGGCGCCTCCATGAAAGCGTCGTGCACGAAGCTTTTCGAGAACACGGCGCCCATCGGCACCGTGCCGTTGGTGAGCCCTTTTGCCGTCGTCATCAAGTCCGGCTCGACGTCGAAGTAGTCCGCCGCGAAGGGCGTCGTCATGCGGCCGAATCCCGTGATGACTTCATCGAAGATCAGCAGGATGCCGTGCTTCGTGCACAGCTCGCGCAGCCGCTTCAGGTAACCCTTCGGCGGAATCAGTACGCCCGTGGAGCCGGCCACCGGTTCGACGATGACAGCGGCGATCGTCGAGGCGTCGTGCAGCGCGACGATGCGTTCCAGTTCGTCCGCCAGGTGCGCGCCGTATTCCGGTTCGCCGCGTGTGAAGGCGTTCTTCTCGAGGTTGTGCGTGTGCGGCAGGTGATCCACGCCGGGCAGCAAGGTGCCGTACGGCTTGCGGTTGGCGGCGATGCCGCCGACGGAAATGCCGCCGAAGCCCACGCCGTGGTAGCCCCGTTCGCGGCCGATGAAGCGGGTGCGGCTCGCCTCCCCGCGCGCCTTGTGGTACGCCAGCGTCATCTTCAGCGCCGTATCGACAGCCTCGGAACCCGAGTTGGTATAGAAGACGTGGCCGAAGCGGTGGTTGGTGTAGGCCATCAGTTTGTCGGCAAGCTCGAACGCGGCCGGGTGGCCCATCTGGAACGTGGGCGCGAAGTCCAGCTGCCCCACCATTTCGCGCACGGCGGCGACGATCTTCGGCTGCGCGTGACCGCACGGGACGCACCACAATCCGGCGGTGCCGTCGAGGATCTCGTTACCGTCGACGTCCTTGTAGTGCACCCCGGCGGCGGAGACCAGCAGGCGCGGGGAGGCCTTGAAATCCCGGTTGTTCGTGAAAGGCATCCAGAAGGCTGCCAGCGACGCCGGGCGCGACTCGTTCATTGTTGTTCTCCTCTTTTACGACCCGTAAAAAAATTTACCAGTTGGCAAAATGATGATGCAATAATAGTCACGCCGTTCACTATGGCACATATACACAATCGGAAAAACCTTCCAACCGTACAGGTAGCCAAAACAACACAGTTTCGCAGCGGGAGCCAACGATGGAGCACAGGGACGTTGCGGCGGGTCAAAGCACGGCGGGCGTTTCCCCCGCCTGGCCGGTGCTGCCGCTGGAGCGGGCAAAGAAAGGCAGCCTCGTCGACAAGATTGTCGCGGCGATCACGGAGATGGTGTCGGCGAAGGAACTTCGCATCGGCACGAAAATGCCGTCCGTGCGTCAGTTCGCGAAGTGTAATGGCATCAGTACCTTTACAGTTGTCGAAGCCTACGACCGGCTCGTCACGCTGGGGCTGCTGTCGTCGCGCCGCGGCTCCGGCTATTTCGTGGCGCGCCAGGAGGTTCCCGCAGCCTTGCTCCCGCCGCCCTTTGCCAGCGGTCCCGCCGCCGTGGATGCGCTCACGCCGGAGTTGTACACCGGCGTCACCGACGCGCTGCCGGTGGGCGCCGGCTGGCTGCCGCCCGAGTGGTATGGCGAGGACACGATCCTCGATGCAGTGCGCCAGGCCATGCGCATTCCGGCCAACCGGCTGCGCGGCTACGGCCATCCGCTGGGCTTTCCGTCGCTGCGCCAGCACGTGGCGGCCACTCTCTCGGACGAGCTGTTCCCCGTCGAACCGGACCAGGTGCTGCTGACGCACGGCGCGACCCACGCTTTCGACCTGATCCTGCGCACGCTGACGCGGCCGGGCGACACCGTTTTCGTCGAAGATCCCGGCTACAGCAACCTGCTGTCACTGATCCGCCACCACGGCTGCAACGCGGTTGGCATTCCGCGCGACGAACATGGCATCGATATGGAAGTGCTGGCGGAGCAGGCGAAACTGGCGCAGCCGAAGCTGATGTTCGTGAACACGGTGCTGCAGAACCCCCTCGGCACGTCGCTGTCGCCGGCGCAGGCGCATCGCCTGCTGGCGTTGGCCGAACAGTACGATTTCTGGCTGGTGGAGGACGACATCTACCGCGAACTGGCGCTGCGTGGCGAGGCCTCGCTGGCGGCGCTGGATGGGCTGCGGCGCGTCATCCGCGTCGGCAGCTTTTCCAAGACGCTGTCGCCCGTGCTGCGGGTCGGCTCGATCTGCGCTTCCGCCTCCCTGCTGCCGGAACTGGTGCGCGTAAAAATGCTGACGGGCCTGACAACGTCGGAAGTGAACGAGCGCGCGGTCCACCACGCCATCACGGCGCGGCCCTACCGCCGCATGGTCGAGAAGCTGGCGGCGCAGCTGGACGCGGGCCGCGAGCGCACGATCGACGCGTTGCGCGACGTCGGCATGACGCCGGTGGCGCGGCCGCGCGGCGGCATGTTCGTCAGCGCCGGCTGGCACACCGCACCGACGCCGGCACGCAACGGCCGCCTCATTGCGGACGCCGCGCTGCGCGCCGGCATCCTGCTGGCGCCGAACGAATTCTTCATGCTCCGGCCGAGCCGCACGATCTGGTTCCGTTTCAATGTCGCGTATGCGGATCAGCCGCAGCTGCGCGACTTCCTGCAATCGGTCAGGAGCGGCGATGAATAAGAACGCACCCCGCTTCACCAGCGCCGCACGGCGCCTGCAGAACCGCGACCGGCTGGAAGCGGACATCGTGGCCGAGGCGGTGCGCATCTTCGCCGAGTGCGGCTACGAGGGGACGGCCATCGCCGCCATCGCGCAACGGGCCGGCCTGTCGAAGCAGAACCTGATGTACTACTTCCCGACCAAGGCCGCGCTGTACCAGCGCGTGCTGGACGATGTGCTGGACGAATGGCTGGACCGGATGGCGCACCTGGCCGACGCGGGCGAGCCGGAGGACGTGCTGCGCGCCTACATCCAGGCGAAGCTGAAATTCTCGCGCGAGCAGCCCGACGCTTCGCGCGTGTATGCGATGGAGGTGATCGGTGGCGCCAGGCTGTATGGAGAGCAGATCCGCCAGCGCGTGGTGCCCGTGCTGCGGCGCGATATCGAAGTGTTCGAGGGGTGGCTGGCGGCCGGCCGCATCGCGCCCGTCAACGCGACGCACCTGCTGTTTTCGATCTGGGCGATGACGCAGTCGTATGCCGACTTCGCGCCGCAGATGGCACTGGTGCTGGGCCGGGAGCTGACGGAAAGGGATTTCGAGGCAGCCGAGGAGACGCTCGTGGCGATGGTGCTGGCCGCCGTCAACGTCGGGGACAGGCACCTTTCTCAGGGTCTCCGACCCGGAGAAAGGTGCCTGTCCCCAGCATTGGACAACTTACACCTGCCGGAACAGGGCCTGCTTCGTCCGCACCCGGGCACCCAGCACCACCAGCCCGCCCAGCAGCAGCCAGACCGTCGTGGGCTCGGGCACCGGCAGCAACGGCACGCTGCCCGTGAACGGCTGCAGGTGGATCTCGCCGCGCTGGACGAGGTCCTGCACGAACACGCCGCCTTCGATGTTCTGCCAGTTGGTCAGCGTGGCGCCAGTCGCCAGCACGGCGCCGCCGAACTGGCTGCCCAGCGTCAGGTTCGTCGCGTTATAAAAATTCCAGATCGCCTTGCCGCCGATGGCCTGCGCGGAGCCACCCAGGAAATTGGCATTGATCGACGCCGTCGTCACGTCCGTATTGAAGATGACGGTGCTGGCGCCGTTCAGGTGGAATTCGAACTCGCCCAGGCGGAACAGGCTCTCGTCGATCGCTTCCAGGTCGAACACGGCGACGCCGCTGGCATCGGCCTTCGCGTTGAAGACGGCCTTGTTGCCGTTGACGGTCACGGAGCTGCCGGTATCGGCCAGGCCGTTCAGCGATGCCGACAGATCGCCTAGCACACGGCCGAAATCGGTCGAGCCGGCCGCCGCGTTGACGTCTTGCATGGCGCCCGTCAGATCCGTCACCCGGCCGCCGTTGAAGTTATTCCAGGCGCTGGCGCCGGCCACGTAGGCGGGGCCGTTGAAGTTCGTGCCGCTGGCGCTGCCCTTGACGACGCTGGCGCCCGAATTGATGGTGGCGTTCGCAAGCGAACCACCGATGACGGCGCCGCCGCCGTTGACGTGCAGGTTGGCGGCGGCACCCTGTGCCGTCAGGCCGGCATAGGCGGAGACCGGTGCGCTGCCGAGATGCTGGCCGTAGTCGCCGCCGCTCACGCTGCCGCCGGCCCACGTGCGCCCGTCCACGTGCGACGTCGAGTCGATCGTGTCCAGCGCGACGACGTTGAGCTGGTTGAGGACCTGGTTGGCCGTCAGTGGCGCGGCAAGCACGGGACTGGCAAACGCCGCAACGATGGCAGCGGTCAAGGCATGGCGGAGCGTGTTGGTCATTGTATGTTTTGTAAGGTGAATTTCCATAAGGATATCATAGTTGATGCAGATTTAGCATTTTCCTGCGCCGGCGCAAGACATGGCCGGGTGAAATGCGCTGCCGTCCATCCCCTCGCGGCGCAAGTCAACCCGTCGAATCGACCATTCGTCGGACAGGCGTCCCGGCGGTCCGGCCAGAGGACTAAAGTCACCACATCGACAACCAACGGTAAGCATCCACCATGAAAACCATCAACAAGACCTTTACCGAAACGCTGCGCGAAGCGGCCGATGTCGTCGTCAGCGTGGTGCGCCATGCGATGCGCCGGCTGGAGCGGATGTCGTGGCCTTCGCTGCTGGCGCTGTGCGTCATGCTGGCGATCCTGCTGACGATCCTTCCGCTGGCGCTGACGCTGTTCGTGATTTTCCTGCTGGTGAAACTCGTCATCGGCGCGTTCGGCGTGCAGCGGCGCCACGTGCATGAACAGCCGCAGGACACGATGCCCGGCGGCGCAAAATGAGAATGGCGGCCAGTGGCGCCGGTGTGTTCGGCTTCCTGCGCGAACTGGGCGAGACGGCCAGCAGCCTGTGGTGGCAGTTCTTCGACTGGCTGGCGCAGGTGCCGTTCCGCCAGCTCGTCGTCACGTGGGTGCTGGCGCTGCTGCTGGCCTGCACGCCGGTCCTGCTGCCGAAACAGGCGCTGGCCTTCATCCTGATTTCGTGCGGCCTGAAAGTGCTGGCCGGCGGCAAGCGCAAGGCCGAGATCGAGGCGCGCGAAGCGGCCGCCCACGCCGGCACGGAAAGCATGGAACGGCGGCTGGTGGAAGCGCAGATGGCGGCGCTGCAGGCGCAGGTCGAGCCGCACTTCCTGTTCAATACCCTGGCGCTGATCGGGCAGCTGATCGAGACCGATCCGCCGCAGGCGGCGCGCATTCATGAGCACCTGATCGATTACCTGCGCTCGACCTTGCCGCAGATGCGCTCGCGCGGCGGCGGCACGCTGGGACGGCAGATCGCCCTGTCGCGCTCCTATCTCGCCATCATGCAGGCGCGCATGAAGGCGCGGCTGGCCGTCTCGATCGACGTGCCGCCCGAACTGGAAAGCGCGACCTTTCCGCCCATGATGCTGCAGATCCTGATCGAGAACTCGATCAAGCACGGCCTGGAACCGAAGATCGAAGGCGGCCGCATCGACATCCGCGCCCGCGCCACCGGCAGCACGATGGAAGTGGAGGTGCGCGACGACGGCATCGGCTTCTCGCGCTACGCCGGCGATGGCGTCGGGCTGACCAACGTGCGCGAGCGTCTCAAGCTGCTGTACGGCGCGCGCGCCGAGCTGCTGATCGAAACCCCGGCCGACGGCGGCTGCCGCGCGCTGATCCGCCTGCCGTTCACGCCGGACATCTTCGCCAAGGCCGGACCATGAACCCGACAGCGCTGATCGCCGACGACGAAGAGCCGATGCGCGACATGCTCAGAAAGCGCCTGCAAGACTGCTGGCCGGCGCTGTCCATCGTGGCCGAGGCGGCCAACGGCGTGGAGGCCGTCGCGCTGGCGGGGCAGCTCCGCCCCGACATCGTCTTTCTCGACATCCGCATGCCCGGCATTTCAGGCATCGAGGCGGCGCGCCTGCTGTTCAACCGCTGCCACATCGTCTTCGTGACCGCGTACGACCAGTATGCGATCGAGGCGTTCGAACAGGGCGCGCTGGATTACCTGCTGAAGCCTGTCGGCGGCGAGCGGCTGACGACGACGGTGGCACGACTGAAGAGCCGCGTCGGCCGCCAGCCGGACGACATCGAGCGCCAGCTGGGCCGCCTGCTGGCGGGAGGCGCGGTCAAGCCGGCGCGCAGCTACCTGCACTGGATCCAGGCGCAGGTGGGCAACAGCCTGCGCATGATCAGCACGCGAGAAATCCTCTTTTTCCGCGCCGACGAGAAGTACACGCGCGTGCAGACGGCGCAAGGCGAAGTCCTGATCCGCAAGACGCTCAAGGAGCTGGCGGAGGAACTCGATCCGGACGAGTTCTGGCGCATCCACCGCTCCACGCTGGTGCGGGTGGATGCCATCGCGGCCGTCACCCGCGACCTGCGCGGCCGGCAGATGGTGCGCGTGCGGCACTTCGCCGAAGAGCTGGAAGTCAGCCGCGGCAACACTCATCTGTTCCAGCAGATGTAGCGACGACGTTGTTTTTTTCTCCGCCTGACTCTGCTTGCCGCCCCCAAAACGCTGGTCTATATTGGTGATTCCGCCCCTTGCGGGTATTCGCCAGAACAAGGAGAAGCACAATGACGACGGTACCGAAGCAGACGCGCGCCACCATCATGCCTTGCCTGCGCTATCGCGATGCGCCGGCCGCCATCGAATGGCTCTGCAATACACTGGGCTTCGCAGCCCAGCTGGTGGTGCGGAACGAGGACGACAGCGTGGCGCACGCCCAGCTCACGTATGGCAACGGCATGATCATGCTGGGTTCGGTAGTCGACAGCGACTATGGCCGCCTGCTGAAAGAGCCGGCGGAAATCGGCACCTTCGTCACGCAGACCTCCTACCTCGTCGTCAACGATGCGGACCAGGTGTACGAGCGTGCCGTGGAGGCAGGCGCGCCGATCCTGCTGGACCTGCAGGACGAGGAATACGGCGGGCGCGGCTTCACGTGCCGCGACCCGGAAGGCCATGTCTGGAGCATCGGCACCTACGATCCGTGGGCCGACGCGGAAGCGGCGCGCTAGGAGCCGACCGCTAACGCCGTCACAAGGGCGGCGTCCGCGACCTGTGTGGGGCGAATGCCGATGAGGTCGCGGTACAGCGGCGGCAGGCCTGCGCACAGCCGCGCCACCGCCGCGTCGTCGCGCGGTGGCAGCACATACTGCAGCTGCGCCGGATTCCCGGCCGGCAGCGGGCCTTCCATCGTCGAGCCGTACGCGCCCAGATTCATGACGTCCAGCGCACTGTCGTCCGGCGCGCGCGCCAGCACGAACGTGGCGTCTTTCGGGTGGCCCAGGTAGCGGCGCACCTCCGCCTGCCGCGCCGCGCTGGCGCCTTCCATCAGCTTGTAGCGCAGCTGGGCATAGGCGCGCGTGCATTCCATGAACGCCGTGCGGATGGCGGACTTGCCGCGCCGGCCGTGGCAGCACAGCAGCAGGTTGCCGAAGGCGTCCAGCAGCACGACGGCGTCGCCGCTGCCACCTTGCGCCCGGTCACGCCGGACCGCATGCTCCAGGTAAGGCGCCAGGCCGGCGTCCGGCCGGCCCGGCGTGCAGCGATAAGTCAGCGCATCCGGGCAGGCCCGCTTCAGCGCGCGCACGATGGCATCGTCCGCCGGCAGGGTGGCCGGGTCGAGCAGGCTGGCGCGGGGCGGGTCGACGTTGAACAGGCCCACGACGCTTTCCGTCGTGGCCTCGAACACCAGCGAGCACAGGGCCTGCGTGGGTTCGGCGATCGTCTTACCGATGAAGAACGGAGGCGCCGCCGCGCCCCGTGGCGGCCGTGCATACGACGACGCTCCCAGCACCGCGGGATACGAAAACGTGGCGCGGGCGCGCTCACGCAGAGCCTCGGGCAACGCGGTGAACGACGCATCGCCTTCGTAATTGATGCCCGCGTTGCGGTCGTTGGCCGCGACGACGACATGAAAGCCGCCCGCCAGGATCGCGCCGGCACACATGCAGCAGGGATCGAGCGACGTGACGATCGTGATCTCGTGCGGCGGCGGCAGCGCCCTGCCCTTGGCAATCTCCGCGTAGTACCAGTCGATCAGCTGGCGTTCTCCATGGGCCGTCGGATCGTGGATAAGGCCCTGGCGGATGACGTTGTTGTGCACCGACTGCAGCACGGTGCCGAAGCTGTCCAGCATGACGCCGCCGACACCGAACGTACCCTGCGTCTTGGCGGCGATGGCTTCCAGCGACGCGATGGCGACCGCGGCCTGCACGTCGATGGCTTTTTTCACCGGCTTATTTCTTTTTGAGGTCGTGGCCGCCGAATGCGTTCGGCAGCTGCTGGGCCGCCGTCGTCTCGAACACGTCGCCCTTCAGGTTCGTCAGCACGACGGGCAGCTCATTGCCGCCCAGTTCGATGATGACCTGGCGGCACGCGCCGCACGGCGCGATCGGGCCTTCCGTCTCGCCGACAACGACCAGCTTGTCGAAGTCGCCCTGCTTGTAGCCGTGCGCGAACGCGGAAAAGAACGCGGTGCGCTCGGCGCAGTTGCACAGGCCGTAGGCCGCGTTTTCCACGTTACAGCCGTGGAAGACCTTGCCGTCATTGCACAGCAGCGCCGCGCCCACCTTGAAGTTGGAGTATGGGGTGTAGGCCTTCAGCCGCGCGGCCTTGGCTTCGTCGATCAGTTGTTGGGTGTTCACCGTTAGCTTCCGAGATTTGGTGACAGACACCTATTTCCGCGGGAAATAGGTGTCTGTCACCGGTTTTGACGTTATGGGCGAATCGTGCGGTAGACGATCGGGTTCGCCGCCGGTGCCGCGTCCGCGATCGTGTACGCGGCCTGCACTTCGGCGACGGCCTGCTTCGCCGCTTCTTCCGTGCGGGCGTGGACGATTGCCAGCGGCTGGCCGGCGTCGATCTTCTGGCCCAGTTCCGCCAGGTTCGTCAGTCCGACGCCGAAATCGATGGCATCCTGCGGACGGCGACGACCGCCGCCCAGGCTGACCACGGCCAGGCCCAGGCCGCGGCAGTTCGTCGTGGCGGCGTAGCCCGACTGCAGCGCCGGCACTTCGACGATGATCGGTGCGCGGTCCAGGTGCTTGTCCATGTTTTCCAGCAGGTCGGCCGGGCCGCCCAGTGCCGTCACCATCTTCGCGAAGCGCTCCGCCGCCGCGCCGCTGTCGAGCGACGCCTGCAGCGTGGCACGGGCTTCCGTTTCGTTGGCGGCGAGTTTGCCCAGCACGAGCATCTCGGCGCACAGCGCCATCGTCACTTCATGCAGGCGCGCCGGACGGAATTTGCCGGTCAGGTAGTCGATCGCGCAGCGCACTTCGACGGCGTTGCCGGCCGCGGGGGCCAGCGACTCGTTCATGTCCGTCAGCAGCGCGGACGTCATCATGCCGGCGCCATTGCCGACCTTGACGATCGACTCGGCCAGCTCCACCGATTTTTCGTACGTCGGCATGAACGCGCCGCTGCCGGCCTTGACGTCCATCGCCAGCACGTCCAGGCCCGCCGACAGCTTCTTCGACAGGATGGAACCCGTGATCATCGCCACCGATTCCACGGTCGCCGTGACGTCGCGGATGCTGTAGAACTTCTTGTCGGACGGCGCCAGCGAGGCGGTCTGGCCGATGATGGCGACGCCCACTTCCTTGACGACCTTGCGGAACAGCGCGTTGTCCGGCACCGTGCAGTAGCCGGGGATCGAATCGAACTTGTCCAGCGTGCCGCCCGTGTGGCCCAGGCCGCGGCCCGAGATCATCGGCACGAAGCCGCCGCACGCGGCGATCATTGGCCCCAGCAGCAGCGAGACGACATCGCCGACGCCACCGGTGGAGTGCTTGTCCATCACGGGACCGGGCAGGTTCAGCGATTTCCACTCCAGCACGTCGCCGGAGTCGCGCATGGCCAGCGTAAACGCAACGCGCTCGTCCATCGTCATGTCGTTGAAGAAGACTGCCATCGCGAGTGCCGCGATCTGGCCTTCGGTGGTGGCACCGCTCGTGATGCCGCCGACGAAGAAGCGGATTTCATCGGCGGTCAGGATGCCGCCGTCGCGCTTCTTGCGGATGATTTCTTGGGGGAGGTACATGGGTATTCTTTCTAAACTTTGTTAGCGTCCGATGAACGTCGGGGACAGGCACCTTTCTCAGGGTCTCCGACCCTGAGAAAGGTGCCTGTCCCCATTTCATCAGACCCCGTAAGGAATCCAGATATTCTTGACCTGCGTGGCATGCGCCAGCACGGTGCGTCCAGCCGCCTGCTGCGTGCTGAACCAGTCGCGGCCCTTGCCGCCGCCCGTCCACGTGCGCTTCAGCGAACCGGCCGACAGCTTCTCCACTTCGGCGCAGCCGGCGGCCGAGCCGTCGTGGCGCCATACCGCGTCGATATCGCTGTGCGATGCCAGCGTGCGCGCCAGTTCGTCGGCGCTGCCCGTGACGATGTTCACCACACCGCCCGGCAGGTCCGACGTGTCGAATACCTGGTACAGGTCCGTGGCCGACAGCGGATGCGCTTCCGACGGCACGGCCACGACACGGTTGCCCACGGCGATGGCCGGTGCGACCAGCGAGATGAAGCCCAGCAGCGGGTTCTCGTTCGGGCAGACGATGCCGATCACGCCGACCGCCTCGTTCAGCGCGACGGTGATGCCGTGCATCGGCGGCTGGTGCGCGGCGCCGTCGTACTTGTCGGCCCACGCGGCCCAGTAGAACAGGCGCTCGATCGAAGCCTGCACTTCTTTTTCCGCATTCTTGCTGCCGGTCTGCGCGGCGATGCGGTCGGCGAATTCCTTGCCGCGCGCGGCCAGGTTCTCGGCGATGTAGTACAGCACCTGCGCGCGGTTGTGCGCCGTCGCCTTGGTCCAGCCGGAGGCCTTGTGCGCCGCTTCGACGGCGTTGCGGATGTCCTTGCGGCTGCCTTCGCCGATCTCGCCGAGGAACGTGCCGTCCGCGCCATGAATCGCGCGGCTGTAGGCACCGTCCGGGCGCGCCTGCTTGCCGCCGATGTACAGCTTGGCCGTACGGTCGATGGCGAACGGATCGCTGGCGGCCGGTTTTGCCGCAGCCGCCTTGGCGATTGCGGGCAGCGCCGGACGCGCGTCTTCCGAGACCGGCACCAGGTACTCGAACATGCCTTCGCGGCCGCCTTCACGGCCGTAGCCCGATTCCTTGTAGCCGCCGAAGCCGCACGCGGCGTCGAACTGATTCGCGGTGTTGATCCAGACGACGCCGGCCTTGATCTGCGGCGCCACGTCCAGCGCCAGGCTGATGTTCTCGCTCCAGACGCAGGCGGCCAGGCCATACACCGTGTTGTTTGCCAGTTGCACCGCTTCGGCAGGCGTGCGGAAGCTCATCGCCACCAGCACGGGGCCGAAGATCTCGGCCTGCGCCACGGCGGCGGACGTCGACGCGCCCGTGATCAGGGTCGGCGGGAACCACGAGCCTTCGGCCGGGATCTCGCAGGCGGACGGTTGATACACCTCGCAGCCTTCCGCACGCGCCGCTTCGACCAGGCCGTGGATGCGCTGGCGCTGGATCGGGTCGACCAGCGCGCCGATGTCCATCGATTTATCGAGCGGCGAACCGAGACGCAGGTTGTCCATGCGCGCTTTCAGCTTCTTCAGGAAGCGCTCTTCGACGGATTCCTGGACCAGCAGGCGCGAACCGGCGCAGCAGACCTGCCCCTGGTTGAACCAGATCGAATCGACGAGGCCCTCGACGGCGGCGTCGATATCGGCATCCTCGAACACGATGTACGGCGACTTGCCGCCCAGTTCCAGCGACAGCTTCTTGCCGCTGCCGGCCGTGGCTTCGCGAATCAGGCGACCCACTTCAGTGGAGCCCGTGAAGGCCAGCTTGTCGATGCCTTCGTGCCTGACGATGGCTTCGCCCGTGCGGCCGTCGCCCGTGACGATGTTGACGACACCGGCAGGCACGCCGGCCTGCACGCAGATTTCGGCGAACAGCAGCGCGGTCAATGGCGTGAACTCGGCCGGCTTGAAGACGATCGTGTTACCGGCCGCCATGGCCGGTGCGATCTTCCACGCCAACATCAGCAGCGGGAAATTCCACGGCACGATCTGGCCGACGACGCCGACGGCGCGGTGGCCCGGGAATTCCTCGTCCAGCAGCTGCGCCCAGCCGGCGTGGTGGTAGAAGTGACGAGCGACGAGCGGCAGGTCGGCATCGCGCGTTTCGCGGATCGTCTTGCCGTTGTCCAGCGTCTCCAGCACGGCGAACAGGCGCGCATGCTTCTGCATCAGGCGCGCGATGGCGTACATGATGCGGGCGCGAGCCGGACCGCCCATCGCGGCCCATGCCGGCTGCGCGCGGCGCGCGGCCTGCACGGCGCGGTCGACGTCGTCGGCGTTTGCCTGCGTCAGCTGCGCCAGCTCACGGCCGTCGGCCGGATTGGTCGACGCGAACGTCTCGCCTGCTTGTTCAAGCGTTCCCCTTGTCCAGGCGCCGTCGATAAACAGGCCAAACTTGCGTCCGCGCTGCTCCAGCCACGCTTGCGCTTCTTTCGTGCTTTCCGGTGCAGGGCCGTATTCCATGGTGTTCAGAATCTCGTTAATTGTTGGCATGGCAGTGATCTTTAAGGTTGCGCGTGACGGTGGACAGCGGAGTAGTTGCCGGTCACGTGGTGCTCCAGCTGGCGCTCGATGTCGGTCAGGAGGCTGGAAGCGCCGATGCGGAACAGGTGCGGCTCCAGCCACTCGTTGCCCAGTTCTTCCTTCATGACGGTCATGTACTGCAGCGCGGCCTTGGCGGTCGAGACGCCGCCGGCCGGCTTGTAGCCCACCTGGAAGCCCGTACGCTCGTAGTATTCGCGGATCGCCCGCACCATCACCAGCGACACGGGAATCGTCGCGTTGACGCCTTCCTTGCCGGTCGAGGTCTTGATGAAGTCCGCGCCGGCCATCATGCAGACCCACGATGCCTTGGCGACGTTTTCCAGCGTGACCAGGTCACCCGTCGCCAGGATCGCCTTCACGTGCGCTTCGCCGCACGCCTGGCGGTAAGCCACCATCTCGTCGTACAGCGCCTGCCAGTTGCCGGTCAGGACGTGCTGGCGCGTGATGACGATGTCGATCTCCTGCGCGCCGTCGGCCACCGACAGTTCGATCTCGCGCACCTTTGTCTCCATGCTCGTCAGGCCGGCCGGGAAGCCCGTCGACACCGCCGCGATGGGCAGGCGGCCCTTCAGCACCTTGTCCGCATGGCGGATCATTTCGTGATAGACGCAGACGGCGCCCGTCGTCAGGTTACGCTCCTGCAGGCCCAGCGCCTCCACGAGGTCCGTGCGCAGCGGACGCATCGCCTTCATGCACAGGCGCTCCACGCGGCCTGGCGTATCGTCGCCGGACAGCGTCGTCAGGTCGATCAGCTCGATGGCTTTCACCAGCCACGCGGCCTGGTATTCCTTCTTGACGGTGCGGCGGTTCGCCAGCGACGCGGCGCGACGGTCGGCCGCGGCCTTGTTGACGTGGATGTGATTCAGCCAGCCCAGGTCAAGGCCGGTTGCCTCGTTGCGCTTGAAATCTGCAGGGATGCTCATAACAGGTTGGTTCCGTTGGAAAGAGGTTTCACGCCCAGGTGATGGGCCAGCGTCTGGCCGATGTCGGAGAACGTCTCGGAGATGCCGAGCGCGCGCGGCTGCACGGCCGGGCCGAAGAAGATCATCGGGATGTGCTCGCGCGTGTGGTCGGAGCCGGGCGACGTCGGGTCGCAGCCATGATCGGCGGTGACGACGACCATGTCGCCGTCCTTCAGCTTGGCGATGAATTCCGGCAGGCGCGCATCCAGCTCGTGCAGCGCGTTCGAGTAGCCCTGCACGTCGCGGCGGTGGCCGAACAGCATGTCGAAGTCGACGAAATTCACGAACGTCAGCGACTTGTCGCCTGCTTCGTCCTGCACCTTCAGCAGCGCGTCGAACAGCGCCATATTGTCCGGGCCTTTGACGACGCGCGAGACGCCCTTGGCGGCGTAGATGTCGCTGATCTTGCCGAGCGCGATGACTTCGCCGCCGGCGTCGTGCACGTGGTCCAGCAACGTCGGTGCCGGTGGCGGCACGGCGTAGTCGTGGCGGTTCGCGGTGCGCTTGTAGTCGCCGTTGGCGCCCGTGAACGGACGGGCGATGACGCGGCCGATGTTGTACGGCTTGACCAGCTCATAGGCGATCTCGCAGATTTCATACAGGCGCTCCAGGCCGAAGTGCTCCTCATGCGCGGCGATCTGCAGCACGGAGTCGGCGGACGTGTACAGGATCGGCTTGCCGCTGGCGACGTGTTCGTCACCGAGGTCGTTGATGATCGTGGTGCCGGAAGCGTGGCAGTTGCCCAGGAAGCCGGGCAGCTTGCCCAGTTCCTGCAATTTGTCCGTCAGCTCCTGCGGGAACGACGGCACGGTTTTCGGGAAGTAGCCCCAGTCGAACAGCACGGGCACGCCGGCGATTTCCCAGTGGCCGCTCTGCGTGTCCTTGCCGGTGGACTGTTCGCGCGCGACGCCATAGGCGCCCTTGAAGCCTTCGCGCTGATTGAAGCCTGCGGCCCACTGACCGGTCGCAGTGTGGGCGGCGGCGGCCAGGCCCAGTTGTTCCAGGTGCGGCAGCGCCATCGGCTTGCCTTCGCGGGCGGCCCAGGCGGCGATACTGCCGAAGGTGTTGGCAGCGGCATCGCCGTATTTGTCGGCATCCGGCGTGGCGCCAAGACCGAAGGAGTCGAGCAGGAGGATGAATGCGCGTGACATGATGTGTCCCGTAAAAAATGAAGGGCGGCCGCAGCCGCCCCGTTGATGCTTAGGCCTGTGCAGGCGTTTTGGCGATGTTCGACATGAAGGCGTGGATCAGCTTCACCAGGCTTTCGGCGCCGATGGCGGCGTACTTCAGGGTCTGTTCATGCGACAGCGGGAACGGCGACAGGCCTTCGGCCAGGTTGGTGATGACGGACACGCCGACAACCTTCAGGCCGCAGTGGCGGGCCGGCACCACTTCCGGCACGACGGACATGCCGACAACGTCGGCGCCCAGGCGGCCAAAGGCGCGGATCTCGGCCGGCGTCTCGAAGTTCGGGCCGGCGTAGGCGATGTACACGCCTTCGTGCAGCGTGATGTTCTGTGCGGCGGCCGTATCCTGCAGCAGTTTACGCAGGTCCGCGTCGTACGCGTTGGCCATGCTGAAGAAGCGCGGGCCGAAACGTTCGTCGTTCGGGCCGATCATCGGCGTGCCGGGCAGGAAGTTGATATGGTCGTTCAGTGCGACCAGCGAACCGGCGTCCACTTCCGGACGCAGCGAGCCGGCGGCATTCGTCACGAACAGGAACTCGCAGCCCAGCAGCTTCAAGGTACGCACGGCGCTCGTCATGACGCCCAGGCCATAGCCTTCGTAGAAGTGACCGCGCCCCTTCAGGCAGACGACCTGCACGCCGGCCAGCGTGCCCAGGACCATCTGGCCCGCGTGGCCATGCACGGTGCTGATCGGGAAGCCCGGCAGTTCGTCGAAGCCGATGGCGACCGAATCGGTCATCTGTTCGGCCAGCACGCCCAGGCCGGAGCCCAGGATCAGCGCGCAACGCGGCTGGAAGTTCGCGGGCATGCGCGAGCGGACGATGGCGGCTGCCTGGAAGGGGGAATTGTTCAACATGAGGTCCTCTGAGTGTCGGTCTGTGACGATGCAGTGGCGCCGGCGCTCCCGCCTGTACAGGGGCCCGCGCTGACAAGGCGACACTATGCATCATCCCTGATATGTATGGCAAATACCATTTTTCTTTGCCATTTATATGCAGGATATATAAATAGTGCTTTATTATAACGGACCGATGCCGTTTGACACGAGGCGAACAAGTGTTTACGATTCCGGACAGTTGTTTGAATTCATTTCCAAGGCCTGCGTGAGCGACATCCCCAAGAAAGAGCAGCTGTTCCAGCTGGTCCGGTCCAATCCCTTCGTATCCCAGCAGCAGTTGGCGGACCAGCTGGGGCTGTCGCGCTCCGCCGTGGCCGGCCATATTGCCAGCCTGATCCGCGAGCGCCGCCTGCTGGGCCGCGCCTACGTGCTGCCGACCGCGCGCGCCGTGCTGTGCATCGGCGCCGCCAACCTCGATCGCAAGCTGCGCACGCTCGGTGCGCTGCGCATGGCCACGTCCAATCCCGCCAGCGCGGCGGAGACCTATGGCGGCGTGGCCCGCAATATCGCGGAAAACCTGGCGCGCCTCGGTACCCCGTGCGCCCTGCTGACGGCCGTCGGCATGGACAGCGCCGGTGACGCGCTGCGCAACCACGCCGAAGGCGCCGGCATCGACATGACCGGCTCGCTGAAGCTGCCCGGCGCCGCGACCGGCACCTACACGGCGGTGCTGGATGGCGCCGGCGAGATGGTCGTCGCGCTGGCCGACATGGCGCTGTACGACCACATCACGCCCGCCTTCCTCGCCGGCCGTCAGCCGCAGCGCAGCGCCGCATCGCTCGTGGTCGCGGACCTGAACCTGCCCGAGGCGAGCATCGCCCTGCTGCTGGGCGACGCGCAACGGGGCGGCACGCAGCTGGTCATCGTCGCGGTGTCGCAGCCGAAGATGGACCGCCTGCCGCGCGACCTGCGCGGCCTGCGCCTGCTGATCCTGAACCGCGGCGAACTGGAAGCGCGCGCCGGCCGGGCGCTGCCGACCGAAGCGAACGTGCGCGAAGCATGCCGCACTTTGCAGGCCGACGGCGCGCAGGACGTCATCGTCACCTGCGGCGCGGCCGGCGTGTATCACACCGTGCCCGGCGACCTGCACTGGCTGCCCGCGCATGAGATTGCGGCCGCCGACGTCGTGGACGTCACCGGCGCCGGCGACGCGTTTTCGGCGGCCGTCTGCTGGTCGCTGGCGCAGGGCGACACCGACCTGACGCGCGCCTGCGAGCGCGGCCTGCAGGCCGCCGCGCTGACCGTGCAAAGCCCGCACACCGTCTCCCCCGCGCTGACACCGGACGTGTTCAGCGCGCCCTCTCCCCAAGAACAGGACTGACCGACATGCACCAATTCCTCTCCTTCTCGCCCGAAGTGGCGAACGCGCGCGCCGCCGGCCTGCCCATCGTGGCGCTGGAATCGACGATCATCTCGCACGGCATGCCGTATCCGCAGAACGTGCAGACGGCGCGCGAAGTCGAGCAGATCATCCGCGACGGCGGCGCCGTGCCGGCCACGATCGCCGTCATCGACGGCAAGATCCGCGTGGGCCTTACCGAAGAGCAGCTCGAGCTGTTGGGCCAGTCGCCGGAAGCGATGAAGGTCAGCCGGCGCGACCTGGCGTACGCGCTGTCGCAGAACAAGCTCGGTGCGACCACCGTCGCCGCGACGATGATCTGCGCGGCACTGGCGGACATTCCCGTCTTCGTCACCGGCGGCATCGGCGGCGTGCACCGCGGCGCAGAAACGAGCTTCGACATCTCCGCCGACCTGCAGGAACTGGCGCAGACGAATGTGGCCGTGGTGTGCGCGGGCGTGAAATCGATCCTCGACATCGGCCTGACGCTGGAATACCTGGAGACGCAGGGCGTGCCCGTCGTCAGCGTCGGCCAGCCGGGCTTCCCTGCGTTCTTCACGCGCGAGAGCGGCTTCAATGCCGACTTCCAGCTCGACACACCGGCCGAGCAGGCCGCGTTCATCCAGACCAAGTGGCGCCTGGGCCTGAACGGCGGCGTCGTCGTCAGCAACCCCGTGCCGGAGGTGGACGCGATGCAGAAGGAGGAGATCGACGGCATCACGTTGCAGGCCTTGCAGGAGGCGGCCGAGAATGGCGTCACCGGCAAGAAGGTGACGCCGTTCCTGCTGGCGCGGATCAAGACGCTGACGCAGGGCCGCAGCCTGGCGACGAACATCGCGCTGGTCAAGAACAACGCCCGCGTCGGTGCCGCGCTGGCCCGCGCGCTGGCCGAACATCCGCTGGCCTGACCGTCACCGCCCATGTCCATCGACCTGAAACAGCTGAAGTACTTCCTGGCCGTCGCCGAAGAAAAGAGTTTCAGCCGTGCGGCCGAACGGCTGCACATTTCGCAGCCACCGCTGTCGCAGCAGATCATGAAGCTGGAGGCGGAACTGGGCGTCAAACTGTTCGCCCGCACCACGCGCAGCTTCGAGCTGACGGTCGCCGGCCGCGCGCTGATGAACGAGGCGGCGGAGCTGCTGGCGAAGATGCGCATGACGATCGACACGGTGCGCCAGATCGACCGCGGCGAGGTCGGCCGGCTGCGCGTGGGCATCGTCGGCTCGGCGATGTGGGGCCCGATCCCCAGCCTGCTGGAGCAGTTCCAGAGCCAGTTCCCGCGCGTGACGTGGACGATCCACGAGTTCGGCCCGACGGTGCAGTACGACGCGCTGCGTGCCAGGCAGATCGACGTGGGCTTCTGGCGCGAGCCCAAGCTCGACGAGAACGACCTCAAAAACGACAATCTGCGCCAGGAGCTGTGCTTTCGCGAGAACGTCTGCGTGGCCGTCAACGAGCACCATCCGCTGGCCAAGCGCGAAGCGATCGAACTGACCGACATCGCCGACGAACCGATGTTGACGCTGGCCCTCGACAAGTCCGCCTTCCCCCGCTACCTGATCCAGTGCTGCGTCAACGCCGGCTTCCAGCCGACGATCTTCCAGGAAGCTTCCGAGCCGCAGACGTTATTGGCAATGGTCGGTGCGGGACTGGGCGTCACGCTGATGCCGGAAACGACGAGCCGCATCGGCTGGCCCGGTGTCGTGTTCCTGCCGATCCGGACGAATGCGCCGTCGGCGAATCTGTACATCACGTATGCGACCACGGACGATGCGCCGGTGGTGCGGGCGTTCCTGAATATCCTGCGGCCGCCGGCGCGAGAGTGACCATTGCTCAGCCTGTGTCCACTTTAGGGTCACACCCCGACATGGACACAACCTCAGCAATTTGTCTGTATGACTTAGGTCAAAGATCGCAAGGATTGCCAGCCCCGGCTGATGTGAAGCGATGTTGATCAGCTTGTGTCCATGTCGGGGTGTGACCCCATGGTGGACACGGGCCCGGCTGTTGGCTAGTGTGTACGCCCACCAGCCTCACGCAAATCCCCTTCAGCGCCGCAGCTCGTGCGCACCGCCACCTTCAACGCTTCGATCATGTCCGCCAGCGCCATGCTGGGCGTTGGCACTGGCTGCTTTGCCGCCTGCTCCGGCAGGTACGGGATGTGGACGAAGCCGGCGCGGATCGACGGCTGCGCGCGCACCGCGTGCATCAACCCATAGAACACGTGGTTACAGACGAACGTGCCGGCCGTCTGCGATACGGATGCCGGCACGCCGGCGCCGCGCAGCGCGTGCACGATGGCCTTGATGGGCAAGGTGGCGAAGTAGGCGGCCGGGCCGTCCGGGACGATGGGCTCGTCCACCAGCTGGCTGCCGCGGTTGTCCACGATCGGCGCATCGTCGATATTGATGGCGACGCGTTCCACCGTGATGTCGACTCGCCCGCCCGCCTGGCCGACGGCGATGACGACATCCGGCTGCGTCGCTTCGATCGCGGCCAGCAGCGTTTCGATGGCGGCGCCGAACACGCACGGCAGCTGCCGCACCTGGACGGCGAAGCCTTCCTCCGCCCATCCTTCCAGCGCGCGCACGGTTTCCCACGCGGGGTTGATGGGCTGCTTGTTAAAGGGCTCGAAGCCCGTCAGGAGCACAGTCTTCATGGTCGGTTCATCAGAAAATACAGCAGAAGGATATTCACGCCCAGCAGCGGCAGCGCCGTGGGGACTTGCGCCTTGATGACGGCATGCTTGTCCGGCAGCTCCAGCAGCGCGGCCGGAACGATATTGAAATTGGCCGCCATCGGCGTCATCAGGGTACCGCAGTAGGCGCTGAACATGCCGATCGCCGCCATGATCGCGGGATCGGCGTGAAAGACGCCGACCAGTACGGGGATGCCGACGCCGCCCGTCATGACGGGAAACGCCGCGAAGCCATTGCCCATGACGATCGTGAACAGCGCCATGCCGACACAATACACCGTCACGGCCACCAGCTTCGAATCCATCGCGATGTACGACGTGGCGAGGTGCGCGACCGCCTTGCCGACGCCCACCTGCGTGAACAGCAGGCCGAGAATCGCCAGCAGATGCGGCAGAAAGAACGCCCAGCCCAGCGCATCGACGAGGCGGCGGTGCTCGCGCATCGCCTGTACCGGCGTGGACCGCGTCAGGCGGCAGGCCAGCGCCGCCGCAATGATCGAGGCGCAGCCCAGGCCGACCAGCGTCGCCTGCTTCGGATCGATCAGAAACAGCGCACCGACTTTCACATCCTTCAGCAAGGTCGACGCGATGACAGTGACGAGCGGGATGGCCAGCGCCGGCAGGAACAGCCAGTGCCCCAGCCGCCGGGCGCTGGCACGGCGCACGTCGTCCGGCAGCACGTCCGGCTTGCCGCTGCGGACACCGCCGAAGCCCGCCAGCAGCGCCATCGCGACCACGATCGCGCCCGCCAACGCGGGTGGCAGCACTTCGCCGGCGAGATACACGAGCGCGTACAGTCCCCAGAACAGCGCCGTGCTCCAGCGCCGCGGGTTGCTGCGGTCCGTCGCCGACATCCACGCGACGATGGCAAGGATGGCACCGACGACATAATAGAAGTGCTCCAGCTGCAGGATCATTGACGGGCCTCGCGCGCCAGATATACGTCGAGGCGGCGCAGCCGCCAGGCGTGGATGACGAAGGCCGATATCGCCGTCGGGATGCCCCACAGCGCCATGTGCAACGGATCGACCTCGATGCCTTCGCCGCGCAGGATCGTCTGCATCAGCACGATCGCGCCGAACGCCACGAAGATGTCCTCGCCGAAGAACAGGCCGACGTTGTCGGTCGCCGCCGTCATCGCCCGCACGCGATGGCGCGCCGCGTCGGACAGCACCGCGCCACGCGCCTCCGCCTGGCGCTCGGCGGCGCCTTCGGCCATCGGCGCCATCAGCGGACGTACCATTGTCGGATGCCCGCCGATCGACGTCAGCCCGACGGCGGCGCAGCCTTCGCGGATGACGAGGTACACGATCAGCAGCCGCCCGGCCGTGGCCGAGCGCACGCGGCTGATCGCATCCTGCGCATGCTCGCGCAGGCCGAAACGCTCCAGCAGGCCGATGGCCGCCAGCGGCAGCAGCAGGATCAGCGGCAGGTTGCGCGTCTTGACGAACGCCGTCCCCAGCGCCGCCAGCAGGTCCAGTGGCAGCATCAGCACGGCGGCACCGGTCGACAGGCACGCGGCCAGCACCACCAGCACCGGGTGCAGGCGCAACAGGAAGCCGGCAATGATGACGGCAACGCCCAACAGGGGCCAAAGATTCACAGCAGACGGCATCGCTCCTCCAAAAGAAAAAACCGGTGACAGGCTCCGATTTCAATGCCGCCGCGTCAAAAACCGGAGCCTGTCACCGGTTTTCTGCAGTAAAACCGGTGACAGGCTCCGGATTTCGTCGGCACCGCTTTCGCAGCAATATTGCGGCATAAAAAAGCCCCGCACACGGGCGGGGCAGACTTCAAGCTACGTAACCAACGGTATCAGAAATTCATCTTGAACTGCACACCGTACGTGCGCGGTTCGTTCAGGATGCCCGTCAGGTTGTTGAAGTCGATGGCACCGACGGATTGCACCTCGTCGGTGATGTTGCGGCCGTACAGCGCCAGGTCGTATTTGCCGTCGCCCCACTTGTAGCCGACGCGCAGGCCGCCTTCCAGCAGGTCCTTGGCCTTGTACTCGACCGCTTCGTACAGGAAGAAGTTGTACGACGAGCGGTACGACCAGTCGGTGAACGCATACGCCTCACCGTTCGCCACCGGCATGCTGTACTTCAGCGTGAAGTTGTGCTGCCACTTCGGTGCGCGCGGCAGCGGATTGCCGTTGATCAGCGCGACGCGGGTGCCGCCAACGAACGAGACCGGGTTCGTCACCGTGCAGCCGGAGCCGCATGGCAGCACGTACAGGTTGCTGTCCTTGATCTCGGTGTCGTTGTAGCTGCTGCCGAACGTCATCGACAGGCCGTCGGACAGGTTCGCCTGCACATCGAGCTCGACGCCCTGGCCCGTGGCCTTGTCGGCGTTCAGCAGCTGGTTCATGTTGACGGTGCCGCTGCCGGCGGTCAGCTGCTTGTCCTTCACGCGGTAGTGGAACACGGTGGCCGACAGGCGCGCGCGGCGGTCGAACAGGTCCTGCTTGATCCCCGCTTCATACGACAGCACCTTCTCGGCGCCGGCCATCGACGGACGGCTCGTCAGGTCGTTCAGGCGGCCCTGCATCGACGGCGCGCGGTAGCCCGTGGCGATACGGGCGAACACGTTGGTGTCCTTTGTCACGACGTACGTGCCGCTGGCATCCCAGCTGATGTTTGTCGAATCGTCCGACAGCGGCAGGTAGGTGCGGCCCGTCGTCTCGATGCGTTGCGCCACGAAGTCCTTCTTGTCGCTCGTGTAGCGCAGGCCGCCGCGCACTTTCAGGCGGTCGTTGATCGCGTAGTTGACGGAGCCGAAGGCCGCCCACGACTTCGCGTTCTGTTCCTGCGTCGCGTAGTTCGTGTTCAGCGGGTTGCCCGGTGCAAGGGAGTTGAACGAGATGCTGTCGATCTGGATGTCTTCCTTGAAGAAGAACACGCCGGCGATCCACTGCAGCGGGCCCTTGTTGGTCGACTCGGCACGGAATTCCTGCGACAGCTGCTTGTGGTTCGGGATCACGTCCGCCGTCTCGACGACGAACGGGATGAAGCCAGGGCCCATCGGCGGCGCATACACGGCGCCGTAGCCGCCGTCCACGTCCGCGCGGCTGTAGAAGTCCAGCGTTTCGTAGCCGGTGATCGAGTGCAGCGTCACGCCCGGCAGGTCCCAGCGCAGGCGCAGGTTGGCGCCCTTGTTCTTCAGGTGCTGCTCGTTGATGCCGTCGCTCGGGTAGCTGCCGAAATCGAAGTTGTCGACCAGCTCATTCGTGCCCTTCTTGAGGATATTGGCGCGGAACAGCGTGGCGTTGCCGTCCATGTCGCGGCCGTGCACATTGAACAGCGCGCTGAAGTTGGCGGTCGGCTTGACCAGCACCTGCAGGCGCGCGGCGTTGTCCTTGTAGCCTTCCAGGTCCGTCGTGCCGGTCGGGCGGTCGTTGTGCACGCGGTTGCCGCGATGCTGCGACTGGCCGGAGAAGCGGATCGCCACGGTATCGCTGACGGGAATGTTGTACGCGCCGTCGACGTTGCGGATGCGGTCCTTGCCGAAGCCGGCCGACAGATAGCCTTCCGTCTTGAACACCGGCTTGGCCGAGTCGAACTTGATGACGCCGGCCGGCGAGTTACGGCCGAACAGCGTGCCTTGCGGGCCGCGCAGCACTTCCACCTGGTCCACGTCGAAGACGGGGAAGCCCTTCAGCATCGGGTTTTCCTGGACGATGTCGTCCATCACCAGGCCGACCGGCTGCGACGCGTTCAGGTCGAAGTCCGTATTGCCCAGGCCACGGATATAGAAGCGCGGGAACGTGCGGCCGTAATCGGATTCGATGGCGACCGATGGCGAACGGCCGGACAGGAAGCGGATGTCCTGGCCGCCGGACGTCAGCACGTCCAGCTTCTCGCCCTTGACGGTGGCGATCGACATCGGCACGTCCTTGATGTTCTCGGCGCGGCGCTGGGCCGTGACGATGACCTGCTCGAGCTGGCCCGGCTGGCGCTTCTCGACGACGACGTCGGACGCCGGCTGCGCCTGTTGCGCCTCCTGTGCCACGGCGCCGTGCAGCGGGAATGCCGCGGCGACGGCCAGCGCGATCAGCGTACGCGCAGCGTACCGGGTGGGTTGAGTCATGGGACCAGCTCCTTCAGAGAATTGGAAACGCCGCAATGGTGCGGAAAAAGCATACGAAAACTGCAAGCAAGACGCGATGCTAGCACCAATTGGTATGACCGAAAATCGTCTGATGCCCCCTTTGATTGATATGAAAAATATATAAATCGACAAGCAAAAACGTATTTGCCATACATATCACGACTGTTGCATAGTTGAGAGCTGTCCCTGGGCCGCTGGGAGACGGCGGCAGGCGCTCTGTGGCGGGGCGCGCAGAGTGGCGGAGCAAATTCTTGGGATCGATGCTGGAAATGACGGGCGACACCGTCAGGCGGGAAAAACAACGCTAGAGGCGTCACTCGAACACATGCAGTGATGTTGTGCCAACGCGACAGTGATAACAAATCGTTAATCCAGCGCGATAAATAAAGTACAACAGATAATGTTATTGCAAACGTTGTTGGCACGCAGGCACTGAGCAAGCCCTCTAAATCGGCGGCTTTCCCGGCTACAACCAATAGTGGTCTACATGTTTTGCTCGCAAAAACTATACAATAACGAACTTCCAGGAGCCTACTCATGCAAATCAAACAAGTCACGATGATGATCGCCGCAGTGGCGGTATCGGCCAGCGCTGTCGCGGCCAACCCGAAACTGGGCATCGTCTACGATGCGGGCGGCAAGTTCGACAAGTCGTTCAACCAGTCCGCTTTCGAAGGCGCCTCGCGCTTCAAGAAGGACACGAACATCAGCTTCATCGAAGTGCAGGCGTCGTCCGACACGCAGGCCGAGCAGGTGCTGCGCGGCCTGGCCCGCAAGAAGCTGGACCTGATCGCCTCGATCGGTTTCGCCCAGACGCAGGCCGTGCAGAAGGTCGCCAAGGAATTCCCGAACGTGCGCTTCGTGCTGATCGACGGTGTCGCTCAGGGCAACAACGTCAACTCGATCACGTTCAAGGAAGAAGAAGGCTCCTACCTGGTGGGCGTGGCCGGCGCGATGGCGTCGAAGTCGAAGAAGCTGGGCTTCATCGGCGGCATCGACATCCCGCTGATCCGCACGTTCGCCTGCGGCTACGCGCAAGGCGCGAAGGCCGCCGACAAGAAAGTGGAAATCGTGCAGAACATGGTCGGCACCACCGCCGCGGCGTGGAACGATCCGGCCAAGGGCGGCGAACTGGCGCGCTCGCAGTTCGAGCGCGGCGTGGACGTGGTGTTCGCCGTCGCTGGCGGCTCGGGCATGGGCACGCTGCAGATGGCCAAGGAAAAAGGCAAGCTGGCCATCGGCGTCGACTCCAACCAGAACCACCTGTATCCCGGCGCGATCCTGACCTCGATGGTCAAGCGCGTCGACAACGCCGTCTACGACAGCTTCATGCAGATGAAGAACGGCACGTGGAAAGCCGGCGTCACCGCCAAGGGCCTGAAGGAAGGCGGCGTGGACTGGGCGCTGGACGCCAACAACCGCAAGCTGATCACGCCGGAAATCGAAAAGAAAGTGCTGGGTGCCCGCAAGGACATCATCGACGGCAAGGTCAAGGTCATCGACATCCGCTCGGGCGCTGCCTGCCCGGCCTGACCCTCCTTTAACGATCGGGACTTCCCGTAGAAAACGCGCCGCAGGGGCATTCCCCTGCGGCGCGTTTTTCAGTAAAAAACCACCTGAAAATCCTATGCAGCCAGCAGTTGAATTTCGCGGCATCTCCAAGCACTTCGGAGCGGTCAAGGCGAATACGGACGTCAGCTTCGCGATCGCCAAGGGCGCCATTCACGGCCTCGTCGGCGAGAACGGCGCCGGCAAGTCGACCCTGATGAGCATCCTGTACGGCTACTATCACGCCGACGGCGGCGAGATCCTGCTCGACGGCCAGGCGCGCCAGATCCGCAGCAGCCAGGAAGCCATCCGCCTCGGCATCGGCATGGTGCACCAGCACTTCATGCTGGTCGAGAACATGACCGTCCTCGATAACGTGATGCTGGGGACGGAGGGCGGGTTCCGCCTGTCGTCGCACCGCGCCGCCACCGAGAAGAAGCTGCGCGAGATCTGCGCCACGTACCGCCTCGACGTCGATCCGCTGGCGACGATCCATGACCTCTCCGTCGGCGCGCAGCAGCGCGTGGAGATCCTCAAGCAGATCTACCGCAGCGCCAATATCCTGATCCTGGACGAGCCGACGGCCGTGCTGACGGCGCAGGAAACGGAGTCGCTGTTCCAGATCCTGCGGCTGTTCAAGGAACAGGGCAAGACGATCATCCTGATCACGCACAAGCTGCAGGAGATCATGGACATCACGGACAGCGTGACGGTGATGCGCGCCGGCCGCGTCGTCGGTGCCGTGCAGACGGCGGCAACGTCGAAAGAGGAACTGGCCAACATGATGGTCGGCCGGCCCATCGAGAACAACCTGCCGCGCGCGCCCTACAACCCGGGCCAGCCCGTGCTGGAAGTGCGCGACCTGCAATTGAAGGACAGCACCGGCGTGGCGCTGCTGGAGGAAATCGGCTTTACGCTGCGTGCCGGCGAGATCGTGGCGATTGCCGGCGTCTCGGGCAACGGCCAGAGCGAACTGATGGAAATCCTGTCGGGGATGCGCCTGCCGACGTCCGGCAGCGCCGACTTCGAAGGCAAGCCCCTGCCCTTCGACCGGCACGACGCGGACGGCCTGCCGCTGGTGTACCGCCACCTCGGCATCGCCCACGTGCCGGAAGACCGGCTGCGCGACGGCGTGGTCAAGAACTTCTCCGTCATGCAGAACACGGTGCTGGGTTACCAGGACCACCTGAAAGGCGGCTTCGGCCTGTTCGACTTCAAGCACATCGCGGCGCGCTGCGAAAGCCTGCTGAAGGAATTCGACGTACGCCCGCCCAATCCTGACCTGCGTATCGGCCTGCTCTCGGGCGGCAATCAGCAGAAGGTCGTCATCGCCCGCGAGGTGCTGGCCAAGCCGAAGCTGATGCTGGTGGGCCAGCCGACGCGCGGCGTGGACATCGGCACCATCGAGGCGATCCACACGCAGCTGCTGGCACTGCGCGACGCCGGCGTCGCCATCCTGCTGGTGTCGGTGGAGCTGGAAGAAGTCCGGGCGCTGGCCGACCGCATCCTCGTGATGTGCGGCGGGCGCATTACCGGCGAACTGAAAATTGAAGAATTCGACACCACCCGTATCGGGCTGCTGATGGGCGGGATGCACAAATCATGACCACTAACGATATGCCACGCTGGGCAACCGGCATTGTCCTGCCGATCCTGAACCTGCTGTCCGCGCTGCTGGTCGCCGCACTGGTGATCCACCTGCTGGGCGAAGACCCCGTCGAGTCGATGCAGATCCTGATCAACAGCGCCATCGTCAATCCGGAAGGGTTGTCGTACACGCTGTTCTACGCGTCCACGTTCGTCTTCACGGGCCTCGCGGTATCGATCGCCATGCAGGCGGGCCTGTTCAACATCGGCGCCGAAGGACAGATGTATTTCGGCGGCTTGGGACTGACCTTGGCGATGCTGGCATTCGACGCCAGCCTGCCGTGGTACCTGCTGATCCCCGTCGGCATGATCGGGGCGGCACTGTTCGGCGGGCTGTGGGCATTCATTCCCGGCTACCTGCAGGCCAAGCGGGGCAGCCATATCGTCGTGACGACGATCATGTTCAATTTCATCGCCGCGTCGCTGATGAACTTCGTCATCGTCAAATACCTGATCCCGCCGGGCGAACAGAATACCGCCAGCCGCGTGTTCTCCGATGCGGCCGCGCTGCCGCCGCTGAACGCCTGGTTCCCCGTGCTGGGCGATACGCCGCTGAACATCAGCTTCTTCCTGGCCATCATCGCGCTGGTGATCTACGGCGTGGCGGTCTCGCGCTCCGCGTGGGGCTACAAGCTGCGCGCCACGGGCCTGAACAAGCACGCCGCGCACTATGCCGGCGTGAAGATCTCCGCCATGATCATCGTGACGATGCTGATCTCCGGCGCGCTGGCCGGACTGGGCGCCGTCAATTCGATCATGGGCTCGACGCACTACCTGTCGCTGAACTTCGTCGGCGGCGCCGGCTTCGTCGGCATCGCCATCGCGCTGATGGGACGCCAGCATCCGTTCGGCATCTTCCTGTCGTCCGTGCTGTTCGGTGCGCTGATCCAGGGCGGCTTCGACCTGTCGCTGGAAAAACCGAATATCCCGACGGAGACGTTCATCTTCATCCAGGGTCTGATCATCCTGTTCTGCGGCGCGATGGAAAACCTGTACGCGCCCGTGCTCATCAAACTGATCAAAGGTAAAAAGGGCTGATCGACATGACCTTCGAAGATCTTCATCTGGGCAGTATCGTCGTCTCGACCGTGCGCAACGCGCCGGTCCTGATTTTCGCCGCCATGGCCGGCCTGTTCGCGGAACGCTCCGGCGTCATCGACATCGGCCTGGAAGGCAAGATCCTGGCCTCCGCCTTCGTCTCCGCCGCCGTCGCTTTCGCCACGCAGAACCCGTGGTACGGCATCCTGGCCGGCATGGCCGTGTCGATCGCGCTGGCGACATTGCAGGGCTATGTCGCCGTCACGCAGAAGGGCAATCAGCTCGTTGCCGGTATCGCCATCAATATCGCCATGAGCGGCCTGACGTTCGTCGTGGCGCAGTACTTCTTCCAGCAGGGCGGCCGCACACCGGACCTGGGCGAGGCGCGCCTGCCGTACGTCACCCTGCCGGGCAGCGAGGCCGTGGCGGACGTGCCGGTGCTGGGCTGGATCTGGACGCAGCTGCTGGGCGGTCATTCGGTGCTGGTGTACGCCGCGTTCCTGCTGGTGCCGCTGGTGCACTGGCTGCTGTACCACACCCGCTTCGGCCTGCGCCTGCGCGCCTGCGGCGAGAATCCGCACGCGGCCGATGCCGCCGGCGTCTCCGTCGAGCGCACCCGCTACACGGCGATGCTGATCGCCGGCGCCCTGTGCTCGTTCTCGGGCGCGTACCTGGCCATCGTGCAGAGCGGCTTCTTCCTGCGCGACATGTCGGCCGGCATGGGCTACCTGGCGCTGACGGCCATGGTGTTCGGTAACTGGCGCCCGACGTTCACGTTCCTGGGCTGCCTGATGTTCGGCTTCTTCAACGCGGTGCAGATCCAGCTGGAAGGCGTCGACCTGCCGGTCGTGGGCCGCATCCCCGGCGCGCTGATCCAGATGGTGCCGTATGTCGTGACCGTGATCGTGCTGGCCGGGTTGATGGCCAAGTCGGTGGCGCCGAAGGCGATTGGGGTGCCGTTCGTTAAGTCGCGTTAATTTGCCGGATTGCTGGGGACAGGCACCTGTTTCAGGGCCGGAGGTCCTGAAACAGGTGCCTGTCCCCGACGTTTGCCTCTAGAGCCAGCGGCCCTGTCGCCAAAAACTCCGTTACTGCGGCGCTTCAGGTTTCACGTCGGGGACAGGCACCGGCCGCAGGCCGGTGCCTGTCCCCAAAATCATTTCTGCGACAGCACCCATTTCACCAGCGTATGCGCCTCGGCGTCGGACACGGCGTTCGGCGGCATCGGCACGGGGCCCCAGACACCGCCGCCGCCCTTCATGACCTTCTGCGCCAGCCTGGCTTCGGCATCCTTCTGCCCTTTGTACTTCGCGGCGACGTCCTTGTAGGCCGGGCCGACGAGCTTCGTACCGATGGCGTGGCAGGCCATGCAGTTCTTCGATTTCGCCAACTCTTCCGGCGTGGCCGCGTGGGCCGCGGTACTGCCGATGACGGCGGCAAACGACAGCAGACTTGCTGCGACGAGTTGTTTCTTCATTGCGTGCTCCCCTGGTTGAATTCTCCCGATTCTAGAGCATCCGGCGTTTTGACGGCGCCGAAATCGCCCCGCCGAAGAGCTGCAATGCCGCGTGCTGCAGCAGCATGATCGTCTTGCCGTCCTCGATCGCGCCGCTGGCCACCAGCGCCAGCGCCGCATCGATGTCGAGTTCCACGACCTCGATATCCTCGCCCTCGTCCGCCACGCCGCCGCCCTGCCCGATCCGTTCCTTTTCGCCGTATTCGGCAACGAAAAAATGCAGCCGCTCGGTGACGGAGCCCGGGCTCATGAACGCCTCGAACACGCGCCGCACTGCGCCGACGCGATAGCCCGTCTCCTCCTCGACCTCCGCACGGATTCGCTCTTCCGGCGTGGCGGCATCCAGCAAGCCCGCCGGCGCTTCCAGCAGGAAGCCGTCGTGCGTGCCGCCGTAGCCGTAGGCGGGGAAGCGGAACTGGCGCACAAGGATCACCGTGCGCCGCGCCAGGCTGTACAGCAGGATCGTGGCGCCGTGACCGCGATCGTAGGTCTCGCGCGAGACAGTCTGCCACGTTCCGTCGCGGCGGCGGTAGTCGAACGTGGTTTTCTTCAGCAGATACCAGTCGTCCGACAGCGTTGTCACTTCCCTGATGCGTACGTCCATGATGGCTCCCTCGAGTTTGCGTTTTTTTACGATATCATGCAATATCGTGCAATCTCAAGAATTTTCGCGCATATGCTGACCCGACAACGCAAACAACTGCTGCTCAGGATCCTCGACGAGGAAGGCCAGATCGTCGCCAAGACGCTGTCCGAATCGCTGGGCTTATCCGAGGACACGATCCGCCGCGACCTGCGCGAGCTGGCGAAGGAAGGCCTGCTGCAGCGGGTGCACGGCGGTGCCCTGCCCGCCTCGCCGGCGCAGGCCAACTTCGCCGTACGCGAAACGATCTCCAAGGACGCCAAGCCGGCCATCGCCCGCGCCGCCGCAGCGCTGATCGAGCCTGGGCAGGTCGTGTTCATCGACGGCGGCACCACGTCCGTCCAGCTGGCGCGCGCCCTGCCGCGCGACCTGCGCGCCACCGTCGTCACGCACAGCCCGTCCGTCGCCGTGGAGCTGGTCGAGCGTCCGCACGTGGAGGTCATCATCGTCGGTGGCCGGCTGTTCAAGCATTCGATCGTTGCCTGCGGCGCGCAGGCGCTGGAAGCCATTGCCGGCATCCGCTGCGACGTGTTTTTCATGGGCGTGTGCAGCCTCGATCCGGAGGCCGGCATCACGACGGGGGATTACGACGAGGCGTGCATGAAGCGTGCGATCAGCGCCACGGCGCAGCGCACCGTGGTGCTGGCGTCGCCGGAAAAGCTGGGTACCGCGGCGCCGTTCGCGATCGCGCCGCTGGCGACGATCGACGGCATCGTCGTCAGCCGGGAGACGGACGACGCGCTGCTGGCGCCGTACCGGGAGATGGGAATCGAAGTAACGTTGGCCTAAGAAGCATTGGGGACAGGCACCTGTCTGAGGGCCGGGAGGCCCTCAGACAGGTGCCTGTCCCCGACGTTTACACCACCGTCCCCGACGTCGATCAAGGCCAGATCGCCTGCAACAGCGCCGCCAGGTGATACCCACCCTTGATCAGCTGCTCGCGCGCGATGGCAGACGACGGCACCGGATAGTTCTCCGGCACGGTGAGCGCCCACACCTTGTACGACTCGCCCGTGCTCTTGCTCGTCTGCGTGGAGACGGCACCGACGGTGACGTCCGTATGCGCCAGCTTGGATACCACCAGCGCATCGTTGGCCCACTGGTACGGCCATCCCAGCACGTCGCCCGTATTCCCGGAGACCGTCGGCTTCGTGTCGATGGCGTACTGCGCGAACTGCTCCGGCGTGCGCGTGCTGGAGCGGCGCATCGCGTAGTCGACGACGGTCGTGTCCCAGTACGAGTGGAACGGCTTCGTCGTGGATTTCTGCGCCGGCGCCGGCGCGGCGTCGTCTTTCGGCGGTGCCGGCGGAATCAGCTTGCTGGACGTGGCGACCAGCACGGCGTCGTCCAGCAGCAGGCTGTTGCCGCCGCGCGAATCGAACACGTTCAGCGCATCGATCTCCGCCTGCTTTGTCGGCACGACAAACTTGCCGTCCTTGCTGACGAATCCCGCCCCCACGTGCAGCGGCTGGTGGATGTCGCCGGCCAGGTGCGTCACCATCAGCAGCGCCTGACGCTTCGTGAATTTGTGCGGATTGGTGTCAGGCGTGTCCTTGCCCTGCAGGACGGCGATGGCGCTTTTGAGCGTCTGCACGATGTCGTCGTCGAACGTGCCCACGCCGTGGTCGTGGTAGGCGTCCAGCTGGAACGGCACGTCCGTGTAGTGGTATTCCGAGTGCTTCGGATTGGCGTTGACGTACTCCGTCATCTCCGCCGTTTGCGGTCCGCACCAGCTGCCCTTGACGCAGTCGGCCCACACCGCGATCTTTTCCAGGCTCTCGCCCGGCTGCAGCAGCGCAGCGACGTGCTTCTCGGCGTTGCTGCCCTTGATCAGCTTATCGGCGATGGCGCCGACGGCGCGGTGGCCGTCGCTGCCCCATGCCAGCGCGTTGGTGGAGACGAAGGCGCCGGCCAGCGCCACGATGCATGCGAGTTGTTTCATTCTGCTACAGCCTTTTCGGTTGCCTTGTTCGGTTTCGGGTAATCGCGGTTGATGTCCAGTTTCTGCGCATACGGCGAGCTCCACGTCTGCTCGTGCAGCGCCGCCAGCCGGCGCGCCATCGCTTCGTTGCGCATCACCACTTCCAGGTTGCGCGACAGATCGAAGTAGCCGCCAGCCCAGTTACTGGTGCCGACCCAGGCCAGCTTGCCGTCGATCGTCATCGTCTTGCTGTGGATGACGCGGGCAAACGGGATGAAGCCGGTGGAGGCGCGCGGCAAGGTGACGACGCGGATCTCCACGTTCGGCAGCACGGCCAGGCTTTTCAGGTACGGCAGCGCAGGCGCTTCCAGGTTCCAGTTCGACACCATCAGTTTGATCTTCACGCCGCGGTTGGCGGCGGCGCGCACGGCGTTGTCGATGACGGCGTAATACGGCCGCGTGCCGTTCGGGCCATACGACAGCGGCGCGTAATCGAGCAGCTGGATGCGCACTTCTTCCTTCGCATCCGCCAGCAGTGCCGGCAATCCCGTTTCGGAATCGCGCACGCCGGGCGGGTTGTATGCCGCAGGGCTGGCCAGCAGGTACGAGGGCCGCGCCAGCTCCGTCTGCACCGCGGCGGCGGCGATCTTGGCCTGCAGCGGCGCCACCTTCGCGCCGTGCGCCAGCGTGTCCTGCGCCGCCCAGTCCTGCTCGAAGATCGCTTTCACCTGGCCGACGATCGTCGGGTCGTCGATCTTCAGCCCTGTTTCGTGGATGTGCGTGAACGAGCGCCAGTCGAAATTCTGGCTGCCGACAAAAGCCACCTTGCCGTCCACCAGCGCATACTTTGCGTGGATGATGCCGTTGCCGGTGATCTGGCTGTAGTCGAGGATGCGCAGTTCCAGGTTGGGGATGGCGCGCAGGCGATCGATCGTGGCGGCATCCGACAGGTTCACGCCCTTCTTATCCAGCAGGAAGCGGATTTTCACGCCACGCTTGCCCGCCGCTTCCAGCCGCTCGATCACTTTCTCGAACGGCGCGCCGGCCTTGCCGACAACGTAGAACTGGCCGATGGCGATTTCCTGGCGGGCGTTGTCGAACAGCTCGCACCAGACGGTGACGGGGTCGCGCAGGTCCGGGTTGGCGAGCGACGTCTCGACGGGCGTCGTCAGCACCAGCTCGAAGCCGGGAATGCGGAAGTCGGCGTGGGCGCTGCCGGCACCGGCCGCCAGCAATACGGAAATGAGGATGCGGCGCATGATGGCTCCTTATCGGACGCGCACGATGCGCGGCTGTGCCGGCGCGATTCCGGCCGGTTTCAGATCCTGCTCGCGGCGCGCCAGGTAGGCGGTCAGCGAATCGATGTCGCGCGCGCCCGTCTCGGCGCGATTGGTCCCTTTCGCGAACATCGGGAACGCGTCGCCCCCTTCGGCGAGGAAGTTGTTGGCGGCGACGCGGTACGACGCGTTGTCGTCCAGCGGGATGCCGTTCAGGCTCGCTTCCAGCACGCGCTGGCCGGCCGGCTTGCGCAGGTCGTACTTGTACGTGAACCCTTCGGAGATCTGCAGCATGCCGCGCGTCTCGGCCTTGTCGCCGACCCACTGCTGTTCCAGCAGCGTGCGGATCTGCGCGCCCGTCAGGTTCATCACCGTGGTCGTATTCCCGAACGGGAGGACAGCCAGTGCCTGGCCTTTCGAGACGACGTTGCCCTCCCCCGTTTCCAGGTTGGCGCGGATGCCGCCCGTGTTCATGAACGCGATCTGCGCGCCGTAGGCACGGCCGCCGAACAGCGTGGCATCGGCGACCAGGTTGCCCAGCGCCGACTCGTCGCCACCTTGCGCATCGCGTGTGACGACGGGGACGGCGATGCGCGCCACGGGTTTGGCCAGTTCGGCATTGCCGCGCTGGCGCACTTTCGCCAGATAGGCTGCGGCGCGCGGCTCGGTGCCGAAGGCGCCCTTCTCCATGACGACGTTGCGCGCACTGACATCGACCAGCTGATTGGTCTGGCGGTCGACGACCAGCTTGATGCGCGACAGCATATGGCCGCCCATCTGCGCCTGCGTCACCAGCTTGCCGTCCACCTTGCACAGGTAACCTTTATGCGAGTGGCCGCTGATGACAAGCTTGATGGCCGGGTCGAGCTTTTTGACGACGGGAACCAGATCGCCTTGCAGGTCGTCGCAATACTGCTTGTCGAATTCGGCGGCGGTACGGCCGCCCTGGTGCAGCAGCACGACAAAGACGCCCACGCCCTGCTTGCGCAGTTCCGGCAGCAGGCGGTTGACGGCATCGGCTTCATCGCCGAACTGCAGGCCGGCGATATTCGCGGAGGCCACCACTTCGGCCGTGTCCTTCAGTACGACGCCGATGAAGGCAATCTTGACGCCCTTCGATTCGAGGATGCGGTAGGCGGGCAGCAAGGGCTTGCGCGTGTTGGCGTCGATGACGTTGGCCGCCAGGTAGGTGAACTTTGCGCCGGCGTAGCTGCCGTCGAACTTGCAGGCCTTCTCGGCGCGCGGCGACGCGCAGCCGCCTTTCTGCTGGCGCAGCAGCTCGATCCTGCCCTGGTCGAATTCGTGATTGCCCACGGACGTGACCTGCAATCCCAGCAGGTCCAGCGCGCCGATCGTCGGCTCGTCGGCCCACATCGCCGACAGCGCCGGGCTGGCGCCGATCAGGTCGCCCGCGCCCACCAGCAGCAGCTCGCGGTCTTCCTTGCGCCACGCCTGCAGTGCCGCGCCCAGCGTATCGATGCCGCCCGCCTGCACGGTGCGTTCTTTCTTCTCGCCGACGCCGGCATAGGTGAACTTGTCGGCTTCCAGATGGCCGTGCAGGTCGTTCAGCGCGACCAGGTTGATTTCGGCGGTGCCTTCGGTGGGACGGGTGGCGCAGCCGGACATTGCGATCAGGGCTGCGACAGCAGCGAGGGAATGTGGGGAGAATTTCATGGCAGGGAGTCGGAACGGGAACCGTTTATTGTACAGGCGGGACAGCCTGCGCTGAACGGCAAATTGTGCGGTGAAACCTTACGTTACAAGCGATGTTTTTTGGGGACAGGCACCTGTCTCAGGGTCTCCGACCCTGAGACAGGTGCCTGTCCCCGACGTTCGGCGCATCCACAAAAAAAAGGCCGGCAATCGCTCGCCGGCCTTTCATCAGACTAAGTCACAGAACTTAGAATTCGTACTTCACGGTAGCCTGCAGGGCCCACTGCGATTCGCCCTTGACCTGGCGTACTTCGTAGTCTTCGACCTTGTCGCGCACCTGGTAGATGTACTTGCCGGCAGCATCGATACCGGCGAAGTCGACGAAGTTACGCGCCTGCGCACCACCGACGGACTGGAAGCCCACTTCGTTGATACGGCCCCACTTCTTGTTCAGGAGGTTGCCCACGTTGAACAGGTCGAAGGTGACCACGCCCTTGTGACCCTGCCAGAAGCCAGGCACCTCTTGCGAGACGCGCAGGTCGAACGTGTTGGTCCATGGCGAGAAGCTCGTGTTGCGGCCGACGACCTTGCCGGCGGAGTCACGCAGGCCGCGGTTCGCGTCCACGATGCTCCAGAACTTCTGCTCGTTGGCGTGGTTCGTTGCCGAATCGCCCTTGAACACGACTTCACCCGAACCGAAGGCTTTCGGGATGTACATCAGGTCGTTGCCGGCGATATCGTCGCCGTTCATGTCGTTGTTGAACGTCCAGCTGTACGGCTTGCCCGAACGGCCTTCGTAGAACAGGCCGAACGTGGTGTTGTACGCACCGAAGAAGCGCTTGCGGAAGTTCAGCACCGCGTTGATGCGGTCCTTGACCAGGTAGCTCGAGTTGGCGACGACTTCCTCGTTCGGGTTGTAGACCGAGCGGCCGTTCCAGTTCGAGTTCGACGTGGACGACGTCAGCGGCGACACTTCCTTCGATTCCGTGTACGTGTACGACACCGACCAGCCCAGGCCCGAGATCATCGGACGGCTCAGCGACAGGGTCGCCAGGTTGCTGCCGCCCTGCTTGGTGCCGGTGGCGACCAGCACGTTGGCGAAGCCGGCGTTGGCGCCGGAACGGGCACGCAGGCCCGAGCAGGCGGTACCCGTCGTGACGCGGGCGCCCGTCGACGTCCAGCAGTCCGTGTTGTAGGCCTGGTTCGTGTAGTACAGCTCGCGGCCGTCGCTGCCGATGCGCGTGGCTTCGCCCAGGTTCAGGTTGCGGTAGTAGATCGCGTCACGCACGTCCGTTTTCAGGTATTCCGCGCTGACGACCAGGTTGTACCATGGCAGTTCGTGATCGACGGCCAGGTTGGCCTTCCACACGGACGGCTGGCGCAGGCCAGGTGCCAGGATGTCGACCGATGCCGCCGGCGTGCCGGTGGACGGGATCGGCTGGTTGGCGATGTCCGGGCTGAACAGGCCACCGGCGGTCGAGCAAGGTGCCAGGCCGCTGGTGCCGCAACCGGCGACTGCCGTTGCCACGCCGGCATTCTGGAACGGGTTGCCCAGCCAGACGGCCATGGCCGAACCCTGGAACAGGCCAACGCCACCGCGCAGCTGCGTGCGGCGTGCCGATTCGAAGTTGTAGTTGAAGCCGAAGCGTGGCTGCCACAGTTTCTGGCCGTCGAACGTGTTCGTGTTGTCCAGACCGAAGCCGCCCGTCTGGCGACCCGTTGGCGACGTGCGCGCCACGGTGGCCGCGGCCACGGCGTTGTTGCGCAGCGGACGCGAGCCGACGTCGATGCTGTCGACACGGAAGCCGCCGCTGACGGTCAGCTGTGGCGTGACGGTCCACGTGTCCTGCAGGAACAGGCCCGTGTTCTTCATCGTGAACTTGGCGACCGCGTCTTCCAGCGAGTAGCCCGTGTTGGCGATGGTGCTCTGGTACGACGTCGGACGGCCACGGCGGAAGTTCTCCAGCACGGCTGATTCGATCGTTGCCGCAGGTACGGTATTGCCGCACGATGCCAGAACACCCGGATTGCCCTGCGCGTCACGCGGCAGGAATTCGTAGGCGATGCCCTGCTGGCAGGCGAACGTGTAGTTGCCGTAGACGTTCTGGACGAACGCGTTCAGGATCTCGTTCTTCTGGTAATCCGCGCCGAACTTGACTTCATGCGCGCCCAGCTGCCAGTTGGCGCCGACGTAGTAGTCGTCCGTCTTCGTGCCCAGCACGTTGCGCTGGCGGCTGTTTTCCGTACCGAAGTTCAGGTTGCGGTCGTTGGTCGACGTGCCCGCCGGCGTGCCGGCCGGCAGGGCGCCGGAGAAGCGCAGCGACACCAGTGGCAGCTGCGAGTTCAGCTTCGGCACGCTGTCGTAGTCGCGCGTGGACAGCTTCACTTCGGTCGAGAACGTTGGCGTCCAGTCGGACGTCAGCTGGGCAACCTTCGTCTCGATGACCTTGGCCTGGTTGTACCAGTAGGAGTTCAGCGATACGCCGGTGGCCGACAGGCCGGGGAAGATCGGTTCGGTCTGTTCGGTCTTGGACCAGCGGAACATGGCGCGGTGATCGTCGCTGATGTTCCAGTCGAATTTCAGCAGCTTGTCGGTGACGTCCAGCATCGTGCCACCCGGGACGGTCGAGCTGCCGACGTCCATGCCGTAGCGCTCCTTGGCGATCTGCTGCGCCTGGGCGATGGCGGCCGGCGTGATCGCCACGTCCGTCAGGCCGCTGCCGACCGGGCCGAACGACGGCGCGGTACGCGTCGATTCCAGCTTCTCGTAGTTGGCGAAGATGAACAGCTTGTCCTTGATCAGCGGGCCGCCGACGGTGGCGCCCTTGGTCGTTTCCTTGAACTTGGCTGGCTCGTAGTACTCGCCGGTCGACTGGTTGAAGCGGTCGCCCACGGTCTTGTCATTACGGAAGACGTAGTAGACGCTGCCCTTGACCTTGTTGGTGCCGGACTTGGTCACGGCGTTGATGTTGCCGCCCGTGTAGCCCTTCTGCGTGACGTCGTAATTGGCGACGTTGACCTGCACCGACTGGATCGCTTCGATCGAGATCGGCTGCTTCGACGTCGGCGAGCCGGAGGCTTCCAGGCCGAACGTGTCGCTGACGGAGACGCCGTCGATGGTCAGGGTGTTGTAGCGGCTGTTCTGGCCGGCCACGGACAGTTCGCCGCGTTCCTTGTCGGTCTGCGACACGCGTGGGTCGGTACGGGCGTAGTCCTGCAGGTTGCGGTTGATCGAGCCCTGGATCGCCAGTTCGGTCGCGCTGATGTTGGTGCCCGCGCCCATCGTGGTTTTCGAGAAGCGGTCGTTGCGCACGGTGCTGCCGGCAACGACGACGGTCTGCATCGGCTGGCCCAGCTGGGCATCGATGCTGGCCGTTTCCGCCAGGTTGACGAAGACGTTGTCACGCTTTTCCGTGATGCCGTTCTTCTCGATCGTGATCGTGTACGGACCGCCCACGCGCAGGCCGCGCGCGACGTAGCGGCCCTGCGCATCGGTAGTCACGTTGCTGACGGAGCCGGACTCGACGTGCAGGATGGTGACCGTTGCGCCGGCGGCTGGGTTGCCGTCCGCGCCGGAGACGCGACCGCCGATGGCGGAAGTCGTGTTCTGCGCGAACGCCGGTGCCGCGGCCAGTGCGATGGACAGGCTGAGCGCGATCTGCGTGAGCCGGAGCCGTTTGTGATTCATCATTATCTAACCCCAAAAAGGACTGTTTTATAGGCGTTTTCGACGTAGTTCCTGCAAGTTACGCCGTCAGCGCCACTCTTTACTATGCTGCAAATCATTGCGGGGGAACCCCTCACAGCCACACGCATCTGGCTGTGCGAGGGTCCCCGAGCCGACCCGGAATTCTAGCGGTGGTCAATGTCACTGCCATGACATCTTTATGACACTTTCGTGACAACTCGAGCGCACCTTCGGGGCTAGACTCAACCCTGTCAAATCACTATGCATGAGTGCCAAAGACGTGACAAATTCGATTTACCAAGCTTACTTATATGCGCAAGCAATAAATCGACGGTAAAAACTCGCTGGAAAGGGTACGTCGCCCGGGGTCGGCTGACCGGCGGCATTATAAATGAGCGATTTCTTGGTGAAATTAATTCATTTAGAAATTACAAAATCGGTGGCAGACATACCACAAACTGTAGCGCGGCGACCACAGAGTTGTCGAAAATAAAAGAAGAGCAGACAACAATTTCGGTTATGGGATGGCCGAAGAGATTGTCAGGAAGGGGGGATATCCCGGTGGCTTCGGTCACCGGGATATTTTTTTGGGCGATCGGATTGTTGGCCCGGCGTGAAAAAATGGTGTCTGACACCGGTGTCACACCGGTGTCAGACACCATTTTTCCGGGTCCGGGCTGACGGAGGCAGTACGGTTTTATTTGATGCTGGTGGCGACGTCCGCTTCGAACTTGCCGAACCGGCTGTCGAGCTGCTTCAGCAGGCGCGCCTTGTCGGCCGGGGCCAGGAAGGCGTAGCGGATGCTGTCGTACGACAGCTTCTTGATTTCCGCGTAATCCGTCTTGTAGCGCGTGGCAAACAACACGTATTCGTTCGACAGGTTGTGGCGCGTGACGCCGGCATCGTCCGTGGCCAGCACGAACGGCACGCGGTATTTGCGGTACAGCTCGACCGGGTGCTCCGCGCCCTTGACGCCCAGGATGAACTCGTTGCTCGTCAGGTTCACTTCGACGGGCACCTTCCGTTCCCGCATGCTGCGCAGCACGCCGAGTGCATCCTTTTCATGCGCGATGTCGATGCCGTGGCCGATGCGGTCCGCGCCCGCCACCCGCACCGCTTCGCCGATATGGAACGTCAGCCCTTCCGGCGGCACGATGCCCAGCTTCAGCTCGCCGGCGTGCAGCGCCGTTTTCACGTCCGGATACTTCGCTTTCAGGAAGCGGAACATCTGCATGTGCAGGCTGTAGTCGCGCATGGAGACGTTCAGGCTTTCCTGCCCGACGATGTTCACGCCGACGATCTGCGGGCTGGCCTTGGCCAGCTTGAAGCTCGACAGCATCTGCGAGAACACGATCGACGGCGACAGGAAGCGCAGCACGTAAGGCTGATACCGCATCGTAAACTGGTCGTCGTCGATGCCGGCGCTGCTCGTTTTCACGTTGGCCAGGTAGTCGTCGATGCCCTTGGCGAAAGCGGGATTCGCCTCCAGCTTCCCCGACAGCGCCGTCAGCGCGCCATCCAGCGCCTTCGGATCGAAGCCGGGCGACTGTACCAGCTTGTCGAAGTCCGCATCGGGCGTGACCGGCGCCAGCTCGAAGATCGTTTCGATATACGCCAGGTTTTCCGCGATGGCGCGGTTTTTCAGCGTGCGCAGACCTTCGTTCGAATTGGTCGAGGCGACCGGGACGAAATAGCCGAACGTGTCGAAGAACGTCTGGTCGGGTGGGGTCTGGTCGGTGCTGTGGTTATAGAAATCCAGCGTGGACCATTTCTGCAGCAGTGCGCGGTAGGCGTTGTTGTCCGCCACCAGGTCGGCGCCGGAAACGCAGGACTGCAACGGTGCCGCCTTGGCCTTTTCGGCGGCGACCGACGCCTTGTCGGTATTGATGCGGAAGTTGGTCTTGTTGACGCAGTACCCCTGCTTGTCCACCCACTCCAGATACTGCTCGGCGTAGATGGCACCGGAATAATGATGATGCAGGTCGCCGCCCTTGGGCATCATCGTCAGGAACATCGTCAGTTCGGCCGTTTTTGGCTGCGCTCCGGCCACCAGCGTGGCGAAGTGGCGCTTGACGATGTCTTCATTGCTGGCCGCTTGCGCACTGCCGGCAAAGGCAGCCATGACGGCTGCGGCGATGATGAGTTTTTTCTGCATGACGGCTCCAGTGGTGTGGGAAGGTCAGCCAGCGCGAGTGTGCACCAGGCGGCCCGCCGAATACGTCGCGGCGACGGCACGGTCGTCGCCCAGCAGCGCCAGCGCGAACAGCAGTTCCTCCAGGCTGTCCGTGTTGGCCGTGCGGCGCGTCAGCAGCGGCGTGGCCTGCGGGTCCAGCACGATGAAATCCGCCTCGCGGCCGGCGGCAAAGCTGCCGATCGTGTCGTCCAGGTGCAGGCTGCGCGCGGCGCCCAGCGTGGACAGATAGAACATGCGCAGCGCCGGCAGGTAGCTGCCCTTCAAGCGCGCTACTTTATAGGCTTCATTCATCGTTTGCAACATCGAGAACGACGTGCCGGCACCCACGTCCGTCGCCAGCGCCATGCGCATGCCCGCCTGGTCGGCCTTCTCGAAGTCGAACAGGCCGCTGCCGAGGAACAGGTTCGACGTCGGGCAAACGGCGGCGGCCGACCCGGTTGCCGCCATGCGCGCGCGGTCCTCGCCATCAAGCCAGATGCAGTGGCCGAACACGGCGCGCGGACGCAGCATGCCGTAACGGTCGTACACGTCCAGGTAGCTGCGCGCCTGCGGGTACAGCGTCCTCACCCAGCCGCATTCCGCTTCGTTTTCCGACACGTGCGTCTGCAGGTAGGTATCCGGGTAAGCCTTTGCCAGCTCGCCCGTGACGGCCATCTGCGCCTCGGTGGACGTCGGCGCGAAGCGCGGCGTGATCGCGTACAGCGAGCGCTCATGCTTGTGCCAGCGGCGGATCAGGTCTTCCGTTTCACGGGCGCCGCTTTCGGCCGTATCGCGCAGGAAGTCCGGGCAGTTGCGGTCCATCAGCACCTTCCCGGCGATCATGCGCAGGCCGCGCGCCTCGCTGGCCGTGAAGAATGCATCGACCGACTGCGGATGCACGGTGCAGTAGACCATCGCCGTCGTCGTTCCGCAGCGCAGCAGCTCGTCGAGGAAGAACTCCGCCACGCCGGCCGCATGCGACGGATCGGCAAACGCCCGCTCCGTCGGGAACGTGTACTGCTCCAGCCATGGCAGCAGGCCGGGCGCCGGCGAGGCGATCATGTCCGTCTGCGGATAATGCACGTGCACGTCGATGAAGCCCGGCGTGATCACCTTGCCGCGGTAGTCGGCGACCGGCGTGTCGGGCGGCAGCGTTGGCGCCAGTTGTGCGTAATCGCCGGCCGCGACGACCTTGCCGTCGGCGACGATCAGCAGTCCGTCCTCGTGCCACGCGTGGGCGTGCTCGGCGAAGGCCGGATCGGCGTGAAAATGCAGCAAGCCGGCTCGGTAGGCTTGCATCGTTGATGCGGTCATATCTCAGTTCTCTTGGGGGTCAAGGGCGGCTTGCGCCTGCCACAGTATCAGTAATTGCGCGGCGACAGAGGCAGCGATCACGGGCGGCGCCTTGTCGACAATGCCCGGCAGCCCGATCGGGCACACCATCGTGGCGATGCGCTCTGGCGCGATGCCGCGCGCCGCCATGCGGCTTTCGAATTGGGCGCGCTTGGTTTTCGAGCCGATCAGGCCGAACCAGCCGACGTGCTCGCGCGCCAGGATGGCTTCGCACAGCCGCTGGTCCAGCGCGTGGCTGTGCGTCATGACAAGGTAGGTGGCCTGCGGCGGCGCCTGCGCCACCAGCGTTTCGGGCGTGTCTGTCACTTCCACCGTCACATTGGCCGGCACGGCAGCGGGGAACATGTCGTCGCGCTCGTCCACCCACGTCACGCTGCACGGCAGCTCCGCCAGCGCCCGCACGATGGCCGCGCCCACGTGGCCCGCGCCGAACAGCAGCACGTTGGCACGCGGCGCCAGGATCGGAGCGACCAGCCAGCGGCGGCCGGCGGCATCCGTGACCAGGCCCGCACCGCCATTGCCGACCGGCGGGATGGCGTTGCCCGCGACTCGCGCACCGGCGCCGTCGAACAGCGCGCATGCGGGCTCGCCGTCGATGGCCGTCACGCGCCACGAGTCGGCACGCCGGCGCGCGCGCAACGCTTCCAGCACGCCGGCCAGTTCGGCGCCGACGGGTTCCAGCGTTACCCAGACCACGCCACCGCAGCACTGGCCGAGGCTGGGGCCGAGCGGAAACCGCTCATAACGCACCGCCGTCTCGCCTGTCGCGATCATCTCGCGCGCGATGTCCACGGCGCGCATTTCCAGGTGGCCGCCACCGATGGTATCCAGCTGCGCTTGCGCCGTCACCAGCATCTTGGTGCCGGCCGCGCGCGGCGCGGAACCTTCCACCCGCGCCACCGTGACCAGCACCGCCGGCCCAGCGGCCGCCGTCAGCCACTCGTTCATCGCGATCCCGACAATGTTGCTTCAAAAATGGGGTCCGTCCCCATTTTCGAGGCAACTTTTGCCTGCACGGCGTCGATCGCTCGCAGGATTTCCTCGCTCGTCGCGGGCGCGTTCAGCGACGGGTTGACCTGATGATCGCCCACGCTGGAGATCGCATCGCGGATGGCGAAGAAAACGGAGAACGGCAGCAGCAGCGGTGGCTCGCCGGTCGCTTTCGAGCGGTGAATGCTGTCCTCGACGTTGCGGTTGTCGAACAGGCGCACGCGAAAATCTTCCGGGCAGTCGGAGATGCCGGGGATCTTGTACGTGGAGGGCGCATGCGTCATCAGCTTGCCCGCGTCGTTCCACCACAGCTGCTCGGTCGTCAGCCAGCCCATGCCCTGGATGAACGCGCCTTCGACCTGGCCGATGTCGATGGCGGGATTGAGCGACGCGCCGGCGTCGTACAGCGCATCGGCGCGCAGCAGCTTCCATTCGCCCGTCAGCGTATCGACGACCACCTCAGAGACGGCGGCGCCATAGGCATAGTACGAGAACGGATGGCCCGTCATCGTTTTGGCATCCCAGTGCAGGCCCGGGGTCGCATAAAAACCGTCGGACCACAGCTGCACGCGCGCCAGGTAGGCCTTCTGCACCAGTTCCGCGAACGGCACCGCGTGGCCGTTAACGTGGACGGCGTCGCCGTGGAAGCGCACGTCGGCCACGTCGCCGCCATACTGTTTTACCGCGAACGCGGCCAGCCGCTCACGGATCTGGCGCGCGGCGTCCTGCGCGGCCTTGCCGTTCAGGTCCGCGCCCGTGGAGGCGGCGGTGGCGGACGTGTTGGCGATTTTGCTCGTGTCGGTGGCGCTGGCGCGCACGTGGCACATATCCACACCCAGTTCGTGCGCGACGACCTGCATTACCTTCGTGTTGATGCCCTGCCCCATTTCGGTCCCGCCATGGTTGACGAGCACCGAACCGTCCACGTACACGTGCACCAGCGCGCCGGCCTGGTTCAGGTGCGTGACGTTGAAGGCGATGCCGAATTTGACGGGCGTCAGCGCCAGCCCTTTTTTCAGCACGGGACTGGCGGCGTTGAACGCGGCAATCGCTTCGCGTCGTGCACGATACGCGCTGCTGGCTTCCAGCTCCGCCGTCAGCTCGTCGATGACGTTGTCGACGATGACCTGGCCGTACGGCGTCGCGTTGCGATCAAGCTTGCCGTAGAAGTTGGCGCGGCGGATGTCGAGCGGGTCGCGGCCCAGGTTGCGGGCGATTTCGTCGATGATGTATTCGATGGCGATCGCGCCCTGCGGCCCGCCGAAACCGCGGAACGCCGTGTTGGATTGCGTGTTGGTCTTGCCGCAGCCGGCGCGGATGTCCACGTCGGACAGGTAGTAGGCATTGTCGAAGTGGCAGACGGCGCGCGTGGCCACCGGCCCGGACAGGTCGGCGGAATAGCCGGCCCGCAAGGTCATGTCGACGCGGGCGGCCATGATCCGGCCATCGTCGTCGTAGCCCGCTTCGTATTCATAATAGAAGCAGTGGCGCTTGCCGGTGACGAGCATGTCGTCGTCCCGGTCGGCGCGCAGCTTGACGGGACGCTTCGTCAGCGCGGCCGCGATCGCCGCCGCGGCAGCCCACAGCGCGGACTGCGATTCCTTGCCGCCAAAGCCGCCCCCCATGCGCCGGCATTCGACGGTCACGTGGTGCGAGTGCAGCCCCAGCGCATGCGCGACAACGTGCTGCATCTCGCTCGGGTGCTGCGTCGAGCACTGCACCAGCATGCCGCGGTCCTCCTTCGGGATCGCATACGCGATCTGGCCTTCCAGGTAGAACTGCTCCTGGCCGCCGACAAACAGTTCGCCCCGCACCACGTGCGGCGCCCGTTCGAACGCCGCCTGCGCGTCGCCCCGTTGCAGGCGCATCGGCGGCAGCACGTACGAGCCGGCCGCCTTGGCCGCCTGCGGCGTCAGGATGGCCGGCAGCTCTTCATAAGTCACGACGGCCTTGCGGGCAGCGCGGCGCGCGTTCGTGTGCGTATCGGCCACCACGATGAAGATGGGCTGGCCCACGTACAGCACTTCGTCCACCGCGAAGATCGGATCGTCATGGATGATCGGCCCGCAGTCGTTGGTACCGGGGATGTCGCCCGCCGTATACGCGGCCACGACGCCGGGGCAGGCCAGCACGGGCGCCAGGTCCAGGTTGAGAATCTTCGCGTGCGCTTTTGCGGACAGGCCCAGTGCGGCGTGCAAAGTGCCGTGTACTTCCGGGATATCGTCCGTGTACGTGGCCTGGCCAAGCACGTGCAGTTCGGCCGATTCGTGCGGCCGTGCGACGCCGACCGCCGTCCAGGGCGCGGTCAGTTCGGGCGTGACGGGATGGTTCATGGCAGCTCCTCCGCGCAGGCGAAAGCGTTGACGGCGTTGGCGGGCAGCGGCGCGTCAGGCCGCGTCTCCAGCCAAAAGCGGCGCAGCAGGTTCTGCGCGGTGCGCAGCCGGTAGCCGCTGGAGGCGCGCATGTCCGACAGCGGTGCATAATCCTGCGCCAGCGCGGCCATCGCATCGGTGGCCGCGGCTTCGTCCCAGCGTCGCCCGATCAGCAGCGTCTCAAGCGTGCGGGCGCGCTTCGGCGTGGCGGCCATGCCGCCGAAGGCGATGCGGGCGGCAGCGATCATGTCGCCGTCCAGCGTGAACGCGAACGCGGCGCAGACGGCCGAGATGTCCTGGTCGAAGCGCTTCGCCAGTTTATAGGTGCGGAACGCCACGCCGGGGCGAGGCAGCGGCACGCGCACGGCGCGCACGAACTCGCCCGGCTGCAGGTCCTTCTTCATATAGTCGAGGTAAAAATCCTCCAGCGCCAGCACGCGGTCGCCGCCGGCGCCGCACAGCACGACCTGCGCGCCCAGCGCGATCAGCCAAGGCATCGAGTCGCCGATGGGCGAGCCGTTGGCGACGTTGCCGCCCAGCGTGCCGGCATTGCGGATCGGCAGCGACGCGAAGCGCTGGCGCATCTCGCCCAGCTCCTGCGGATAGTGCCGGCACAGCGCGCCATACGCGCTCTCCAGCGATACGCCGGCGCCGATTTCCAGCATGCCGTCGCGCTCCGTCATCGTCCTCAAAGCGTCGACGTGGCCCAGGTAGATGATGTCGTTCAGTTCGCGCAGCTGCTTGGTGATCCACAGGCCCACGTCGGTGCAGCCGGCCAGCAGCGTCGCGGCCGGGTTGGCGGCGCGCAGCTGCACCAGCTCGTCCAGCGTGCGCGGCGCCAGGAAGGTCTGCCCGTGCGCGCTGTAGACGGCCAGGCGGTCGCGCTTCAATGCCGCCAGTTGCTGCGTCAGGTGCGCCGTGTCGAAGGTCACGCGCGGCAGTTCCGTCATACGCCGCGCCGCGTCGATGATGGGGCGGTAGCCCGTGCAGCGGCACAGGTTCCCGGACAGGCAGTCGTCGATCTCCTTGCGCCGCGGCGTTTCGCCGTCCAGCTTCAGGTACATGCCCCACAGCGACATCGCGAAGCCGGGCGTGCAGAAACCGCACTGGGAACCATGGCACTCGACCAGCGCCTGCTGCACCGGGTGCAGCGCGCCGTCTGGCTGCTGCAGGTCTTCCACCGTGAACAGCGCCTTGCCGTCCAGCGTGGGCGTCAGCTGGATGCAGGAATTGACCGCCTTCAGTTCCAGCTGGCCATCGACCACCGTGCCCAGCACCACCGTGCAGGCACCGCAGTCGCCTTCGGCGCAGCCTTCCTTGGTGCCGGTGCAATGCAGGTCCTCGCGCAGATGCTGCAAAACGGTCTGCGTGGGAGCGGCATCGCGTACTTCGTGCACGGCGCCGCGGTAGTAAAAGCGGATGGGTTCAGACATTCTGGCCTCGGAGTGGTCCTATCTTTGCAGATTAACAGTTCGAGGGGGTTCGGTTATGGCATTTTGGTTATGAGCGTTA
>Ga0265798_10000311_pt1 | contig 87295 bp, 72 predicted proteins | sample P3T30metagenome_FD_192430 | JGI IMG/M metagenome (GOLD analysis project Ga0265798, IMG submission 192430) | Plant litter microbial communities from East Loma Ridge, Irvine, California - P3 T30 | ecosystem: Environmental > Terrestrial > Plant litter > Unclassified | place: USA: California... | reverse complement strand
TGTCTCCGACGGACACGGCAACCCATTGTACAGCTGCAGCTGCCGGGGCCCACGGGGGAGGTTAGCTGCTAGGACTCCGCCTTCACCAAACACTGGCGCCGGTAGTCGCTGGGCGAAACGCCCGTCCCCCGCTGAAACTGGCGTGAGAGGTGGCCCAGGTTGCTGAAACCCAAAAAGTTGGCAATCCGCCCCACGGGCAAGGCCGTCGTGCGCAGCAGTCTTTGGGCTTCTTGAACCCGCTCGCGGACCACGTATTGCTCTAAATTGACGCCCTCTGTGCTAGAGAAAACACTGCTTAAGTAAGCAAACCGCTGGCCCAGCCGCTGGCTGAGGTGATGCGAGAAGTGCCCGCTGCGCAGCGCTGCCGGCTCGCGCTGCAGCAGTTCCGCAACCGCGGCCTTGATGGCACCCACCAGCCGTTGTTGGGCGCCCTGCTGGTCCAGGATTTCAAACCCCTCTGCTGCCAGGCACTGCCGTAGCCGGGCCCAGTCGATGGTTTCGGCCGGGCCCAGCACTTCCACTTCTCCAAGCTCTACGCGCAGGGGCTGCAGCCCGAGCTCCACGAGGCATTCGCGGACCACGAGGATGCACTTTACGCACACCATGTGGCGGATATAGATGAGGGTGGAAATCATGGTCGGAGTACCAATCAATTACAAGGCAGGCGCCAGCGAGGCATCTTCGTCCCCGGCTGGCGTGAAGGGCGGGGCATCCACGGAATCGTCCAGCTTGCTCAGGCGCGGGCCGTGGTGGTTGGCGCGGTACTGCGCCAGTGCCCGGCGCCCCAGCAGGCGGAACACCACCGGTGTCACCACGATGTCGAGCAGCGTGCTGGAGAGCAGGCCGCCAAGGATGACCACGGCCACCGGGTAGAGAATCTCCTTGCCGGCCGCCGACTTGTCGAGCGTGAGCGGCACCAGGGCCAGGGCGGCCACCAGGGCCGTCATCAGCACCGGCACGAGGCGTTCGAGCGAGCCGCGCACTATCATGTGGTCGGAGAACTCCTCCCCTTCCTTCTCCACTAGGTGCAGGTAGTGGGAAATCATCATGATGCCGTTGCGCGAGGCAATGCCGGTGAGGGTAATAAAGCCCACCAGCGAGGCAATGCTGAGCGTGCCGCCGGTGAGCAGCACCGCCGCCACCGAGCCGATGAGGGCCAGCGGGATGTTGAGCATGATTTGCGCCACCATCAGCCCCGATTTGAAGTGCGAGTACAAGACCAGGAAAATGCCGATGAAGGAGAAAATGCTCAGCCAGAGAATCTTGCTGCTGGCCTCCTGCTGGCTCTGGAACTGCCCCCCGTAAGTCAGGTAGTAGCCGGTGGGCAGCTTCACCTGCTGCTGAATTTTCTGCTGTACTTCCTTCACCGTGGAGCCCAGGTCGCGGCCGGCCACGTTCATCGAGATGGTAATGCGGCGCTGCGTATTCTCATGGTTTACCGTGTTGGGGCCCGGCTCGTAGCTCACGTCGGCCACCGCCGACACGGGCACGAAGCCCCCGCCGGGCGTTTCGATGCGGGTATTGCCGATGCTGGCTAAGTCCTGGCGCTGGCTTTCGGGCAGCTTCACAATCAGGTCGAAGCTCTGCTGTCCCTGCAGAATACGCGACACCACCGAGCCCTGGAACAGGGTTTCCAGGTCCTGCACCACCTGGCCCCGCTCCAGGCCGTAGGCGCGCAAGGCCTCCTCGCGGGGCCTAATCAGGAGCTGGGGCACCTGCACCTGCTTTTCCACCTGCAAGTCCACGACGCCGGGCACCGCGCCGGCGGCGGCTCGCACCTCGCCTGCGTAGCGGCGCAGCTCCAGCAAGTCATTGCCAAAGAGCTTGATGGCCACCTGGGCGCGCACCCCACTCAGCAGGTGGTCGAGGCGGTGCGAGATGGGCTGGCCGATGTTCACGTTCACCCCGCGCAGGATGCTCAGCCGCTGGCGGATGTCGGCCAGCACCGCGTCCTTGGGCCGGATAGGCAACCCAGCTTTTTCCAACTCCTCTTTGGTTTTGAAAGCTACCTCGATTTCCGAGTTGTTCACCGACTCGGCGTGCTCGTCCAGCTCGGCCCGGCCGGTGCGGCGGGCCGTAAAGGCCACTTCGGGCACGGCCAGCATCTGCTGCTCGCCAATGGTGCCCAGGCGGTTCGACTCGGTGAGCGAGGTGCCGGCGGGCGTGGAGAAGTTCACCGTGAGCGAGCCCTCGTTGAAGGGCGGCAGAAACTCGGTGCCGAAAAATGGTACCGTGGCTGCCGCCAGTACGAACAGTAGGCCCGTAATGCCGAGAATCATTTTGGGGTGCCGAAAGCCGAAGGTGAGCAGGCGCGTGTCTTTGGCTTTAAGCCAGCGCACCAGGCCGCTGTCCTTTTCGGCGTGCATCTTCATTTTCGGCAGCAGGTAGTAGCACATCACCGGCGTCACCGTCAGCGATACCACCAGCGAGGCGATGATGCTGGTGATGTAGGCCACGCCCAAGGGGGCGAAGATGCGCCCCTCAATGCCGGAGAGGGCAAACAGCGGCAAAAACACCAGCACCACGATGATGGTGGCGTACACAATGGAGTTGCGCACCTCGGAGCTGGCCTCGTAAATTACCTGCAAGGCTGGGCGCGGCGCGGGAGAATCCTTGTTCTCCCGCAACCGGCGAAACACGTTTTCCACGTCCACGATGGCGTCGTCGACCAACTCGCCGATGGCAATGGCCAAGCCGCCCAGCGTGAGCGTGTTGATGGTGATGCCGGCGGCCTTGAAGACCAGGGCCGTGACCAGCAGTGAGAGCGGAATGGCCGTGAGCGAGATGACCGTGGTGCGCACGTTCAGCAAAAAGGCGAACAGCACGATGACCACTAGAATGGCGCCGTCGCGCAGGGCGTCCTCGACGTTGGTCAGGGAGTTGCTGATGAACTCGGACTGCCGGAACAACCGGGTGTTAAACTGCACGTCTTTGGGCAACGAGGGCTGCAAATCGGCCAGGGCTGCTTCCACCGCCGTGGTTAAGTCCAGTGTGCTGGCCCCCGGCTGCTTTTCCACGCTCAGAATCACGGCGGGCCGGCCGTTCACGCTGCCGTCGCCGCGCTTGAAGCGCGCGCCGAACGTGACGTTGGCCACTTGCTTAACGCTGATGGGCGAGCCCTCCCGGTAACCGATGATGATGTTCTCAATGTCGCGCACGGAGTTGAGGCGGCCGAGATTGCGGATGAGCACCTCCGAGCCGTTGCGGTCGAAGAAGTTGCCGGTGGTATTCAGGTTGGACCGGCGCAGGGCCTCTTCCAGCTGGTTGATGGTGAGGCCCGTGGCGTTGAGGCGGGGCAGGTCTACCAACACCTGGTACTGGCGGGAGTCCCCGCCGATGGGGATTACCTGAGCCACGCCGGGAATGCTGAGCAGGCGCTGACGCACCGTATAATCGGCCAGCGTGCGCAGGTCGGCCGGGGTCGTCGGGCCTTGGCCGGTGTTGCTCATGCCGATGAGCATTATCTGGCCCATCACTGAGGAAATGGGCCCCAGCACGGGCGTTACGCCCACGGGCAACTGCCCACCCACGGTCTGCAGCTTTTCGGCCACAATCTGGCGGGCGGTGAAGATGTCGGTGCCATAGTTAAACTCCACGAACACCAGCCCTAGACCAATGGCCGAGTTGGAGCGCACGGCTTCCACGGCAGTGGCCCCGTTCAGGGCGGTTTCCACGGGGCGGGTCACCAGGGCTTCCACCTCTTCGGGGGCCATGCCCTGGGCTTCGAGGAACACGGTCACGCGGGGCCGGTCGAGGTCGGGTAGCACGTCCACGGGCAGGTCGCGCAACGTGGTGAAGCCGCCAATGAGCAGCGCCACGGCAAAGGCCAGGGTGAGGAGCCGATTTTCTAGCGCAAAGCGAATGATGCGGTCAAGCATGGGTTATTGGGGAAGTGCGGGTAAGAGAAGGCGCAGCCCGGAGCCGGGCCGCAGGCTGTCGACGTGCGCGACGAAGGGCTGCCGGCCGGGGCGCACGTGCAGGTGCAGGCCGGGCGGCCGCCGCCGCTTGGTGGGCGGCAGCAGGAATCCCACCAGGTCCAGGGACTGCTGCGCGAAGCGGCCATGAGCCCCCAGGCCGGCGCTCGGGGCATCGGTGGGCTGCCCGGTGGGAAAGGCCGCCACGGTCCACCACGTTACCGTGGGCTCGCCCTGCAGCCGAAAGGGCAGCCAATTCCTTTGACTGTGCCCGGCCTGTGCCGCGGCTTGCTGGACGAAGCGCGCCAGCTGCGCCGGACTGGTTACCGTGGCTGGCACCATTACGGGTTCCCGCCAGCGGGCCACGCGCCGTTGCAGCAGCCACACCGCCCGGCCCTGGAAGCCCACGGTCGTCTCCGTGGCGCCGTCGGGCCGGTGGTGGGTGGTCAGCGCATCCCCACCGGCCACCAAAATTTCGCCCCCCCCTTCGGCCACCCCTACCGCGTAGAGGCTAGGCCGGGACGTGAGCGTGTCCAGGGCCACGGCGTTCCGGGTACTACCCGGTCGAAGGGCAGGAAGGCGCACGCCGGCTCGCTGCTGGGCGGCCAGTGGCTGGCCCAGCTCAAGCAGCAGGAGCCCCAGGCCGGTTCCGCCGCGTTGCAGCGCGAGGAGAAACCCAGCAAGGCGACGAAATAAGGGAGTGTGCATGCGCAGCCGGAGTTATTTGCGGGCCGAGTTGTGGCTGCTGATAATCTGCCAGGTGCCGGCCGGCGTCTTGCGCAGCACCGAAGTGGCGACGCCGCGCCGTTTGATGGGCGTCCTGGGGTCCTTTTTGAGGCCGATGGTGTAGGTGTAAGTCTCCGTGGCGAAGGCGTAGGGGCCGTCCACGGTTACTTCCACTTCGTAGTCGCCGTACTTGAAGGAGCTGAACTCCTTGAGCTCGGGGGCCAGGTGGTGCGCGGCGTAGTGGCGGTAGGTGCCTTCCTTGCTGCCGGTTTCGAGCACCACGGAGTTGGGCGCGAATAGCCGGTCGGTACCGGTGGTGTCGAGCTTTTCCACGGCCTGCTGGTAGTGGCCCAGCACCTGGCGCACCGCGATTTCATCGGCGGCAGCCGGTTTGGCCGGCGCGGAAGCAGTTTGGGCCGACGCGGCTAAGGCACCCGGCGTACAGGGCACCAGCAGCAAGGAGTGTTTCAGGGAAAATTTCATGAGGCAGCCGGGTACGCCCGTCGTAAGGTTATTGGTTGAGGTACACCGACTTGAGCTGGTAGGTGTTCTGCGTCACGATGCGCTCGCCGGCCGCCAAGCCGCCGAGGATGACGGTGCGCTGGTCGTCGGCCGGACCGGGCTGCACGAAGCGCAGCTTGAAGACTTCGGGGCTGGTGTGCACGAACACGGCGGGCTTGCCGGCCACGTCGGTCACGGCGGTGGTCGGCACGGCCAGCTGGGGCTTGCCGGCGCGGTCCTGCACCCGCACGTTCACGCTTTGGCCTGGCCGCAGGCCCGAGGTGCCCGAGACGTCGAGCACCAGCTGCCGGGCCTGGTTTACCGGGTTGACCACGTTGCTGAAGGACACCAGCCGCGCCGGGGCGCGGGTTTCGCCCTGCAACCCTTCCACCAGAAAGCGGCTGCTGCTGGTTACCTGGTCGAGGTCGGCGGCAAAAACCTGGGCCGTGACCGAGAGCTTGCCGGGGTTGATGACGGTGAGCAGCGGCTGGCCGGCCGTGACTTGCTGACCCACGGCGAGCGTAAACACGTCCACCGTGCCGCTGATGGGTGCCGTGAGCGAGACCCGCCGCTGGCGGGCCTGTCCGTTGAGGATGCCGGCGTTCTGGCGGGCCTGCCGCAGGCGCAGCTCGGCGGCCACCACGTCCTTGCGGGCGGCGATGTCGGCGATGCTTTGCAGGCGCTGGTAGTCCTGCTCGGCGGCGCGCAATTCGGCCTGGGCGTTGGCCGTGCCGGTGCTCAGCCCAATTTGGGCGGGCGCGTCCAGCGTCTGGTCGAGCACGGCCAGCACCTGCCCGGCACGGACCGATTGGCCCACGCGCACCTTCAGGCTAACCAGGCGGCCCGGCTGCGGAGCCACGAGTTCGCCTTGGCCGCCCGGGGCCGCGGAAACGATGCCCAGCAGCGTGCGCCGGGTGTTGAGCGAGTCGAGGCGGGTGAGTTCGGTGCGGATGCCGAACAAAAACTGGCTTTCCTTGGGCAGGCTCACTTCATCGGTGGCGCCGGTAGTGGCCGTGGCGGGTTTGGTGTCGCCGTGGTCTTCGCCGCCATGCGCGGCGGCGGGACGAGGAGCAGGCAGCAACGTCGCCAGCACGAGGCTGGCCGTGGCCGTGCCAACGATAAGCTTATGGGAAGTTTTCATCTGGTTAGGACTTAAGGAAACGGGGAGCGGCGGCTGGCCGACAGTACTTGCTCCGACGTCAAGAGCACCTCGGGGCGACGCCGGCGCAGGAACACGGCCGTCAGGGCAATACCGAGCACGAAGGCGCCGACCAGCGCGAGAATGGTCTTCCAAGAGGAAAAAAGACCGGGGCCTGCGGCAGCCGGCGCGGCGGCCACGGGTAGCTCCTTGCCCACGGCAATGCCTTCGAGCAGCAGCAGGTCGGCCCGGTCGCCAACGGCTATCTGCACGGTCATGCTGTAGGCTTTTTTGGCGGGGAAGGTGGTTTCCACCAGGTATTCGCCGGGCCCCTTTTCCGTGGTGGTAAACTTCAGCTTCGGGTCCTCGGGCGAGGTGAAGATGAACTTGGCGCCCTTGATGGGCGCGTTGGTGGCGAAGTCGGACAGGAACACGCGCAGGTCGGCGTCGCCGCCTGGCTTGAGGGGGAAGTAGCGCAGCAGCACCTCAAATTGCTCGGAAGCCGCGGCGGCCGAGAAATAGGTGGCGCCGGCCGGGGTTGCCGCTTTGGCGTCGCCGTGGTCTTCGCCACCGTGGGCCCAGGCGGGCACCGCGGCCAGCCAGGTGAGCAGCAATAGCAGGAACAGGTTATTTCTCATTGTCCGCGGAGGTAGTTAAGTTCGATGAGGGCCTGACTGTAGTCCCGGATGGTGGTCAGGTAGGTATTCTGAATGGTAAAAGCCTGGTTCAGGCTCTGGATGAGCACGAGGTAGCTGATTTCGCCGGCCCGGAACAGGCGTTGTGACTGGCTGATGATGGCCGTGGACTGGGGCAGACCGGTTTGTTCGTAGTAGGCCAAGGAGGCCGAGAACTTGCGCGTGTCGGACAGTCGCTGCTGGTACTGGGTGCCCAGCTCCAGCCGCTGCACTTGCACCTGGGCGCGCGCAGCTCCCGAGCGTGCCGTGGCCGCCTGCAGCTGCGAGCGGTACGTCCAGAAATACAGCGGCACGGATACGCCAAACTGCAGCCGGTACTTATAGGGAGATTCGGCAAACCCTTGATTCTGGTAGCCTACGGTGAGGGCCGGCGTGCGCCGCGCCCGAACCAGGCTGATGCCGGATTGGCTTAGTTCTACGTTTTGGGCAGAGTAGGCCAGCGTCGGGCTCAGGGCCACGGCGGCGCTGTCCTCCACGGGCAGGCCAGCCAGCAGGGCCCCACCGGTGCGGGCCAGGTCCGGCCCAGTCTGGCGCAGGTCGGTACCCGCACTCAAGTCCGCCGTGGGCTGGCCCAGCAGCAAGCCCAGCCGCCGTTTGGCCGACTGCAGGTCCACGGCGGCCTGCTCCAATTGGTTGCGCACCTGCCGGGCCTCGGCCTCGGTGCTTACCTGTTGCAGGGCGGTTACTTCACCGGCCTTGAACAGGCGCTCGGTCGCCGTTTGCAGGGCCCGGAACAGGCTATCCTGGTAAGTGAGCTGCCGGATTTGGGCTTCGGCGAATTGTAGATTCAGGTAGGCCGCGCGCACATCGCGCCGCACGGTGGCCCGGTTTACATCGCGGCCCCGTTCGGCCAGGGAGATACCGGCTTCGGCCGCCTGGGCCTGCCGCCGGTACACGGAGGGAAAGTCAATGGTTTGCACCACGCCCGGCGCCCACCGTTCGCCGGTGGGCGCGGAGAAGAGAAAGTCGGGGTTGCGCAGCGAAAAGCTGCCGCGCCGCAGGGCCCGCTGCTCCTCAATTTCCTGGGCCGACTGGCGCAGGCGCGGGTGCAGGCGCAGGGCCTGCTGCTCGGCACTGTCCAGGCGCACCACCACGCGCTGGGCCCAGGCCGGCCCGCCGGCAGCGCCCAGCAGCAGGAGCAGCAGCCAGCTTAGCAGGCGGGGGTTTATTCGGTTAGTATACATTGCAAGTAAATTGATTCGTAGTGCAGCGGAGCGTAAACCCTCGCCGCTGCGTTCACCCGCGACCGGAAGTGCCCGGCCCGTCCTGGTAGCGCCCGGGATGGGCCGGGCGGGTCATCAGGACTTTTTCACCAGGGCCATGCCGCACTTGGGGCACTTGCCGGGCTTATCGCTGGCCACTTCCGGGTGCATGGGGCAGGTGTAGGCCGCGCCCACGGCCTTGCCCGCTGCCGCTTCGTCGAGCTTGTCGAAGCGGATATTGATGGTTTTTCCGTCGGCGTTGAGCGTGACGATGGCCGTGCGCACCTTGGCCCCGGCGGGCAGCTTGGCGAGGAAGTGGTCGTCGCCGGCGGGTGCCAGCGCTACCGTCGAGGTCTTGTTATCGGTGGTCTGCACCATGACGGTGCCCGTGGTGCCCGTATTGGGCACGGCGCTCATTTTGGCCCCGAGCAGGTAGATGTGCAGCTCAGTAGGATGCTGCACCAGCTCCATATGGTAGGGACTGGCCGAGCGAACCACGCCCCCGTGGGGGGCAACGTGGGCGTGGGTTTCACCGGGCGCCATTTCGGCGTGCTGCTCGCCAGCGGCGTGGGTGTGCTGGGCGTAGGAAGCCAACGGCGACAGGGCCAAAAGCGTGGCCGCAGCCAGGGAAATGCGAAGAATGTTCATGAACTGGAGTTGTGGAAATACGAGTTGTGGGAATAAGAAAAATGGAAAAGAGAAAGGCGGGCCAGGCTACATCTTCATGCCGTTCTTGGCCATCCAGTCATTGAACTGCTGGATTTCCTTGGTCTGCTTGTCGATGCCCATCTGGGCCATTTTCTTGACCTCGGGGTCCTGGCCGCTAGCGACTTCGGTCTTGCTCATGGCCACGGCCGCCTTGTGGTGGGTCACCATCATCATGGCGTAATCCATGTCCGTGTTGCCGGAAGGCGTCATGGGCTGCATCTGCACCTTCATGCCTTCGTCCATGCCGGCCTGGAACTTGTCGTTGGAGTCTTTGGGCGTGTAGTTCTTGGCGGCGCCGTCGAGGCGGTCGGCGGCCTTGTCAAAATCTTTCTGCTCTTTTTTCTGGTCGTCGATGGTTTTCTGCGCCATGGCTTTGAGCGTGGCGTCTTTGCCGTCGCGCAGTTCCACTTCCGACATGTCAATGGCGCCTTGGTGGTGGGCAATCATCATGTGGGAGAAGTCGTGGTCGGTGTTGCCAATGGGCTTGCCGGCATTCATTTGCTGCATCATCTTGGCCATGGCGCCGGTCAGCGAGCCCGTCGCGGCCGAGCTTGTTGCCTCAGAGCTGCTCATGCCGTCCATCTGGCCACTCATTTTTGCCGAATCGGTCGCGGCCGGGGACGAAGATTCGGTGGTAGCCGTCGTGGACTCTGTGGCCGTTTTGTTGTCGCCGCAGGCGCTGAGCAACGCGGCCGTCAGGGTAGCCGAAAGAAACAGGGTGCTTTTCATGGAACTGGGATTGGGTGAAGTGAAAAAATGGGTTGGGAAAGGCTGGGAAAATCTTGAAATGAGCAGGTTATTGAGCAGGATGACGCTTTTTGAGCACGCTTTGCAGCAGCTGGGTCTCGGCGGGGCGCGGGGCGAGCACCTGCCGGGCCAGCGCCTGGCCCGCTGCGGGCAGCCGGCCCGTAGCTAGGGCCGCACGGGCGATGGCGGCGACGCTTTGCCGCTGGCCCGCCAGCAGGGCCGCAAAGTCGTGGTCGGGCAGTGCCGCCGCCGCGTGCGCCCGCATCGACACCTTCAGCGATTCGCGCACGCCGCGCGTGAACGGGTCGCTGAAGTCATCAGGCGCATAGTTGCGGGTCCGGCCGTGCAAGTCCTGCGCCAGGCGCTCGGCGGCGGCACCCAGTGCCAGCGCCCGGCCACGCACGGCGGCAGCCAGCTGGAGCAGGCCCGGATGCTGGCCAGTGCGCAACTCCCGCTCGGCGCCAGCCTGGATGCTGCGCTCGTAAATCGCGACTAGGTGAGCAAAGTCATGACCCACGTTGCCCACCAGCGGGTCCCGGTTGAGCTGGCTAAGCACTTGCCGCTGCACGTCTTCCAGCGAGGCCGAGTCGCTCTCGTGCGCGGCCAGATTGGGGGCGGCGGGGGGGGGCTGGGCGGCCAGGCGACGGGCCGGTACCCGTTGCGCGGGGGGCGTGTCTGCCCCGCAGCCTGGTAGAAGCAGGGTGCCGCCAGCGGCAAGCAGCAGGACAAGCGTGTTCATTATCGCAAAGACCTTTAAAAACTAGGCGGCAGGGCCCGCCACGTTGATGGTGAAGTCGCCGGTGTGAATTTGCCCGTCGTGGTTGAACTGCAGGAAGACGCGGTACCGGCCGGGCTTCTCGAAGTTGGTGTTGAAGCCGATGGCCGGGCCCTTGTCGACCTGCTCGTTGGGGTGCACGTGCAGGTAGCGCTCAGTGTCCTCGCTGATGACCACCACGTGGCCCAGGGCGCCGAGGTAGTTGTCGAGGTCGGTCACGGGCTTCCCATCCTTGGTGATGGTGATTTTCATGCCCAGCAGCTGGCCGGTGTTCAGTGGCTTGTCAAACGCCAGGGTGGCCGAGTAGCCATCCTGCGTCCACTGCATGTCGTCGTTCTTGAACTTCACCGGCGAGTAGGTCGGGCCCTTTACTGAGATGGGCTGACGGCCCAGCTGGTGGCCCGAGCCGGTGGGCGTGTAGTCCTGAAACAGCACGTAGTCGCCGCCCTTGGGAAAAGTGTAGTTTACTTTGTAATTGCCTTGGGCGGTAAATTCGGGGTGCTCGTGGTAGAACTGGCCCAGGTCCTTGCTCACGATGATGAGGTGAATCTTCTTCTCGTGCACCACCGCCAGCGGCACGGGGGCGGCCTCGTTGCCCACCTCCTGCGGCGTAAAGACCAGCTGCGCGGGCTGGCCGGCGGTCAGCTGCATGGGCGTGGGCTCAAACTTCATGGCGTAGGACTTGCCGTTAACCACGTGGTCGTTGTGCACCAGCGTCATGCCGCACTTAGGGCACTTTTCTCCTTCCTTGGTACTCGTGACCTCGGGGTGCATGGGACAGGCGTAGGTATGGCCACTGGCGTGGTCCGCCGTGCCGGCCGCAGGCCCATCGGTGGGCGTGGTCACGGTATTGGTGGCGCTGCTTGACGTGGAGTCGGACGAGCAGCTAGCCATGGTTAATAAGCTGGCGACAGCCAGCAGGGAAACAGGTAAGCGAAACATAAAATGGGGTAAGGGTGAGAAAATAGGACGCCAGCATCGGCGACCCCGGCGGCGGCTCAGGCCTGGATTTGTTGCCAGAGCACGAAGCTTAGGGCGGCGGCCAGTACGGCGTAGAGCAGGCCCGTGAGTAGGCGGCGCAACGGTCCGCAGGGTGGCGGGCTGGCAGCCGGTTCGCAGCAATCTTTCATTGCGGGGAAGAGGTAAACCCGGAAGATGGAGGGGGGAGGAATAGCCGGCGTAGGCGGCGCGACGGGCAAACGAAAAGGCCCGCCCCGGACACAGCATAGCTGTGCCGGCGCGAGCCTTAGCGCGTCGGGGCAATCAGACAGTCAGTGACTGAATGAAGATGCGGATGTCGGGTATTTTTGGTTTCAGCTGCCGGCGAGCCACCAGCAGCACGGACCGCGTACGGTCCCATTGTTGAAAGCGGACCACCAGGGCCAGCGGGGCCGGGGGCAAAGCCACCGGCATAAACGTCATCTTCTCGATGCCGGCTTTTGGCGGGTGGGCCAGCGAAGCCCACACGGCGGCGGCATCGTCCTGGCAGCAGGCCCCTTTGGAACCGTGTTGGTGCGGCACCGGGGTTTTGCTATCATGGTGCTGGTGCTCAGCAAGAGCACCGTGGTCTTCCCGATGGGAATGAGGTGTGCCGTGGTCGTGCGGGGCCTTGTGCTCGTGCGCCGGCGTACCGGCCGGGTGCTCGTGCTGATGTCCGACGGCTGGCGTCGCTGGCATTACCAGCGCGCAGACGACCTGCCCAAAGAACACGTTGAGGAAGACCACCAGCAAGGAGGCCGCCATCGCGCGTCGGGAATGGGTTTTGAGTCGGAACATTGGTACGAGGCAACGACAAAAGTATTCGAAAGGTTTAAAAGGTAAGCACCGGGTTGGTCTGGGTAGGGAAAGTCAGCTTGCTACCTTACAGACATTATTCCTTGGTAAAAAGCCAGGTTTTAAGCGAAATGAGGCCCTTAGCTTTTTATCACCCTCCCCCTGCAATTCGAGACTTTGCGTTTAAAGACTGGAAATATTACAAGCCTGGAAGGGTAATCGTGTACACTTGATGAGCGACGCTGGCCGGATGCTCAAATGTTGCAAGCGCTAAGCTCAATTCTACACATCTATTGCCTGCCATTAGGAGTTTATAAGATGTTGTTTTGCCAGCCGCCCGCTTTTGCGCGGCTTTCTTTGAATCATTCTTCCAATGGAAACCACCCATCATCACCAGTCGGCGCCACCAGTGCCCATGGGGCCGCCCCCGGCGCCCACTGCCGGCACCGAAACGGCCACTCTCAACATCGAGGGCATGACCTGTGCCTCCTGTTCCAACTTCGTGGAAAAGGCCCTGAGCCGCACGCCCGGCGTGCAGCGCGCCACCGTGAACCTGGCTAGCGAAAAGGCGACCATTGAATACCTGCCGGGCCAGGTGGACCGGGCCGGCCTTAAAGCGGCCGTGGAGCAGGCCGGCTACGGCGTGCACGAGTCCAGCCCGGCGGTGGCCGCCAACGTACTGGCTTCCGACGAGGAACTGGACGCTCGCAAGGCCGCCGCTTACCAGACCCTGAAGCGCCGCTTTCAGGTGGCCGTGGCGCTAGCCGTAGTCATTATGCCCCTGAGCATGCTCATGCTCTGGCCCGCCATGATGAGCCGCATCTCCACGCCGGTTTTAAACTATGTGCTATTGGCCCTTACCCTGCCCGTGCTGCTCTACAGCGGCCGCGAGTTCTACGTGTCGGCCTGGAACGGCCTGACGCACCGCACCGCCAGCATGGACACCCTGATTGCGGTGGGCACCGGCGCCGCCTTCCTCTACAGCCTGGCCGCGACGCTGATTCCGCATTGGTTCATGCAGCACGGCCTGATGCCAGAGGTCTACTACGACACCACGGCCACTATCATCGCCCTGATTCTGCTGGGCAAGGTGCTCGAAAGCCGGGCCAAGTCGAAAACCTCGGCCGCCATCAAAGCCCTGATGGGCCTGCAGGCCCGGATGGCCCGCGTGGTACGCAACGGTCAGGAACTAGACCTGCCCATTGAGCAGGTAGTAGTGGGGGATGAAGTGGTGGTGCGCCCCGGCGAAAAAGTGGCCACTGACGGCACGATTCTTACCGGCAATTCCGCCGTGGACGAAAGCATGCTGACCGGCGAAAGCCTGCCGGTAGAAAAGAAAGCGGGCGACAACGTATTCGGGGCCACGCTCAACAAAACGGGTTCTTTCCGCTTTCGCGTGAGCAAGGTGGGCGCCGAAACTATGCTGGCCCAGATCGTGAAGCTGGTGGAGGAAGCCCAGGGCAGCCGTGCCCCCATTCAGCAGCTGGCCGACAAGGTCAGCGCCGTCTTCGTGCCCGTAGTCATCATGATTGCCATTGCTACGTTTGTGGTGTGGTTTGACTTGGCTCCCGAGGCCAGCCGCGTGCCGTTGGCGCTGGTGGGCTTCGTGGCCGTGCTCATTATTGCTTGTCCCTGCGCGCTCGGGCTGGCCACGCCCACGGCTATCATGGTGGGCACCGGCAAAGGGGCCGAACATGGCGTACTGATTCGCAACGCCGAGGCGCTGGAAAAAGCCGAAAAGGTAACCACCGTGTTGCTGGACAAAACCGGGACCATTACCCGCGGGGAGCCCAGCGTGACCGACTTCCTGACCACTAACGGCGACACCCCGGCGCACCTGCTGCCCCTGCTGGCAGCCGTGGAGCGGCAGAGCGAGCACCCGCTGGCCGAGGCTGTGGTTCGCTATGCCGATACCCAAGGTGGTTTGCGGCTGACCGCCACCGCTTTTCAGGCCTACGAAGGCCGCGGAGCTGGCGCTACGGTGGACGGGCAGGTGATTCTGCTCGGCAACCGGCGGCTGCTCAGCGAGCACAACGTGGTGCTTTCCACCGACACGGAGCAGCAGGCCATGCAGCTGCTGAGCCAGGCCAAAACGGTGCTCTACGCCGCCATCGGGGGGCACGTGGCCGCCCTGATTGGGGTAGCCGATACGGTGCGTGAGTCCAGCCGGGCAGCCATTCAGGCGATGCAGGCGGACGGCATTGAAGTGGTGATGATGACCGGCGACAACCAGCAGACGGCTGCCAAGGTCGCCGAGCAGGTGGGTATTAAGCGCTACTTTGCCGAGGTGCTACCGGCCGACAAAGCCGGCAAGGTGAAGGAACTGCAGGCCGAGGGCCGCGTGGTGGCCATGGTCGGTGACGGCATCAACGACGCGCCGGCCTTGGCCCAAGCCGACATCGGCCTGGCCATGGGCGGCGGCACCGACGTGGCCATGGAAGCAGCCAGCATCACGCTCATGCGCTCCGACCTGCAGGGCGTGGTGACGGCCATTGACCTCTCGCGCCAAACCATGCGCACCATCAAGCAGAACCTGTTCTTCGCTTTCGTTTACAACACGCTGGGCATTCCCATTGCGGCCGGGCTGCTCTACCCATTTACGGGCTGGTTGCTCTCGCCCATGCTCGCAGCGGCGGCCATGGCCCTGAGCTCGGTGTCGGTGCTCACCAACTCGCTGCGCCTGCGCGGCTACAAGCATTCGGCGTAACTCCGGAGCACCAATTTTCCCTCTTATACTCATTCTAATGGATACTACTCAAATAATCGTAACGGTAGTGGGCGTGGGTCTGCTGGCGTTTGTCGGCTGGTTTTTCTTTTTGGCGCCCCACCGGGTGGCCGCGGCCGTGTCTTCGTCGGCGGGCGTGCAACAGGTCGACATCGTGGTGAAAGGTGGCTACTCGCCCAACGTCATTGAGGTGGAGCACGGTAAGCCCGTGCAGCTGAATTTCTACCGCGACGAGGAAAACAGCTGCTCCGAGGAGCTGCTGCTACCCGACTTCAACATCCGGCGGGACCTGGCCCCGTTTAAAACCACGGCCATTGAGTTTTTGCCCCAGCAAGCCGGTACCTTTGAGTTCACCTGCGGCATGCACATGCTGCGGGGAAGCCTGGTCGTAAAATGATAGCGATGCTGCAGTCTGCCTCTTCCATCCTGCCGGCCCCCGCAGCCGGGAGCGTGCGCCTTTCCATCCGCAACATGGTGTGCCCCCGCTGCCTGCGCGTGGTGCAGCGCGAGCTAGAGAAGGCCGGCCTGGTGGTGGACAACGTCGCCTTAGGAGCCGCCAACGTACGCATGCCCGACGGCGGACCCATGGACGAAGAAGTGGTGCAAAGTGCCCTGCAAGCCTATGGCTTTGCGCTGGTCGAGGACCCGCGCGACCAGCTGGTGGAAGAGGTAAAGGCCGTAGTGGTGGAGCTCATTCACTACACGCCGACCGAGCTGCAGCCGTTTCACACGTACTCCCATTTTATCAGCGAGCGGGTGGGCCGGTCTTACGCTTACCTCTCGCACCAATTTTCGGTGCGGGAGGGGCTGACGCTGGAAAAGTACATCATCCGCCAGAAGGTGGAGCGGGCTAAGGAGCTACTCAGCTACCAGGACGCGAAAGTAACCGAGGTGGCCCGGCAGCTGGGCTATAGCAGCGCGGCCCACCTGACCAACCAGTTCCGGCAGGTGACGGGCATGTCGCCGTCTGACTACCAGGCCCTGGGGCCGGGCAGTGCCGGCCGCCGTAGCCTGCACGACCTGATGTAGACGTAGAACCAGGGCTGGAAACTTTGCAACTAAACAGGGGGAATAGTGCGCAAACTTGCCAGTGGCTTCATCGTTTGTACAGGCGACCGCAAAAGGTCATTTGTCAAACCATCAACCTACTGTAAGCTACATGCTACGTACCGTTCGTTTCCCCTTATTTGCTGCGCTACTGGCCTTTGGGGCCCTCACTTCCTGTAAAAAGGACGACACTACTCCTTCCGGCCTGCAGGTGCAGCCCCACGACCAAAGTGCCCTCATGACCATCATGCACACCATGATGAAGGATATGGGCATGATGACGCCCACCGGCGACCCCGACAACGACTTTGCTATGATGATGAAGATGCACCACCAGGGCGCCATCAACATGGCCAACGAGGAGCTGAAAAACGGTAAGGACACCGAGATGCTAAACACGGCCAAAAGCATCATTGCCACGCAGCAGGCCGAGATTCAGCAATTCACCGCCTTCCTGGCGGCCCATCCGGCCCACGCGCCCTTCATTCCCGAGTTTGCCATGAAGCAGGACGAGAACATGATGCGCATGGACGAGGCCAACGACCTGCGGCCCCTAACGGGCAACACCGACTACGACTTCGCGCAGCTCATGGTGGACCACCACCAGAGCGCCGTGGAGAACTCCGACCTGGAGCTCAAGTATGGCCGGGAAAACGCCACCAAAACGCTGGCGCAGAACATTATCGACGAGCAGAAAACGGAAATCAAGCAGTTCCAGGCCTGGCTGCTGAAAAACAAGAAATTTTAACGGGCTGGCCCCGGATAACTCCAAGGAGCGGCTCACTAGAGCCGCTCCTTTCGTTTGCTGCCTCTCTCCTCCCATATCCTTAACTGCGTTATTAACCCCCTGCCCGCCGCCCCGCTGATTCCCGAATCCATGCTGCGGATTTGGTTTATCCTCACTGCCCTATCGGTGGCCTATGTGGCCTGGGACCTGTTTACCCGCACCCCGGAGATGAAGGTGATGAAGTGGGGTTGGGTGCTGGTCACGCTCTATATTGGGCCGGTGGGGCTGCTGAATTACTGGTTTTCGTGCCGGAAGCCGGCCCCCGGCACCCACGAGCAATTCATTGCGCCACTCTGGAACTAGGCCGTGGGCCCCACCATTCACTGCGCGGCGGGCGACGGGCATCATCGTGGCGGCGGGCATCACGGGCTTTTTGGGGCTGCGGATGGGCCTAGATATCCGGGTTGAATACGCGGCCGGCTTCGCATTTGGGCTGTTTATCTTTCAGGCCCTGTTTATGCAGGACATGCTGGGCCTGCGCTACGGCCAGGCGGTGCGCCGCCCTTTTTTGCCCGAGTGGCTGTCGATGAACGCCATGATGGCCGAGGTGCTGCCTACGATGGTGATTTTGATGAGCCGCGATATGCAGGCCATGGCGGCTACCTCGCCCTGGTTCTGGGCGGCGATGTCGGCGGCCACGCAGGTGGGCGTCACGACGGCCTGCCCGGTGAACTACTGGCTCGTAAAGTATAAGCTCAAGCACGGCATGGGCACCGAGCGGGCCCTGGGCAACGGTGGTACGCCGGCCGCCGCGGCGAGGCACGACATGGCTGCAATGGCCGGTATGATGAGAATGAGCCCCGACCAGTCGGGCGGTAGCTCCTGCCGGGCACGCGCCGATGGCGGGTATGGATATGGGCCCCGACGCGCCGGTTTCGGGGGCCCGCAAGGCGGCCGTTACGCTGCTGATGCTGCTGATGCTGGCGGGGGGCTACTGGTTGGTGGCCCGCTTCGGCAATTTGTCGATGCGGCCGGGCGGGGGCGCTGAGGCCGATGCCGGGCATGGCCAGTGCGGCCCGGTAGTGACTCTCGCAGCGCAGGGCAACAACTACTCAAAGACTTTACAGTAAACCAGGCACTATGAAATCATTACCCCTTGCTTCGCTGCTGCTACTGGCCGGCTCCACTGCCCTAGCCCAGCAATCCATGCCCGGCATGACGATTCCCCCCGCTCCGGCGGCTAAACCCATGCCCGGCAGGACCATGTCGGCTGATACGATTAAGAAGATGCCGGGCATAAAAGCTGGTCAAGCCATGAGCAGTATGGGCAGCATGAAGATGGACAGCGCGGGCGGCATGGGCATGATGGGAATGCGCAACTCCTTCTCCAAAAACCTGCCCATGACCCGTCAGGGCTCCGGCACGAGCTGGCACCCCGACAACTCGCCCATGTACATGCAGATGTACCAGCCGGGCGGCTGGGATGTGATGCTGATGTACTCGGCGTTTCTGCGCTACACGAGCCAGAACTTCAACCATAGCGACCGGCGGGGCGATGCCGACTTTCGGGCGAACACCTACGCGATGGCGATGGCCAACCACCTGGTAGGACAGCACGGGCTGTTCACGATTCACGCCATGCTCTCGGCCGACCCGCTCACGGTGGGGGGTAGCGGCTACCCGCTGCTGTTCCAGACCGGTGAGTCGTGGCAGGGCGTGAAGCTGCACGACCACCAGCATCCCCACGATTTGGTAAGTGCGCTGGGGCTGGCTTACACGTATGAAGTAAGTCACGACGTGGACCTGACGGCGTACGTGGGCTACCCCGGCGAGCCGGCCATTGGCCCCCCCGTGTTTATGCACCGGCCTTCCGCTGCCAACCTGCCCTCGGCTCCGCTAGGCCACCACTGGCAGGATGCGACGCACATTCAGTTCGGGGTAGCCACGCTGGGGGTGCGCTACCGCAATGCCAAACTCGAAGGCTCGCTTTTCACCGGCCGCGAACCCAATGAGAACCGCTATAGCTTCGACCCGGCCCGATTTGACTCGTACAGTGCCCGCCTTTCGGTGAACCCGACGCGCAGCCTGGCCTTGCAGGCGTCGTTTGCCCACATCAAGAGCCCGGAGGAGCTGGAGCCCGAGCGCAACGTAGACCGCACGACGGCCTCGGTGCTGCACAACGCTGAGTTCGGAGACGAAACCATCCTGTCGTCGGCCTTCGTATGGGGCATGAACCGTAACAGCGGGGGCACGGCGGGGGTAGACTACTCGCACTCATTCCTGCTCGAAAGTAACTTGCAGGCACGGCAGTTCAACGTGTTTACCCGCCTCGAAACCTTGCAGCTCAACTACGACGAGCTGCTGCTGCCCGCCACTACGGAGCAGGCGCTGAACGCTAACCGCCAGGTAGCGGCCTTCACGCTGGGGGCCTCCAAGTACCTGGTCAAGACCAGCGCGGCCTGGGTGGACCTGGGCGCTACGGGCACCCTTAATGCGTTTAATACCAGCGATGCTACCTTGGTCAATGCGTATGGCAAGACGCCGCTTTCGTTCGAGGTGTTCGTGCGAATTATCGCCCCGCGTATGTCGATGCACATGGGCGGCAGGGGTGGGCGGCAGGGGGGAATGTCGAGACGCTAACCTACGCGACCAACTGCCTAGTGAAGCCGGATATTGACGCCTACCTGTTGCAGGTGCTGCTGACCCTGTTGCAGGCGAAGAATGCGACCGAGGTTGACGTGCGAGAGCAGTTGCAACCCCTGACCCGAACTACCAGCACGCCGGCCGCGCGGCTGGGGCATACCTACCTCGGCCTGAAAGGGGATTACTTTGAGCTTACCGCCACCTTCACGGCTGCCACCCAGCAACTGAAACAGGTGTCGCTTTGGGTGACATCTCCGGCATTCGTGGCGATGAAAGCGTTTGCCCGCGCCCTGCCTCCTAGAGGTAAGTTGCTGGAAAAAACTGTTTTGGCCCAGTGGAAGAACCAAGGCTGGGGAATAGTTGGCCACCTGTTGCTGCGTCCTGCAAAAGGAAACGCCTCAGCCGTATCAGCTCGGTTTGTTGGGCTGCTGCCCGGCAAAAAACTCATTATTTTAACGCGACGCTAGGCGGTGGGCAGGTGCGCCCGGGCAAGGAAAAAGAAGCTCCTTCGGCGGTCATGGTGGATACCACCAACCCCCAGCGGAGAAAACGCTTCCGACATATTTTCGTCTCCGCTGGTTAGGGTGGTGTCTCAACATCTGCCTTGCGGGCAGGCTGCTCATTTGTCGGTGGTCAGTGCCAAGGCCGTGGATGGACGAGGCTTTGGTTGCATACTGCCTAGTTGTGCGCAACTTAGGGGTTCCATTGGCCCACCCCCTTTTATGTCCGCCGCGCTACCACCGCTTATCCAGCAATACAAAGCCGATTCCGAGTCCGTTTACAACACGTGGTTTATCAACAACGAAGAGCGCCTCAAAGCCTTTCGCTCCATCCGGCGCGGGGTGCAGCAGGTGGTGAAGGACATTAAAGCCGGCAGCTTCGGCAACGATTTTAAGGGTACCTCGCTCGAATTTGTACTCAGCGTCATCAGCGAGCAGAAGCAGGTGTTTCAGGGCGCGGCGCATCCCTTTTACTGGAAGCCCAAGCTGCGCATCCCCGACATCTACGAGCACGAGGACAACAAGCGCGCCTTCGGGCAATTTCTGGAAAGCTGCCTGGCGGCTACCACCGAGCAGCAGCTGCTGCGCGAGATTGATATTCTGGACCGCCGCAAAATCAAGGGTCTGGGGCCGGCCGTGGCCAGCATCCTCTACTTCCTGCACCCCACCCTGATGCCGCCCTGCAACACGGCCATCGTCAATGGGTTCAACGCGCTGTTTGGGGAGAAAATCAAGCTGGGCTCCTGGTCGGAATACCTGCGCATGCGCGACCGGCTGCGCGACCTCAACCAGGAACACCGCCAGCACTTGAGCCTCGACTACGGCGCGCTGAGCGGCCTGCTCTTCGACGTGGGCGTGAAAAAGATGATTGCCGGCGACCAGCAGTTTGCTACCGACGAGGACCGCGACAAGTACCAGCAGCAGGCCCAGAAGCGCCACAAAGAGGTGCAGTCCGAAGCCCAGGAGGAAAACCAACACACCGAGATGCAGCACCACCTGCTGCGCATTGGCAAGGCGCTGGGCTGCGACGTGACCACGGCCATCAACGACCGTAACCGCCTCTGCGGCGGGCAGAAGCTCTCCTTTCTCTGCCTAGACCAGCATCCCGCGCTGCCGGTGCCGGCCGAGGTGGCCAGCACCATCCGCCTGATTGACATCGTGTGGTTCGCGCCTGGTACCAACCGCGTAGTGGCGGCTTTTGAAGTGGAAAAAAGTACCAGCATCTACAGCGGTATCCTGCGCCTGACTGATTTGGCGTTCTCCATGCCGGAGCACGAAACAGCACTCTACCTGGTAGTGCCCGACGCCCGCGAGAAGGAAGTGCAGGCCCAACTCTCACGGCCGGCCATCCGGGCGGCGGGGGCGACTATTCACTACATTCTGTTCTCGGAGCTGCGCCAGCATTGCGAGGCGCTCTGCAAGTTTGGCGACTCGCCGGCCGCGATGCTTAAGATTGCGCGCTCGGTGTGAGCAGCCTTGTCTGTTCTTCAGTATGACTGTAAAGTTGGCGTGACTGCTTATGCCCGAGTATCTGTATCTCTGGTTGACTGTGCTCGGTTTTCTGGGCAGCTTGGTGCTGTTGAGCGTTCGAAAAAAGCGGCTTGATAAGCAGCTGGCGCAGGAAAAGAGTAGCCTGCACCAAGAGTATCAAACCAAAAACTCCGAGCTAAACGTCCGCGAGAAAATACTTGACCGGCGTACAATCGAAGTGGCCCGGTTGGAAAAAGTAGTAACCGAGAAAAGCCAAAGTTTTCCCTGGCTCGCGGGAGCAATTGCGGATGTGGTGCTGCTCAACAACAATAAGATAGCGGACTATCTGACCTTTAAGCCCCACCCGGCTAAAACATCGGCGCAGGCAGTGCGCGAAGTAGGAAAAGAGAAGCGCGTCCTTGCTGCTCAACTGAAGCAGCTGGAGTATGTTATCAACCAGTATGAAGGCCTATTTCCTTTTTTAACAGAGTTTCGCGAAGGAGAAATTGAGGAGGCGTTGTTGGAAATAAAAGACGCCTCCGGCGACCAAGTAGCGCCGGAGGCAGACCCGGTGAGTGTCTATCTGACCGCCGGCGAGTATAGTAACCTCTCCACAACCGAGCGAAATCAACGAGCTCTGGAGCGGTACATGCAGGGTCGGAAAAGCCCTTATCAGCTGGGCCGCGACTATGAGCGGTTTATTGGGTACCTGTATGAATGCGAAGGCTATACCGTTTCCTACTTTGGGATAGAAAACGGCAAGGAAGACTTGGGAAGAGACTTGATATGCCGCAAGGATGGCACTACCTTAATCGTCCAGTGCAAATACTGGAGCAAGTACAAGCTCATTCACGAGAAGCACATCAACCAGCTGTTTGGTACTACCGTCAAATTCTACCTAGACTCAGCGCAGGAGAAGCTGGCGGAGCAGCAATTACATCTCTTTCCGCAGCTGCTCACCGCCGGCAACATTCTGGGGGTCTTTTGCACCTCAACGGAGTTGTCAGCTACAGCTCGCAAGTTTGCCCAGGCGCTGGGCATTCAGGTGCGCGAGCAAGTGAAGCTAGGCTCTTTTCCGATGATAAAATGCCACATCAGCCCGGCAACCGGGGAGCGCATTTATCACTTGCCTTTTGACCAGATGTACGACCGCACCAAGCTGGATAAGGCGGGAGAATTTTATGCATTAACGGTGGCCGAAGCGGAGAACCAGGGTTTCAGAAGAGCTTGGCGGTGGCGTGGTTAATAGGCCGGGCAAGTCTCGGGACTTAGCAGCGCCAAGTCGAGGATGGCGCGGCGTGTAGGGAATGAGCCTGGCTCCTGGTTGCTCGGGGTTTCGAGCCTCGCTAAGCTATTTCAGCAAGAATCAGGCAATAAAGTCGAATAAGAGCCTAGTAAGCTGTTCTACTTGATTTTCAGCTTGCAGGACGCGGTACATCTGCACGATAGATTCCAAATGCGTTTTGCTTTTGCAGGCCACGTAACGCGTCGAGTAGTGAAGCGTAGCCAAGTCCTTCTGAATGGGAAAAATGGGGCTTTTAATCTGCTTTTTAGCCTCGTGCTTATAAATAAACGTGTCGCTAGAGCTTAGCGGAAAGATGAAGTCTTCCAGCTTGCTATAATCGGCATGGGGTCTTTCTAGCAGGGGGCAATCTCCGATTACGGAGGGAAACCGGTCATCGGCGTGCGAGTGAATAAACCAGCTGGCGTGAATGTCGGTAAGCTTATCCTCGTCAAACAACGGCAGCAGGGGTAAGAGAATGCGCTTGGCTTCTTTAATAGCGTCCGAAGCCACTAACTGGTTCAGCGCGAGTTGGTCTACTGGTTTAGTTTGGTCGATGGGCCGGATTTCGGCCTTTAAGTCGGCCAGGCTTAGTTCTTCCTTCAGGTGGCCAAACTGCGGGTCGCTCGCCGGTATGCGCCACTTGAGGGAGCTGGCCAGCGCAACAATGCTCACTACTTCTTCGGGGGAAGCCTGCCGGGATAACAGGACGTTATGCAAGTCGATGGCAGCCTTGTCATCTAAGGCCGCATACAAGGTTTCCAAGTGGTCTTTAGGCTGGCCGTTAAAGAGAGCCGTATTTCTGTCCATTTCAAAGAATACCGCCTTTGGGCTTTGCCGCTGTTTGGCTATTCTACCCGTCTGCTTATCAAGCAGGTAGAGTAAGCCGTCCTCAGCTGCAAAATTCTTGATGAGGAATTGGGGAACGTAATGGTGTCTGCGTGATACCTGCATAAGCAGTGCGTGAGCGGTGATAGTAAAAAAGCGACTCCCGTTTGGGAGCCGCTTTTTTACAACAAGAAATACAAAGTAGAAGTAGTGCTATTTGCCTCCCTTCTCTTTCCGCACGCCTTTGAAGGGTGTACCGTCTTGCTTCACGTCCATGAACTGGCCGTTGGTCGTGTTCCGCTTCACGTATTGTTCCGTGACGGGGTTGAAAACTTGCGAACGGCCGCGCACTGCGCCGTTGCGGTGGCCGTCACCGGCCGGATTGTTAGTCGCCATAGGGCAGTATGAGAGGGAAAAGCTCTCTTTACCTCAACGGTGAGACTAGCCGAAGAATTCCACCTAGGTCATTGTGCCACCTGCGTAACCGGTGTTTAGTTGCCCTAGGCCGTTTGAAACTGCGCGTGCGCAAACTCGCGGGCATACGCTTGCACCTGGTCGCGCACGCTCCGAAACTGGTCCATGATTTCTTTCTCGCTGCCCGTCGCCTGGGCCGGGTCGGGGAAGTTGTGGTGCAGCTTCTTGGCGGTGGAGGGAAATACCGGGCACACCTCATTGGCGTGGTCGCACACCGTCAGCACGTAGTCAAACGGCACGGCGGCGTACTCCTCAATGTGGTTGCTGGTGTGGTGGCTGATGTCCACACCGTCCTCGGCCATCACGCGCACAGCGCGAGGATTAAGGCCGTGGACCTCGACGCCCGCGCTGTATACAGCGGCCCGCTCGCCCAGGGTTTGTTGGAGATAGCCGTGCAGCAGCTGGCTGCGGCAGGAGTTGCCGGTACAGAGCACCAGCACGTTTTTCTTGTCAGACATGGGAAAGGAAAAAAAGCAGGGTGGGTTAACTGGTCGGGACTACCACTTAACCGCCGTACCAGCGGCGGCGGAACCAGAAGGCCAGATTGACCAGGGCAATCAGGGCTGGCACTTCAATCAGCGGGCCGATGACGCCGGCGAAGGCCTGGCCAGAGTTCAGGCCAAACACCCCGATGGCCACGGCAATGGCCAGCTCGAAGTTGTTGCCGGTGGCCGTGAAGGCAATACTGGCGTTTTCCGCGTAGTCGGCCCCCAGGTACTTGCCGGCGGCGAAGCTGAGCACGAACATGATGCCGAAGTACAAAGCCAGCGGCAGGGCAATTCGCAGCACGTCCAGCGGCACCTGCACGATGGTAGCGCCCTTGAGGCTGAACATGACTACGATGGTGAGCAGCAGCGCCACCAGGGTAATAGGGCTGCTGGCCGGAATGAACACGGTGTCGTACCACGCGTTGCCTTTCAGGCGGCGCAAAACGGTGCGCGATAAGAAACCCGCCGCGAACGGAATGCCCAGGTACACGAGCACGCTTTGGGCAATGTTCCAGATGCCGATGTTCACGGCGTAGCCTTTCAGCCCGAAATAAGGCGGCAGCACGGTGATGAACAGCCAAGCCAGCACCGAGTAAAACAGCACCTGAAAGATGGAATTGAGTGCCACCAGCCCGGCGGCATACTCGCGGCTACCGTCAGCCAAATCGTTCCAGACCAGCACCATGGCAATGCAGCGGGCAATGCCAATGAGAATCAGCCCCATCATGTACTCCGGTTTGTCGGGCAAGAGCCAGATGGCCAGTAGGAACATGAGCAGCGGCCCCAGTATCCAGTTTAGAAACAAGGAGAGCCCGATGATGCGCGTATTCTTGAATACCGTAGGCAGCTGCTCGTACTTCACCTTGGCCAGTGGCGGGTACATCATCAGAATCAGGCCAATGGCCAGCGGTACGTTCACGGTGCCCACCGTAAAGTAATTGATGGCCCCCTTGATGCCGGGTACGAAGTAGCCCAGCCCTACTCCGAGCGCCATGGCCAGGAATATCCAGAGCGTTAAGCCCCGGTCGAGGCCCGAGAGCTTCTTCTCCGCCAGGGCGGCCGGGGCCGGAACTGCTGGCAGAGGTTGATGGATGGTTGTCATGCAGAAAAATGGAATTAAGCGACGCCGACGGAAGGACTGCGCCGCTCCATCTGCACCGTGTTGCGCCACACGCCGTGGTGCTGGCCAATCCGCTCGCGGTGGCCGATGACGCGAAAGCCCGCTTGCGTGTGCAAACCAATGCTGGCGCTGTTTTCCTCGAAGGTGCCGGCTTGCAGCGTCCAGATGCCGTGGGTTTCCGAGTCCGCAATCAGGGCGTGCAGCAGCTGCCGGCCCACGCCTTGCCCGCGGGCTTCGGCGGCGATGTAGATGCTGAGTTCGGCCACGCCGCCGTATACGCAGCGGCTCGACACGGGCGAAAGCGTGGCCCAGCCCTGCACCGCGCCAGCATCATCGACGGCGACGAGGCGGCTGTGGGCCAAGTGCGCCCGGTCCCAGGCCTCCCAGGTGGGGGCCTGCGTCTCAAACGTGGCGTTGCCGGTGGCAATGCCCTGCTCGTAGATGGCCCGCACCTCGGGCCAATGCGCGGCGGTCAGGGATTGCAACTGCATGGGCAGGGAGCAAAAGGGTTGAAAATGAGTGAAGTTGAGGTGCAGCGCACCCAGTAATAGATGCCGCGCCGGTTTGCTGTTTTAGCAGCACCCGCCGCCCGGCGTGCAGCCGGCCACTTGCAGCTGGGGCAAGAAAAATTGCTTGGCCGCTGGAATGCCGCAGGCATCCTGAGCTAGGCAGGCCGTTTGCTTGGCCGTCAGCACGAAGTCGTTGCCCTCGCGAGTCAAGCCAAACTTGCCGATGGTGGCCTGCTGGTATTCCACCTCGATGTCCAGGTCGTCGGCACCCAGAATGCGCTGCGACAAGTCCAGAATGTGCAGGAATTTCTGCGGAGCCAGCCGGTGGTCGTAGTCGCCGGCTTCCCACAGCTGGAAGTTGGCTGCCTTTTCCTGGCGCTCCACGCCGCCGCAGTCGATGAAGTGCTTGCTCACCAGGCCTACTTCCGTGACGTGGAAGTGGGCGGGCAGGTAATCGCCCGTGGGCAGGCGGAAGTTGACGGCTTCCAACTCGGTCAGGGCCTGCTTTATCTCGGAGATTTTCATGGTACTAGAAATTAAGAGAGTGGAGGTTAGCAGGCGCACGCATCGTCGGGGCCGCAGGCTGCGCCGCTCGTGGCCTCGATGAAAAAGGCCGTGAACTGCTGGTGCACCTTGTTGAGCAGCTCGGTATTGAGGCAGTAGCAGACCGTGAGCCCGTCGATTTCGCCGCGTATCAAATCCAGCGCCTTCAACTCTTGCAAGTGCTGCGACACGGTGGTGCGCGATAGCGGCAGCTCGGCGGCGATGTCGCCCGAGATGCAAGTCTTTTTGCTGGCCAGAAACTGAATGATGGCTACCCGTGCCGGATGGGCCAGGGCTTTGGCCACGCGGGCCAACTGCTGCTGCTCTTCCGTAAAGGCAGCGGTCTTGGCGTAGGTCATCGGAAAAACTAATCGGAAAGTACAGTTTGAAGTATGTCGCAAACTTACGACATAGTATGTCGTAAGTTTGCGACGTGGCTAAATTATTTGTGGCAGTCGGCCACTGAAACAACGACCTCAGCCTAGCTGTCCCTGGTTTGTAGCCAATTGGCGACGATGCACCCGAAAGCGCCATAAGCCCACCAGTAGTACCACGCCCGCCGTGGCCAGCGCCGAATAGCCGAGCCGACCACCCCGCTCGGGGTGAAACTGCAGCAGAGCCAAGCCGAAGCCTACCAGCGCCAAGCTGGTGCGCACGTAAGTCAGCAGCGTGCGCTCGTTGGCCAGGTGGGTGCGCTGCAAGGCCAGTTGGTCGGAAAGGGAAAGGTGGATGGCTGGCACGGTTGGCGGCATAGGAAGCTCGAAAAGTGGAGGCTATACGTAGGCTACATCGGCTGAGATGAATAACTTCGCTTGGACGAGCAGCGTCACCGACCTTTGCCCACATGACGATTCTGCTAGTCGAAGATGAGGCCAGCCTGGCTTCCTTTATCCAAAAAGGTATCGCCGCCGAGGGCTACGATATGAAGGTGGCCTTCGACGGACTGATTGGGCAGCGGCTGTTCGACCAGCAGCCCTTTGACGTGGTGGTGCTCGACGTAAACCTGCCCGGCCTGAACGGCTTCGAGTTGTGCCGCTACATCAAGCAGCACTCGCCGCGGCAGCCGGTGCTGCTGCTCACCGCCCTCGACGGGCTGGCCGACAAGGAAGCCGGCTTTGGGGCTGGGGCCGACGACTACCTGACCAAGCCCTTTGAGTTTCGGGAGCTGCTGCTGCGCATCCGGGCGCTGGCCCGGCGGGGGGAGGCCTACAGCGGGCTGCGGGCGGTGCTGCGGGTGGCCGACCTGGAGCTGGATACCGATGCCCGCACCGTTACCCGCGCCGGCCAGCGCATTGAGCTGACGACCCGCGAGTATTCGCTGCTGGAGTACCTGATGACCAACAAGGGCCGCACCGTCAGCCGCATCGACATCGCCGAGAAGGTCTGGGACCTGCACTTTGACACCAACACTAACGTGATAGACGTGTACGTAAATTTTCTGCGCAAGAAGATAGACAAGGGCTTTGGTCAGAAGCTCTTGCATACGGTGGTGGGCGCGGGCTACTTGTTGCAGGGCTGAGCGCGATGCAAATAAAACACAAGCTCCTACTCTGGTTTGCGGCCCTGGTCAGCGGCCTGCTGCTGGCCTTTTCGGGCTACGTGTACGTGAACACGGCCCGCTTTCGGCACCATTCCTTCGCCGCTCGGCTGGCCCGCAAGGCAGCCGTGACGCAGCAGTTGCTGGCCCTCAACGACTCGCTGGCTGGCACTATGCTCAACTCGCTGCCCGAGCAGGCCGAGCAGGTGTATACCCCCGCCAATCAGCCCCTCTACGCCAGCACAAACGCCGATTACACGCCCACCGCCGGCATGATGAGCCAAGCGCGGCAGCAGGGGCAGGTAGCCTTTTCCTACGCCCGCCCCGGCTACGCCCACCCCAAGGAAGGGGTAGCCCTGGCCTACCGCCGCCCGCACGTGGAAGGCCAGTACGTGGCCGTAGTCACGGCCTACGACCGGCAGGGCTACGCTCAGCAGCTGACCCTCCGCAACTCTTTTCTATATGGCAACCTGGCGGCTGTGGTGCTGGTAGGAGCCTTAGGGCTGCTGTTTGCCACCCGCGCCCTGGCCCCACTCAACGTGCTGCTAGGGCAGCTGCGGGCCCCCGCGGCGCAGGCTCAGCCTTTCCGGCTGCAACCCCTCAACCCCCGCGACGAGGCCGGAACCCTGGCAGCGGCGTTCAACGACCTGCTGACCCGGCAGGAGGAGCTGGTAGCCAGCCAAAGCGCGTTCATCTCCCACGCCTCGCACGAACTGCGTACGCCGCTCACTACCATCAAGGGCTGGCTCGAAACGTCGCTGGCTTACGACTCCGACGCGGCCAGCCTCAAGAATGGCATTACCCAGGCTGTGGCTGGGCTCGACCGGCTGACGGCCCTGGCCAACGGTCTGCTTTACCTGGCCCGGCTTGATGGGGCGGCGCCGCTCGACGGCCAGCCCGTGGAACTGGTCGACGTGCTGCTCGACGTGGTGGGCAGCGCCCAGCACCAACGGCCTGGCCAGCCGGTAGACCTCGATATCAGCGAAAGCGTGGATGCTCAGCCCCAGACTCCGCAGGTATTCGCCAATGCGCAGCTGCTGAGCACGGCCCTCGGCAACCTGGTGGATAACGCCGCTAAGTACTCTGGCGGTCAGCCCGTAGCCCTGTGCCTAGAAATGGCTGGCGTGGATGGCGTACGCCTGCTTATCGAAGACCGGGGTCCCGGTATCGCGCCCGACGAGCTGGAGCGCATCTTCCAGCCCCTGACGCGGGGCGGGGCGGTGGGCGATGTGCCGGGCTTTGGCATCGGCCTTACTTTGGCCCAGCGCATCATCGGGCTGCACCAAGGGCAGCTGCACCTGCGGCCCCGGCCGGGCGGCGGCACGGTGGCCGAGGTGTGGCTGCCCCTGCGCCCGGAGTCGGCAGTGTAACCCCCAGCCCAGGGCGGCTTTTAATAACTTTTAATTTGGTTTTAATACCAGTATAATTTGGTTAAGGGACGTTTGCGGCATGAAGCTGATTTCTGCCGCTCTTTCTCATTGCGCCCGGCTGGCTAGCCCTAGCCGACTGCTGGTCGGGCTACTGCTGCTGGGCCGGACCGCCCTGGCGCAGCAGCCCCGCGAGCTGCCGCAGGTGCCCCAGCCCCTGACGCTGCCCCAGGCCCTGCAGGTAGCCCAGGCTAACTACCCCGCCCTGCGCGCCCGGCAAGCGGGCGTAGCGGCGGCCACCGCCGATGTGCGTACGGTACGGGCCAACTACCTGCCCCAGTTCACGGCTCAAGCGCAGGCCCTCAATGGCACTTCTAATCAAGTGCGGGGAGCTTTGATAGGCGGTCTGGGTATCACGGAGTCGGGCGTACGTGATTTCACCAGCAGCCAAGCGGCCTGGACCAGCCAGGGGATGCTATACATCGACTGGCCAGCCGTCACCTTCGGCCGCTACCGGGCCGACGTGCGGCGGGCCCAAACGCTGGTAAGCCAGGCGCAGGCCGACTATGACCAGGAGCTATTCACGCACCAAGCGCAGGTAGCCGATGCCTACCTACTGGCTCTGGCCGCGCAGAAGGCCGTGACGCTGCAGGAAGCCAACCTGCGGCGCTCGCAGGCCGTGCAACGCGTGGTGCGGGCGGGTACGCGGGCCGGCATCCAGGCCGGCATCGACAGCTCCACGGCCAATGCCGAAACGTCGCGGGCGCGGCTGCAACTGCTGGCCAGTCGCCAGCAGGCCGAGCAGCAGCGCGTGCGTCTGGCGGGCCTGCTGGGCACCCCGGTGCAAGCCCTGGTGCTCACCGACTCGACCCAGTTCTTTGCCCGCCTGCCCGTGCTGCCCGCCGGGGCCGACACGGCCAGCCTGCGCTACCATCCCACGCTGCTGGCTTACCAGCGGCGCGTAGCCAGCAGCGATGCCTTAGCTAGTTCCTTGGCTACCAACAGCCGGCCCACGCTTTCGGTGGTGGGCGCTACCTGGGGCCGGGGCTCGGGCACAGCCTCCGCAGCCAATACCGACGGTACGTATGCCATCGACCCCAGCTTCAGCGCGGGTCTGCCATTTAAGGTGTATAACTACGCGGTAGGCGCGGCACTCACTTGGCGCGTCACCGAGTTGATTCACACTAGGCGCGCAGTGGCTGCCCAGCAGGCCCGCTCGACCCAGGCCCTGGCCGACTACGACCAGCAGGCCCTGCAACTGCGCACCGAGCAGCAAAACGCGCAGCTCCAGCTCGACCTGGTGCGCCAGGCGGCCCTGGAAGCCCCCGTACAGCTCGACGCCGCTCGCCGGGCCTACACCCAAGCCCAGGCCCGCTACAATGCCGGCCTCGACAACCTGGTGGTGCTCACGCAGGCCGCGCTGGTGCTTAACCGGGCCGAAAACGACCAAGCTATTGCCGTCAACAACGTGTGGCGGGCGCTGCTGCTGCGAGCCGCCACCGGCGGCAACCTGGCCCCGCTGCTCGGGCAATTATAAGCGGTTAGCTATCAGCTCTTGGCTCTTGGCTCTTTTTCTCTTTCGACGCGCACCCCACCAAAAAGCTAACAGCCAACAGCTAGTAGCTAACCGCTCTCCTCAAAATGATAAAAACTGCATTAGCCCGCCCGATTGCCGTTATTGTGGCGCTGCTGGGGGTTATCGTCTTCGCGGCGCTGTCGCTGGGCCGCATCCCGATTGACATTTTCCCCCGGCTCAACCTGCCCACTATCTACATCGCCCAGCCCTACGGCGGGATGACGGCGGCCCAGATGGAAGGCTTTATCGCCACGCGCTACCAGAACCAGATGCTCTACGTCTCGGGCATCAAGGACGTGGAAGTCAAGAACATCCAGGGCCTATGCCTGGTCAAGTGCACGTTCTACGAGGATGTGAATATGGCCCAGGCGGCCGGCGAGGTGGCCAGCCAGGTCAGCCGGGTACTGAGCTACATGCCGCCGGGCACGGTGCCGCCCACGGTAGTGCGCTTCGATGCCTCGTCTTTGCCGGTGGGCGAGTTGGTGTTCAGCAGCACCTCGGCCTCGCTGGGGCAGATGCAGGACCTGGCCTCGACCCGCATCCGGCCCTTGTTCTCGCAGATTCCGGGAGCCTCGGCTCCGCCGCCCTTCGGCGGCAACGAGCGCACGGTGGTGGTGCGCGTGGACCCCGAAAAGATGAAGAGCTACCAGCTCACGCCCGACGAAATCGTGTCGGCCCTCGTCAAGAACAACCAGGTGTCGCCGGCCGGCTCGGTGGGCATGGGCAACTACATGGTGATGACGCCCAGCAACACGGTGCTCGACAAAATCCCCGACTTTCTGGACATCCCGCTGCGGCAGGGAGTAGGGCCCACGGTGTTCATCCACGACGTGGCCACGGTCGAAGACGCCACCGACGTACCGGTGGGCTACGCCCTCATCAACGGCAAGCGCTCGGTCTACATCCCCGTCACCAAGTCGGCCGATGCCTCCACCATGAGCGTGGTGAACGCCCTCAAGGCCAAGCTGCCCGAGATGAAAGCCCTGCTACCCGACAACGTGCAGCTCAGCTATGAGTTCGACCAAAGTATCTACGTGAGCCAGGCCGTGCATAGCCTGGCCTTCGAGGGCGGGCTCGGAGCCCTGCTTACGGGCCTGGTCGTGTTCCTGTTTCTAGGTGATTTTCGCTCGTCGCTTATCGTAATCCTCACGATTCCGATTTCGATTCTGACGGCCATCCTGCTCTTGCAGCTCAGCGGGCAGACGATTAACATCATGACCCTAAGCGGGCTGTCGCTGGCCATCGGCATCCTGGTAGACCAGGCCACGGTGGTGATTGAAAACATTCACCAGCACCAGGAAATGGGCAAAACCAAGTCCCGGGCCATCCTAGATGCCAGCCAGGAAGTGTCGTTTCCGCTGCTGCTCATTACGCTCAGCATCCTGGCCGTGTTCGCGCCAGCCTTCCTGATGTCGGGCGTGCCGCGGGGCATGTTCATTCCGCTTTCGCTTTCGGTGGGCTTCGCCATCGTTGCCTCCTACATCCTCTCCCAAACCTTCGTGCCAGTGGTCGCCAACTGGTGGCTCAAGGGCCATGAGCACACTTCCGAGCACGAGTTGAGCCTGCTGCCCGACCTGAAGCAACCCCGCGAAGAGTCGCAGGAAGGCTACGAGGTAACCCACCAGAAAGAAGTGAAAGGCTTCGAGCGGGTGAAGCTGGCCTACCTGGGTCTGCTCGATAAGCTGCTGCGCCACCGGGCGCTGGTGGGCACGGTGTACGGGGTAGCGTGCGCGGCCATCATCGTCACGTGCTTTCTGCTGATTGGGCAGGATATGATGCCCAAAATCACCCATTCCAAGCAGTTTCAGGTGCGTCTCATCGCGCCCGAGGGCCTGCGCATCGAGCGCACCGAAGACCGCACCAAGGAAGTTATCAAGCTCATCCAGCAGATTGTAGGGCCCAAAAACGTGGCCATCTCCTCGGCCTTCGTGGGCATGACGCCCAGCTCCTACGGCACCAGTGCGCTCTACGTCTTCAACGCGGGGCCCCACGAAGCGGACTTACAGGTAAACTTGGCTGAGGATTACAAGGTCCAGAACTTGGACGTGCTAAAGGATAAGATTCGCCAGGCCGTGCATCAGCACCTACCCGACGTGCAGCTGAGCTATGAACCAATTGAGCTGACCGATAAAATTATGAGCCAGGGCGCCCAGACGCCCATCGAGATTTTGGTGGGCGGCAAGAGCCTGCAAGACGGCAAGGGCTACGCCGACAAGCTGGTGGCCCGGCTCAAGCAAATTCCCTACCTGCGCGATGTGCGGGTGAACCAACCCCTAAGCTACCCCACCGTGCAGATTGACGTGGACCGGGCGCGGGCCGCCCAGTTCGGCCTCACCCCCGACCAGATTGCCAAGTCACTGGTGGCGGCCACTTCCTCCAGCCGCTTCACAGCCAAGAACCTGTGGCTCGACCAGAGCAAGGGCTTTGCCTACCAGGTGCAGGTGCAGCTGGCCTCGCAGGACATGAAAAGCGAAGCCGACATGCAGAATTTGCCCCTGGTGCCGGGCCAGGCGCGGCCCACGCTCGGCGACGTGGCGACCCTGCACACGGCCAACGTGCCCGGCGAGTTCGACCGCATCGGTCCGCGCCGCATCGTCACCGTTTCGGCCAACATCGACCATAAGGACCTGGGGAGCGCCACCCGCGACGTGCAAAAAGCCATCAAGGCCGTGGGCGCGCCACCCAAGGGCTCGGTGGTGCAGCTGCGCGGCCTGGCCCAGCTGCTGACCGAAACCCTGAGCAGCCTGCAAACCGGCCTGGGTTTGGCCATCGTGGTCATTTTCCTGCTGCTGGCGGCCAACTACCAGTCGCTCAAAGTGGCGGGGGTCGTGCTCGTGACGGTGCCGGCCGTGCTGGCCGGCTCGCTGCTGCTGCTGCTCGTCACGGGCCAAACGCTGAATCTGCAATCGTACATGGGCATCATCATGTCGGTCGGCGTGTCAGTGGCCAACGCCGTGCTCATCGTCACCAACGCCGAGAGCCTGCGCCTGCGCTACCGCGATGCCCTGGCCGCCGCCCGCCTGGCTGGTGCCGCCCGCCTGCGTCCCGTGCTCATGACGAGCATCGCGATGGTGGCTGGTATGCTACCCATGGCCTCGGGTCTGGGCGAGAGCGGCGAGCAGTCGGCCCCGTTGGGCCGGGCTGTGATTGGGGGCCTGCTGGCCTCGACGGTGGCGGCGCTGTTGATTCTGCCAGTCGTGTTCGCCGCCGTGCAGCGCAAGACCACTTTCGTCTCGGTCTCGCTCGACCCCGACGACCCCGAGAGCGCCAACTTCGACGGCCACGAAGCGCCGGCCACCGAGCACTCCCTGCGCGAGCAGCCGGTGCTGGCGTAATCCCTTCCTAAAAATCATTTTTCCCCGACATGATACTTCCCGCTTTTCCCCGGCGCTGGCTGGCCGGCCTGAGTTTTACGGCCGCCGTCGCCGCCTTAGGTGGCTGCAACTCCTCCGACGCCCAGGAGGGCCAACCGGCGGCTACCGAAAAAACAACGGCCGACGTGCGCTACGATGCCGTGCGCGTCACGGCTACCCAGCCCGCCCAGAGCCTGAGCTTGCCCGGCGAGCTGGATAGCTACTTTCAGACGGATATTTTTCCCCGCGTGAGCAGCTACGTGAAGGCGCTGCGTGTCGACATCGGCGACCACGTGCGTCCCGGCCAGGTGCTGGCCGAGTTAGACGCCCCCGAACTGGCCGCGGCCCTCAGCGAGGCGAGCTCGAAGCAAAGCGTGGCCCAGGCCGGCTTTCAGGCCAGCCGCGGCACCTTTCGCCGCCTGCGCCAGACGGCCCGCACGGCCGGGGCCATTTCGCCGCTGGCCCTCGACCAGGCCCGCACCCAGGCTACTTCCGACAGTTTAAACGTAGTAGCCGCCCGCGCCCATTACCAGGCCGCCGCCCAGATGGCCGCCTACCTGCGCATCACGGCCCCCATGGCCGGCGTTATCACCGAGCGTAACGCCGCGCCGGGTGCGCTGGTGGGGCCGGGTGGCCAGGGTGCGCTGCCATTGTTTCGGCTCAAGCAGCTCAGTCGGCTGCGTTTGCGGGTGGCCGTGCCCGAGGCCTACGTGGGCGACATTCGCCAAGGCTCGCCGGTGCAGTTCAACGTGCGCACCTTTCCGGGGCAGCAGTTTATGGGTAAAATCGACCGGGTGGCGGGCAACGTCACGCCTGGCACGCGCGCCGAAACGGTGGAAATCGACATCCCTAACCCAGGCGAAAAGCTGAAGCCCGGCATGTTCGCCTCGGCCACTATTCCTATCAAAGCGCCCCGTAGCAGCCTGTTCGTGCCCAAGTCGGCCGTCGTGAGCACTGCCGAGCGCACCTATGTCATCCGCGTGGCGGGCGGTAAAACCGAGCTGGTCGACGTGCAGCAGGGCGACGAGAACGCCGGCCAAGTACAGGTTTTTGGCCCTCTACAAGCGGGCGACGTGGTGCTAAAAGCCGGCAACGAAGAAATTGGTAAGGGCGAGCCGGTGCAAGTGGCGCTGGCCAGCCGCTAATACCAGGGCTCAGCCATTCAGCAGGGGCGGTCAGCGCTAACTGCCCACGCTCAGTCGGGTCACACATTTCCAAATACAGTTCTGTTCCTAGTCGTTACTTATGGACTTTCTACTGCTGCGCTTCAGAGGTATGCCTACTAGAGGTAAATTGACGGGATATGCCCGCACCGGGTTCGGGGTCACCGTCGGCGTACTGCTGGGCCAGCATTGCCAGGCTCAGACCAGGCCCGTGGCCGACCATCCGTCCGTTCTCACGCTTACCGGCGGCTTTGGGGCGCCGTATGGCTGCGGGTTGGACTACGGCCGCCGGGTGGCCAAAAACCTGGAAGCTACCGTGGGGGCGGGCTATGATTTGAGCGGCTTCAAGGCGGGTGTCGGGGCGCGCTATTACTTGTTCTGGGACGAGAAAACCCGGTTTGCCACCTTTTTTGGCGCCAACGTAACTTATTGCGCCGGCCGGGAATCCATGACGCTAACCACGCACGAGGACCAGCTGTATTTTCGGGATGAAACCGCGCAGATACGCATCCAGCCGTGCGCCGTGGGTCGCCTGCGGGCCGGCTTGTACTGGCAGCCCGGCGCGCGCCTGGGTGTCACGACGGCATTAGGTCACGGGCTGGTCCTGGGGGCTGACCCCGTCCAATACCTGAGCACCGCCTACCCCTCCGACGGTATGAAGGCCGTAGTTGCGACGCGGCGCCCTGACAGCCTGGAGCTGTCGCTGGCCGTATCAATGCGCTTGGGTAAGTAAGCAGCCAGCCGCCGCGCGTATGGAGGTGGGGTGAGCAGCCGTAACCCGTAGCGCTGACCCCGGATTTGACCGTAGGCGGCCGGGTAAGTGGTTGTCAGATAGTCAGGCAAAACGCGTGCAGTAGCTGGGCTACGGCTGCCGTAGCCCGGCCGTGGCAGTGGCGTCGGCGGGCCGGATGAGCAGCAGGCGGGCGTAGAGGGTGCGGGCATCCGCGCGGCGGCCCAAGTTGTGGTAAGTGGTAGCCAGTGCCAGGTTGGCGTCGTAGTCGAAGGGGTAGAGGTTGACCACCCGCTCGAAGCAGGGCAGGGCCTGGGCGTAGGCCCGGCGGTTCAGGTGCAGCACGCCGGTCCAGTAGTTGGCCTGGGTGTTTTGCGGGTCGATGCGCAGGATGTCGGTGTAGAGACGCAGCATGTGGTCGACCTGCCCCAGGGCGCTCAGCGGCTTGAGCAACCCAAACTTAGCTTCCAGCGCGGCGGGCCGCTGCGTCACCGCCTGCTGGTAGTACGTCGCGGCAGCCGAGTAGTCTTTGGCCAGGTAATACAGCCAGCCCAGCCGCAGGTTCTGCTCGTAGGTGCCCGCGTAGCCTGCCCGCAGCGAGGCAATAGCGGTGGCGTAGTCGGCCTTGGCTTCGGCGGCGTAGCTGGCGGCAAAGGCAGCGGGGTCCTGGGCCCGCACGAGCGCAGGCACCAGACTCAGCAGCCAGCCCAGGTAGCAACCGAGCCAGACCCCTGCCCTACTGCGGCGCCTGCAAGGCGAAGCTGGCGACCAGTGCGGACTGAGGAGCCGGTTGGCGATGACGAAGCGACGGGCGAAGCTGATAGAGGTCATTGGCAGGAAAGAAAGGACGGTATTAACCAGATACTTATCCGGGATTTCTCCCCCACGCCGCCGCTCAAAAAGGATGGCGCCCTGGACCTGCCCGGCCTATGGGCCGCGCACTGCCGGCTGGCTGGTGGCGCCCCCAACTACCTTTTAGCGGATGGGTAGTCGGCCAGCGCCGCCTCCACGGCCGGGCCGGTCGGGTGCTCGCCATGGTAGGGAATGGCCAGCAGGTGGGCCAGCGTCTGGGCCACCTGCTTTTCGTAGAGCTGGCCCCGGCCGCGCTGCTCGCCGGTCGGGGGCGTGTCGGGTCCGAGCACCGCTAGCCAGGTCTGGCCCGAGCCCGGCACCCACGAGCCGTGTGCGTGCCACCACTGGCCCTGACCCCGGCCGTGGTCGGTGGTGATGAGCAGCGTCGTCTTGTCGCGGTAGGCCGGGGTGGCCTGGATGTAAGCCCAGAGTTGGGCCAGGCAGCTGTCTACCGTGTGGGCGGCCGTCAGGTAGTCGGCGTAGCGGCCCTGGTGGGCCAGCTCGTCGGTATCGCCAAACGACAGGTACAGCACGCGCGGCTGGCACCGCTGGAGGTACTCGAAGGCGTAGCCAAAAGTGAGCGTATCGGTACGCTCGTGGGCAAACGGCCGGTCGCAGGTTTGCAGGTAAGCGTTGAGCTGCTGCTCGCGAGCCGTCAGGTTCGGTCCGGCGGCGGGCTGCCAACCGGCGTTCACGGGCAAGTCGTCGCCGGGGGCGTTGAGGATGTGGCGCAGCACCTGCCAGGACGCAAACGCGGCCACCCGCTCCCGGTAGGCGGGCTCCTGGTTGAGGGTGGCCAGCACGGAGTGATAGGGGTTATCTACCGGCGCATTATTATGGATGCGGGGATTGGGAAAGCCGGTAAGCAGCTCTTGGTAGCCGGGGTAAGAAAAGTGCTGGTAGTTAGCCACGTTGACCCGGTTGCCGTAGGTGCGGTTGCCGTAGAGCTGCCCCTGCGTGCCCACCGTACCCCACAAAAACGGCAGCAACGCCTGGCGGCGCTGTTCGGCCGTGGCCGGCACCGCTCGCCGGGCGCCCCTGGCTAGCCGGACGGCATCGGCGCCGGCGAAGATTTCCTGCCAGCGCATCCCGTCGAGCGTAACCAGGATGACGTTTTGGGTGCGGTGCGGCGCCGCCTGCGCCCAACTCAGGGCCGGCCAGGCCAGTAGCGCCAGCAGGCAGACCAGCGGGCAAGCTGACCGATGTTGTCGTGGGAACAGGCGAAGTGGGGGCTGCGGCATAGAGAGTCGGTGAATAGTTAGTGCTAGCAGGCTGCGGTGGGCTCCGCCACCGGGTGGCTCAGATTAATCAGAAAGTAGGTACACGAGAGTCCGGCCAGGAAAGCAGGCTGCGGCGGAGTCGGTAGAGTGCGGGCTGCTTCCCTAGCCGGAGGTGGGGTGTAGGTGCTGGCCCAGCGTAGCGGGCTGGCTGACCGGAGCGAAAGCCGGGCGGGCCAGCAGCTCCGCGTAAATCGCCTCCTGCCGGTCCAGAATAGTTTCCCAGTCCTGGGTCAGGGCGAAGGCCCGGCCCTGCGCCGCCAGCCGCTGGCGCTGCGGCTGGTTGCTGACCAGCTCGTGCAAGTGGCTGGCGAGGCTCTCCGCGCGGTGCGGCACGAACTTGAGACCCGTGACGCGGTGCTCCACCAAATCGGCCGAGCCGCCCGCGTCGGCCACCAGGCAGGCTAAGCCCGAGGCCATGGCTTCCAGGGTCACGTTGCCAAACGTTTCGGTGGCCGAGGGAAACACTAGCGCGTCGCTGGAGGCGTAGGCCGTGGCCAGCGCCTCGCCCGTTTGATAACCCAGAAAATGCGCCTGCGGCAGTTGCTGCTGCAAGGCGGCGCGGGCGGGTCCTTCGCCCACGAACACGAAGGCCACGTCGGGTCGCCGGGCCAGTAGGTCTGGCAACACCTGTCCCAGGAGAGCCAGGTCTTTTTCCCACACCAGCCGCCCCACGTAGAGCAAGATGCACGAAGCGCCCCCAAAGCGCTGCCGCCAGGCCGCCGAGCGAAAGCGCGGGTGAAAGGCGGTCGTATCCACCCCGTGCGGCAGCAGCCGCGTACGCCGGATGCCGTCGCGCTCGATATTGGCCTGCATGGTGTGCGAGGGTACCAGCGTCAGCGCGCAATTATTGTACACCAAGCGGTTGAGCCCGCGCAGCAGCGGCACCAGCAGGTGCGCGCCGTGGTAGCCGGTGTAGCCGATAAAGTCGGTGTGGTAGGTGGCCACGCAGGGCACGCCCAACTGCCGGGCCAGCCGGGCGGCGGCCCAGCCCAGCCAGAAGGGCGCGTGCACGTGCAGCACGTCGGGCCGAAAAGCAGTTAGTTGGGCCCGCAGTGTGCGCGTCCAGCCAATGCTCATGCGGTAGGGCGCGTAGCCCGGCACCGGTAGGCTGCGCGTGCGGAGCTGCACCTCGGGCAGGTCCGGGTCGGGCACGGCCGTTATCCAACAAATAATGTGGCCCTGAGTGCGTTGGTAGGCCGCGGCCCGGCTTACCACCCGTGAAACGCCATCCTGGCCCGGCGCCAGGTATTCGGAGAAATAGGCAATGCGCATAAAGAGCGACCAGTTGACTAAGGAGGAGAGACGTAGCGCGGCACGGCCGGCTAGCGCGTAGCCCGGTCGCCTGGGTAGTAGATACCAGTGGGCTTACTCTCCCCTACTCCCCTCCTGCTTTTAATTGATTTATTCTTGCAAAATATTATTATGCAGATGGTTATAATTATGCGTGGGCTGCGCAGTGGGCTCCCGGCAACGTAAGTGCCGCGGCGGCCTCAGCGCGGAATGGCTACACCAGCGGCCAGTTGTTTTGGCTGGCGGGCCGGCGCGAAGGTGAGCAGCAGGCAGGGCAGCAGCACCAGGTTGGAAAAGTTGGTGAGCAGCAGCGAAGCGCTCATGAGGATGCCCAGCGCCTGGGTGCCCCCGAAGTCGCTGAAAATGAAAACGCCGAACCCCAGCAGCAGCACGATGCTGGTGTAGAGCATGCTGGTGCCCGCCTCACGCAGCGTGGTCGCGATAGCCTGCGCGGCCCACCCACCGTTGAGTGCCAGCTCCTGCCGGTACTTGGCCAGCAGGTGAATGGAGTTGTCGCCGTCGATGCCCAGGGCAATGCTGAAGATGAGGGCGGTGCTGGGCTTGAGCGGAATGCCCAGGTAGCCCATGAGCCCGCCCGTGAGCAGCAGCGTTACCAGGTTGGGTATCAGGGCGAAAAGCACGGTGGGGACGCTGCGAAATAGCAGCAGGATAACCAGCCCCACCAGCGCGAAGGCTAGCAGCAGGCTAGCGCGCAGGGTGTGCACCAGGTAAGCGGTACCCTTGGTGAAAATCAGCGTCGTGCCCGTGAGGTGGGCCCGCAGGCCGGAGCCCGCAAAGAGGTGCCGCGCCTGGGCGTCAAGCTGGCCCAGCAACACCCCTAGGCGGGCCGCACCTACGTCGGCCATGCGCAGCGACAGCCGCACCTGCTGCCCCCTGGGGTCTACCAGCGGGGGCAGCCCGAGGGCCGGACCCGGCGCACGGCGCCGCGAGCCAGTGAGGTAGGGCTGCATAAAAGCCATTTCCGTAGCATCGGGCAGGCGGTACGAGCCGGGCGCGCGGTCGTAAAAAGCCCACGTGGCAGTTTTAAGCCCGGCCACGATGCTCAACGGCGGCGTGAGGCCGGGCCGGGTGGCTAGGTACTGCGCCAACTGGTCAATGCGCGCCAGGTTGGCGGGCTGCCAGGCCCCGCCCGGGTGGCCGGTATCGACCACGATTTCCAGGGGCATCACGCCGCGGAACTGCTGCTGAAAAAAGCGTAAATCAGTCCGCACCGGGCTGTCGAGCGGGATGTCGTCCACCATCGTGGCCACCGAATTTACCCGCGTCAGCCCCAGGGCAGCCACCACGAGCAGGCCCCCGGTGAGGGCGTAGACCCCCGGACGGTGTGCCAGCACGAGCCGCTCGAACAGGGCTAGCAGCCGCACGAGCGGCCGGGCGTCGAGGCGGCGCAGCTGAAGCTCGGTGGGCGGCGGCAGCCAGGTAAAGAGCACCGGTATCAGCACGAACGACACCAGGAAGGCCCCGAAGATGTTGAGCGTGGCCACCAGCCCGAACTGGAAGAGCACGGCAATGTCGGTAAAACAGAACACGAAAAAGCCGATGGCCGTCGTCGTGTTGTTGAGCAGCGTCACGAGCCCGATTTTGCGCAGCACCCGCGCCATGGCCAGCACCTGATTGCCGGATTTGCGGTAGTCGTAGTAGTAGCGGGCCAGCAGGTAGGTGCAGTTGGGCAGGCCGATGACGACCATGATGGTCGGCAGCAACCCCGTGAGCAGGGTAATCTTATAGCCCAGCAGCACCAGCGAGCCCAGCGTCCAGACCACGACCACGAGCACGACGAGCAGGGGAACGACCACGGCGGCCCAGGAGCGAAAGAAGGCGTAGAGCGTCAGGGCCAGCAGCAGCACCGAAAACGCCAGGAAGAAGCGCATCTCGCTGGTAACCTTGGCCGTGACGACCGCCTGAATGTAGGGCAGCCCGGCCACGTGCAGGTGGATGCCGGTCTGACGCTCGAACCGGCCGGCCCGGTTGGTAACCTGCCGCAGCACGGCTTGCAGCCGCGCCGAATTGACGTAGGCCGGGTCGAGGGTCAGTGCCAGCAGGGTGGCGCCCGTGCGCGGGTTCAGCACCTGCCCCTGGTAGAGGGGCTCGGCTCGCACCCGCGCCAGCAGGCTGTCGAGGCGGGTCTGCGTAGCGGGAAATGGCGCAAACAGCGGGCGGGCCGTAAACTGCGCCCGCGCCGAGTCCTTGGTCAGCAGCGGCAGGGTAGGCAGTGCCAGCACCCGCGCAACGCCCGCCACCCGCCCCAGGTCCCGGCTCAGGTCGCGCAGGGCCGTGAAGCCCGGCAGCTGGTACGCCCGGCGGTCGGCCAGCCCCAGGACCAGCACGTTGCCGTCTTCGCCAAACGTGCGCCGAAACTGCTGGAAGTACACCAGGTCCGGGTCGGTGGGACTAACCACGTTCGCCAACTCGTAGGTGATTTCCGCCTTGCGGGCCTGCCAGCCAAAAAATACGGTCAGCAGCAGCAGCAGGCCGACCAGTGAGCGCCGGTGCCGCAGCACCCCTAGCGCCAGGGTATTCCACATAAGCTACCATCTTTCTTTAGTGTAGCACGTCGGGCCAAAAGCCGCGCCGCGCGGAGCTGAATGCTGCCGGCTAGAGCCGGAACTGGGCCGTGAACTTCACGCCGAAGTTGTGGGCACCCGGCAGGTCGCGGTAAGTGAGGCGGTGCAGAAAATCGACCCGCACGAACTTAAAAATGTTTTCGACCCCGTAGCCTACCTCGGCATAGGGCAGCGCGCCGAGCTGCTGAAACCGGGGCAGCGGGTTGCCGTTGCGGTCGGTGGGCGGCAGCAGGTTCTGGTTGGTGGTCGAAAGGCCGCCGTAGAGCACGTTGGCCGAGGCCACCAAGCGCCAGTCCAGGGCCCGCAGGCCGGGCACGGCATTCAGCAGTAAGCCCTCAAAATGTTGGTCGAGCCGTAGCGCCACCGAGCGGTCGGTCACGAACTCGAAGTAGCGCATCAGGTTAAAGGCGTTCACGTTGAGAAAGGGCGTCTCGTTGCCGAGCGGAATTTTCAGCACCGGGTAGGGCAAAGCGCTCGGGATGTAGCTGCCCTCCAGCCGGTAGTTGAGCCGGCCCAGGTGCCCGGCGTTCAGGCTCTGGGTCACGAGCAGGTTGAACTTGTGGTACTCGAAGCTGGAATTCAGCAGGTTGTCGAACCCCAGGGTGTAGCGGAAGGTGAACACCGGCCAGCGCCGGGTGCCGATGGCCCGGCGGGTCAGCTCGCTCTGCACCAGGTTCTCGTCGCGGGCGTAGCGCGACTCGAACACGACTTCCGACAAGTTGAAGTTGCTGCCCAGCTGCACGTTGGGGTCAAACGGGTTGTCGGTGTTGGTGTAAAAGGCGAAGTCGTGCAGCGGCTGAATGCGCTGGTAGCGCAGGGTCACGCTCTGCGTGAAGCCGTGGAACAGGTCGCGCTGGGCGCTCAGGGTCATCAAATCGCGCAGTACCGGGCGGCCCTGCCGGAAGCGTCCCCAGCGCGAGGCCGCCGCGAATAGGCCATTGTTGGGTAGAAAGTCGTTGTCGAGCAGGGCCACCTGCTCCACGTCGTGCCGGTACTCGGCCCCCAGCACCGTCCAGTGTTGGCGCTCGGCGATGTAGTTGGTTTTCAACCCGTACTTGAAGCGGCCGTCGTGCGTGCCGTAGGCCACGTAGCCCTGCGTGAGCCAGCTTTTGCTGATGTCGGGCGTGGTGCGGAAGCCCAGCCGGAGGCGGTTGCCCTCGAAATCATTGTGGGCGTAGGTATTAATAATCGGCCCCAGGTCGAACTTGCCCACGCGCTTGTAGCCGTTAACCAGCAGTTCCACCCAGTCGAGCACGTTGCGCACCGAGGGCAGCTGCTTGGCCGAGTCGAGCACGGCAAACGTCTGGCGCTCGTTCAAGCTCAGCGTGTCGGGCCGGTACTGGTCGAAGTAGCCGGTGCCGGTCGGGCCGCGGCCAGTGCTGTCGCCGGCCAGCCCGCTCAGCAGCCCGCCGCCCGGACCGTTGTCGGCGGCGGTAGCCGCCACGTGCTCGGCCACGTCGTAGAAGCCGGCCGGGTGGGGCTGATTGCGCACGAAGCCCGAGTTGACCGTGGTGAAGCGCACCCGCATGGCCGCCTGCCCCTGGTAGGGCTTCACGCCGAATACCAGCCGGGTGCGGGCCGGGAGACCCGGCCCCTGGTCGGGCGGCGTAAGGTCCTCGAATAGGCGCAGGTCGGTAATGAAGTTGATGTTGGCTTCCGGGCTGGCTACCACGTCGAGGCGGCGCAGGGCGTAGGTGCCGGCCGTAATCCAGATGGTGCCCTTGAAGGCCAAATCGTGGCTGCGCTTGGGGGCGACGGCTATTTTGTAGCACCAGTCCCGGCCGATAAACACCGAGTCCTGCAGCTCGTAGTCGTAGCTCAGGCGCCCGCCCTCGGCAATGGGCGAGATAAAGTCCTTGCCGAGCAGGTTCTGCCAGTTGGGGTAGAAGTCGAAGGTTTGCAGGTTGCCGCCCAGCAGCTGGGCCAGCACCGAGCCCTCGCGCGGCCCTACCCCCCGCAGCTGGCGGTGCAGGATGTCCTCGCGCCGACGCGTCGGATTATACTGCTGGTACACTTTCGAGCCCACTTCGGCGGCAAACAGCGGCAGCGGTGCGTCGGGGTCGGCCGCGGCGGTGGCCCCGCGCCGCACGGCCAGCGCCCGGATGTCGCGCACTACCTTGCGTTTGGCCAGCGACTTGGGAATGTCGGCCAGGGCCACCTCGGTGCGGTTGTACGAGTCGAACTCAGCCGCTGCCAGGGTATTGCGGGCGTTCTGGGGCTTGTGGCGCTGCACTTCGCGCAGGATGCGGAAGGCCGGGTTTTCGGGCTGGCGCGAGCTCACCACTACCTCGCCCAGCGCCACGCCCCCACCCTTGGGCAGGCGCAGCAGCACCGTCTGGCTGGCAGCGACCGTGAGCGCCCGCCGCCCCACCACGAAGCCCAGAGCTGAGGCGGCGATGGAATCGGCCGCGGCCGGCACCGTCAGCCGGAACTTACCCTCCAGGTCGGCCGTGATGCCGGCGGCGGTGCGCGGTACGAACACCGAGGCGAAGGGTACGGGCTCGCCGGTGGCCGCCTCCACCACCTGCCCGCTCACCACGCGCTGGGCGGCGGCCGGCAGCACCAGCGCCAGCAGCAAGCCCAGCAGGGCCAGGGGACGGATAAGCCTATTGTTTTTCGGCCGGGTACACAGCATTATTGGGACAAAAAGGGGGAGCGGGACGGCCCACGCGGAGCCGCAACCAGGAGATACCCAGAAGCTGCCCTACCCCCACGCTCGCGGTGGGAATAGGGCAGCTTATTTCAGGGAGAAAAGGGCCGGAGCGCCGGCCCCAGGGGCGGGTGGCTACTTGGCCAGCGTGCCGTCGGCGTTGAACAGCACGTCCTGGTGCTTGCCGCCCTTGGCCACTTCGGCCTCGTACACAGTCGAGCCGTCGGCTCGCACAATGGTGGCGGCCTCACTTACCTTGTAGGACTTGTAGTCGCTGGCCAGCTTGGTGCGCACGGCGGCGGGTAGCTTGGCGGGCGACATGTCCGTCTCGGTTTCGAACAGCTCGCCGCTGGGCGTAATCACGGCCGACATGGTGTTGCCGTTCTGCTTAAAGCCGGCCTCGAACTTGTCGCCTTCCTTCTCCCAGGTGTTGGACTTCACGGTGGGGAATTTGGCTTTGAAAGTCGCCTTTACGGCGGCCGGCACCTGCGCGGGCTTCAGCGTTTGGGCGTGGGTGAGGGCGGGAGCGGCCAGGGCCAGGGCGAAGGCCGCCAGTTTCAGTACTTGCTGCATGGTTGAAAAGGGGTTAAGGTGAATTTGTACCCGAACCTAGCCGCCGAACCTGGCGCGTTTCTGTAGTTGAAAACCCACTTGACCGAAGTCAAGCTGTTTTTTGCCCGAAGTCCACCCGTAGCGTGTGCACCGAGCCGGCCGGGGCAAAGTCGTAGCTGAGGGTGAAGCCGTAGAGCTGGCAAATATGCCGCACGATGCTCAGCCCCAGCCCCGGCGAGTCGGAGGCAGCGTTGTGCTTGCGGAAGCGCTCAAAAAATCGGCTGGGGTCGCCCGCGATGGCCGGGCCGGTATTGGCTACTTCCAGTGCCCCGGCATGGAGTGTCACCCAGACAAAGCCCCCGCGCTGGTTGTGCTTCAGGGCGTTTTGCAGCAGGTTGTGCACCAGCGAGTCGGCCAGGCTGGCGTCCATCAGCAGCGTTGGCCCACTGGTTAGTTCTACGCGCAGGTCGAGGTCGCGGGCCGCCAGCCGGTCGCGCAGCTGCTCGGTTCGCTCGGCCAGCACCTGGTGTAGCTGCAGCGGCACGGCCTGGGTGAACTGCTCGTTCTCAATCTTGCTGAGCAGGGTCAGCGCCCGGTGCAGGCGCGAGAGCCGCCGGGTGGTGCCGTAGAGCTCGCCCACCAGCGCGGCCGACGCGGGTTGCAGCGTATCGTCCTGCGCGAGCTGCTCCAGCTGGGCCTGCATGATGGCCAGCGGCGTCTGAGTTTCGTGGGCCGCATTCTCAGTAAACTCCTTGAGGCTGCGGTAATCGGCGGCCAGCCGCGCGCTCATCTGCGTCAGGGCCTGGTTCAGCTCGGTAAACTCATCAACGGGGGTAGCTGGCAGCGCCAGCGGCCCGCGCCGGTGCAGCTCGTAGCCGCGCAGCTCGCCGAGCGTGCGCTGAAACGGTGCCCAGAGCCGACGGGTCAGCCAGCGAGTGAGCAGCGCCAAGCTCAGCAGCAGCCCGCCCAGCACGGCCAGCATCACGCTCAGCACCACCAGCAGCAAATCGTCGGTTTCCAGCAGTGACTTGCGCACCGTGAGCCAGTACGTAGCGCCGCCGCGCCGCACCGGAAAGCTCAGCTCGCGGTAGGGCACCATCTCCTGCTCCTGGGCATCGTAGCGGGCTACTTCGCGCAGGCCACCGGGCAAAGGCCGGCGGCTGACTTGCAGCGAGTCGCCCGCGCTACCCAGGCCGGGCGGCGCCGGGTGCCAGCTTAGGGCAAGCGCCTGCTGCTGGGCGAGCAGCTGCTCATCTACCTCGCTGCGCAGCGCCCGGTTCAGGCTGAAATACAGCACCACGCCCCCGAGGGCAAAGAGCGCCGTGGTCAGCAGCAGGTAGTAGCGGTTGGTGCGGGTGAGCAGCTTCATTCGGCCTGCAAGCGGTAACCGATGCCGTAAATGGTCTGGATGTAGTTGTCGGCGCCCTTTTCCTGCAACTTCCGGCGCAGGTTCTTGAAGTGCGTGTACAGAAAATCGAACGAGTCGGCGGCGTCTGCCTCGTCGCCCCACAGGTGCTCGGCAATGCTTTCCTTGGTGAGCACCCGGCGGGGGCTGGCCAGCAGGTACAGCAGCAGGTCGTACTCCTTGCGGGTGAGCGTCAGCACCTCGCCCCGCACGAGCACCCGCGTCTCGTCGGGCCACACCACCAGGTCGCGAAACGCAAGGTGGTGCTGCCCCCGGAACTGGCGCCGCCGGATGATGGCCGTGAGCCGGGCGTTCAGCTCCGAGAGGTGAAAGGGCTTCACCAGGTAATCGTCGGCCCCCAGGTGCAGCCCCTCCAGCTTGTCGTCGAGGGCCCCGCGGGCCGAGATGATGAGCACCCCGGCCGCCGAGTTGTCGGCCTTGAGCGTGCGCACCACGTCCAGGCCATTGCCGTCGGGCAAGGTCAAGTCAACCAGCACGCAGTCGTACTGGTAGAGCTTGATTTTCTCGTAGGCTACCTCGTAGGTGGGGGCCACCTCCACCAGGTAGCCGCCCTGGCGCAGGCAGTCCACGATGGCCGCGCGCAGGGCCGGCTCGTCCTCAACCAGCAGGATTTTCATGGGTATTGCGGGAAATAGCTACGCACAAACGCTTCTACCAGAAGCTTCCAGCTAAATGCCGCGCAACACTACGCGCCGATTCTGGCGATACTCTGGAGTAGGGCACCCCAGGGCCGCGGCGCGCCTGGGTAAGCTGCTGCGGGGATGCCCGTCGCAAAGCCTACCCCCTCCCCTACTCGGGGTACACAAACTGCACGACCCGCGACTGATTGACGGCCCCGAACACCCCTAGCGCGCCTGGAATCTCGGTTTTCAGAAACACCGGCTCCACGAACGGGTTGGTCTGGGCCAGCTTCTGGCGGTCGAGCTGGTCGAAGAAGCGCGCGCTGGCCGGGTCCAGGGTTTGCAGGCGAATCAGGCCGATGTCCCCCTTCTTGTGCACGTTGGCCGGCTCCACCACGATGCTCATGTCCTGGCCGTCGGTCAGGTCGTCTTTGTACACGCTGCGGCCGATTTCCAGGTCCTGAAACGGCCCGGTGGCGCAGTAGCGGTTGGTATCGCCCTCGAAGCGGGGCCGCGAGCGGGTGAGCGTGCGCGCCATGCTGAAGCGATAGAAGTTCTGCTCGCCGGCCGGGTCGTGAAAGCTGACCTTGATGCCCTCGTGCTGCCCGTACACGTCGGTGAAGTTGGGCAGGTAGTCCACGCTGGTTATTTCCACGGCCGTGATGCGGGTCGTGGTCGTGGCCGTGTACGTCTGCCCGTCCGCCACCACGCGCAGGGCGTAGTCGTGGCCGGTGCGCACCGGACGGCGGCCCCGGTAGAAATACTCGCGCAGGCAGGTGTTGTAGTTGAAAGTCGAGCCCGGCGCTAGGGTTTCGGGCACGCCGTCCTCGCTGATTTCCACGGTGGCGTTCTGAATGGCATCGCGCAGCGTGTTCACGTCGGTGCCCAGAAACGACTGGCTGCGGGTCAGATACACCTTGGGCAGCGAGTCGGGCACGAGCGTGCACTCGATGCCCACCTTGGGGATGTAGGGGTTGGGCTGAATGGCAATGTCCTTGGTGCAGCCCCCAAAGCCCGCCACGGCGGCCCCCAGCAGTAGGGTAAAAATCGACAGGCGCTTATTCATAACCAGCGAAGAAGTTAAAAGGAGAAGTGGTAAGCCACGCTCGGGATAATGGGAAGCAGCGCCACCTGCCGGGCTACCGAGGCGCGGGTAAGCGGGTCGACTTCGAGGTACACGAAGTAGGGATTGAGTCGGCTGTAGGCGTTGTACACCCCGAATACCCATTCCGAGTCGTAGGGGTGGCCGAAGAAATGGCGCGGCTTCTTGTAGGTAGCGCTCAAGTCCAGGCGGTGGTAGTTGCCGAGCCGGTACGAGTTGCGGTCGGTGTAGTCGTAGTAGAACGTGTCGTAGAGGCTGCCCCCGCCGCTGATGCTTACCCGGCCGTTGGGCAGGGTGATGGGGTTGCCGGTTGAAAAGACGAAGTTGGCCGCCAGCGTCCAGCGCTGGCTCAGCTCGTAGCTGGCCACCACGGCCAGGTTGTGGCGGCGGTCGTAGCGGAAGGGAAACGTGCGGCCGAAGTTGAGGTCGGGAAACGTCTGGTCGGTTTTGGAAAGCGTGTACGACACCCAGCCGGTGAGCCGGCCCACGTGGCGGCGCACGAACAGCTCGACCCCCACCGAGCGTCCCTGCCCGAACACGAGCTGGGTTTCGAGCGGCACGGCAGCCGAGAGCAGCGTGCCCTCGGCGAAGTTCACTTGGTGGTCCATCGTCTTATAGTAGCCCTCCACCGACACCTCCCAGGCGTTGTCCTGGAAGTTGCGGAAGTAGCCCAGCGCCACCTGGTCCGACACCTGCGGCAGCACCCGCCGGCTGCTGGGCAGGTAGAGGTCAGTCGGGAACGAGGCCGTGGAGCTGGGCAGCTCGTTGAAGAACTGGTTCATGCGGGTGTAGGCCAGCTTCACCGAGGCCGTGGCCCCCAGCCCGTAGCGCACCGTGGCGCGCGGCTCCAGGCGAAAGTACGTGGCGTCGGCCCCCGTGAAAACCGGCGCGCGCAGCCCCAGATTCACCCCTAGCCGGGGGCTGATGGTAACCTCGTCGTTGACGTAGGCCGCCGCCTCACTGGCGTAGATGGGCGAGGCCGTTACGGTCTCCAGGGTGCCCGTGCCGGCCTTGGGAATCTTGGCCGAGGCCGCCACCGGCGCGTAGCGGTGGCGGGTGTACACCAGCCCCGCCTTGAGTTGGTGGGCGGGGGTAGGGTAAAAGTCCAGGTCCACCTTGCCGCCGAAGTCGCGCACGCCCGAGGCCAGCTGGTCGAGGTAGCCGCCCTGCGTGCTTTGCACGCTCAGGGCGTAGTCGTTGGCGATGAAGGAGGTGTTGACGAATGCCTTGGGGCTCAGCACGTGGTTCCAGCGCAGCGTGCCGGTGGTGTTGCCGAAGCTCAAATCGTAGTTGAGGCTGCTCGACCCCACGTAGCTCGCCACGTCGCGTCCCCGAAACAAGCTCAGGTACACCCGGTCGCGACTGCCCAGGTCGTAGTTGGCCTTAACGTTGGTGTCGTAGAAGTAGTAGTTGGTGCCCAGGTTAAAGGGCTTGGTCAGCAAATCGAGGTAGGAGCGCCGGCCCGAAACGATAAACGAGCCCTTGCCGTGGCCCAGCGGTCCGTCCACGGTCAGGTTGGAGGTAATCAGCCCCAGCCCGCCGTCCACGTGCACCCGGTCGCGGCTGCCCTCGCGCAGGCTGATGTCGAGAAACGAGGAAAGCCGCCCGCCGTACTGGGCCGGAAAGCCGCCCTTTATGAGCGTGACCTTGCTGAGGGCCGCCGCGTTGAAGGTGCTGAAGAGCCCGAACAGGTGGTTGGGATTGTACACCGTGGCCTCGTCGAGCACCACCAGGTTTTGGTCGGTGGCCCCGCCGCGCACGTGGTAGCCAGTGGTTCCCTCGTCGCCGGCCTGCACCCCCGGCAGCAGCTGAATGATTTTGAGCGGGTCACGCTCGCCAAAGAGCACCGGCAGGGTGTTGATGAGCTTGAGCGGCACGTCGATGATGCCCATCTGCGGGCGCACCACGTTGTCATTATTGCGCGCCTCGCGGCCGCGCACCGTTACTTCGTCCAGGGTAGTAGTGCCGGCCACCAGTCCCACGTCGAGCCGGCGATTGCTTGTGAGCTGAATCTGCTTGAGCTGCGGGGCGTAGCCCACGTAGCTCACCACCGCCCCGAGCGTATCGGCCGGGGGCAGGCTGATGGAGTAGAAGCCGTAGGCATTGGCCGTGGTACCGGCCCGGAGCCGGGGAAAGTAGAGTGAAGCCCCAATCAGGGCCTCGCCGGTGGCCGCGTCGCGGATGTAGCCACTCACGGTGTAGCGCTGGGCCCAGGCGCCGCCCGACAGTCCCAACCAAAGCACTAGCAGCAGGCAAAGCTTTTTCATTATGCGGGGCAGGTAGAAAAGTGAAACCTCCGCTGCGCCGGCTAGCCGGGGGAAGCTCGCCCGGCTAGCCGGCGCAGCAAGGCAACGGAATGGCGGCAAGCAACCGGCCGATTCCGTTCTCTTCCTGTACTTTTCAATGCTATTTCCTGCCGGCTTAAGCTGACTCACTATCCGGCGCCGTCAGACCCGGCATTGGGTGGTGAGGAGATGGCCCTAGTGCTCCCGAGCGCTGCCCCAGTACTGTCAACCCACAGCGCTGCGCCACCCGGCTTCCCGCCGCGCACAAGGCCCGCATTTGTAGGGCGACTAAGCCCCTGCCCTACTCCTTGTCCTTACCCAGGCTTTTTCGACTGCGCTACCATAACGCCAAGCCCTTTTCGATGGCTGGCAAAAGCGGTGAATTGACCAGTCAACTACGCAAAAACGCCCTTCCAGCCCTGTGGCTGGAAGGGCATTTAAGTATTGAGTAAGGACAATACCCTACTCACGGGCTTACTCGCAAACAGGGGTATAGATGGGAGCTACTTGCCGCCGACCATGCGCGAAATCAGCCCGTGCTCGGCCGTGCACTCCGCCCAGACCACGCCCACCACGTGCACCACCACGAAGGCGATGACGCCGTACATAGTGGCCCCGTGCACCTCTTTCACCTGGTGCTCAATGCGGTGCAGCGCGGCCACGTCGTCGGCCCAGGTCAGCAGCAAGCCCGTCACAACCAACACGGTAAGCAGCAGGTAGAACACGGCGTAGGTACTTTTGGCAAACAGCACCCGGCCGGTTTCCGACTTGTCGGCCGGCGGGGCCAGCCGGTAGCGCCGGGCCACGGCTAGCAGCCGCGCCGTAAAGCGCCGGTCGGCGGGGCCGCGCAGCTCCAGCAGCACGCGCAGCAGCCAGGTAGCCGCCAGGGCCAGGCCCAGGTAGATGTGCCACTGCCAGATGCGCTCGCTGATGAGGTGGGCAAACGTGCCAGCCTGCCGGGCGCTGAGCGTCACATGGTCGCGGCCCAGGCTTTGCAGAAAGGCTGGCACGGCCGAGCGCGCATCCACAATCACTTCCTGAAACAGAATGGTAGTCAGCTGCCCCGTAACGAGGAGCGCGTTGACCCAGTGCCACACCCGCAGCGGGGCGCGGTAGTCACTGGCGGGGGCAGTGGGGGCGAGCGGGAGGGTGGGGTGCATGGGCAACGGAAATAAGCGCGGAAGAAAAGTTGGGGGCGCAGGCCACCGGCCTAGGGCATGGTAAAGGAGAGGTCAGCGCTAACGACGTTGGCCGTCAAGCCCGTCGTCTGCCAGTAGTGACCGTAGCGCAGGTCCACCGATTTAAACTTGGCTACGCGCCGGCCGAAGGGCACTTTGAAGCGGCCCAGGCCGTAGAGCGGCGCGTAGCGCAAACCCAGCCCCAGCTTGTGGGCCGAAAAGGCCGATAAATCGTAATCGGAGGTGTAGTAGGCGTCGGTTACGGAGTGGGTCAGGTAGGGCGCGAAGTACGTCGCGGCCGTTTGGGTGTGGTAGCGGTAGAAGGGATAGAGCGTGAAAAACGGGGTAACTTTGAGCGGGGCCTCCAGTTCGAAGGTGTGGGCCCGGATGCCGAAGTTGTCGTTGTAGAAGCGGTAGAAGCCGCGCAGCTGCACTAGGTCGGTAGCGTAGTAGGTAAGGCGCAAACTGGCCGGGTACTTCACGCGTAGGCGCGGCAGCACCTCGGCCAGGGCCGTGCCCAGCGTGCCGGGCGTGCCCAGCGCGGGGTTGCTGTCGAAGAAGTATACCCGCTGAAACGGGGTGCTTAGCAGCCCCCGCTGCACCACCGGCTCGGCGCTCACTGACGCTTGCAGCCGCTTGCCAAGCACCTGCGCGTACACCAGTGAGAGTGTGAGGCTCTGGCGATTATCGGTGCCGTAGTTGCGGTTGCGGGTGCCGCCCACGCGCAGCTCGGCCGGCGTTATCAAGGTTATCTGGTCGAAGAACGCCTGGCCGGTAGCGCTGAGCTGGCGGTTGCCATCGGGCGAGGAGTGTGCCCACGAGGCCAGCACGTTAAACGACAGGTAGTCGTACTCCTTCGACACGCCCGCCCCAGCCCCCAGGGTCGTCAGCTTGCCCGCCAACAGCTTCGAGAAACCAAAGTCGGCGTGGTAGCGCACGTCCGACGCCGAGGGCGACGACATGACCTGGTCAATCTTGTCCGACGAGGCCGAGGCGTAGTAGTCGATGCCCACGTTGGCCGAGAGGCGGGTGGTCGAGTCGAGCGGTACATTCAGCAGGATGGTTGGAGCCGTGTCGGTAAGGTGTTGGCTGCCGATGCCGCCCTCCACGGCTGAGTGGTCGCCGTTCTGCTGGTAGTAGCTGCCCAGGATGTCCACCTCCGTTTCGCCGTAGCGGGCGGGCGTGGGCAGCTGCGCAGCGTTGGGCGCGATGCCCGACCCGTCGAGGCGGTTAGGTGTCGGAGTGGCCTGCGCCAGGGCTGCCAGCGGCGCGGCCAGGGCCAGTAGCGTGAATAAGGTATTTCTCACAAACAGGTAGCGGCTGATTATTTGATGCTTAGTATGGGCGAATGCCCAGTGGCAGGCCAGGCATACTGCTCAATTGCAGCCGCAGCCGCCACCCACCTTGCCGCCGTTGGCGCCGGCCCCGCCTTCGCGGTAGCTCTCGAAGTTGACTTCGGGCGTTTCGACTTTCCTGGTGGCCAGCTTCATGTCCTCGTCATTGAGGTAGGCCTTCTGGTAGGCGGCTACCGACACGCAGCCGGGCAAGGCGACTCCGGCGGCCAGCAGCAGCCCCAGGGCCGCCGGGCGGAATAAAGCACGTAGGTTCATGACTTGGATTTGACGGCGGCCGGAGCCGCGCTGTGGTAAGGATTGAGCTGCATACCCTTTGACACCAAAGTCTGGCCGTCGTCGGTAATCAGGGTGCAGTTGATACCTTTGAGGCGATTAATTAGGTCCAGCCCCTGCTCGGGGCCGAGCACGAACACGGCATCGTCGAGGGCATCGGCCAGCTCCACATCGGGGCAGATGATGGTGACCGAACGCAGCCCCGTGGCCGGGTAGCCGGTGTGCGGGTTGATGATGTGGCCGTAGTACTGACTGCCTACCGTGAAGTACTGCTCGTAGTTGCCGGCCGTCACCACGGCCAGGTCGCTCACCGTGAGCCACGACGACACGGTATGCGGCCGGGCCGGGTCGCCGATGGCGATGCGCCAGTTGCTGCCGTCAGGCTGCCGGCCCCAGCAGTACACGTCGCCCGAGCCGTTGAGGAGCCCGCCCGCGATGCCCATGCCTTTCATGATTTCCGCCGCCCGGCGCACGCCGTAGCCCTGCAGAATACCGGCCAGGTTAATCCGCATGCCCTTTTCGGGTAAATAAATCGCGTGCGTGGCCGCGTCCAGCCGCACCTTCTGCCAGCCAATGCGCCGCACCGAGCGGCGCACGGTGGCCGAGTCGGGCAGGCTGGCATGCGCCTGCTTATCAAACTGGTAAATCTTGTCGCCGCTGGCAAAGGTGATGTCGAAAGCCCCGCCGCTGAGCTGCGAGATTTTGAGCGTGCGCTGAATCAGGTCGTACACTTCCGGGTTGACCACCACCGGCCGCACGCCGGCCAGGCGGTTGATGCGCACCACCTGCGAAGTCGAGTCCCAGTACGAGCAGAGGTGGTCGATGCGCTGCGTTTCGCGCAGGCCGGCCCGCAGCGCCCGCCACGCCAGCGAGTCGTCGGTCGACACGGCCGTGAACGTGAAGTGTGAGCCCATCAGGTGTGCCTCGCGGGTATAGACGCGAGCGGGCGGCGGAGCCGCCGCCCGACCCATCCCCAGCAGGCCCAGCAGACCGGCAACGAGTACCAGGGCCGGTGGCAGGCGCAGAAAAGACCCGGTAGCAGTTGGCATAAAGAGCTATTTTTTAGCAGACAGCTGCTCTAAATAGGCGTCGTAGACTACTGCGCCGCCAGGGCGGTAGCCGGTGCGGGCCAGCACCTTGCCCTCGGGCGAGAGCAGCACCACGGCCGGAAAGGCACCCTCTTTATTAAGCTGGGCGGCGGCCTGCTCGTTGAGCTTGGTTTGGGCCGGGTCGAGGCGGTTCTTTTTGTTGCGCGGGAAGTCGAAGCGCGCCAGCACGAACCGGTCCTTGGCAAAGCTGGCAAACTCGGGCTGGTCGAATACTTCCTGCTTGAGCAGCATGCAGGGCTTGCACCAGTCGGAGCCCGAAAAGACGACCAGCACCGGCTCGCGGCTGGCTTTGGCTTGCTGGAGTGCGGTAGTGAGGTCGGCATTCCAGGTGAGCGGCGCCGCCTGGGCGGCGGCCCGGATAACAGGCAGCAGCGCGCACAAACTCAGGGCAAATAGGGTACGCATGGCAAACGGAAATAGAGTACAAACACGCAGGCAACGTGCGAAAGAAGCAGCCAGGTGCGAGCCCAGCACTGCCTAGGGACACTTTTAAGCGAATCTTAAGCTAGGGCAGTCGGGGCTGACCAGTTGCCCCCGATTAGATAGCCAGGGCTGCCGGCCGGCCAGTATTACTGACACCCGGATAATAACAGGATACTTTAGCCCCTACTTACCCCTACGTGGGCGTCAGAAATAAACCAGAATTAATACGTTGTGGCGCCTACTAGCTTTCTATTCAATTTACTGACAGTTAGTAAACCGCCGTCGGTCTAGTCGCCGGTATCCTGGCCTTTGCCCAGCTCGGCCGCCAGGAAGTAGGCGCCCCGGCGCACCAGCCGGGTGGTATCGGGCACAGGGTCGAGGGGCGTTACGGCTACGCTGCCGCCCTGGCTGGGGCCGGTGCGCACCCGCAGGCGGCGAAAGGTGGCGCGGCCGTCGGCGGCCCGGCCGGTTTGCACAAACGCGTAGCTGAGCTGGCCGGCCTGCACCAGGCCGGCTTCAGGCAGGGTACGCTGGCGAGCCGCCCCGGTCTGGATGCGGGCCGCCACAAACTGGCCGGGCAGCAGGTCGGCGCGCTCGGGCTCCAGGTGGGCGTGCACGCGCACGGCGCGGGCGTTGTCCTCAAAGGCCTGGCCCACCAGAAACACCCGCGCCCGAAACTCCTCCGGGGTGCCCCGGTTCTGCACCGTGAACAGGATGGGCTGGCCGACTTTGACGCGGGCTATGTCCTGCTCGAATACTTTTAGCTCCAGGTGTAAATCACGGCGATTCAGCACCTCAAACAGCACATCCTGAGGATTGACGTACTGGCCGGGATTAAGATTGACAGCCTTTACGGTGCCACCCAGGGGGGTAGTAAGCGCGACGCTCGGGGCGATGTAGCCAGTGTTGATGCGGGCTACTGGCAAACCCAGCAGTCGCAGCTGGGCGGCCCCGGCCCGCACGGCGGCCTGCTCGCTGGTGTAGTCGGCACGGGCCTGCTGGAGCTTGCGCTTGGCGCCCACGTCTTCCACGTCCAGAATACGCTGGCGCTGTAGCTCCTGGGCCAGAAACAGAACCCGCGCCCGGCTCTGGAGGTAGTTCTGTTGCAGGGTCAGAAAATCGGGGCTGCGCAGCGTGGCCAGCACCGCGCCGGCCCGCACGGGCTGGCCGGGCAGCACGTTCACGGTTTGCACGTAGCCGCCCAGCACAGCCGAGATGGAGGCCCGGTTCTGAGGGGGCACTTCAATCGAGCCGGTCGCCTGCACGTCAGTCGTCAGATTCTGGCGCTCAAACGGCCCGGTTTCAATGCCCGCTGCCCGCTGCTGGGCTGCCGTCAGGGTCACTTCGTCAGGGTTGACCGGCTTAGCAGCCGCCGCGGGTTTAGCGCTGGCGTCCGAGCCCGCCGTAACCGGGGCTTTTTTGCCCGAGCAGCCAGCCAACAGGGTCATCAAAATCAGGGGGAGGTATTTCATGGAAGCGGATAAGCAGGGCATAGATTGGGGCGGGCGCGGAAGGCCCCGCGGCTAGGGGGCGTCGGTGCCGGCCAGGGACTTGAGGCTCACCACCAGCTCGTTGTAGCGCTGCACCTGGTCAAGGTAGTTGGTTTGGATTTGCCAGGCGGGGTCGGTGTTCACCACGTACTCGACATACTCGATGTCGCCGGCTCGGAAGGTTTTCTCGGCCGTATCGAGAATTAGCCGGGCCTGGGGCAGGGCCGTTTTTTCGTAGTAGTCGAGGGCCGTGCGCGCCCGCCGCAGCTGCTGGCGTAGCGTGCGCAGCTGAGTGCCGAGCTGGCTGGTGGCGTAGGTGAGCTGGCCGGCCGCTACCTGCTCGCCGAGGCGGGCGGCGGCCACCCGCGCCCGCCCGGCCCCACCCAGCAGCGGCAGGGCCAGCCCAACTTGCCCCACTTGCAGTACCTTATATTCGGGCCGGATGCTCTGCTGGAAGTAGCCGGCCCGCAGGTCGGGCAAGCGGCGCAGCTGCTCCACCCGCGTGGCCTGGGCGCTCACGGCCACCTGCTGGCGCAGGAGGCCTAGCGTTGGGTTGCTTTCGGGCGAGAGCGCCGCCGTGTCGGCCGGCGCGAGTGGAGCCACCGCCGCCGCCGTGGTGTCGATGGCCGCCGCGCCGACGCCGCCCAGCAGCTGGCCGAGCTGCTGGCGCTGCACGTCCAGGTCAGTGAGCACCGTAAGCAGGCGGTTTTCCAGCTCGCGGGCGCGGGCCTCGGCCGCTACCTGGGCCAGCCGATTGGTTTCGCCCACCTGGTAGCGGATGCGCGCGGCGCGAGCCGCCCGCCGGTATAGGCTGTCCTGCCGCCGCAGCAGGGCGGCCCGGCGATACGTCACCAGCAGCAGGTAGTAATTGGAGCGGATGGCCTGGGCCAGGTTGCGCCGGCTTAGGCGGGCCTGCTGCTGGGCGCCCAGGCCCTGGCTTTCGAGCAGCCGCCGCTGGGCCGCGTACACGCCCGGAAAAGCAGCCTGCTGGATAATGTTGAAAGTGTGGTCGTTGAGTGGGCCCGACACTTGCCCGTACTGAACGTCCACCACCGTGCGCGGCAACTCGAAGCCCGTGCGCACCAGCGCCCGCTGCTGCTCGACTTGCAGGCCTGCGGTTTGCAGTGACAGGTTCTGGCCGTAACCCGCCTGCAGGGCTTGGCCGATGCTAAGTGGCGCCGGCTGCCCGGCTGTGGAGCCCAGCGTGGTTTGCGCCCGCCCGGCCAGGGGCAGCAGCAATGTCAGTGCCAGCGCCGCCAGGGCCGGCGCGGGGCTAGCCACCGGGGCCGGGGCTTCGCCGGTTTCGGCGGCGTACTTGGCTTTTTCGGCGGCCTCGGCCGCTTTCTCAGGGTTTGGCTCGCCGTCTTTGGTGAAGAACGTGTAGAGCACCGGCAGCACGAGCAGCGTAAGCAGGGTGGCGGAAATCAGCCCCCCGATGACCACCGTGGCCAGCGGCTTCTGCACCTCAGCGCCGGCTGAGGTGGACAAGGCCATCGGCAGAAAGCCCAGCGAAGCCACGCTAGCCGTCAGAATAACCGGGCGGAAGCGCTCGGCCGTAGCGCGCAGCACCCGCTCGCGCACTGAGTTCACGCCCTCGGCCGCGAACTCGTTGAGACTGGCGACCAGCACGATACCGTTGAGCACGGCCACTCCGAATAGGGCAATAAACCCTACCCCCGCCGAAATGCTGAACGGCATCCCGCGCAGCCACAAGGCCAGCACCCCGCCGATGGTGGCCAGTGGGATACCCGTAAAAATCAGCGCCGCCTGCTTTACCGAGCGAAACGAGAGGTAGAGCAGCACGAAAATCAACAGCAGCGAAATTGGCACCACCACAGCCAGGCGGCTTTTAGCCTCCACCAGGTTCTCAAACGAGCCGCCGTACTTGAGGGAGTAGCCGGGGGGCAGCTGCAGGCCGGTGCCGAGCTTTTGCTGGATTTCCTCCACCAGGCTTTGCACGTCGCGGCCCCGCACGTTCACGCCGATGTTGATGCGGCGGTGCGCGTCGTCGCGGCTCACCAGTACCGGGGCGTTGCGGTAAGCTACCGTAGCGACTTCGGCAAAGGGCACCTTCTGCCCGCCGGGCGCGTCCACAAACAGCCCGCTCAAATCGCGCAGGCCGGTGCGTCGGGCCGAGTCGAGGCGCAACACCACGTCGTAGCGCCGCTCGCCCTCGTACACGTCGCCGGCCACGTCGCCCGCGAATGAGGTGCGCAGCAGCGTGTTCAAGTCGCTGATGTTTAAGCCGTACTGCGCAATCTTGGCGCGGTTGTACGTCACGCGCAGCTGCGGCAGGGCCGCGATTTGCTCGACCTTCAGGTCCCCTACCCCCGCCAGCGGCCGGATGAGGTCGGCCGCCCGGTTGGCCTGCTCGAAGAGCACGTCCAGGTCGTCGCCGTAAATCTTGATGCTGATGTCGGACTTCACGCCTGAAATCAGCTCGTTGAAGCGCATCTGAATGGGCTGCTGAAACTCCATCGTCACGCCTGGCACGCCGGCCAGCGCGGCCTGCATCTTATTGGCCAGTTCCTCGCGACTGCTGGCACTGGTCCAAGCGCCACGGTCCTTGAGAATTACCATCTGGTCGGAATCTTCGAACGACATGGGGTCGGTGGGAATCTCGGAAGTGCCGATTTTGCCGACTACCTGGAGCACTTCGGGAAATTTTTGCAGCAGAATACGCTGCACCTGCGAAGTAGTGGCGATGCTCTGGGCCAGCGACGAGCCGGGCGCCAGCGTCACGTTCAGAGCAAAGTCCCCTTCGTCGAGTTGCGGAATAAACTCGCCCCCTAGCCGCGTGAAGGCCCAGCCGCCTAGCGCCAGCAGCGCCACGGCCGCGCCAGCCACCAGCCAGCGCACGCCCAGCGCCGCCCGGATAATAGGGTCGTAGCCGCCGTGCAGAAACTTCATGATGCGGTCAGCCACGGTGCCTTCCTCCTTGATGTCTTTGCGCAGAGCCCAGGCCGATACGGCTGGCACATACGTGAGGCACAGCAGCATGGCCCCCAGAATGGCGAAGCTCACGGTCAGGGCCATGGGCCGGAACATCTTGCCCGCCACCCCGGTAAGTGAGAGGATGGGGAAGTAAACGATGAGGATGATGAACTGCCCGAACAGGGCCGAGCGCATCAGGCGCGTGGCGGCCGCCTCGGTGATGCTGTCCATCGTTTCGCGGGCCGCCGCCGCGCGCTGGTGCACGAGGTGAAAAATCATGGCCTCCACGATAATAACGGCCCCGTCCACGATGAGCCCGAAGTCGAGCGCGCCCAGGCTCATGAGGTTGGCCGATACGCCGAAGGTCTTCATCATGCCGAGCGCGAAGAGCATGCAGAGCGGAATCATCGAGGCCACGACCAGGCCAGCCCGCCAGTTGCCGAGCAACAGCAGCAGCACGACCATGACGATGACGCCCCCTTCAATGAGATTATGCACCACCGTCTCAATGGCTTTGTCGATGAGCTTGGTGCGGTCCAAGAAGGGCGTGATGACCAGTCCCTTGGGTAGGGTCTGCTGAATTTCGGCGATGCGCGCCTTCACGCCCTTGATGGTGGCTTCGGAGCTAGCTCCCTTGAGCATAAGCACGATGCCGCCCACGGTTTCGCCCTGGCCGTTGCGGGTCATGGCCCCGTAGCGCACGGCGTGGCCGAAGCGCGGGGTGGCCACGTCGCGCACTAGTAGCGGCGTGCCGGGTGCGGCCTGCTTGATGACGATATTGCCCAAATCATCCAGCGAGGTAGCCCTTCCCTCCCCCCGGATAAAGTAGGCGTTGGGGCCGCGGTCGAGATAAGCCCCGCCGCTGTTGGAATTGTTGGTTTGCACGGCCCGGAACAGCTCGGCCGTGGTCACGCCGTTAGCGGCCAGCCGGTCGGGGTCCACGCTGATTTCGTACTGCCGCAGGTAGCCACCGAGGCTGCTCACGTCCACCACACCCGGCACGCCGGCCAACTGGCGCTTCACGAGCCAGTCCTGCACGTCGCGCAGCTTGCTAAGCGGGTACTGCTGCTCGTAGCCTTTCTGCACCCGGATGCTGTACTGAAAAATCTCGCCCAGGCCGGTGGTGATGGGCGCCATCGTGGGCGTGCCCAGCCCGGCTCCCAGGCTGGCCTGGGCATCGGTGAGCTTCTCGCCCACTAGCTGCCGCGCGCGGTAAGTGTCCACGTTGTCGGGGAAGACAACGGTAATCACCGAGAGACCAAAGCGCGAGATGGAGCGGATTTCGGTAACGCCGGGCACCGTGCGCAGCTGCAATTCGAGCGGAATGGTTAACAGCTGCTCCATCTCCTGCGCGGCCAGCGCCGGGCTTTGGGTGATGACCTGCACCTGGTTGTTGGTGGCGTCGGGAATGGCGTCGAGCGGCAGGTTCAGGGCCGAGTAGCCGCCCCAAGCCACGAGGCCGGCTACCAGGAGGGCCACCAGCAGCTTGTTGTGAATACTGGCGGCAATGATTTTCTGAAGCATAGCGGGGAGAGGGCAAACTGATGAGCAGCCCGGCGGGCGCCCAGGCAGCCTGATTGCAAAGCGCCCGCCGCTAGCAGCGGTCAGGCTTCGCCGCGAGTGCGGCTGGCAGGGTGCAGGCCAAGGCCATTGCGGCAGTTTTGCCAGGGCCTGAGCGCTTTTTATGATGTAGGCGGGGGCTGGCGTGGCCTAGGTTGCTACTTGCTTAGCGGCCGGCCATTCTCGTCGAACCGGCTGGTTTGACAGTCAGCATCCTTACCGTTTTTGTCCCGGCCCTTGCATATTTTGGTTTCGTAGATTACCCGTCCCTGGGCATCCGTCACGCGCACGATGCGGTCGAGCTCGCGCTGCGGGTACTGCTGATGAATAGCCGTACGGCCCAAGGCTGGAAATGCCTGATGGGTAACATCCAGCCGCGATTCAACCAACTCGCCGGTGGGCGTGAAGCTTATTCGGCCCCGCAGTCGGCGCTCGCCCGGCAGCCGCTCCACAGGTCGCTGCTCGAAAGCGGCCTCGTAACCGGTAGGGCATGGGTGCCAACTTACGTGCCCCGCCTGGGGCTGCATCCGCTGAAAAGCCACCAGAACGCTGGCGGGTACTTGCGCTGCCTGTTGTGCCCCGGCAGTACCGGCCAGCAGGCTACTTACAATCAGTAGTAGATATTTTCCCATGAAATGAATAGGTAAGCGCTGCCAGCTACGCCCCGCCACGTTTACTCCCCACTCAATGGCAATTGAGTGGGAAGTAAGGCTAGGGCTACAGCAAAGCGTTTAAGAGACTACGCCGGCATGGCCGCCAGCTCGCGGCTGAAGAAGCGGTGCTGCTTGATAGCGGCGGCAAACTCCTCAACCAGTGCAGTCACGGCGGTGCTGTCGCTGGTTACCACGCCTTCGGCGTCTAGGATGCCTTCGGCGCCGGGATAGGCGGCGGCTTGCAGCAGCGCCACGCCTTCGGCCGAGGCAGCTAGGGGCTTGCAATGGCGGAAAGCCTCGTTCACGAAGCGCAGGGCGTCAACATCCTGCTTTAGCTTGCTCACGCTTTGCGCGCCGGCGGCTACATACACGGCGTCGAACAAAGCCGATGAAGTGCTCTGGAACGTCCAGTTGACGAGGATTTGCGTGCCGTCCTGGCCTTTAATCGTGCCGCCGTGGGTGGCAATAATAGCCGTTTGGGCACCCTGCTCCATAAAGGTTGCCATCAGTTCGCTGATGGCGGCCACATCGGCCCCATCGGTAGCCAGAATGGCAATCTGGCGGGTTTTCACGCTGCCTTTGCCTTGGTTGATGGGACTACCGGTCGCAATGCTCAAGTGGGCCGAGCTACCTACGCTAGCCTTGGCCAGGGCCGACTGGAAGTCGGCCGCGTTATCGTCGGCGCCGATAGCACCGTAATTGAGCTGCATACCTTCAGCCGAGGGAACGGCCACGCCCAGGCCTTCGGCCACGCGGCTGGCCAGGCCCTGGTCAACCTGCGCCAGCTGCACCAGCGTGCGCGCCCGAATCCAGTCGGTTTGCACGTGGCTCAGCTCAAAGCGCAGGGCCTTGACAATGTGCATTTTTTCCACGTCGCTCTGGCTATTCCAAAACAGGCGGGCCTGGCTGTAAAAGTCGATAAAGCTCTTGCTGCGGCGCCGAATTTTAGGGCCTTCTACGCGCTCGTACACCGTGTTGAAGCCGCCTTCGCTTTGCTTGGCCTGCTTAGGATACTGGTCGTTGAGCAGGTTGGGGCCATAGCTTACCTGGCCTTTGTTGATGGTCTGGCGCATGTGGCCGTCGCGCTGGTTGTTGTGCACCGGGGCCAGTGAGCGGTTAATCGGAATCTCGTGGAAGTTGGGACCCCCTAGGCGCTTGAGCTGCGTGTCGAGGTACGAAAACAAGCGGCCTTGCAGCAGCGGGTCGTTGGAGAAGTCGATGCCCGGCACGATGTGACTGAGGCAGAATGCTACCTGCTCGGTCTCGGCAAAGTAGTTGTCTACGTTGCGGTTGAGCACCATCTTGCCGATGGGCAGCACCGGCACCAGCTCTTCGGGGATGAGCTTGGTCGAGTCTAGGATATCGAAGTCAAACTTGTGCTCGTCTTCCTCCTCCACTACCTGTACGCCGAGCTCCCACTCGGGGTAGGCGCCCATTTCGATGTTGGCCCACAGGTCGCGGCGGTGAAAGTCCTGGTCCTTGCCCGAAATCTGCTGTGCTTCGTCCCACAGTACCGAGTGCGTGCCGAGCTTGGGCTTCCAGTGGAATTTTACAAAGCGCCACTTGCCTTCGGCATTCACGAAGCGGAACGTGTGCACGCCGAAGCCTTCCATCATGCGCAGGCTGCGCGGCAGGGCGCGGTCGCTCATGGCCCACAGCAACATGTGCGTGGTTTCGGGGTTGGCCGACACGAAGTCGTAGAACGTGTCGTGGGCCGAAGCGCCCTGCGGAATCTCGTTGTGCGGCTCCGGCTTCACGGCGTGGATGAAGTCGGGAAACTTGATGGAGTCCTGAATAAAGAATACCGGCATGTTGTTGCCTACCAGGTCATATACGCCTTCTTGCGTGTAGAACTTCACGGCGAAGCCGCGCACGTCGCGGGCCAGGTCGCTGGCCCCGCGCGAGCCGGCCACCGTGGAAAAGCGCGTGAACACCGGCGTCACCACGCCGGGCTGCAAGAAGTGCGCTTTGGTCAGCTCCGTAGCGTTGCCGTAGGCCTCGAAGTAGCCGTGGGCCGCCACGCCGCGGGCGTGAATTACGCGCTCGGGAATGCGCTCGTGGTCAAAGTGGGTCATCTTCTCGCGGAAGAGGAAGTCTTCGAGCAGCGTCGGGCCACGCTCGCCGCCCTTCAGCGAATTCTGGTCGTCGTTGACGCGCAGACCTTGGTTGCTGGTCAGGAACTTGCCGTAGCCGTCGTCGCTGTGCTGGGCGAGCTGCTCGGTTTTAGGGTTGCTCACCACGTCCTCGTGGGTCTGCTTGGCTAGGGGTTTTTCGGACATATAAAAAGGAATTTGCGTGCTCGTCTCTAACGGCCCGCCGGCCGCTGCCGGCCTTCGAAAAGTCTTAAAATATCCTTAAAAAGCGCTGGTATCAGTGCTCACTAGCCCTCAAAGCCAGCGCCGCGCGATAGCTGGCAGCCAGGCAGTCTGCCGAGGCCCTTACCCGCCAAACAGCCGGGCCACGTAGAACGCCGCGCCGGCTGCCGCGGCGCCGGTACCGGCCATCTTTACGGCCCCCCACAGCGGCGGCTGCCCAGTCAGCCGGCTTTTTAAGTAGCCGAAAATCAGCAGGCACCCGAGGGTGATGAGGGCCGACCACAGCAACCCCTGGTGCGGCGTGGCCGTGAGAAAGTAGGCGCTGAGCGGAATGAGGCCGCCCACCGCGTAGGCCCCGGCAATGGTAACGGCGCTTTTGGGTGCCTGCCGCGGGTCGGGCTCTTCGAGGCCCAGCTCGTATTTCATCATGAACTTGACCCACTGCGCGGGGGCAGCCGTCAACTCCTGCACGGCCAGGGCCTGGGTAGCCGGTGAGAGGCCCATTTCGCCCAGCAGTTGCTGCACTTCCTGGCGCTCGACCTCGGGCACGGTGCGCACTTCCTCGTGCTCGCGGGCCAGCTCGGCGGCGTAGTGCTCGACTTCGGTGCGGCCCGCCAGGTAGCCCCCTAGCCCCATGGCGATGGAGCCAGCCACGATTTCGGCCAAGCCCGCCGTGATAACCAAACTAGACGACTGCACCGCCCCGCTTAGCCCTGCCGCCAGGGCAAACGGTACGGTGAGGCCATCGGACAGGCCAATTACGATATCCTGGAGCATGGCCGAGCTGGTCAGGTGTTTTTCGGCATGAGGAATAGCAGGCATAAGCAAGAAGGTAGGTTGAGTAAGAATGGCTAGGGCTGGGCTACTGACCGCCAAGGCCAATGGAAACTCCCGCGCCCAGGCCCAGGGTGTTGATAAGCTGCCGGACATCGCCCGCGCCGTATACGGGCAGGCGCGGCCGGGCACCGGCGTACGTGACTTCGAGTTGCAAGGCGGTGCGCGAGTGCACTTGCCAGTGCGCTACTGCGCCCGTTTGCCAGGCCCATTCCACGGCCGTCGCGGCGGCAATCGCGCCGCTAGCCGCCGCGACGGCCCCCGTGGCGTAGCCGGGAGCCCCCACCACGATAGCCCCCACTAAAAGCGGCCGAAACGCCAGCCTGAGGCGCTGGGCGGGAGAGAGTACAAACTGCGGCCCCGCCAGCAGGCTCAGCGTCGTCCACGGCGCGGTTACCGATAGGGCAGCCGGGGCGGGGGCAGCCGGGTCTAGCTGGCGGAGCGCGGCCGCCTCGTCTACCTGATAGCGGCTGACCGTCAGGGCCACGCAGCCGCCCAGCGCCCCCGGCTGGTAGGTGCCAGCCACGGTCAGGTACTGGCCCGGGCGCGCGGTACCCTTCCCGCCGTTGGAGGCGGCAAAGCTCAGTAGCGGCCACGACGGGCCGGCATTCACTGCTACTTGGTAGATAGCCGTCGGTGCTTGGCCTCTGGCTCCGCTTGCTGCCAGCAGCCCGGCGAGAAGTAATACTATTCTAACCATTTGAAAAGCGCGCAAGCGGCCGCCTGGCTTTAGATTCGCGGTTTGTCCGGCGTCGGCGGCCCGCCCGCGGGGCGGGGATTGCCCCTGCTTACTGCATGTGCACCCGGAACTGCCACACGTGCTTATCCAGCACGTAGCTCAGCTCCTGCAGTTGGTTGGAGGTCACTTCATCCACCTTGCTCATATGCTCGATGCGCTGGCGCACGCGCTTGGCTACGGTGGTGATGCGCTCGGTCATAATAATGAGTACCTGCTTGTCGGAGAGGTAGCCACCGGGGAAGTCGCCCAGGTTGGCAGTGGCGGCTACCACGCCGGTGCGACCGTCGATGGGGTTGCCCACTTGCAGCACGCGCTCGGCCAGGATGTCGGCGTACTTGCGGTACTCATCGGCGTTTTCCTGCAGCTTCTCGTGCAACGGCAGGTACAAGGGGCCGCGTAGGTTCCAGTGGCTTTGCTTGGAGTCGTGAAACAGCTCCAACAGCTCCACCACCGTGGCTTGCAGGTCGTCGGTGACGGGCTTGCGTTTGTCGGCCTCGACCGGGATAAGCGGGTCGGCGGCGGGGTTGCGGTAGTCGAGCTTGCCGCTGGGGTCGGCGGGCGGCGTGGGGGTGTTGTCGGGCGCGGTGGTGGAGGTAGCCGGCGCCGGCGAGGCCGCGCTACGCCGGGACTGGGCTGCGGCCTCGTGGCTGGTCGCCAGGCCCAGCAGCAGCAGGCCGGCAGCGAAAGTAGGAAATTTCATGCGAAAAATGAAAAGAGAAGAATGGAATAAAAGCAGCCCTTTGGTGAAGCTCAAGGAGCCAGTTGGCACCGGGCAGCCCGGACTTTGAAACTTGGTCTGTAACGGGTTACTTCCTTAGGAATCGCTTAAGCCCAGCTTAAGCTTTGCTTAAAAAGGCCGCTTGTCACCTGCTAGGGCATATCCTGCCCCCCCTACTCCCGTTAAGGAGTCAGTTCCGCGCCGCCAGCTGCTAGGCGCGGGTAGCGCGGGGATTTTCCGCCTGTCTTCATGGGCGATATCGGCGCTCCCTATCTTTTCTTAGTACCACCTTACTGCTGCCTTGTGAAACTATTAGTAATTGAAGACGAGCCGGGCATTGCCCGCTTTCTCCGGCAGGGCCTGGAGGAGGAAGGCTACGCCGTGGATGTAGCCAGCGAGGGCGTAACGGGCTTGGCCTGGGCGCAGACCGGGCGCTACGACCTGCTGCTGGTCGACTGGATGCTGCCGGGGCTGAGCGGGCTAGAGGTGTGCCGGCAGCTACGCGCCAAAAACGATTCGACGCCGCTCATCTTCCTCACGGCCCGCGACACGGTGGCCGACACGGTGGCCGGCCTACAAGTGGGCGCCAACGACTATATCAAGAAGCCGTTTCACTTTGCCGAGCTGCTGGAGCGCGTGCGCGTGCAGCTTCGCCCGGCCGGCGGCCCGCCCGAGCGGCTGGTGCTCGGCCCCATCGTGCTGGACGCGGCCACCCACCAGGTGTACAAGGACGAGCAGGTGGTGGCCCTCACTCAGAAAGAGTTTGCCTTGCTCGAATACCTGCTGCGCAACAAAGGCAAGGTGTGCCGCCGCCGCAGCATCATCGAGCACGTGTGGGACATTCACTTCGAGTACAACACCGGCGTGATTGACGTGTACATCAACGCCATCCGCAAGAAACTGGCGTTAAAAACCGAGGAAGACTACATTCAGACCGTGCGCGGCGTCGGCTACGTTGCCCGTGATTAACTACTGCTTTTCGTGAAAAATCTGGCTTTTAAAGACCGTATCGCGCTGCTTTACCTGCTGGCAACGGCGGCGCTCGTGGCGCTGGCGTTCCTGGTCGTGTTTCTGGTGGTGGAGCGGCGGGTGTACGCCGACCTGGACTACAACCTGCGCTTCGAGGCTACCAAGCACATCGGCGAGCTGGCCCTCGACGGGGGGGCAGTCCGGTTTCGCAACAAAGGCGAGTGGCTGGAGCGCGAGCACCGCGAGGTGCAGGTAGACCCCGTGTTTATCCAGCTAAGCGACGCGCACGGGCACTTTCTCGACAAGTCGCCCAACCTGAAAACCGGCCAGCTGCTCTTCAACCACGCCGAGCCCTTCTACCACCCGTTCAGCGCCGTGCTCAACGGCACGCCCATCCGGCAGATTCAGCTGGCCCTGCCGGCCGGTGGGCGGACCGTGGGCTACCTGCTGGCCGCCATTTCGCTCGACTACTCGCTGCGCGTGCTCGATACCCTGCGCCTGGTGCTACTGGTGCTGTTTCCGGTAGTGCTGCTGGCCCTGTTTCTGGTTACGCGGGCGCTGGCCGGGCGTAGTATCCAACCCATTCAGGTGATTACGACTACCACTGACCGCATTACTAAAAATAATTTGGCCGAGCGCATCGAGCTGCCGCCGCACCAGGACGAGCTGCACCAACTTACGCTGTCTATCAATGGGCTGCTCGCCCGCATCGAGCAGGCGATGCAGCGCGAGAAGCAGTTCACCGCCGATGCCTCGCACGAGCTGCGCACACCACTGGCCGTGCTAAGGGGCACGCTGGAAGTGCTGCTGCGCAAGCCCCGCACCCCGGCCGAGTACGTGGCGAGCATCACGCTGGGCATCGGGGAAATCGACCGCCTCACGCAGGTGGTGCACCAGCTGCTGTTGCTGGCCCGCTTCGACCACTACACCCAGGAGCTGGCCGTGCGTGAGCTGAGCCTGGCCACGGCAGTGCACGAAACCCTGCACCGGCTGCGCGCCCAGGTGCAGACCCGGCAAATTCGCGTCGAGGTGCAGCAGGAAATCGCCGGCCAGGTGGAGTCGGACCCCTACCTGACCGACCTGGTGCTCGACAATCTGCTGGCCAATGCCTTCAAGTACTCGCCCGCGCACTCCACCGTGACCATCCGGCTGTTCGCCCGCGCGGGCCGGGTAGCGTGCGCCATCGCCGACCAGGGGGTAGGCATCCGGCCCGAAGAACTGGCCCGGATTTTCGACCCTCTCTACCGCTCCGACGCTTTAGAGCACAAGCACATCGACGGCCACGGCCTGGGCCTCTCCATCGTGGCGAAGGCCTGCGCCCTGCTGGGCATCGAGCTGACCGTGACCAGCAAGCTGGGCCAGGGCTCCGTGTTTACGCTCCTGTTTCCGGCTTAGCGGAAGCTAGGTTGCCCGCCCGCCAGGGTCGCTAGCGGGTAGGGCGCCAGGTCAGCGCCAGGCCCGTACCCCCGGCCGGCGACCAGCTGGGCACTAGGCTCACGTCGCGGCCGATGGGCTTGCGGCCCCAGCGGTTGCGGTGCGTGAGGTAGGCCAGGTGGGCCGAGAGGATGCCGAAGCCCGCTCCGGCTATCACGTCCGATTCCCAATGCTTATCATTAACCATGCGTAGCACGCCCACGCTCGTGGCAATGGCGTAGGCCCCGATGCCGTACCACTGGCTTTTGTCGCGCAGTTCGGTGTGCACGATGCTGGCGGCCAGAAAGGCCTGCGCCGTGTGCCCCGACGGAAACGAGAAGTTGTCGGAGCCGTCGGGCCGGGTAATGGTGGTCAGGTGCTTGACGGCAAAAACACTGCTGAGCATGATGACTTCACTTTTCAGTATTACCAGGCCCAGATTCACGCGGTCGTTGCGGCTTTCTACCCCCGCCAGCAGCACGCCACCCAGCTCGAAGTAGGGCGCGAATTGCAGAAAGTCATCGACGCGGGTGTGGCGGCCCGGCCCAAACAGGTGGTTGATGTCACTCTTGACCGAGTATGAGCTGTAGAGCCCATGCCCGTTGATGGTCGAGGCCCCGTAGGCGATGAGCAGCGCCGGCACGATGGTCGCCCGGAAGCCCTTGCTTTGCAGAAACGGCTTCTTCGTCGCGGCCGGTACGCCGCCGGGGTTTTCGAACTTGTGGGTAGTGTCGGCCGGGGCCGCCGAGGGCACTACCTGCGCCACGACGGGCGCGATAGGCGCGAACCCCAGCGTGAAGCCGAGGAAAACGGTAACAACTGAAAGACGCATAGAAACGCTAGGCTGGTGAGAAATAGGTAGTTCGTCGGTGGCCGACTTTCCGGCTAGCCAGCCAGTCTGCGAGGCTACGGCCCGACTTTGGTGGAATTCTGTAGTAGCACCCTCGTCGTGGGTCCTGACCGGGTGCAGCTTCCGGAGTATGCCCGAGGACTAGCCCTGCCGCCAGTCCGGCCCAGCCCGACCGGCTGCCTCAGCGGATGTTGCCGCCCACGGGCAGGCCGCTGGGCACGGTAGTCGGCACGGTCTTGTCGAAGCTATTGGCGGTTAGGGAGCTGAGGAAAGCGATGATGGCCTGTTTGTTTACCACCCGGCCCGGAAACTGCGCGTCGCGCTGGCGGGTGCTCACGTGCGGGTTGGCCGTATTGCGGTCATTGTCGTAAAAATCGAGCACGTCGCCGAGCGTGGCCAGCGTGCCGCTGTGCATGTAGGGCGCAGTCAGGGCCACGTTGCGCAGGCTGGGGGTGCGAAAGGCATAGGTGCCGCCCGCGCCCGCGTCGGAAGCCGCATTTTTAGCGTTATCGGCCACGCCCATCACGTGCAGCTGGTAATCGCTGAGCATGGGGCCGCCGTGGCAGTTGCCGCACCCACTTTGCAAAAACGATTGCAAGCCCTGCACCTGCTGCTGCGTCAGGGCGGCCGTATTGCCGCGCTCGTACTGGTCGAAAGGCGAGTCGGTGGCCACCAGCGTGCGCTGAAAGCAGGCAAGCGCCTGGCCCACCGTAGCGGCCGTGACGGGCGTAGCCCCGCCAAAGGCCACTTGGAACCGCGCCGTATAGGCCGGGATGGCCCGCAGCCGCGCCACCACCGAATCGGGCGTCGCCAGCTCGGCATACTGGTGGCCGCGCATCTCCTCCAGCTTGGCCAGGGGCTGCAACGCCTGCGCTTCGAGCGACTGCGCCCGGCTGTCCCAGAACATGGGTGCCTGGCTCGGGTCGGCGCTGCTGCTGGCCGTGAGGCCGTTGAAGGCCGCGTTGAGCACGGTGGACGTGTTGCGCTGGCCGAAGGGAATAGTGTTGGGGCTGCGAAAATGGCGAGCCGCGCCCAAGCCCTGCCCGTTGGCACCGATGGCCAGGTCGAGGGCGTCGGCGTAGGCATTGGCGGGGTGGTGGCAGCTGGCGCAGCTCACGTCGCGTCCGCCCGAAAGCACTGGGTCCCAGAACAGGGCGCGGCCCAGGTCCACCTTGGCCGCGTTGGGGAGATTGTCGGTGGGGGCCGCTGCCACGAGGGGCAGGGCTGCTAGGTTGTTGGCGGGCGTGGCATTCTGCTTCTGGCAGGCTATAGCCGCTAGCAGCAGCCCCGCCGAGGCCGCTAGGGAAAGGAGATGCGTTTTAGTAGAAGCCGCCATTGGAAGAGATTTGAAGAGGATAAAAGTCAGTATTGCTAGGAAGATGCCCGGCGGGCTGGTAACCCCTACGGCGCACTCATTTTTTTCTGTTTTTGCACTGAGCGCCCATTGGTTGTTAGTATTGCCGCTTCGTCCTCCTAAGCCCCTTGCTGATTGGCGGCCCGTGCTGGCTTTTGCCAGGCAACTCTGCCGCATGCACGTTTCGCGGCAGCGGCGCGTTGAGCAGCAGGCACTTTTCGGTTTATGGCTAAATTCGACGACACCACCCTCGATGCCCAGCTGACGCAGTTGCGTCACAGTGACCCGGCGGCCTTTGTTGAGCAGCTGTTCCGCGCCTTCTACTCCCCGCTCGGCACGCTAGTGTACCGGGTGGTGCCCGATAAGGCGGTAGTAGAGGATATTTTGCAGGACGTGTTTCTGCGGGTGTGGCAGGGACTGGCCACGCTGCCGCCCCTCGACTCGCACCGCGCCTACCTTACCCGTATGGCCCTGAACGCGGCCCTGCGCCACCAGCAGCGCGCCCAGCGCCAGGTGGCCTGGGACGAGGCCCCACCCGCCACGGCCCCGGTAGCCCCCGATGCGCTGGCCGACCTGCACGCGGCCGAAACCAGTCAGGCAGTGCAGGCGGCACTGGGCCAGTTGCCGCCCCAGTGCCGCCTGGTGTTTGAGCTGAGCCGCTACGAGGAGCTGAGCTACCAGCAGATTGCCGAAGCGCTGGATATTGCGCCTAAAACCGTGGAAAACCAGATGGGCAAGGCCCTGCGCATCCTGCGCCGCGAGCTGGCCGGGGTGCTCCGCAACCTCTACGGGCTGCTGCTGGGCCTAGCGGCGGGCCGGGTGCTGGGGCTGCTCGGGGGCCCCGCCCTGCCCGCGCGACCGGCTGTGGCAAGCTCGCCGAGCGCTTATTTTTGGGCGGCGCGTAGGGGTAGGGCGAGCGGCGAGTATCTTCCAACTGGTCCCGCTACGCCTACGCGCCGCCCTCTACGCTCATGAGTCCTCTTTACGCTGACCCTGCTGATGCCCCCTGGGAGCTGCTGGCCCGCCACCTGGCGGCCGAAGCTTCGGCCAGCGAGCGGGCGACGCTGCGGGCGTGGACCCAGGCCGACCCGCGGCATCTCCAGATTCTGACGACCGTTACCCGCGCCTGGGAGCGGGCCGGCGAAGCGGCGGCCACTCCGCCCCTCTTCTCTCCAGCCGATGTGGAAGCCGCCTGGCGACGTTTTCAGCCCCTGATGGGGGGGCCGGTTCCGCCGGCCCCGGCGGCCCCACCGCCCGTGGCTATGCCCTGGCTGGCGGGTTGGTGGCCGCGGGCGGCCGCCCTGGTCGTGGCCGTCGGGGGTGGTTATCTCTGGCTGAGCCATCCCACCCCGCCCCCGCCTGAGAGCGTGGCTACCTACGCCGCAGCCGCCCACCGCCAGTTGGTGCGCCTACCCGATAGCAGCCGGGCGTGGCTGCACGCGCACTCGCGGCTGCAGTACCGGGGAACTGCCGGCCTCGGCGAGCGAACGGCACAGCTAACCGGCGAGGCGTACTTCGACGTAGTTCCGGCCGCCGGGCAGCCTTTCGTGGTACACACCGGCAGCGGCCGCGTGCGGGTAGCCGCCGGTGCGGCCTTCAACGTGCGGGCCTACGCGGCCGAGGACTCGGTGGAAGTGAGCGTGGCCCGCGGCCAAGCCTGGTTGCTGCCCCCGGCGGCCGATAGCTTGCTGCTGCCGGCTGGTACCCGTGCGGCCCTGCACGCCGCCGACGCCCCGGGCCGCGTGGCGGCGGCGCCCCGCCGCACGCCGGCCGCCAACCAGAACTTCCGGACTTGGCAAACTGATACACTGCGCTTCGAGGATGCGCCGGTGACGCAAGTGGCCCGGACGCTGCAAGCCACGTTTGGCACGACCGTCACCTGGTCGTCGGTTGGGCTGGGGCAGTGTCGCTTCACGGGCACGTTCGTCCACCCCCGGCCCGCGCAGGTACTGACCGTGGTGGCCGCCGCCACGGCCAGCCGCCTGCGGCCCGACGGTCATGGCGGCTACCAGCTGCAAGGGCCGGGCTGTGCCGCGCCATCCGCTGATAACCTCGCCCCGGCCGCGCCGGCCCCCCGACAGTGAGGAGCCGGGCTAGGGGATGGTTGGGCTGGCTAGCGTGGGTAATCGGTATCCTGACAAGTCAGCAAGCTGCTTATGCGCAGGCTCCTACACCGCTGCCGCAGCTAGTGCAGCCTACGCCCGGCCGCCGGTCGCTCGGGGCGGTGCTGCTGGAGCTTTCGCGCCAGAGCCGGGTGCCGTTCAGTTACAGCAGCTCGCTGGTGCCGCTGGCGCACCGCTACCAGGTTCGCCCCGGTCCGCCCCGTCCGCTTAGCGAGGTGCTGCATGAGGTGCTGGATGCCGAGCATCTGCGCTATGGGTTGCTGGCCGGCCAGCTCGTGGTGTGGCCCGAGCACGTAGCGGCCCCGCCCGGCGTGCGCCCAGTGGCGCCGGTTGGCGCCGCGCCGGCTTCGACCCGCCAGTTGGCCAGCTTACCCGCCAAGCCGGGCGTCTCAGTACCAAGTACCGCAACTGAAACTGCCGCTGACTGGCCCCCGAAACCACTAACTGGCTCGGCCGTCCGGCGCAGCAAACCGCTGTTAGGACAGCCGGCAGAAACTAAGCTGGTAGCCCAGGCCAACCGTCGTGCAACGAGGGAAGCGGGCAGCCGTGGGAAAGCAGTCCCCGGGCGGCTAGCGGGCACCAGCCAGTTTGGTCGGCGAGCCGCGGCGGGTCACTGGCCCTCTGGCCAACGTGAGGCCGCTAGTTCAGCCGTCAGGCGCCAGCCGACTCGCCCGCTAGCTGGCAAGGTAGCCATCGGGACCAGAGCGGGCCACGTCCCGCAGTCGGCGTTATCGGGCGGGGCCGCGCTCCGGCCGTCCACGCAGGCCGCTTCAGGCGAGGCGAGCCGTGACCTGGAGCTGCTGCCCGCGCGGCCGGTAAGGGCGGTGGTGTCATATCCACCACCGCCGGTAGTAGTGTCACTCGCTGGGCGCGGCCCGATAAGTGCGCTGCCCAAAGACAGCCCGGCCGCGGCCCGGCTATGGACGGGGCTGTATCTGCACGGTGAGGCCTGGGTGAGCGAAAGCCTGCCCGCTGGCTTCACGGGCAAGGTAGGGCTGGCGCGGGCCTACCTGGTGCTGGGCGTGGCCGCCGGGCCGTTTGACCGCCCGGCCTGGGGAGTGGGCCTGGGCACGGCGGGCCGCGCCAGGGGCCGCTTCACGCCCAGCCTCGACCTGCTGCAGTGGTTTGTGCGCGGCAACGACAGCGAGGCCGTGACCTTTACGCAGCTGCGGCCACAGCTGGGCTGGCAACTCAAGCGCGAGGGTCGCCTGGCGCTGCTGGTTGGCCCCACGCTAAACCTGGCGGTCACTGACGGTCGCGGCCAGCAGCGCAGCAGCTTTGGCCAGCACCAGTGGCTGTGGCTGGGCGGCGAAGACGGGCGCGGCGGTGCGCGCCTCTGGCCGGGTTTTCAGGTGGGGCTACGGTTCTAAAATGGGCCGGGCCAATCAATACAAAGCCTTTGCTACCAAACACTTTTGTGTAGGCCAGGACGCTGCTTACTTAACGATGCTGCCAAACGGCACGGCCACCGAGAGGGCTACCGTGAACCGGTCAGAACCCAGCACCTTTTTGTCGGTATCGCGCCATCTGAACTGGGCCTCCACGTTGACGCCCTTATCTTCTTTGCCTTTTAGGAATACCGGGATACCGAGCAGGAAATTGGTTTTGGCGTAATTAATAGCATACCGCTCCACTTGTATATCTATCCCCGCTTTCGTGTCTCCCTGGGAAGGCAGTAAGTAAATAAACTGGAGTTGTAAGGGAACGGTCCATTGCTTGTCCAAATCCCCAACATACACCTTGGTGCCATCGCCATTATAATACAGCTGAGTGGGGGTTGGTGAATTGAGCAGGGCATACTGCGTGTAGCCTTTTATTTTGTCGGCCTGCTGCTCAATGGCATTAGTATAAGTAACTCGTGCTGAGCCATTTATAAAAATAGCTCCCCAATACCAGGTATTTTCGCTAACGTGCCCAATGCTTACGCCCGCTGACCACTTCCTGGTATTTTCCTCCTGAAAGCTCATGGAATTGGCTGGCGCAACCTGGTACGCGCTGCTGCTGAGTGGCACAAATCCTTGCAGACGCACCCAGGAGGTGTAAAAAGAAGGGTATTGCTTCTCAAACATGGCCAGTTCGTTGTCGTAAAATTCCTTTTCTGCTTTTGCTATTGCTTCCTTTCTTGCCAGTGGCCTGCCTACGGTATCAACGGCGCTGTTGCTGGTAGTAGCTGCTTTGAGCAATTGAAGCTCAGCAATTGTTTTATTTCTTAACAATCGGAATTGAAAGGCCCGCTGCATCTCCAGCGTATCAACATCAGGATTATCTAAGCCGGCGTGGGTAGCAAAAAAGAAGGTGTAGCTCAACGGCAAACCTAAATCATTGGCAAGCTTATCCTTTGCTAACAAGTTGGCTACGTTATGCGCAATGTTACTCTGAACGGCAACCGTAAATACGCTATTAGTTAAGTCGTCCTCTTTTTGAGGGGTGAAATTATGACCTACCTGGAGTATGCCTTCTGTTACATCCGCAATGGCAAAATCCTTGAAAAGCGATAGGTTATTCAGGCCGGATAAGTAGTAAGCCTGACGCTTGGCCGCAAAATGGTTAAATGTCTTGTTAGTAACAAATTTTGGGTGTGCTGGCGTAGAGGCTATAATGCTCCCGGTGGAAGGGTCTACTAGGGTTGCTATTTTATTAAGTCCTGTGGGCGCGGGTGCAGGAGTCTGCGCCCTCACTTGAGCGGCGAGCAGTAGTGAAATAAAAAGGACTAAGGTCTTCATGCAGAAAAGAGTCAGGAATACATTGAGTGCAAATGTTTATAGATAAAATAAAATTTACCAATACCCACAAGTAGGTATTCTCCGCGATAGGTTGTCAGGCGGAAGTTGCGGGGCACGTTATCCAGAGCTACAATTCCGAAATGGTGTTGCCTACCTATCAGTAGGTTGCAGAATGGAATGGCTATTGAAATTGCTGAAAAGGGCGGTCAGGTCCAAAAAAAAGCGCCTACCCATCGGCCGGCGCTTTTTTGGAGAGGTGAGTCAGAATAAGGCTACCAGGCAGCAAGAGCTTTTTGCAGCAAGCGTAAGCTTAGTTAGCGCCCGTCGTGGTAGTCGTAGTCAGCGTGATGCAGCCCAGCTCCACGAGCTTACCGGCGGCGCAGGTGTTGCCGGTCTGGTTGCTTCTGACGGTGTAGCCGATGGTCACTTTCTGGCCGGTCTTCGGCAGGAAATTCACCCAGTTGGCACCGGTGGGGATGACGTAGGTGCTGTCGGCCAGGTGCAGCGCCAGGCCGCAACCAGTGGTTTTGCTGAGGTCGACGACCACGGCGGCGGTGTTGCAGGTGGCGCCCTTAGGGGTGCAGCTGCCTTCCTTGTCTTTTTCCCAGCAGCCGCTCAGCAGCAGGCTGGCGCTCAGGGAGAGCACGGTGAAGGGGAGGGCGTATAGCCCGCGGGCAAACAGGTTTTTCATACTAAAAAGGGTGTAAAAAAGTGAAGTAGCCGGGCGAACCGCGCCCTACGGCACCACTTCGAGCCAGCCCTTGTAGCGGCGGCCGTCGGTGTAGGTGATGAGGTAGTAATAGAGGCCCCCCACGCCGCCCCCACGCCAGCTGAACTCGCGGCTGCCCGACTGGTACATGAGCCGGCCCCAGCGCGAGAAAATCTGCACGCCCGCAAACTGCGCGTCGCAGAAGTCGGGCGGCAGGTTGGGTAGCGCGAACTGCTCGTTGAGCCCGTCGCCGTTAGGGGTGATGATGTTGGGTGGTTGGAAGGCAAGCGTATCGGGCGGCCGCACCACTACGAAGCGCACGGTGCGCGTCAGCACGTGTGGGGTGCAGAGGGGGCCGGCCTGCGCGAGCGCAAAGCGCACACGCAGGCCGTTGGGGCTGGTAGCCAGCCCGCAGGTGGGCGTCCACTCAAAGTCGGCCGTGGCGCGCCCGGTGCCGTTTTGGGCCGAGAAGCGCATGCCCACGTCGGCCAGGCTAAAGCCCAGGCCGGTCGCGGTGAGGGTGAGGGGGTTGGGGGCCGGGTCGGTGCCGAGTAGGGTGGCAGTATAGGGCTGGTTGAGGGCCACGTGCACCAACACGGCGGCCGTGTCAGTGGGCGAGGCGGGCGCCGGGAAGCTGGTGGTGAGTACCGGCACCGTACTGGGCGGGGGCACCGCCGTAAAGGCCACCCGCACGGTGTCACGCTTGGGCAGCGAGCAGCCATTATCGGCCACCAGCACGTCGAGCAGGTACACCCGGCCCTTGGTGTCGGCGCAGGCCGGGAAGCAGAGCGTCGCCGTGAGCGTATCGGGCTGGCCGGCGGCGTGCACCGTGCCACTAGCGCTGGTCGTGAAGCTAGGAGCGGTGGCCGCGTCGGCGAAGTTGACCGGGCGGGTGGTGAGGGTGAGCACCGAGCTGGGGTCGGGGTCGGTGTAGCGCACGGTAAGGCAGCGCGAGCCGCCGGGCAGCAGGTGTACCGTGTCGCGCCCGGCCTGGTAGCGGCGGCCATTGGCCTGCACCGTCACCACGGGAGGGTGGTTGGTAGGGCAGGCCAGCACGTAGAGCTGGAAATCGCGCCGCGTTTCGCCGATTTTTACGCCCCGGCGGTATTCGGTGCAGCGCACCCCAAACACGAATAGCCCCAGCCGGCTGGGTTGCACCGTGAGCCGCCCGCTGCGCGCGTCGATGCCCAGCGCCGGCGTACCGGGTATCTGGTTGGCCGTGCCCAGGCCGGTGGTCCAGGTCACGGTGGTGTAGGGCGCGGCGGCCGGGGCTGGGCTGGGGTTGAGGACCGTGGAGTGCCCGTTGAGGGGCGTCACCATGTCGTAGGCCAGCGAGTCGCCGTCGGCATCCTGACCCCCGAAGTCGTGGGTGAACAGATTATTGATGCAGGCGTAGTCGCCCAGCGCCGGAAAGATGCGCGGCGTCGAGTCGAGGAAGGGCTGGCCTCCGTGCACCACGGCCGGAAACTCCAGGTAGAAGGTCTGCGCCGCTGCACCAGGGCTCACGATATTGCTGATGGCCAGGTTGCGGCAGCAGCGCTCCACGGCCACGTAGTAGCCCTGGGCGTTGGCGTAAGCCGCCGCGTCGAGGGTGATGTTGCGGGCGTAGAGCAGTTTGCGGGTGCTGAGCGAGCCCACGGCGCAGGCCGGGTTGGTGTAGCTCACGAACGTGTTACTGGTGAGCGGCAGGCGCACACTTTGCAGCTGCCGGTTGGTGGCCTTGTCGTAAATGCCAGCCACCAGCACCGAGTCGAGAGCAGCCGGGTTGCCATTCACGGCGTCGAAGTACAGGGTGAGCGTGAGGCGGTAGCTGCTCCCGGTCTGGTGCTGCAAATCCAGCTCGCCGCCCACGATGTGCGTGGCCCAGGCCGCCGGCATGGCCAACAGCCACAACAGCAGCGTACCAAGTAGCAAGTGGCCGCAGGAAGTGCGCATGAACAAGGAGGTAGCTGGTAAAGGGAAGGGAAGTGAGAAGCTGCCTAGGCCAGCGGCCAGCCCGCCGGCGTGCGGGTGGGCTCGGGCCGGTGGGCCGGCAGCGTCCAGCCCGCCAGGTCGCGGACTATTTCAGCTAGCGACAAGCGCCGGCGCCCGGCGGGCACCCGCAGAAATTTGCCAGCGGGCCGCGGTGACCCGCGCTCGGCAGAAAATGCGCTGTTCATGGAATAGAGAGATGAGTATGGGGGAACGCCGGTTGGCAGCCGCGCCGCGCCGGTCGGGTAGTAGCTAGATGCACCAATCCCGCCCTACCCCCACGCCCATGGCAATTTTTTTGTTGGTGAGTAGCCAACTCGTCTCCAGTAGCGGCTCCGCCTACCTACTCTACACGTCTGCTAGCCGCGACCGGGTGGCCTGCCCGGCAGGTAGCGGGTCGTGCCAAAAGTTCAGCGGCAGTTTGAGTTGCGCGGTCACTAGGCGATGAGCAAGTGAATAAATACAAATCAGGTAAACTGAAAGTATTGGCGCTTCCCACAGAATCTCGCCAAAATCATAGGCTAGATTAGTAATTCGCTATCCTTCCCGCTGCGTCACGCCGCAGCGGGGTAGTCTATCCAATGGCTCGTACTAAACCTTTCTTCCAACATACGCAGCACGTGACGGGCATCATGGCTCGCGCTCCTGAGCCCACTCGCTATCCGTATCATGACCACAGCGAATGCCCCATCGGCGGCCGCGTCAAAAAGAGTGGTGACTGGCAGTATTACCTGGGCCGCCCCGGTGAGGAGCGCGACCAGTGCACCCGCTGCGCCGAGCTAGCTACGGCTGCCCCGCAGCCCTAGGGTGCAGCGAGGTGCTTGGTGAGCCCGGCTAGTTTGAAGCAGAAACAAAAAAATGCCTTCAGGAGGCGTTCATGTTGCAGGCAACGTGTCAGCGGCCCGGCTTATGCGTTAGCGAACTATTATCAAATAGACACTTGCGCGTGGCAAAATTGTTACCGCAATATTTCTGATATAACGCCTTGATTATCAATTTCTGTAGCTATTTTGTATTCGGGAAATAGGGCGTAGTAGGCCGGTAGCTTTGCAATGCTATTCAGCCTGATAATGCTCCAATTCTACCGTTCCTTCTCTCTTTTTCTGTTCCTAGTAGGAACAGCCCTCGGCCCGGCAGTGGCGCAGCGCACGGCCACCCTGCGGGGCACCGTGCACGATGCCCGCACTGGCGAAGTGCTGATTGGGGCTACCGTGGTAGTGCCGGCCACCCAGCAGGGTATCGCCACGGGCCTCGACGGCACGTTTCAGCTGCGCAACCTGGCGGCGGGGGCGCTGCTGGTGCAGGCCCGCAACTTGGGCTACGAGCCGCAGACCCTGACCGTAGTGCTGGTAGCCGGAACCACTCAGACCTTGGATTTCCGGCTGACCGCAACGGGGCAGGCGCTCAAGGAAGTAACTGTGACCGGTCAGGCTGACCGCGAGTCAGCCGCCGATGCCCGGCGCACGGAGCAGAAAGCCGACAATGTGCTCAATATCATTGCGGCGCGCACCATCGAGCTCTCGCCCGACGTGACGGTGGGCAACGTGGTACAGCGGGCCAGCGGGGTATCGGTGGTGCGCAACTCGGGCGGCGACGGGCAGTACGCCATCATCCGGGGCATGGACCGGCGCTACAACTACACGCTGGTCAATGGCATCAAAATTCCCAGCCCCGACCCCAAGAACCGCTACGTGCCGCTCGACATCTTCCCGGCCGAGCTGCTGGAACGGCTGGAGGTGGTGAAGGCGCTGACGCCCAGCATGGAAGGTGACGCCATCGGTGGGGCGTTGAACATGGTGATGAAGTCGGCCCCCGACCACCTGGTGGTGGCCGCCACGGCGGCGGGTGGCTACAGCGACCTGTTTGCCAACCGGCCCTTTGCCGGCTTCAGCACGAAGGGCATTGCCATGCAGTCACCGGGCCAGGCGCACGGAACGGACTACAAAGCGCAGCCTGGCGACTTTTCCAACCAGCAGCTCAACTACAGCAGTGTGAAAGTGCCGGTAAACTCGTTGTTCGGCCTCACGCTCGGCAACCGCACCCGCGATGGCCGGCTGGGCCTGCTGGTGGCGGGCAGCCTGCAAAGTACCCACCGCGGCTCCGACCGGCTCTTTTACCGCCCACTGGGCCAGCCCAAGCCCGAGCCGCTGCCCAACACGTTTACGTTCGACGAGATTCAGCGCCGCGAGTACTCGCTGCTGCAAACCCGCCTCGGCCTGCACGCCAAGCTCGACTACGCCCTCAACGACCGCAACAAGCTGAGCTTGTACTCGCTGTGGCTGCGCCTGGACGATGCCCAGCACCGCCACATCGTAACCAACGACCTGGGCACGGGCGGCGATGTGCCCATCAGCGACCAGTCGCGCTTGCAGCGCCAGCAGCTGTGGTCCGAGACCCTGACCGGCGAGCACGCGCTGCTGCCGCGCCTCACCTTCAAGTGGTCGGGCATGTACGCCCGCGCTACTTTCGCCACGCCCGACCAGACCGACGTGAGTTTGGTACGCGCCACGGCGGCCAACACTCAGCAGGGCACGTTCGTGGCCACTAGCTCGCACCTTTGGCAGCGCAGCCTCGACCAGGACGTGGCCGGCTACGCCAACCTGAGCTACGCCCTGCGCGACAACGTGGAGTTGACGGCCGGCGGTATGCTGCGGCACAAGGACCGCCGCAATGCCTACGACTATTACGACCTCGACGCCGTGACGACCGGCACGGGCACCAATAACCGACAGGTATACACGAGCTACGACCAGGCGCAGTTCCGCTTCAATCTAGATAATGGCCTCGAAAAGAGCACCGATGCCAACAATTACACCGCCACCGAGCGCATCGGGGCGGGTTACGTGCAGGCCAAGGTACTGTTCTTCGACAAGCTGCAAATCCTGGGCGGCGTGCGCCTGGAAAACACCAATCAGCACTACGACTCGCAATTGCCCCCCACCCAAACGGGCCGCAGCGGCAGCGTAAGCTATCTCGACTGGCTACCCAGCGCCCACGCCAAGTTCATGCTCAACGAGCGCCAGAACCTGCGCTTATCCTATTTCAGGGGCATCAGCCGGCCCAACCTCTACGAGCTGGTGCCGGCCGTGAGCAGCATCAACAACGACTACTACACCGAGTCGGGCAATCCTTACTTGAAGCACACGCAGGCCGACAACTACGACTTCCGCTTCGAGCACTTTGGTCCGGCGGCCTCGCAGCTGTTGGCGGGCGTGTTCTACAAGCGCCTGAATAATCCGATTGAGTACGGCTTTGCGCAGGTCGGCAACAACAGCTCGTACTACCAACCGCAGAACTTCGGCACGGCCACCAATTTCGGGGCGGAGTTGGTGTTCACGAAGTATCTCCGCAACTGGGGCGTGACCGGCAACTACACCTACACGCACTCTTCTATCACCACCACTAAGCGCGTGTACTACCGCTCGGCCGCCGATGGGCAGTACCACACCGTATCGGCCGACCAGCCGCCCACGGCCGAGTACCCTACCCCCCCCACCCAGACGCGCCCCTTGCAGGGCCAGAGCGACCACATCGCCAACCTGGCCTTGCTCTACAAAAACCAGAAAATGGGCTTCGATGGCCAGGTAGCGGCCGTGTACACCGGCCGGCGCATCAACGTGGTGTCGCCCTACCTCGACCTTGACCAGTGGCAGCGGGCCACCACCCAGCTCGACTTTTCGGCTGAGCAGCGCCTGCCGGGCCGCCTCACAGCCTTCGTCAAAATCACGAACCTACTCAATACGGCTACCATCGTGGATGTGCTGCAAGCTCCCACCGCCAGCCTGCTCACCGCCCCCGAGCAAACCCGCGACGACCGCATCCTGGTGCAGCGCGACACCTACAACCGTACCTACCTGCTGGGCCTGCGCTTCCGCCTCAACTAAGCCACGCTGGCTCTTACGTTACTGCTTGTGAAATCTTTGCTCTTCGTCGGGCTGCTGGGCTTGCTCGGGGCTAGCCCCGCGCCCAAGCGGCCCCAGCCCCCCCGGCCAGCCCCGGCCGCCGCCTTCAGTTTTGTGGCCCTCGGCGACATGCCCTACAACCTGCCCGCCGACTACCCGCGCTTCGAGCACCTCATCGCGGCCATCAACCAGCAGCAGCCCACGCCCCGCTTTTCGGTGCACGTGGGCGACATCAAATCGGGCTCCACGCTCTGCACCGAGGAGATGTACCAGAAGGTGTTCGGCTACTTCCAGACCTTCGAGCAGCCGCTCGTCTACACGCCCGGCGACAACGAGTGGACCGACTGCATCCGGCCCAAAGCTGGTAAGTACGACCCAGAAGAACGCCTCACCGTGATTCGGAAGATGTTCTTTCCCGACCACAACTCCTTCGGCAAAACCAAGCTTGCGCTGACCTCACAGGCGCTGATGCCGGGTTTTGCGACCTACGTCGAAAACAACCGCTGGACCTCGGGTAACATCGCTTTTGCCACGGTGCACCTGGTGGGCTCCAACAACAACTTCGTGCCCAACGACCCCCAGGGCATGAACCGCGAATTCTACGACCGGCAAAAGGCCAACCTGGCCTGGCTCGACGCGGTGTTTGCCGAGGCCACCGCCCAGCACCGCCTCGGGTTGGTACTCTTCACCCAGGCCGATATGTGGAACTCGGTGAAAGACGCCAAGGATGCTGACGGCTTCACCGACATCATCGCCGCGCTGAGCCGCCTCACGGTGGCCTTCGGCCGGCCGGTGCTGCTCATCAACGGCGACTCGCACCGCTTCCTCGTCGATAAGCCGCTGCCTAACCCGACCTCGCCCAAGCAGGTGCTCCAGAATTTCACCCGCCTGCAGGTGCCCGGCGAGGCCGACGTGCAGGCCGTGCGCGTCACCGTCGACCCTAGCCAGCCCGCGCTTTTTCAGGTGCAGGAGCTGGTCGCGGCGGGCAACTAGGCTGCTTGTTTACCACCATTTTCTTATCTACTATGATGCTTGCTCACAAGAAGCTGCGCCGCTTAGCCGGCTTGTTAGTGCTCGGGTGCCTGGGGATGCTGACCGGCTGCCAGGACGCCACCGAAACCCTGGAACTCTCGCAGCCCATCGTCACGCTGGGCAAGCCCGTGAGCAACGCGGCCCCGCTCGGCGGCCCCATCAAAGGCACCATGAAGCAGGACCTGGACTTTGACGTGAACGCCGACGTGTACATCAATGCCGGCGACACGCTCATCATCCAGCCGGGGGTGAAAATCAACTTTCTGGGTAATTACAACTTCGTGGTGAAGGGCACGCTGCTATCGCTCGGCACCCAAGCCAAGCCGGTTTACTTCACAGTGAAGCGCTTCACCAAAACCGACCAGCCGGGAGCCAACCCGGCTACCGACCCGGCCTATCAGGGCAGTTGGGGCGGCATTCTGGGCGACGTGACCTGCCCACTGCTGGTGCTCAAATGGACGCACGTCGAGTTTGGCGGCGGCAACGTGGTGGTGACGCCCGTCTCGGCGGGTATCCTCAACAACAAGAACACCTACCCCATTTTCTTCCAGAACCCGCAGGGCGTGTTCGACCTCGAAGACTCGTGGGTATACGGCAGCACTGACGACCCCATCCGCATCCTGGGCGGGCGCATCAACGTGATGCGCAACACGTTTGAGAAGGGCGGCAAGGTGGGCGGCGAGTGCCTCAACATCAAGGCGGGTACCACCGGCAACATTGCCTATAACCTATTCATCGGTGCGGCCACTAATGGCTCGAAAGCCTCGAACAACGGCGGCAAAAACCCGCAGACCAGCATTTACATGTACAACAACACGTACATCCACTGCGGCTTCCGGCGCAACTCGGCCGGGCGGGGCGGCTCCATCAATTACGAGGAAGGCTCGCGCGGCCGCTACTACAACAACTTGATGGTGAACTGCAAGTACGGCCCTAGGGTAGTCGGCTCGGGCAATTACCTGGGTAACGTGTTAGTGGTGGCCGACACGGCCAACCTGCGCTACGGCTACAGCCTCAACTACGCCGACTCGCTGGCGCTGGCCAACGAAGTTTACCCCACTAACTTCCTCACGCGCCCCCAGGCCAGCGACTTGCCGCTGCCCAGTTCCTTTCTGCCCGCTGGTTACAAGCCCGGCCAGGTTTACAACGGCACCGCGATGCTGGGCAGGAACAACCCGCAGTTCCTCAACTTCCCGCTACCCGCCCCCGTCAACCGCCTGGCCGACGTGAATACGGTCGGTACCTATAACTTCCGCCTCGGGCCGGGCTCGCCGGCGGTGGGCCGGGGCTACGTCGGCTTTCAGCCGCTGGCTACCTCGCCCGCCATTCCCGTGAATGCGGTGTACGGGGCCACGGCCATCACGCCGCCCAGCGCTGACCTGGGGGCCTACCCGATTAATGGCACTGGTAATCAGCATTAGTCAAGAAAGGGTGTTGTTAAACAAATAGGAAAACCTCCGACCCGGCACTACGCGGGGTTAGCCAGCGGCTGCTAAGTGGCAATCAGGTCCGGGTCAAACGGGACTCTGGCCGGCCGGGACTGATTGAAGAAGTACTACTCGCCGCGTAGGTGTAGGAAGAAAAGTAAAGCAAAGGGCGCGCGTATGGCTAGCGTGGCGTCCTGCTATTCATAACCTTTCCTTATCCCTGCCTATCTGAAATGCGTAAAACCAGTCACCTCGCTCGCCGAAAGAAAATTTTCTCTATCACTGACTGGCTCACTTAGGTGGGAAGCGTATGAGTAGCCGGACTGGCCAAGTATCCGGCAAGCAAGAAACCCAGTTGGTTTTTCGTTAAGACCGGCCCCACCAGCTGCGGTAGATTAGCGCACTGAAAATCAGCTTTTTTAGCAAATCAGGCGACCGCAGCCAGCCGCCAGCCCATACAAGCGCGACCTCTTATCGCTTCCTGACACGGCCCTGCCGCTCTCCCCAACCAAGGGCACCGCCTAGGGCACTGGTACCCGCTCAGGCCCGCGCCGGGGCAGTGGGCGCGATGCCGGCTGGGTGGGCCAGGGCAGCGGGCGCGGGGCCGGCCGCGCAGGCCCCGGCGACCACTCCACGTGCAGCCACGAGAGTACCGACAAGATGCGCAACGCCCGCTGGAAGCGAGGGTCTTGGTAAAGCGAGTCGAGCGGGGCCGGGCCGGGCAGCGGGGGCCCCGGCGACGCCCAGCGCGGGTGCCAGTTGGGCGGCGGCAGGGCGTGCGGTGCCGCAACGGCAGTCGGCCGCTCCGTTACCGCGCCGGCCGCGGAGCGGCCCTTAAACAAGTAGCGCAGCTGCACCTGCACCACGGCGTTGCGGCAGTCAGCGCCGCTAGCGGGCAGGCAGTCCGGGCCCCGGCCGGCCCGAAACACGGGCGTCAGGTCGCCGCTGACGCGCACCTCCAGGCCCAGACTATTGGCCAGCTGGTAGCCCAGGCCCCCCACCAGCCCCGCCGTCACGGGCAGGAGCGCTCGGCGGGCGGCGGGCAGGTCGATTTCGGCCGGGCTGCCGGGTGCTCCCCCAGCGGGGCGCACCCACTCGCGCCGCCCCAGCGCAAAGCTGATTTGCGGTCCCGCCAGCCCGTACAGGCCGGGGCCACTGCTGCCCGGCCCCCAGGTATAGAGCACGGGCACGTCGAGGTAGGCTAGCCGCGAGCGGTAGGTGGCGGGCAGCGCCGCCGGGCCGGCATTTGGGAACAGGTAGGCGCAATCGGGCTGGGTGGCGCCCTTTTGGGCGTAGCGGGCTTCTACTTGCAACCCCTGCCGCGCCGACCAGTGCCAGCTGGCCACTACCCCGGCCGTCAGGCCCGGCACCAGGCGGGCGCGGCGGCCGGCCTCGCCGCCCAGGTAGGTACTCAGGTGCAGGCCGCTTTGCAGCCCCACCCGCAGGCGGTGTTGGGCTAGCGCCGGTGGGGTAGCCCCGAGGCAAAACAGCAGACCTAGGGCGGCGGAACCGGCCCCGGCGGGCGAAGTAAACGCGCTGGTAACCATGAGCAGACAGCTGGAAAAAAGGTGAATGGAGAACCTGACAAAGCTCCGGCCCCGCCCCTGCTGGGGGCTTCCTCAGAAAGCAGGGTTTTGGGCTCCCGGAAAACCAGTATTTTTTGGCCGCAAACCCTGCTGACCAGCCCCGGCGCGGGTGGGCTGGCGGCCCGGCGCACATCTTTGCGCGGCCCGGTTATTTCCCGGCCGGTTTCCTATGCTTCTGATTGCTATTGTGTGCGTGGCCGCGCTGGCTAGCCCGCAGCCAGCGCAGGCCCCGGCCGATACCCTGCGCCTGGCCGTGGGCCCCGGCGGCACCGCCTTTGCCTGGGGCGTGGTGCAGCTGCGCGGCGGCGCGCGCCTGCGGGCCTACCTCCCCGCGGGCACCGCCGGGGCCGAGTTTACCCTATTTTACTACCCCTCCCTACCCGCCGAGGGTACGCCCTGGCCCAAGGCCAAGCAGTTGCCTATCAGTAAAATACAGTGGATGCAGGTGCGCGGCCAGTATTCGGAGGGGCTGCTTGCCAGCCGCGCCCAGCGTACGCCCGACCGGCTGGCCGCTCGCCTGGTGGCTGGCCCCGTCGAGCTGTTCGTGGTGAAGTCGCCGCCGCTGCGCGTGAGTTTCCTGGGCTCGGCGCCGGTACTGAGCGCGCCCGCCGCCACCACGCCCGTCGAGCTGGTGCCCGAGGCCGTGAGCTACTACCTGCGCCGCCCCGGCCAGCCGGCCGTGCTGCTGGCGGCCGGCGAGTTTGCCAGCCAGGCCAGCACTTTTCTGGCCGACGACCCCGAGCTGGCCCGGC
>Ga0265798_10000310_pt1 | contig 87636 bp, 75 predicted proteins | sample P3T30metagenome_FD_192430 | JGI IMG/M metagenome (GOLD analysis project Ga0265798, IMG submission 192430) | Plant litter microbial communities from East Loma Ridge, Irvine, California - P3 T30 | ecosystem: Environmental > Terrestrial > Plant litter > Unclassified | place: USA: California... | reverse complement strand
CCCTTATAAATCTATGAAAGCCATAAAGAACACTTCAAATAAAAAAACGTCGCCACTTAAAAAAGTAATGGCGTTTGCAAGCCCTTACAGAACCCGTTTTATATGGGTTATTGTATTTTCTGTAGCGCTGTCTGTTTTTGCAGCACTACGCCCCTACCTTCTTAAAGAAACGGTAGACAATTACCTTATGAACAAAAATATGCCCGGCCTGCTTTATTATGTTGGGCTTATGGGTATAGCGTTAATCCTCGAGGTTGCAGCGCAATTTTACTTTGTATACTGGGCCAACTGGCTTGGGCAGGACATTGTAAAAGACATCCGCGAGAAATTGTTTGCCCACATAAGCAGTTTCAGGATGAAGTTTTTTGATAATGAAGCTGTGGGAAAATTGGTTACGCGTACAGTTTTCGACATTGAGTCCATTGCTAAGATATTCAGCCAGGGATTGTTCATGATAATAAGTGACATGCTAAAGATGCTTGTTATACTCATAATCATGTTTTACATGAACTGGAAGCTTACCATCGTAGTCATGCTTGCAATGCCACTGCTGGTTCTCGCCACACGAATTTTCCAGAAGAAAATGAAAGGCGCTTTTGAAGAAGTGCGCACGCAGGTATCTAACCTTAACACCTTTGTTCAGGAGCGCGTTACCGGTATGAAAATCGTTCAGCTCTTTAATCGTGAAGATATAGAATATGAAAAGTTTAAAGGCATTAACAAAAAGCATAACGATGCATGGTTAAAGAATATATTGTATAACTCTATCTTCTTCCCTATTGCCGATATTATATCTTCGCTAACGCTTGGTTTTGTAATATGGTATGGCGGTGTTAGCATATTGGGGGGCGACAGCCTAACTACTCCCGGCGACCTGTTTGCTTACACTATGTTTATAAGCATGCTGTTTAACCCGTTACGCCAAATTGCAGATAAGTTTAACGAGATGCAAATGGGTATCGTAGCGTCTGACAGGGTGTTTGAACTGCTCGAAATGCAGGAAGACATCCAGAAAAGTGGTACTAAACAGGCATGGCACTTTAAAGGCGAATTAGATTTTAAAGATGTACGCTTCAGCTATCTCGAGAATGAGGAAGTTATTAAGGGGATTAGTCTTAAAATACAAGCCGGACAGACTATTGCTATTGTTGGCGCTACCGGCGCGGGTAAAAGCACCATTATTAACTTACTGAACCGTTTTTATGAAATTAACAGTGGCACAATCAGTATCGACGGGACTAATATAGATGAATTTACACTGGACAGCCTCCGCAGGCAAATTGCGATAGTACTGCAGGATGTGTTCCTGTTTGCCGATACCATACTCAACAACATAACGTTAAACGACGCATCTGTTACGCGCGAAAAAGTTATAGAAGCTTCTAAAGCAATTGGGGTGCATGACTTTATTATGAGTCTGCCAGGAGGATACGACTATAATGTAAAAGAGCGCGGTGTAATGTTATCATCCGGCCAGCGGCAGCTTATCGCCTTTTTAAGGGCTTATGTAAGCGACCCAAGTATATTGATATTGGATGAGGCAACATCATCTATAGATACCTATAGTGAAGAACTGATACAAAATGCTACCGATGCTGTTACTAAAGGCCGTACTTCTATTGTGATTGCCCACAGGCTTGCAACCATAGTAAATGCCGATAAGATAATTGTAATGGATAAAGGTAAAATTGTTGAAGATGGTACTCACTACGAACTTATAAACCGTGAGCAGGGCTATTACAAAAACCTGTATTATTCGCAGTTTGTTGCAGAGACCGAAGAGAAGTAGTCTATTATAGAAGTATTTTGGTCTGTCGCACTGTCTGTAATGTTAAACAAAATCAAAGGTGTAAACATTTTACGGTTTTCAAATAATTCCGTAATTTCGTACTCACAATTTAAACAGCAAATATTTACCATGAAATACGATATTATTGTTTTAGGCAGCGGCCCGGGCGGTTACGTTACAGCTATAAGGGCATCGCAATTGGGCTTTAAAGTAGCTATTATAGAGAAAGAAAGCCTTGGCGGCATATGCCTTAACTGGGGTTGCATACCTACAAAAGCCTTACTTAAAAGTGCGCAGGTATTCGATTATCTTAAACATGCTGCTGATTATGGATTAACAATAGGCGAATTTGATAAAGATTTTGGAGCTGTTATTGCCCGTAGCCGTAACGTTGCAGGCGATATGAGCAAAGGTGTTCAGTTCCTCATGAAGAAGAATAAAATTGAAGTTATATCTGGTACCGGAAAACTTAAACCTGGTAAAAAGATCGACGTTACTGATAGCGAAGGAAAGGTCACAGAATTTAGTGCCGACCACATTATAATTGCAACCGGCGCTCGTTCAAGAGAATTGCCAAACCTGCCACAGGATGGTAAAAAGGTAATTGGCTACCGCCAGGCTATGGTATTGCCGGAGCAGCCTAAAAGCATGATTGTTGTAGGATCTGGTGCTATTGGTGTAGAGTTCGCGCATTTCTATAACTCAATGGGTACTAAAGTAACTATAGTAGAGTTTATGCCAAATGTTGTACCGGTAGAAGATGAAGATATATCCAAGCAATTTGAGCGATCTATCAAAAAAGCAGGTATAACTGTCATGACAAACTCGTCTGTAGAAAAAGTAGACACAAGCGGTGAAGGTGTAAAAGCTACCGTTAAAACTGCTAATGGCGAAGAAATACTGGAAGCAGATATCCTTTTATCGGCAGTAGGTATAAAATCAAATATCGAAAACATAGGCCTTGAAGAAGTGGGTATTGCTACCGACAGGGATAAAGTTCTTGTAAACGCTTTCTACCAGACAAACATACCAGGCTACTACGCCATTGGAGATATCGTTCCGGGTCAGGCACTTGCCCACGTAGCATCTGCAGAAGGCATTACCTGCGTTGAGAAAATTGCAGGACTGCATGTAGATCCTATAGACTACGGTAATATCCCGGGCTGTACGTATGCTTACCCAGAAATTGCATCTGTAGGCTTAACCGAAAAAGCAGCTAAAGAAAAAGGTTACGAACTTAAAATAGGTAAGTTTCCTTTTACAGCATCGGGTAAGGCAAAGGCATCGGGTAATCCTGATGGATTTGTAAAAGTTATCTTTGATGCCAAATATGGCGAGTGGTTAGGCTGCCACATGATAGGTGCCGGCGTTACCGATATGATAGCCGAAGCTGTTGTAGCACGTAAGCTTGAAACGACAGGGCATGAAATCATTAAAACAGTTCACCCCCACCCTACTATGAGCGAGGCTGTAATGGAAGCTGCCGCTGCTGCTTATGGCGAGGTTATCCATATATAGTATTTAGTGATCAGTCGCAGTATGCAGTGCCCGGCGTGGTCATTGCGAGGCAGGAATCGATCTTAGTATAATCCGTCCCGAGATACTTTCGGGACGGATTTTTTAATACCCCAAACAATCTTTTGTTGCGGGCGACTCATCAGACCATTTATTAATAAAAAATGAGTTTTACAGGGTAACAATTCCTTACTGTATTACTTAAAAAACATACGCTAAAAAATAATACCTTTGCAGCTCAATTTTTTACGATGAGATTACACAGGAATTTATGTTTTACGGTTATAGACTCTCTTGGTTTTATTTTTACCGATGGAGAGTATGCAGATAAGGTGGTGGCGCGCGCCCTTAAAAAAGACAAGCGCTGGGGCAGTGCCGACCGCAAGTTTGTAGCCGAGACAATTTATGAAATTGTGCGTTGGAAACGCCTTTATGTTGAGATAGCTGAAGTTAAAGAACCTTTTGATCGTGATAACCTCTGGCGTGTATTTGCCGTGTGGGCTGTACTTCGTGGTGTGACCCTACCCGATTGGAAATATTTTGAAGACACCCCTGTACGTCGCATAAAGGGCCGCTTTGACGAACTTTCTAAGATACGAAAATATCGTGAGTCTATCCCTGACTGGATGGATGAACTTGGGGTTGCAGAACTTGGTGAAGCGAAATGGGAAAAAGAACTTTCGGCACAAAACGAGCAGGCAAAAGTTATCCTTAGAGTAAACACCTTAAAAACTACCCGTGAGAAATTGAGGGCCATACTTATGGACCTTAATATAGATACAGAGGTTTTAAAAGAGTATCCTGACGCACTTATACTTAAGGAGCGTGCTAATGTTTTTATGACAGATGCATTTAAAGAAGGGATGTTTGAAGTTCAGGATGCTTCATCGCAAATGGTGGCGCGTTTTCTGGATGTGGAACCCGGAATGCGTGTGGTAGATACCTGTGCCGGTGCCGGTGGCAAAACATTACACATGGCTGCATTAATGGAAAATAAAGGTCAGCTAATTGCAATGGACCTCTATGAAAGTAAGCTAAAACAACTAAAAATTAGAGCTAAGAGGGATAGTGCTTTTAATATTGAATATAGGATTATAGATAGTACTAAAGTCATAAAGAAACTACATGAAAAAGCCGACAGAGTACTTATCGATGCACCCTGTAGCGGCCTTGGCGTAATGAAGCGTAATCCTGATAGCAAGTGGAAATTACAACCGGAGTTTATTGACAACATTAGAAAAACTCAGGCTGAAGTGCTGGAAAATTACAGTAAGATTGTGAAGCCAGGCGGGAAACTTGTGTACGCAACATGCTCTATATTACCCTCAGAAAATGAGCAACAAGTTAAACATTTCTTAACCACAGATATAGGTAAAGAGTTTACTTTTGTCAAGGAAAACAAAGTGCTGGCTTCAGAATCTGGATTTGATGGATTTTACATGGCACTTATGGAACGTAAAAAATAACATTGGGATGCGCATATGTTAATTTTTTACAAATTAATATATAACTAGTTACATTTGCGCTCCTAATTTAAAATAATGAAAAATAACTTTACTATTGCTATGGTACTTCTGTCCATAGGTGTATTTGCTCAGGCGCCTGCCAACTATTACAATAATGCGACGGGTACCGGTTACGCTTTAAAGACGCAGCTATATAACATTATAAATAATCATGATGCACAAACATATAATGCATTATACACATGTTATGCAACTTCAGATCGTGACTACATTTATGAGAATGATGGTACTGTGTTAGACATTTATTCAGAAAACCCAACCGGAACCGATCCTTATAATTATTCTGCAAGCAGCGGCGACCGCTGCGGCGGATATAGAGTTGAAGGAGATTGTTATAACCGTGAACACCTCTTACCACAAAGTGTGTTTAATTCAAGATCGCCTATGGTATCTGATGCACACCATATTGTGCCTACTGACGGTAAGGTTAATGGGGAACGCGGAAGTTATCCTTTTGGAAAAGTTGGTACTGTAAGTTATACATCTCAAAATGGTTCTAAACGTGGCTCAAATCTAAATTCAGGATATTCTGCAGGATACAGTGGGATAGTTTTCGAGCCCATAGATGAGTTTAAAGGTGATGTGGCTCGTAGTCTTCTATATATGGCAACGCGCTACGAAAATGCAATTGGCAGCTGGAATTGGGAAATGCTGGAAGACTCCAGTGATCAGGTTTTTACAGATTGGGCTTTAAGTGTATTGCTTACCTGGCATCAGCAAGACCCGGTTAGCAACAGGGAAATTACCCGTAATAATGCAGTATACAATTTTCAGGGTAACAGAAACCCATTTATAGACCATCCCGAATATGCAGGACAAATTTGGGGTACTGTGGCAGGTATAAAAGATGTTTGGACATCCTCAATGACTGTATATCCTAACCCTGCTACAAATCATGAGGTTAATATTTACAGTGAAGCGCCGCTTGAGACAATAGAACTTATTAATATTAACGGGCAACTTATACAGAGCATTAAAAAGCCGCAGGCTGTAAGTAATACTTATACTGTAAGAGATCTATCTCAGGGCTTCTATATACTTAGAGCAACATCCGGCAACCATACAGTAACTAGAAAAATTATAGTAAACTAATTACATTAACCTAATAAACCTTCTTAATTGGAGGTTTTTTTGACTACTGATCTTAAAACGCAGTTGTTTACGTTGATGTGTGAGAATGTCAAACTTCTACAGATGTTAAACTTAAAAAGCGTATATCTAAACCAATTAAATTTGTCAGCTTATAAATCAAAATAATGAGGAAACTTTACACTTTAATTTTATCGCTTATAGTAACCGGTGCCCTGGCACAAATTCCGAACGGATATTATAATAATGCTACGGGAACAGGTTACACGCTAAAAACCCAGTTGCACAATATTATAAATGGCCATACAGACCGCGGATAGGCGGGTTTGTATACAACCTATACAACATCTGATAAGGATCTTTATTATGAAAACAATGGAACACTTTTAGACATGTATTCTGAGAATCCAACCGGCACAGATGCATACGAGTTTGAGTACGGGGGAGGACAGCAGGATAACGGAAGTGGCGGCACGGCTGAAGGCGAAAAGTACAATAGGGAGCATATCGTTCCCCAATCATACTTTGGCTCAGATACTCCGATGTATTCTGATGCACATTTCATCGTACCTACAGATAAGTATGTTAATGGTCAAAGGGGTAACTTCCCTTTTAGTAAAGTTGAAAATGCTACATTAACCACTACCAATGGATCTAAAAAAGGCTCAAACCTTAATTCCGGTTATTCTGCCGGATACTCGGGAACAGTTTTTGAACCAATAGACGAGTTTAAAGGGGATATTGCAAGGATGATATTATATTTTGTAACGCGATATGAAGGGCAATTGTCTGGTTTCTATAATTCCACAACCCAGTCTTCTACGCAATCCAGAATTATGTTTAATGGAACTGAAGATCAGGCACTTTCGCCAACCTTTTTAAATATACTATTAACGTGGAATGCACAGGATCCTGTCAGCCAGAGAGAATTAGACAGGAATAATGCCATATACGTCCGCCAGCGTAACAGAAATCCTTACATTGACCATCCGGAATATGTTGCTCAAATATGGGGTAACGTCGCAAGTGTAAACGAGATGTGGACTACCACATTAACTGTTTATCCTAATCCGGCTACAAACCATGAGGTAAATATCTACAGCGAAACGCCGCTTGAGGCTATTGAGCTTATTAACATTAATGGCCAACTTATTCAGAGTATTAACAAGCCACAGGCAGTAAGAGATACATACACCATAAGAGATTTATCTAAGGGCTTTTATATGCTAAGGGCAACATCAGGAAGCCAAACAATTATTAAAAAGATTATAGTAAACTAGTTACAATAAATAGTCTGACGAAACCTCCCAAACGGGAGGTTTTTTTTATGATATATGTATAAAATTTTGAACTAAATTGGTCTAATATTTCTATTCGATTATGAAATACCTGCTAATTCTTTTGCTCAGTTTTTGCGCTTTCGCACAAACAGATAGCATAAACCGTACGAACATCTCTCTAATTTCTGCTGAAAGGCTAAATGTGGTCTATCGCGGAATAGATAATCCAATAAAAATTGCTGTGCCCGGGGCAGTGTCATTTGCAGTTAGTGCACCGGGGATAAAAAGAGGTACCGGCCAGGGAAATTATATATTAAATCCAGGTCAGGGAAACGAAGTGAATGTAATGATTAGTGCGACAATGCCTGATGGAAAACTTATTTCTGAAGAAAAGGTGTTTAAAGTGAGAGCGCATCCAGTGAAAGTACCAACAATAAATGGGGAACATTGCGAAAATTGCATTCATCAGATAAGTAAAAATCAATTAACTACTTTAAAAATAGGTTATGTCTTATTTCCAGATTGCCCGATTTATGATATTGGAGAAGTAACAAGTTTTGATATGCATATTCCTGGTTATAAAATGATTCACGTGTCTGGAAATAAATTTGATAGTGAGAATTTAAAATTACTCAATCAGCAAAAATCAGGCACGAAGATTATAATATTCAATTTAAAAGCTGTTGGTGGAAGCATTCCAGTTGGATCCCAACAAGTCTCTCCTATCCAATTTAATATTTTATAATTTTTATAGCATTTGATAACCATATTAACAATATAACAATTTTACCTCTACATCGTTATAGTAATCACAATTTATATACCTTTACGGTCGGCAAAAAAAGTATCTTTGCAAAAAATTGCCCAATTGCTATGACCGAATGTATTTCTGTTTTTGATATGCTAAAGATAGGCGTTGGCCCGTCGAGCTCCCATACTCTTGGCCCATGGCGTGGTGCTGAACGTTTTCTTAACGAAGTACGTTCTATGGGTATCTTTGATGACATCCAACGTGTAAAGGTAGATCTTTACGGGTCGCTATCGCTTACCGGTATAGGGCATGCTACAGATCTTGCCGTGATGCTTGGGCTTAGCGGCGCTGACCCTGAGTATGTTCCTATCGACAGTATTTCCGGTATTATACATAGCGTTAACCTCACTAACACACTACATCTTGGAAATGAAAAGGCAATCGATTTTATAATCGACAGGGATATTATTTTTAATCGAAACTTCCTGCCCTTTCATGCTAACGGTTTTACCTTTACAGCCTATATGGCAGAAGGTGCGTATACCTCTACTTTTTATTCTATTGGAGGCGGGTTTGTAGTTAAGGAAGAACGTATAGTGGCTCAGCAAAAGGAGGCTATAAAGGGTTCGTTCCCCTTCCCTATTACACTTGCCGATGAACTTCTTGCTTACACTATTGGCGAAGGCAAGAAAATATCTGACATCGTATATGAAAATGAAAAGTCGATACGAACTGAGGAGCAGATTGACCATGAGCTAAAGCGCATTTGGGATACGATGCTTGAGTGTATGTATACAGGCTGCCACACCGGCGGCATCTTACCGGGAGGTTTAAATGTTCGACGTCGCGCGTTTGACATGCATAAGGGCCTGATAGGAGAAATACCATACAGCACCCCACAGGAATGGCTGATTGTAATACGTAACACTGAAGTTAAATTTAGACAGATACTTAAGTGGGTTAGTTGCTTTGCGCTTGCCGTGAATGAGGTTAATGCGTCCCTTGGCCGAGTGGTTACTGCTCCTACAAATGGTAGTGCAGGCGTTATTCCTGCAGTACTTATGTATTATCTGGTTATAGAAAATCATGAAGCAGGCTTCGACGAGATAAAACGGTTTTTATTGGTAGCCGGTGAGATAGGAAGTATCTTTAAAAAAGGCGCTACCATTTCGGCTGCTATGGGAGGATGCCAGGCAGAAATAGGCGTGTCATCTGCTATGGCAGCAGCAGCACTTTGTGAGCTAATGGGCGGAACTCCGGAGCAATGCCTCATGGCAGCAGAAATTGCCATGGAACATCACCTTGGCATGACGTGTGACCCTGTGGGCGGACTGGTGCAAATTCCGTGTATTGAGCGTAACACAATGGGTGCTATAAAAGCTATCAATGCAGCTGAGCTGGCACTTGAGACCGATCCTCGTAATGCCAAAGTACCGTTAGATAAAGTGGTAAACACTATGTGGAAAACAGCACAGGACATGAATAATAAATATAAAGAAACATCTGAAGGAGGGCTCGCGCTTGCAGTTAACAGTACAGATTGTTAACTATATAAGTTTTGAGTAAAAGACTACTGTGAAGTTTTACCCGAAGTTTTTTAATGTATTTTTTAAAGACCAGCCTTTCTTTTCTCGTCTAAAAAATATCGCTATCTCCTTTGCCTTCCCTTATCACAATAGGCTCGTCACCAGATAGGTCTATAATGGTAGATGGAATATTATCCCCATACCCACCGTCGACTACAACATCGACCAGGTTTTGCCATTTTTCGAATATAAGTTCCGGGTCGGTACTGTACTCTATTACCTGATCGTCATCATAGATTGACGTCGAGACTATGGGATTCCCGAGTTGCTTAACAATTTCAAGGGCTATCGAGTTGTCCGGAACCCTAATACCTACCGTAGTTTTGTTTTTGAAAGCCTTAGGCAGGTTATTATTTCCCGGTAATATAAATGTATACGGGCCCGGCAGCGAACGCTTAAGTATCTTAAACGTTGAAGTATCTATCTGTTTTACGTAATCAGAGATATTACTAAGGTCAGAACAGACAAATGAGAAGTTAGCTTTGTCCAACTTAATGCCTTTAATCTTCGCTACCCGCTCGAGTGCTTTGTTATTAGTAATATCGCAACCCAAGCCATAAACAGTATCGGTAGGATAAATAATTACCCCGCCATCCTGCAAAACTTTTACAATTTTTGCAATCTCTTTTTCATTGGGATTTTGCGGGTATATCTTTATAAATTGAGCCATCTTTCTAAATTTTAAGTTCTTTGTTTAAAGCTACATGCATTGAGGATACCTTTAAACAATAATTACCTACAAAATTAATGGTTTACCGTGCTACGGCTATCCATATTAACAAATTTTAGCAGCTGTAGGTTACTCAAAATTATCATAAACTCTTTCAAAATCTTTCATGTTTTCCCATCGTTGGGCAAAACTCTCATCATATACAGCTTTAATACGCTCTGTAAAGTTAGGTGCCATCCCGTTAGCAACTACATAGTCTACGGCCTGTTTATAGGCTGTAAAAATGCTTTTGTAAAATGAGCCGTATTTCATTTCGCGCTTAGCGCTGTACTTCATTGCGGTTTCTATTGTAAACAGCATAACATCTGCCACAACGTAGGGGTCGACCCCTAAACTAAGAAAATGCTTTATGTACTTTTGGGCCACCGACCGGCGCAGTTTAGGGCGTTTGCTTTTTAAAGGGAAATACTCATTGGCAATCTTGGCTTTAGCTGCCTGCTCCAGTTTTTCTTCTTTAGGATTAAAGATAAAATCATAGTAAGCTTTTACATCTGCAAACTTATCATAAAGTGCAATAAGTTGTTCTTCAAGCTCGGGCTTAGGCAATGACGTCAGGTATTTTTTTAGGTCGCGTTTACTCATACAGGCCAAAAATACGGGTTAATTTTTCTATCACAATAAATTACAAAAAAGATGTTGTAAAATTATATAAAATAGTATTTTTGCCTTTCTTAATAAAACGACAAAACAAAAATATTTACCTGTGGAAAATCCGAGTGCAATAAAACTGATCAATAAAATACAGCTGGACCTCTTTAAAAAAGGGTTTGACGCGGAAGTATTGGTAGCCGACTTAAAAAAATTACGCGAATATTCCCTTGAAGAAAATAACCCTGCGCTTACTAAAGCCATACGCCTTGCTTATGAGCATATAGAAGCTAACGGTGCGTTTCTTATCCCTATACCGGATGATGAGCCAATAGATGACGAAGAACTTGTTACAGACGATGCACCGGCTAACGAAAATAATATTGAGAGCCTTGAGTATTTAATTAATCTCTTTAGCGATCTTTCACACAAAAACAATGTACTTGATCTAAAAGAATACAACAAAGCGTTCCTTGCATTTTAAGCATTATAAGCGTTATACTACCAAGCTGCCTTTAACGGGCAGCTTTTTTATTATAGTATTCTTTACAATTTGTTCGCCGCAACCTTCGGCCTGATTACCTTTGCTAAAATTTTTACTATGGTTCGTTTCTTCAAAATAATTGCCACCCTAGAGGGTATTTCGTTATTGGTACTGTTGTTCTTTGCCTATGTCCACAGGGTAGAACATTTAGTTCGAATAATAGGTATGGCGCACGGCGTTTTGTTTATTATATATTCTGCACTTGCTACCGTACTTAAGTTTAAGCAGGGCTGGTCGTGGGGAAAATATGCCATAATTTTTTTAGCGTCTTTTATACCGTTTGGAACATTTTATATCGAATGGAAATACTTTAGATCTTCTCAAAATAACTAAATGGGATTTTTTAACTGGGCATATAAACTATTACGAAAGGCCGATGTAGGGGCAATGACTGCCTCCTACGTCAACCTCGCTGTAGATCTTATTATAATTAGCGCAATTGCTTATATAATAGATGCAGTAGCCAGAAGGGTGCTTGTATTTGTAATGAATGTAATTGCCCATAAAACCAAGACCCAGTTTGACGACTTTTTGGTTTCCAACAGGACGCCGCAATACATAGCACATGCTATCCCTTTATATTTTATATACCAGACCGTACCGCTTGCGTTAAAAGGCTTTACGTATTGGGAATATATTTTTACAAAGGGTATTACCATCTGGATAATTTTTATAGCAATATGGATAGCCCGAAGTGTGCTTAACGCTATTAGGGATTATCTTAAAATGCAGCCTGATTATAATGATAAGCCCATAGACAGCTATGTGCAGGTGGTAATGATCATGCTCTGGATATTTTGCATTACAGGTATTGTGCTAACGCTGTTTAATACTACGATGCCTATTTTGCTGAGTACATTTGGTGCAATATCGGCGGTCATTATAGTTATCTTTAAGGACACGCTACTTGGAGTTGTAGCAAGTATTCAGGTTACTATAAACGACATTGTTCGCATAGGAGACTGGATCACTATTGAAAAATTTGGGGCAGACGGTACCGTTATAGAAATTAACCTTGCTACAGTTAAAGTCCAGAATTTTGATATGACCACTACAACAATACCTACCTATAGTCTTATATCTGATTCGTTTAAGAACTGGAGAGGAATGCTTAACAGTGATGGCAGGCGTATTAAAAGACATTTATTGATTAAAGCAAACAGTGTCAGGTTTATTCACGAAAGTGAAATAAATGAACTAAAGAAAATCCAGTTAATATCAGAATACCTAACGCAGCGTTTTGATGAGATTGAAACATATAATGAAGACAACCACATAGATAAATCGCTATCTATAAATGGCCGCAACCTTACTAACCTGGGCATTTTCAGGAAGTACATAAATACATATATCGAGAGGCATCCAGGCATTAATAAGGATATGACTATAATGTGCCGCCACCTTCAGCCCACCGAAAAGGGTATTCCTATAGAGGTTTATGTTTTCACAAAAGATAAGCGCTGGATAAACCACGAGTACATAATGGCCGATATTTTTGACCACATAATAGCATCCGTAGCTTATTTTGATCTCGAAATATTTGAGCTGCCTACTGGAAAAGGCTATATCGACGCTTAAATTTCGTTACAGCACCTTGTATTTTTGAAAAGCTGTATTTACAATGTCAGCGTGATCGAAAGCTAACTCCGGCAGGGCGTTAACCGGAAACCATCGGGCCTCTTCTGCATCATCTGCACCAACAGCTTCTGCATCAGTTTCTGCAAATGCCACATAAGCTACAGAGACTGTATGTTGTCTTGGATCTCGTCCCGGTTTCCCAAACGCACCAAGCTGTTCAAGCTTTGCTACTACAAGCCCTGTCTCTTCGTTAAGTTCGCGAGCGGCGCCTATTTGCAGGTCCTCACCTTCATCAAGAAAGCCACCCGGCAGTGCCCAATTACCTTTATAAGGATCATTTTTACGTTTTACAAATAGTATGTCAGTGCCATTCTCATGTTTCTTAAACACTATACAATCTACGGTTACAAATATTTTTGAAGTTCTCATATGTATATTTAGTTAAAAACCTTTACTAACATTTCCCGTAAAAGATCAGATTGCGAAATTGAATTAGACCCAACCCCCTTGCTCTTTACATCAACATCTCTCAAGGTGCTAATTATATTACTCACTTTACGCATTGGGTAGTTACGTAAAGCAATGTCATAATCTTTTAAAAAATATGGATTTACTTTCAGCATTTTAGCGGCATTAGAAGGATTTTTATCCTTCAACCCATGATATTGAAGCAGTTGGTTGAAAAATCCAAATATAAGCCCTACAGTCATCACAAGTGGGTTATCTTTAGGGTTCTGCGCAAAGTAATCCGCAATCTTATATGCTTTGAGCTGATCCTTCTCTCCTATTGCCTTACGAAGTTCAAAAATATTATAATCTTTACTTATGCCTATGTTATCCTCTATAAGCTTGGGAGTAATTGTGCTGCCCTTTGGTAAAATAATGGCAAGTTTATCTAACTCATTGCTTATCTTACTTAGGTCGTTACCTAAAAACTCCACAAGCATCGCAGCCGCCTTGGGTTCGATACCGAAACCTTTTCCCGAGAGCACACGTTTTATCCACTCGCCTACCTGATTATCATACAGTTTTTTACTTTCGAAAACCAGACCGTTTTTATCGAGAACCTTAGTAACCTTCTTACGCTTATCAAGGGTTTTGTATTTATATGCAATTACTAAGACAGTGGTTGGCTGCGGATTTTCTGCATAGCTTTCTAACTTTTCTATTGTTCGCGATAGTTCCTGGGCTTCTTTAACAATAACCACCTGTCGGTCGGCCATCATAGGGTAGCGCTTTGCAATGCTCACAATGTCCTCAACAGTAACATCTTTGCCATACAATACCATCTGGTTAAAGCCCTTCTCCTCGTCGGTAAGAATGTTATTCTCAATATATTCGGTAAGCTTATCTATATAATAAGGCTCCTCACCCATTAAAAAATAGATAGGCTTGATATTTCCCTGCTTAATGTCGTTTATGATCTTTACAATTTCGTCCACTATAATGCGCTATATTTATCGCCTAAAAATTACCTTTGCAGCATGCAGAAGCTAAATTTTCCAGACTATACATTCCGTTTCAAAAATAGTGAAAATAAGGTGTCAATTTTTGACGAGATACGTAAAAAGTTTATAATCCTGACGCCCGAAGAATGGGTCAGGCAACACGTAGTTCGCTTTTTACACATCGAAAAAAAATTTCCTCTGTCGCACATAAACGTAGAAAAGATCGTTAGAATAAATGGTTTAAATAAACGGTATGATGTAGTTGTTTTTCAGCCCAATGGCACAATATTTTTAGTTGTAGAATGCAAGGCGCCATCAATACCAGTGTCGCAACATACCTTCGATCAGATAGCTCGGTATAACATGTCACTTAATGCAAATCATCTAATGGTAACAAATGGCATTAACCATTATTTCTGCCAAATGGATCATGCCGCAGAGCGTTACAATTTTATGCCCGATGCCCCACAATACAAGCCAAACTTATGAAAAACATAGCGGTCGTAATCCTGAACTGGAACGGAAAAACATTATTGGAACAGTTTCTTCCGTCAATCATAATGCATTCAACCGAAGCACAAATTTACGTAGCGGATAACGCCTCTACAGACGATTCTATACATTTTATAGAAAACAACTATCCAGACGTTACAATCATCAGGAACGAGGGAAACTATGGATATGCAAAAGGCTATAATGTAGCGCTCGAAAATGTGGAGGAGGAGATCTACGCTCTTGTAAATTCTGATGTAGAGGTAACCGCCGGATGGCTCGAGCCCATACAAAATCTGTTTGAACGAGATGCCGAGACAGCGATTATTCAGCCAAAAATTTTAGACTATAGGAATAAGGCGTATTTCGAATACGCGGGCGCGGCAGGAGGTTTTATAGATAAATACGGATATCCTTTTTGCAGGGGCAGGATTGTGGAAACTGTAGAAAAAGATAAAGGCCAGTATGACGATGAATCAGAAATATTCTGGGCTTCGGGCGCTTGTTTTTGTATTCGGAAAGAGGTATATCGAGATTTGAAAGGATTTGACGAAGACTTTTTTGCCCACCAGGAGGAAATTGACCTGTGTTGGCGTGCTTTTAATAGAAACCATAAAGCACGATTCTGTAGTGGATCATTAATTTACCATGTAGGAGGCGCAACACTACAGACTAATAACCCACGCAAGACATTTCTAAATTTTAGAAACTCATTATGGATGATGACGAAGAATGTTCCATCGTCACAACTGCTGCCTGTTTTTCTTATTCGACTTATCTTAGACGGTGTTGCGGGAATGCGGTTTTTATCTAAGGGACAATTTGCACATTTTTTTGCGATACTTAAAGCGCACTACAATTTTTATTTTAAATTCTTTTACTTTCTAAACAAAAGAGGATCAAAACAGTACAGAAATTACTACAAAAGTTCGAGCATATTATACAGATACTTTGTTAAGAACGGCAAGGTGTTTGTTCCCTAATTTAACAATAGTTTATGCCAAGTCGCGTTACTATTTTTTAGATTAATCTTAATTTTGTTAAAACTTAAATTTAAAACTTTATGAGAAGAGCCGTCCTAATGCTTTCGCTAGTAGCGATAACGCTCACTTCCTGCGGATCTAAGAAAAAGATCGCTGCTCTGGAAGCCAAAAACAAGGAGATTCAGGATTTACTGAATACTGCCACTGTGAAGCTTAACCAATGCCTTACAGAAAAAGATGCCGTTGCTAACCAGCTTGATTTTTTAAAGAAAAACAACAGCGACCTTATTAATACCGTTGGTAATATTACCACCTTATCATCTAAAGGTGCCGAAAATCTTGAAAAATCTTTAGAGAGCCTTAAAGAAAAAGACCTTAAAATTACAAGGCTTCAGGATGCTCTTACACGTAAAGATTCTGTAACACTTGCGCTTGTAACTAGCATAAAAAGAGCTGTTGGTGTAAACGACCCGGATATTGACGTTAGTGTAGAAAAAGGTGTAGTTTACATATCTATTGCAGACAAGCTTTTATTTAAAAGCGGCAGCTATAACGTGACCGATAGAGCTAAAGAGATTTTAGGCAAAGTTGCTAAGATCGTTCAGGATAAACCGGACTTCGAATGTATGGTAGAAGGCCACACTGATAATGTGCCTATTAAAAATACTGTTCTTGTAGACAACTGGGATTTGAGCGTTAAGCGTGCCACGTCTATTGTAAGAGTTTTACAAAACGACTTTGGTATAGACCCTAAACGTTTAGTAGCTTCAGGACGCAGCGAGTTTATTCCACTTGATACTAATACTACATCTGAAGGAAGAGCTCGTAACAGAAGAACAAGAATACTTGTACTTCCTAAAATTGACCAATTCTATGACATGATAGAAAAGGAAATGAAAAACCAACAAGGTAAATAATTTCTTCATTACTTTAAAAAGGCTGCCATATGGCAGCCTTTTTTTTGTTCTATGCGGCAATTTAAATCACTTGGTAATGAACAGCAGACTCTTATTATAAAATTCATGCTGAGAATTCGCTAGTAATTTAGTTCAACATTGTAACACTAAGCACATAGTATGCATCACTCAGTAAAGAGCATTAATTAGATAACTTATTACTAATTAGCACACCGTGATACTAAGCGATATAAAAAAAGCCTCACAATGTGTGAGGCTTCGTATAAATTACGCTCTAGCTTATTAAGCCTTTTGCTTAGCTTTCATGGCTTTGTAATCTGCAGTTCTTTCAAGTGCCTGATAAAGGCCTGATAGTACAGAAATAACATATTGATCATCCGGTTTTATCTTATGTGCTTTCTCAAAATAAGGTATGGCACTATTATAAAGTCCGTCTTTTTTCTTTTTAAGCACTTCATAACGTTGATTATCTTTAGTAGATGTGCCAAGTTTGTTCATTTCGTCAACAATTGCTTTTTCGCTTTTAAGTTGCAAAGCACCAATACCGGCTAATGCATCAAAATAGTCCGGCTTGATAGCCAACGCCTTTTTGTAATAACCTTCAGCACCAGCAGGATCAGCCTCCGTAGTCACTACACCCAGATTATAAAATAACACCTCGTCGTTCGGGTTCTTAGCGGCAGCTTCAGTTATAAGCTCTTTATATTTGGCCATATCTTTTGTTTTAAGATATAGTTCCGCTTCTGCTATAATAAGACTCGTATCGTCCGGGTTGGCCTTTCTCGCATTTGCCATAGCTTGTTTGGCTTTTTCAACCTCACCTTTCTGAGAATATATAAGCGCAATATTTTTAACAATATCGCCTCTTAAAGAAGGTAGTTTTTCAACTTTAGCATCTGTATAAAGACCCCGAGTTACCGCAACATCCATAGTAGTCTTGTTAGGGAAATTCTCAACTTCACCCGTTGCTTTACTTTTAGCGCTATAAACAGTAGTCTCCCCTGTGAACCCTATTTTTTCTAATTCAAGGTAGTTAGCTAAGGCTGCATCATAATCCTGTCCATTAACAGCCATTGCTGCAGCATTGTAAAGTTGCGAAGCATCTTTTGTATCCATTTTATAAGCAAGCTCATAAAACATAGCAGCTTCCTTATACATCTTTTGTCCTGATATTGCATTAGCCGCTTGCAAAACAGTCATTTTTAAATTAGGAAATATTTCTTCCTGAATTTCTTTAGTATGTACCTGCTTACCTTTCTTTTCAAGTTCGATAACTTTATTAAGATCATCGATGTTTGTAGAAAGTGTTGTATATACTAATTTCGGATTTGCCATTTTAGATGGATTGGTCATCACATCTCCACCTTCAACATCAGCTTTATAAAAATAATAATCAGCCTTTTGCTCGTCACTAGCGCTACCTATCTTGCCTTCAAGTGCAACAAGCAACTCTTTATATTTTGTTTTTTGCTCTGCTGTAAGCTTATCTGCCTCTATTTCGTACAGTTTCTTTAAACCTTTAATCTCATCTTTTTGTGCAAATGCGCTAAGGGATAGCAATAGCGAAGCTGCAAGTACATAAGTAACTTTCATTATTTATAATCTTTAGTTATTCTTCAGTTTGTTCATCATCAGTATAATCCGCAGGATCAATATCAAGATCTTCGGCCTCTGTACCTTCAGGTAAAATAATTCCGCTTACGCCATTTTCGGCATCAACGTTATCCAGTACTTCAAACACCGCTTCATCTACTGCTTCTTCTTCGCGCATTACCTTCGTAACGGCTGCTATAGAATCATTGCCTTTAATATTAATAAGACGTACACCCTGTGTAGCGCGACCCATGACCCTAAGATCTGATACCGCCATACGTATAGTAAGGCCTGATTTATTAATAATCATTAAATCGTCACTATCGTTAACGCTGTTTATAGATACTAGGCTGCCCGTTTTATCTGTAATGCTAAGTGTTTTTACACCTTTACCACCACGATTGGTTATCCTGTAATCTTCCAGGCTTGAACGCTTACCAAAACCATTTTCTGAAACGACAAGTATCTCGGTATTCATATCATTTACAGATACCATGCCAATTACCTCATCCTTATCATCCTGAAGCGTAATACCACGAACCCCGCTGGCGCTGCGTCCCATAGGGCGAGTCTTGCTCTCTTCAAAACGAACCAGCTTTCCAGATTTAACTGCAATAAGTACCTGGCTTTCGCCTGTAGTAAGTTTAGCCTCTAAAAGTTCGTCATCTTCACGAATGGTTATTGCCGCAATACCATTAAGCCTTGGTCGTGAATATTGTTCTAACAACGTCTTCTTAACAATACCCCGCTTAGTAGCCATGATAACATAATGGCTGTTTATATAGTCTTCGTTTTTTAAATCCTGTGTGCAAATAAACGCCTTTACCTTATCGTCGTTCTCAATGTTAATCAGGTTTTGTATAGCGCGGCCTTTGCTTGTCTTAGTGCCTTCCGGAATTTCATAAACGCGCATCCAGAAACACTTACCTTTTTGTGTAAAGAACAACATATAATTGTGGTTTGTCGCAACAAATAGGTGCTCAAGGAAATCCTGATCTCGGGTTGCAACACCCTTCTGGCCTACGCCACCCCTGTTCTGAGATTTATATTCAGATAATGGAGTACGTTTAATATATCCGGCATGAGATATTGTTATTACCACATTTTCATCTGCGATAAGATCTTCTATACTTACATCGCCACCGGAATATTCTATTTGAGAACGGCGTTCATCGCCATATTTTTCTCTAATCTCTGTAAGCTCTTCTTTAATAAGCTGCATCCTCAGGTTGACATCTGCTAATAACGCCCTTAATTCAGCAATTAGCTTCATTATTTCTTCATACTCAGCGCGAAGTTTATCCTGCTCCAGTCCTGTAAGCTGCCTTAATCGCATTTCTACGATGGCACGTGCCTGGATTTCAGATAAATTAAAACGCTCAATTAATTTGCCGCGAGCTTCCTCGCCATCTTTAGACGAACGTATAAGTGCAATTACCTCGTCTATATTATCAGATGCGATAATCAAACCTTCTAATATATGTGCACGTTCTTCAGCCTTACGAAGGTCGAATTTAGTCCTGCGGATAACCACATCATGCCTGTGCTCCACAAAATAGTGAATCATATCTTTAAGATTCAGCATTTGGGGCCTGCCGGCAACAAGGGCAATGTTATTTACACTAAAAGATGACTGCAGTTGCGTAAATTTGTATAGTGTATTAAGTACCACGTTAGGCACCGCGTCGCGTTTAAGTATGTAAACAATACGCATACCATTACGGTCAGACTCATCACGAATGTTGGCAATGCCTTCAATTTTCTTATCATTAACAAGATCAGCCGTTTTCTTTATCATGTCGGCCTTGTTAACCTGGTAAGGTATCTCGGTAACTATGATGCATTCACGACCGTCTACTTCTTCAAAGCTTGTTTTCGCCCGAACCACAATCCTACCGCGGCCGGTTTTAAACGCCTCACGAACGCCCTCATACCCATATATTATACCGCCTGTAGGAAAATCAGGGGCTTTAATATGCTGCATCAGTTCGTCTATCTCTATATCTGTATTATCTATGTAAGCAAGTATACCATCAATAACCTCTGTAAGATTATGCGGAGGCATATTTGTAGCCATACCTACTGCAATACCGCTTGCTCCATTTATGAGCAGGTTAGGTACCCGTGTAGGCATAACCGTAGGCTCGTGTAACGTATCGTCAAAGTTTAATTGAAAGTCTACAGTTTCTTTATCAAGGTCGCTCATTATCTCTTCAGATATCTTGCGCATCCTTGCCTCAGTATATCGCATTGCTGCAGGGCTGTCGCCATCTACAGATCCAAAGTTACCCTGTCCGTCTACCAAAAGGTAGCGCAGGCTCCAGTCTTGTGCCATACGCACCATTGCGTCATAAACAGACGTATCGCCGTGTGGGTGGTATTTACCTAACACTTCACCAACAATCCTTGCCGATTTTTTATGTGCTCTGTTGCTAAAAACGCCCAACTCATACATTCCGTATAGTACCCTTCTATGCACGGGTTTCAAGCCATCCCTAACATCAGGAAGCGCCCTTGATACAATAACCGACATTGAATAATCAATGTAAGCCGATTTCATCTGGTCTTCTATGTTAATGGGAATTAACTTTTCTCCTTCAGCCATAAGTAGTTATATTAAAAATTACAGTTATTTTATAGTTTTTACAAAACGTGCCAATATACGCATTTTTATTAGGATTTTATCCGATTGTGGCACGAATTTTAAAGCTTTTATTAACACGCCGCGATTTAGTAAAAGTTAATAAAGTATTATTAAAAGGCTTTTTTATATGACAGTTTTTTTGTCACTTAGCCTGACAATACCTTTAATAGGTACGGTTTTTGCAAATTCTTGTGTAAATAGTTACATTTACGCTATCAAAGAAAGGAATCATTATGGATGATAATTTTTCACCAAGAGTCAAGGACGTTATAACCTACAGTAAGGAAGAAGCTTTAAGGTTAGGCCATGACTTTATTGGTACAGAACATTTAATGTTGGGAATTTTAAGGGACGGTAGTGGCAAAGCTATTTCTATCCTTAACAACATATCGGTAGATTTAGATCATTTACGTAAAAAAGTGGAGATTTTAAGTCCTGCAAACCCGTCTGCTGAGCGCAATAATGAAAAGAAGAACCTTCATTTAACCCGCCAGGCCGAAAGGGCATTAAGAACTACATTTCTGGAAGCTAAGGTTTTCCAAAGTACTTCTATAAGTACAGCGCATTTATTGCTGTGCATACTGCGTAATGAGAACGACCCTACCACAAAATTGCTCAACAAACTTAAAATTGATTACGAAACAGTTAAAGAACAATTTATCAGCATGACATCAAACGAAGAAGATTATATGGAAAATCTGCCAAAAGCAGAGTCTTACAATGATGATCCCGGACAGGATGACAGTTTGCGCGAAAGCACATTTAACAATCCTGCTGCCGGTAATAAGGCCAACAAAAAGTCTAAGACACCCGTTCTTGACAACTTTGGCCGTGACCTTACAGAACTTGCCGAAGAAGGTAAGCTTGACCCTGTTGTGGGTCGCGAAAAAGAAATTGAACGCGTTAGCCAGATCCTGAGCCGTAGGAAAAAGAACAACCCGTTGCTTATAGGTGAACCGGGTGTAGGTAAATCGGCTATTGCAGAGGGTCTTGCTTTGCGTATCATCCAGAAAAAAGTATCGCGTATACTGTTTAACAAACGTGTGGTAACTTTAGACCTTGCGAGCCTTGTTGCAGGCACCAAATACCGTGGTCAGTTTGAAGAGCGTATGAAAGCGGTTATGAACGAACTGGAAAAAAATGATGATATCATCCTGTTCATAGATGAGATACATACTATTGTAGGTGCAGGTGGAGCTACAGGTTCGCTTGATGCGTCTAATATGTTCAAGCCGGCATTAGCCAGGGGCGAAATTCAATGTATTGGTGCCACTACTCTAGATGAGTATCGTCAGTACATTGAAAAAGATGGCGCTCTCGAGAGGCGTTTTCAAAAAGTGATTGTAGAGCCTACTACTGTAGAGGAAACTATCACAATTTTGAATAACATCAAAAATAAATATGAAGATCACCATAATGTAATTTACACTCAGGAAGCTATAGAGGCATGTGTGAAACTTACAAGCAGGTATATGAGCGAACGTTTTCTTCCGGACAAGGCTATTGATGCGCTTGACGAGGCAGGATCCCGTGTTCACATAACTAATATAAATGTGCCTAAGCAAATACTTGACCTTGAGCGCCAGCTTGAGGAAGTGCGGGAGCTTAAGAACACTGTAGTTAAAAAACAGAAATATGAGGAAGCTGCAAAGCTTCGTGATGACGAGAAGCGCATAGAAAAAGACCTTGCCGTTGCCCAGGAGCAGTGGGAAGAAGATTCTAAAAGCAATCGTATTACCGTTACCGAAGACAATGTTGCTGATGTAGTGAGTATGATGACAGGAATTCCTGTTAACCGTATTGCACAAACCGAAAGTAACAAACTGGCTAAATTGCCTGAACTTATTCGAGGCAAAGTGATAGGCCAGGATGATGCGGTAATGAAAATTGCCAAATCGATACAGCGTAACCGTGCAGGACTTAAAGACCCTAATAAACCTATTGGTTCATTTATCTTCCTTGGCCAGACCGGTGTTGGTAAAACGCAGCTTGCAAAGGTTATTGCTAAAGAACTTTTTGATAGCGAAGATGCCCTTGTACGTATAGACATGAGTGAGTATATGGAAAAATTTGCCATATCACGCCTTGTTGGTGCTCCTCCGGGATACGTAGGCTATGAGGAAGGCGGACAACTTACCGAGAAAGTAAGAAGAAAACCTTACTGTGTTGTACTTCTTGATGAGATTGAGAAAGCCCACCCGGATGTGTTTAACATGATGCTTCAGGTGCTTGACGATGGTTATCTTACAGATAGTTTAGGCCGTAAGATCGACTTCAGGAATACCATTATAGTAATGACCTCTAACGTAGGTGCAAGGCAGCTTAAAGATTTTGGACAGGGGGTTGGTTTTGGAACTTCTGCTAAGAAATTACAGGCCGACGAGCATACTAAGGGTGTTATTGAAGCCGCGCTTAAGAAAACTTTTGCTCCGGAGTTTATAAACAGGATTGATGATATTATTGTATTTAATGCCCTTGAAAAAGAAGACATTAATCAAATTATAAACATCGAACTTGAAAAACTTTATGCAAGGATAAAAGATCTTGGATACAATATAGTACTTAGTGATAAGGCCAAAGATTTTATTGCAGATAAAGGATTTGACAAACAGTATGGCGCAAGGCCGCTTAAAAGGGCTATCCAGAAATATGTTGAAGACGTATTGGCGGAAGAGATTATTACTTCTAAAATTTCAGGTGGTGATGAGATCTTTATGGATCTTGAGGAGAACGGTACCGAACTTGCTGTTACCATTAAAAAAGCTGAAAATCCGGCAAGCTAAATTAGCTTAATCATATAATTTAAAGTGCCTAAAGATTGATTTCTTTGGGCATTTTTGTTTTAGATAGCTTGCTTATAATACTTCCTTAATTAATCTACAGTTAATGTAATTATGGCGTCTTGTATTCTTTTTGGTAATCACATTCCTTAATTTTATAGCTTTGATATAATAGCAATCGCATGAAACTAATTGGCTCACTAAATAATCAACTTCAGAAGAAACCTTACCTGCACCGTATAGAATTACTGGAGTGGTTTTTTCAGATACTTGATAATAATGAAATGGTTATGGTTCAGCCGCAGTGTTGGACAGACCCCATGGAGAATATTGTCTTCAACGCACGCATCATAAAAAATGGAAAAAGGTTTGAACACCCTGCCAAAGACAAAATATATGGACAGTGCTGGAGCTATGATGAAGACTCTTATGCGCTGTGGCAAATATATACTACTAAAGCTGATGCAAATGGTATAACGAAACGTCATCCTGGGGTTCGCATCACGACCCATCTGGATCGATTGCATCAGATTTCAGACCACAACAATGGCTTGTTTTATTATGGCGTTGTTGATTATCTAACTCAAAAAGAATTACTTGGGCTGCCAAAAAATGAGGCATTCGTTAAGTGCCTGATTTCCGATGAAATAAATGAGGACCAGGTTAAGTCACTACTTATAAAGCGAAATTCTTATAATTATGAGAAAGAAGTGCGCCTCTTAGCAGTTCCTGATGAAAGCCTTGTAGACCCAAAAAACAGAAGGATATTCCGAATAAAAATAAACCCATTAGAGTTTATATCATCGGTACGTTTAGACCCGTCGTTAACAATAGCTGAAGCAAAAGAATTAAAATCGAAGTTGGTCGACCAATACGGGTTTAAACCGACAGCAATTAAGCAGTCTACCTTAGGCAGGCAAAATAAACTGATCTTTAAACTGTGACGTTAGTGGGGCAATTTATTTTTTAGCAGTCCATACAGGTAGGTACCTGCGAGAGCGCTAAGCAGTACAATACCAATTCCCCAAAATCCTGCACCGATTAAGATAAAAATAGGGCCCGGACAAGTACCTACTAACCCCCACCCTAAACCAAATAATAGTCCTCCTACAAGGTATCGGGTAAACCCTTTCTCTTTGTCAGCTAAAACTATCGGCTGTCCTTCTATGTCTTTAATTTTGCCTCGCTTAAATAGTTGTACACCAATAACTCCTACAAACACGGCAGTGCCAATGATACCAAACATATGGAAAGACTGGAAATGGAACATTTCGTAGATGCGGTACCAGGACACTGCTTCAGATTTTGTAAGTACGATACCGAATAATAGCCCGACGAGTAAGTATTTAATAAATTTCATATTCTATTTAAAAATGATTGGCAAAAAGATCCATGACATTAGTAGTCCCCCTATAAAAAATCCTATTACCGCAATGAGCGATGGCAGCTGTAAATTACTTAGCCCTGTAATTGCATGGCCAGACGTGCAGCCGCCGGCATAACGTGTACCAAAGCCTACAAGCAATCCACCAATTAGTAATATCGCTAAAACTTTTGGCGATTGTAATGCCTCCCCACTGCTTAATGCATCAGGTATTAGCTTACCTTCAGGAGCGTCAATGTTCATGGCCTGCAATTCGGTAACTGTGGTTGGGTTAAGCACTACTGTAGGAACAGCCGGATTAGTTAAGTATGTTACTGCTATAAAGCCGCCAAGCATTGCCCCAAGTACTACAGTAAGGTTCCAGCGTTGCGACTTCCAGTCGAATTTAAAAAATTCTAAAGTTCGGCCCGCACCTAGGATGGTGCACATTGTTCGCAGGTTAGATGACATTCCAAATGTTTTTCCAAAATATATAAGCAGCAGCATAACCGACCCTATTAGAAAGCCTGAAACATACCACGGCCACGTACCGTAAAAAATTTCCATAATAAATAATTTGTCGCAAAAATAAGGAATTATCAAACGCCCCTGACACCCTCAAGTACGGAAGAGGAACGGGCAAATGAAACTTGAGATCAATGATAAATATGACTCCTTGCGTTTCATTAGTAAAGCTTCAAATATTTTTTTAACTTTGGTATGAAATTCAATCCCAATGAAAAACTATTTCTTAGTTTCCTGCTTTATATTTTTTGCACTTTCATCATGCATAAGCACCCGTAATACCATTCGTAATATCGACGATACTGCCATAATGCCGGCATTATCTAAAGAAAAGACTTTTGTTATTACAGAGATTAGCAACGACAGGAACTATGGTTACGACCAGGATTTTCCAGTCAACCTTGGCTTTATGCCAATACAAACAGTGGAGATTAACGTTAAGCGATATTTTGGCGCATTATCAGGTCCTAATGGGGAAAAGCTGACTTATAACAAAATAGACACGTGCTGCCCCTTCCCTTCTAAAAAAAATGAAATGGGTGCCGGCGTGCTGGACATCTATGAAGTTAAATGGGAAGGCCTGACCGAACCTAAGCGGATATACATTAACCTTTATGAAAGAGGAAAAATACTTGCTCCAAAGGGTTTTGGAATACGTGTAATTAAATAGTTGACGCTAAGGATCACGCAGCTTTGTAATTATTATCAGGCGCAACTATACCCATATTATAATTATCTTTGTATTGATATAAAACACAACAATGAATTTACACAACATACCACAAATTAAAAATACCGATAGCGGCAACTTCTTTCTACTTGCAGGCCCATGTGCTATAGAAGGTGAAGAAATGGCATTGCGTATCGCAGAAACAATTGTACAAGTGACCGACAGGCTGCAGATACCCTATATCTTTAAAGGATCGTTTAAAAAAGCAAACCGTTCCCGTATAGACAGCTTTAGCGGAATAGGCGATGAAAAGGCCTTAAAAATATTGCGCAAAGTTTCTGAAACGTTTGGCATTCCTACTGTTACAGATATTCATACTAATGAAGACGCAGCGATGGCTGCCGAATATGTAGATGTACTCCAAATACCTGCGTTCCTTGTAAGGCAGACGGATCTTGTTGTAGCGGCTGCGGAAACCGGAAAAACAGTTAATCTTAAGAAAGGCCAGTTCATGAGCCCCGAGAGCATGAAACATGCCGTACAAAAGGTATTAGACAGCCACAATGAAAATGTTATTGTAACCGACAGGGGCAGTATGTTTGGCTATCAGGATATGGTAGTAGATTTTAGAGGGATACCTACTATGAAACAATTTGCTACTACAGTATTAGATGTAACACATTCTTTGCAGCAGCCTAATCAGGTAGCGGGAGTAACAGGTGGCAGACCCGATATGATCGAGACGATCGCGCGGGCAGGTATCGCTACCGGCGTAGATGGTATATTTATAGAAACACATTTTGACCCTGCTAACGCTAAAAGTGATGGCGCAAATATGCTCGACATAAAATATTTTGAAGGCCTGATGCAGAATTTAACCGCTATTAGGAATACTATCAATCAATTTTAATAAACGCATTTTAATTAGATTAAAAACAGGATGGTAGCCCATCCTGATTTTTTATTCGTAAACGAGAATAGATAGTTCAGTATTGTCTTCCAAAACATATCTTAAAGGGTGCTAAATATAAGCCAAACCTTATTAAATGTTTTTTGCTTAGATTTTTGTGTGCTAAATTGTTGACATATAACAATTACATAAATATGAACACTACATCTATCCCTACCAATACTGAAAACAAAAAAGCAAATGGCATATCGCGTAAAGATTTTTTAAGCCTTACAGGCAGAAGCGTCGCCGCAGTTGCAGTGGCTGGATTCGCGTCGGCTTGCGGAGCTGCGAACAGCATTTCGGGTCAGTCCGGTATAAAAGCAGATTCACCCCCTTCAAAAGTACCATCAGACGCTACCAAGCCTATTGTGCTTGAAGAATGGAAATCTAAAAATGATGTGGAGTCTGCTCCCACTCCCACACCCCTTCCTCATAACGAACGCATTGGCTATGCTATAGTTGGATTAGGGCACTTATCATTAGAGGAGCTACTTCCCGCACTTAACAGTTGTAAGAAATCAAGGCTTGCCGCACTTGTAAGTGGCAGCCCCGAAAAGCTAAAGAAAGTTGCTTTGCAATATGGCGTTAAGCCCGAAAGTTGTTACAGCTACGAAACGTACGACCAGATTAAGAACAACCCTGACGTAGACGTTATTTACATTGTATTGCCAAACGGCCTGCATAAGGAATATGTAATTCGGGGAGCGAAAGCAGGTAAACATATCCTCTGTGAAAAGCCCATGGCAAACTCATCTGCCGAATGCCGCGAAATGATAGCGGCGTGCAATACTGCCGGGGTAAAGCTTATGCTGGCCTACCGCATACAGTACCAGCCGCACAATTGTAAAGTTCGCGATATGCTAAAGCAGGGGACATTAGGCAAGACTAAATACATTCAGGCGACAAACGGACAGGCAAGTGCTAATCCTGACCACTGGAGGCATAAAAAAGCACTTGCAGGCGGCGGCGCACTACCAGACATTGGCCTGTACTGTATAAATACCAATCGCTTTATTTTAGGCCAGGAACCTACCGAGGTGTTTGCGTACCAGTACAGCACACCGGGAGATCCGCTATTCAAAGAAGTTGAAGAAATGGTATCGTGGCAAATGAAATTTCCTGATGGTATTATTGCAAACTGCATTACAAATTATGACAGCCATGATAACAAAGATTATGGTGTATTTTGCGAAAAAGGATGGCTTAAACTGGATAACGCTTATGCTTATAAAGGACAGGACTTAAAGAAATCTCATGCCGAAGGAAAAGAAAAGATCATAGAAAATATTGTTATTGCTGAGACTGATCAGTTTGCTGTCGAGATGGATCACTTCTCTGACTGCATTAAAAATAATAAGCGACCGTTTTCTACCGGAGAAGAAGGATTACAGGATCATATCATCATGGAGGCTGTTTATGAGTCAGCAAGGACAGGGAAACCAGTAAAAATTCCAGCCGCTGTAGACCCAAAATTATTCCACGGTCCAGAGCCCGAAATAAGCTAAAGCATGCACGCCCTAAAAAATTCATGAAAATGAACTCTCTCAACTAAATTAATTAATGCTAAATTTATACTTTATATAATTGATATTAATATATTGATTTAATGACCTTTAGGTAAATATATAATAATGTATAAGAAAATTATCTTATAGCTTAATACGGATATTTTTATGGATTTTATGGAAGTGATAGGCATTGTTGCCGGGATATGCACACATCGTCATCTGTTATTCCGCAGCTCGTAAAAACTGTTCGCACAAAGAAGGCTACTGATGTCTCACTATTAATGTTCGTAGTGCTGCTAACAGGAAATTCGCTGTGGGTTTATTATGGTGCTGATATGGGTGACGTCCCTATTGTTGCTACAAATATTCTGTCTATAATTTTAAATATTGCAATGTTATTCTTTAAGTTTAAATATAAAGAATAGCGATAAGGGTAATTTTCAGGGTACAAAGCTTTCAACAATTAAGAAACGTTAATAAGATTAAAAAAATGGAACCTAAAAATATCTATACAAGCCGTAAAAAAGGTTTCCTACTATTCGTGGGGAGCTGTATTTTTGTAGCCATGGGTATTAGCCTTGCGCTGTTCCCTGATAGGTTCTTAAGCCGTTATCCTGAATCTATAGTTTTTAGCATCGGTATCATTTGTACGTTATTCTTTAGTGCATGTGCTATTGCATCACTTCGTACTTTATTGTTTAAGAAAATAGCGTTAAGTATCAATGCGACTGGTATAGTCATCAATCCGCGCAAGAAGCGGACAACTGCACTTCAATGGAGCGAAATATCCGGATTTAAAGAAGTTAACGTCGCAACCCAAAAGTTCGTAGCTGTTATACTTTTTAATCCTTCCAATCGCCTCGAGGCTGAGACTAATAGCTTTAACAAACGAATGCTTAATTATAATTTGAAAAACTATGGCTCACCTTATTGCTTTTCTGCAAACGCATACGATACGAATCATAAAGCACTCTTAAGCACATTAAATGAAGCGCTGTATCAGTATAACAGCGATAAAGACGGATCAGACAGGGGCACCTCTAAAGGTTTTCCAGCATATTAGATTTTTTATCGTTAGCGATAGTCCAAAAGAATCCAATAAACAAAAAGCGGCTTGCTGGCTGACTCACTGCCTGGCGTGCAAACTGACCGTTATTGCTACGTCTATTAGCATAATCATAGCCAAATATATTATCGGCGCCTAATACATTAGATGCTGAAAAGTATATTATTTTTTGCTGAGAAATGAGATACGCCCAACCCAGGCTGAGATTATTGTAACTTTTTGTATGGCTCGCCATAAACTCACTCTCATTTGGATTATTATAAGGACGACCTGAATTGTAACTGTAGGTCAACCCTATTTGCGATCGTAACTTACCAACCCAATATTTAGTAACTACCGAAAAATTATTGTTTGCGATATAGCTTGGCGTTACCGATTTTTCATAGTTCCTGTAATTCCTGTGGCTGTCTATATAAGAATAGGAAACCCAGTATTCCAGATTCTTAATTGTCTTATTATCCCTCCAAATAATATCTATTCCTTGTGCATAACCTCCTCCTGAATTATTATATTGACTATCGTATTGAGGTTGAAGCGTGTTGAATTTTACCAGGTAATTGTAATCTTTATAATAAGCCTCAGCCCTAAAGGTCTTGCCATCTCCATTATACATATAATTAAAAATATAGTGGGCGGTGTTCTCAAAATCCAACTTATCGTTGTACTTTAAGTAATCTTGTTTAGGGGTCTGATTAAATTCACCGTAAGCCAAAGAGAACTGCCCGTTTTTGCTTGACTTTAGAGCAAGCGCTATACGTGGTTCTACAACTAATTTACCTACTATTTTAGATTGTGAGGTACGTAAACCAGCCTTTAATGCAAAATTTTTTGAGAACATAATATCACCCTCAGTATATAGAGCAGCTATATAATTGCTGTAGTCGCTTTTGAAATCGCTGACTGTCGGCTCAGCGTAGTCTTCGTTAAAATCCGTAATAAAATAATCCGTGCCAAAGCTCAATTTGAACCGGCTGCTAAATCCTTTAGTAAGCTTAAGTTTAAGGTGACTGCTGTGTTCTCTGTTTCTAACGTCACTATAATTAAGTTTTACATTATTTTGGCTATAACCATACGCAATGCCTGTATTAATAGTCCACTGTGTGCCAAACATACCCTTGTAGGACGTATTGAAATATAAATTATCGTTTTTCATATCTACCAGAACTGGTAGCGGCAGGTTAATATCATTTTGGTAAAGACTGAAATTAGTGTGGTCAAAAGCCGTATAAATCTTCAGCATTCCATAATTAAATTTGTAGCGAAATACGCCCTCACCCGCAGCCGACTGATAAGGTTTTATCCAGTTAACGTTTTGTGGCACTATCCACTGATAAGGTTCAAGGTTTGTATAGGCAGCGTTAACGCTAAGCGAACTTCTATTCCACTTCTGAGTGTTGCTTACCCCCAGTCCGACAGACATCACAGAAACTTCAGTTTGTTCCTGCACAGGTTCTTCTATTGTATTTAGCAGCAATACGCTCGACAATGCCTCGCCATATTCGGCTGAATAACCGCCTGTAGAGAAGGTCATCCCTTTAAACAAAAATGGAGAAAACCGCCCACGGGTTGGTAGATTATTGGCTGCGGCAGTATAAGGTTGCGCAACACGAAGGCCATCGACAAATGTTTGGGTTTCATCTGCCTCACCTCCCCGCACAAAAAGACGACCACTCTCTCCTACCGTCTGGGTTCCTGGCAATGTTTGTAAAGCAGCAATAATGTTACCAGACGATCCCGCAGTAGTTACAATGTCAAGGGGCTTAAGTACGGTTACCTTTGTATTATCGCCTGCGTTAAAACTTCCGGCAGAAATTACCACTGCATCCAGCGTGTTTACGTTCTCACGCATTATAAAAGCTTTAGGCTTGTTCGACTCTATTGTAATGATTTCGCGTAAATCATCAAATCCCAGGAATGTGATAACTATTTTTTGTGTACCTGTAGCAGTTGTTGTAAATGTAAATGCACCATTATTTGTAGATGTTGTTCCGTCGTAAGTCCCATCTATAAAGATATTAGCCGCCAATACAGGTTGGCCTTTATCGTCAATTACAGTGCCACTAATAGTGGTTTGTCCTTGAGCAAAATTAAAGATAAACAGTAATAAAATTTTAATAATAATTTTCATGAGGATGATTTTATTACGGCAAATTTGCTCTAACAATAATCTGTTTCATAAAAAAGCTTACCCAGTTGCAAGTTTTGGGGGATGAGTTGTTCATCTGTAAATTTCAATTAGAAATGCTTACATGAATTTAATAATCATTCTGTTCTGCTGAGTGAATATCTATTTTTCTCGAGAGAGTTAACTGTTAAAAAATTATAAAGAACTGAACGCGTATTGTATTTTTGCAAATACTAAATATAATGAAATGCAGTTTTTTCTAAAAAAAATAGATCTTCTTCAATACAAGCACTTAATCATTGCATCTCTCGTAGTTGGCTTTTTAGCCGCTTTGCTTGGTATATCTTTAAAGCATGTTACAGAACATTATGAAGATATTTTATTCAATCGGGCAAAAGGAAACTTGTTATATTTTATAATTTTTCCGGCATTTGGACTTTCACTAATCTACATACTCCGACAATACTTATTCAAAAAGAAAGAAAATAAAGGCATAAAAGAAGTATTTGATGCCACTTCAGAAAACAACAAAGGATTAGCTTCTTATAAGATACCATCGCATTTTATAAACGGAATGCTTACCGTTATTTTTGGTGGAAGCACAGGTGTAGAGGTTTCTACCGTTGTGGCTACAGCTGCTATGGGGTCGTTAGCATCTGAAAAAGAAGGTTTTTTAAACCGCTACAAAACAGAACTGATTTGCGCGGGGATTGCTGCCGGTGTAACTGCACTTTTTAATACCCCCCTGGCCGGATTATTATTTGCTTACGAGGTGGTATCGAGAAAAACTACAACGCCCCAAATGCTCAGCACTATTCTTGCAGCCGCTATTGCTTATTGCTTTGTGCTCGTTCTTGATGAAGAGCCCTTATTTGCAGTACACATTACACAGTGGCATATTTATGCTTTGCCGTGGTTTATAGTGTTAGGAGTACTAGCGGGGATTAACTCGGTATACCTCACTAAATGTGTACTTTTTACAAAGAAACAATTCTCGAAATTTAATTCTCCCTACTATAAAATTTTATTAGGCGCTGCTTTAATCAGTTTCATGATATTATTACTGCCGCAGTTGTACGGGGAGGGGTATCACGCTATAAAAACGAGTATTGCAGGTGCTAACGCATTAAAATTAACACCATTAGTTGCTATAACCCTTGGGGGAATATTATTGCTAAAACCTATAATTACGTCGGTTACACTTGGAGCGGGCGGCGATGGCGGTGTGTTTGCACCGGGTATATTTATTGGCGCTTTCCTCGGACTTTTTCTTGCCATAATGCTCAATACTTTTTTTAATGCAGGTGTTATCCCCTTAAATTTTATGATCGTGGGTATGGCTGCCATGTTAAGCGCAAGCATCCATGCTCCATTTACCGCACTCTTTTTAGTATGCGGTTTAGTAAACGATTACACGCTTTTTGTACCATTGCTAATAGTGAGCTTGGTGGCAAAGTATACTGCACAACGTATTTTTCCCTATACGGTTTATAGCTTCGCAAAAAAATAAGCCATGCCGATTAAAAAAATAAAACGCAGCTACCGTCACGCACGCTATGTACTGTACAAAGAGACCCTCGTAGATTTTAAGGAACACTTTTGGGCATTTGTGGGCTCTTTTATAGGCTTGGGCACTATTGCATTTTTACAATATCAGCTCTTTTCACCTTCGGATTATGTGTTGCTTATAGGATCTTTCGGCGCATCCTGTGTATTAGTATATGGAGTGATACAAAGCCCGTTGGCACAACCACGAAATTTAATTGGCGGGCATGTTATATCTGCAATAATAGGTGTAACGATCCAAAAGCTTATTCCTGATATTTTATGGCTGTCTGCTCCGCTTGCAGTATCGCTATCCATAATTTTTATGCAAATTACAAAAACCCTGCACCCGCCCGGCGGTGCAACGGCACTTATAGCTGTAACAGCTTCTGCACAAATTAAAGATCTTGGCTACATGTATGTACTTTCGCCCGTTCTAAGTGGGGCAACTATACTTTTAATTGCTGCCCTTATCTTTAATAATATTACTAAAAACAGGCAATATCCATCAGCACATGCCGTGACCGCTTTCAGGAAGCATAAGCGTGGATTTAAACGTTTTATAAAGTCTTAGCGTTCAGTAGTAAATTTATAATCAGCAAGTAAGATGAATATTTCTAAAATACACCATGTAGCTATAATTTGCAGCAATTATGAAATCTCTAAACATTTCTACACAGACATTTTAGGATTTTCTATCATCGCAGAGAATTATCGTGAGGAGCGTGACTCCTATAAGCTTGATCTTGCTGTAAACGGCACTTATGCTATAGAACTGTTTTCTTTTCCCAACCCAGCCATGCGCCCATCAAGACCGGAAGGAGCAGGGCTACGCCATCTCGCCTTTCAGGTGGATGATTTGGATGTTACTATATCGTGGCTTGCCGAAAACCGGGTGCCGGCGGAGCCCGTACGTATAGATGAATTTACCGGAAGCCGGTTTACATTTATTGCCGACCCGGATGATTTGCCTATAGAATTTTATGAAATACTACCTTTGTAATACCCTGCTTTTTCTCTCAATGTCTATATACACACATGGACAAAAAATAGACAACACAGCCTCCTTCAGGGATATGGAGCGCGATCGCTACTTTAGAATAAATTATGAGAATGATTTCTTCACCTCCTCAGATATTTATTATACCCAGGGATATCAATTAGAGTTAGTTACACCATGGCTTAGAAACAATCCCATTAATAATTTATTCCTTAATATAAAAAATAGTGAAACCAAATATGGATTACTTTTAGAAAACCTTGGCTATATCCCTACCAGCATAAAAAAGCGGGAGATACAATATGGAGACAGGCCCTACGCTGCGACTATCGCTCTCAAAAGTTTTAAAGTGAGTACAGATACTTTAAGGCATTCGCGCCTTACATCGTCGTTGGTATTAGGCATGATAGGACCTGTTGCTTTGGGTAATGAAATCCAGACCGGTATACATAAATGGATAGGCGACGATATTCCGCAGGGATGGCACAATCAGATAAGTAACGACCTGATACTGGACTATGAACTTGCCTACGAGAAACAGTTGCTCGGCTACAGGAGATTGGCAAGAGTTAATCTGGATCTTAAAGGCCATATCGGCACTTTTTCCACTTTTGCTTCAGCAGGACTAAACGCAACCATAGGGCTTATCAACACCCCCTTCGCACCTGCTAAAAACAAAGGTGAGTTTGCTGCTTACGTTTTTACACAACCGCATTTCAAGATAGTAGGCTATGATGCATCGATGCAGGGCGGTCTGTTTAGCCAGAGTCGTTACACTATATCGGCCGGTGGAATAGAGCGTTTTGTATTCGAAAATAACTATGGTATTATCGTGCAATTTAGGACGCTTTATTTTGAGTATTTTCGAAATGATATCTCACCAGAATTTAAAAGCGGCTCATCGCATAAATGGGGCGGATTTAAAATTGGCTTCACGATTTGAGATGCTTACTGCTGCTTATAAGTTATATATTATATAATATTGCTATCAATAAAAATTCCGTAGTTATATTTGATGACTCTATAACCTCGATAAACACCTAATGAACGAACTTCTACAAACTATAGCCACTCTTTGGCACGACATTATTGCCCATCCTGCAACATCACTTGCAATAATAGCTAACCTCGTACTTATAGAGAGCCTTCTTTCTGTTGATAATGCTGCGGTACTGGCAACAATGGTAATGGATCTGCCTAAAGACCAACGTAACCGCGCTTTAAAGTATGGTATCTGGGGTGCTTATATTTTTAGGGGTATCGCAATGATATTTGCTTCAATATTGATTGAAATATGGTGGCTGAAACCTCTGGGCGGATTATACCTATTATATTTAGTAATCGACTGGTACCGATCTAAAAAGACAAAGACAGAGGAAGATGATACGATAGATAAAAAAAGCAACTGGTTTTACAGATTGACTGTTGGCTCACTAGGAACATTTTGGGCTACTGTATGCCTGGTAGAACTTATGGATATGGCATTTTCTATAGATAATGTGTTTGCAGCAGTAGCTTTTACACCTAATATCATACTGGTATGCATTGGAGTATTTATAGGTATCCTTGCTATGCGATTCATTGCCCAGTGGTTTGTGAAGCTTATGGACACCTACCCGTTCCTGGAAACATCTGCTTTTATAGTAATAGGCATTTTAGGATTAAAACTAACCTTGTCGCTGGTAGAACATTTTAGTCCAAAGAGCAGCGTAAGCATATTTTTAGGGAGCCATACGGCAGACATCGGCATATCGGTTTTAACGGCATCAATATTTTTTATACCTGTAATTACCTGCCTGCTGTTTAATGTTCCTAAGAAGCATACCGAGATTTAACCTTTTATACTATGATGATAATAGTTATTATCAATCTGCGGTAGTACCTTTGCAAAAAAAATCAGATTACCCATCGTGAGCAGACAAAAATACATTACCCTTATACTTGTTTTAGGTTCGTTAACCGCTCTTGGTCCATTTTCTATAGATATGTACCTTCCGGGGTTTAAAGCCATAGCAATAGATCTTAACACTACAGCGAACAAAGTTTCCTTATCCTTATCCAGTTATTTTATTGGGATATCTGTGGGCCAGTTGCTTTATGGCCCTTTACTCGATCGGTTTGGAAGAAAAAAGCCACTATACATAGGGCTTCTTGTATATATATTGGCATCTATTGGCTGTGCCGTTACTACAAACATTGATATGTTTATAGTATTGCGATTTGTACAGGCAGTAGGGAGTTGCGCAGCGGCAGTAGCTTCTATGGCGATGGTCCGCGATTTATTCCCTGTTCAGGATAGTCCAAAAGTCTTTTCTTTGCTAATGCTCGTGGTGGGTCTCTCACCTATGCTTGCTCCTACTATAGGCGGCTACGTTATTAAAGGCTTTGGCTGGCATACCATCTTTATAATACTTGGAATTATGGGATTTGCTGTATTGTTAGCATCCCGATTCGGGCTGCCCGATACTCATAAAGCAGACCTTTCGATATCCTTAAAGCCACGCCCTATAATAAAAAGTTTTGTTAGTGTACTATCAGAACCTCAGTTCTATACCTACGCATTATCCGGTGCTGTGGAATTTTCAGGGCTTTTTACTTATGTTGCAGGATCGCCGTTAATTTTTATGGATATTTTTAAAGTGTCTGGTGAAGTGTATGGCTGGATATTCGCATTTATGTCTGTCAGCTTTATAGGTACAAGCCAGTTAAACTCACTGTTACTGAGAACTTATCGAAGTGAGCAGCTGGTATATGTTGGGCTGGCATTGCAATGTGTAATTAGCATTGCGTTTCTTATCGCAGCTGTAAACAACTGGCTCGGGCTTTTTGGTACTATTGCCATGCTATTTTTGTATCTGGGCTGCCTGGGGCTAACCAACCCGAACACAGCAGGACTATCATTAGCGCCTTTTTCTAAGAATGCAGGCAGCGCGTCGGCATTGTTAGGAGCTATGCAGTTAGGTCTGGGTGCAATAGCGTCAATGTTGGTGGGAATTTTAGTTAAAGACTCTATGGTACCAATGGTTGCTATAATGACAGGAAGCACAATTTTAGCACTTATTATATTATTAATTGGACGCCGAAACATTACAGCACTTGCAGAAAATGCAGACACCGACATTATTGTAATGCATTAGAAGATGTTCAGCATTTTTATATATACACATAGGATTGACTATCCTTCATACATATCCATGTTTAGCCGCGTCTCTTCAAGATCGAGTTCGCGCTCAATTTTTCGCAGAATTTCTTCGTTGGCCTCCCCTTTCCGGTGCATATCCTCTACTTTTTTTCGCTCTACGTTTATAAGGTCAATTTGAAGCTGGGTATATTCGTTGAAAATATTGGCTGAAAGCGTTTCGCCTTTCCCAAAAAAGTTAGCAGGCAAATCGGTGCGCTGCAGCCGATTAAACTTTACTTCATATTTACTTTTAATGTTATTTAATAAGTCGTCCTGGAGCAGCGAAAAATTTTCTTCTATATGCGCTATTGTTTCGGACACTACCAGATTGCGCACCTCATATTCTTCTGCATATATAGAATAAGGTTTTATTTTTAATAATTTTATAAGCCAGGGCAACGTTAGCCCTAACCCTATTAACGTTGAAAGTATCACGCAAAAAACAAGATAGATAATAAGGTTACGATGCGGAAAATCTGAGCCATTTGGCAGGGTAAGTGGCAAAGCAAGTGCAGCAGCCATAGACACCACCCCACGCATACCAGCCCAACCAAAAACAGCCATGTTCCTTGCATCATAAGCCTCTTTATCCCTGATACGTTTGCTCATCATTCGGGGTAGCATAGTTGCCGGCACCACCCATAGAAACCGCACCGCTATAACAACAAAACTGATAGCAAGCCCCCATAACGCAAGCGATGTATTAGAATAATCGCCAAGGCCTTCCATGATTTGGCGCAGTTGCAACCCTATTAATATAAATATCAATCCATTTAATATATATGCCACTACATCCCATACTGTGCTTGCCATTATCCTGCTTTGATGGGTAAATATCTGTCCTGACCTGAACGAGAGGTATAAACCGGTTGTTACCACTGCAAGCACACCCGAAAAATGGAAATGTTCTGCAAGTAAGTATGCGGCAAATGGCGTTAAAAACGTAAGTGAGACCTCTACGATAGGGTCGCACACAAAATTTTTATGTATTAAATACATAATGTAACCCATCCCTACTCCTATCGCTACTCCTGCCGCTACTACAACAAAGAAGTTTAAACTTGCCTCCCATAGAACAAAATTGCCCAGTGTAACTGCAGATAACGCATATTTGTAAGCTACAAGTCCACTGGCATCGTTAACAAGGCTCTCCCCATCAAGAATGGTTAGTAGTCTTGGGTTAAGCCCCAATCCTTTCGTAATGGAGGTGGCAGCTACAGCATCGGGTGGAGAAACTATGGCGCCTATCAGGAATGCTAATGGCCAACTAATATCTGTAATAAGCCAATGGGCAGCAACCGCTACTGCTATCGTGGTAAAAAATACCAGGCCAATGGCTGCAAGGCTTATAGGCCTAATAGATGACTTAAAGTCGTGCCAGCTGGTATTCCACGAGGCGTGATACAACAACGGTGGCAAAAAAATTATAAATACCACTTCGGGGTTCAGAGTAACGACAGGTAATCCGGGAATTATACTTATTGCTACCCCACATATAACTAACACGATTGGGAATGGAAAGTTATACCTATTGCTCAACAGGCTTAAAAAAACAACTCCAAACAACAACATTATTATTACAGAAACGTTTTCCATTTAAAAACTTTAAAGAGCTGTAAATATACTTTTTTCTCACATAATGCCAACACCGTTCACGGTTGGCTACTGTATATTAAGTACCGGCTAGACAACCAAAATATCAATTTCTTATATTTGCTAAAAAAGTATATGCCACACAATATAGTTATAGTATCAGACACCGTAATATCTGCCAACTGGGGTAAATTGAGGAAGATAGAGTATGAGCACACTTTACCAAATGGACATAGCTACGCCGATAGACGGGAGGTATATGACCGTGGCGACGGAGCTGTTATACTACTCTATAATGTTGCAAAGGGCACTGTAATTCTTACACGCCAGTTAAGAATACCCACGTATGTAAACGGCAATACTGATGGCATGATGATAGAGGCGTGCGCGGGACTTTTAGATAAGGATGATCCGGAAGAATGCATACGCCGTGAAGCTGAAGAAGAAACCGGGTACACACTTACAGATGTGAAAAAAGTAATGGAGGTATACATGTTGCCGGGAGGAGTTACAGAAATTCTGTACTTTTTTATTGCTGCTTACAGCGATGCTATGAAAATGGGCGAAGGCGGCGGCTTGGAAAAAGAGCAGGAAAATATTGAGGTGTTAGAAATGACATTTACCGATGCATTTAATATGATAAGATCGGGTGAAATTAAAGATGCTAAAACAATAATGCTGTTGCAGCACATACGATTGGAGGGAATTCTTTAAATTTATATAGCATATTGTCTTAATTGATATGATACAGGTCTTACACGAATGAATGGCTGTCTGAACAATCTTTAACAGTTAATTAATCGGGTTGTTGTAAGTAATTGCTTATTTTTAAGGTATAAATATATACCATGGATATTACCTTTAGTAGCGACCCAAAGTTATCTGTTTTATTACCTGTTATTTATTACGCATGGCAGGATGATACTCTTACTAAAAACGAATTTGATGCATTGTCAAATTTTATAAATACTCAGGAATGGCTTACCAAAGCTGAAAAAACGTTCCTACAGACAAAGGTTACGTTTGCTACGCCGCCCATGCGTACTGAACTTGCCAACTGGAAAGAACTAATTGACAAATCACTTCACGTAAATACAAATGTTGAAAGCCTTACAGAATTAGGCTTTTTGATCGCAAATGCGGAAAGGCCTACTTTTAACGGGGAAGAAATAATAAAAACCGGAACCGAATTAGCCAGACTGGAATCGGGATTAGGAATTATGGGTACCGAAGTAATATCCGGTTTCCGTAATGGCAGCACATCGTTAACACAAGGCCATAATACCATCGAAAGCTTTAGTGTAAAGAAAATGACTGATCTGCTTGATGGTGACCAGGCAGAGATAATCAATAAGGTTAAATCGCTAATAGGAAGTGATGCATTTAAGCTCGACATCCCAACAGATGTTGCAGAATATCGTGAGAAAGTATTACGCTGGTGCCAGATCCTCGCCGATAATGACCTGAGTTCTTATGCCTATCCTGTTGCCAATGGCGGTAAAGATGACATAGAGGGCTATTTTGCAATCATGGAAACGCTTAGTTACCATGACTTAAGTCTGGTAATTAAGTTTGGAGTGCAGTTTGGGTTGTGGGGAATGAGCATTCTCTCCTTAGGTACAGAAAAGCATTATGATAAATATTTAAAAGATGTGGGTACACTTGCACTACCGGGGTGCTTTGCCATGACCGAAACCCATCACGGCAGCAATGTAAAAGGTATTCATACAACAGCAACATATAATCATCAGGACAGGACATTTACCATAAATACACCTGAAAAATATGACCGTAAAGAGTATATAGGCAATGCTGCAAATCATGGCGAAATGGCGACTGTATTTGCAAAATTGATCATAGATGGTAAAGACTATGGTGTCAACGCTTTTATTACGCCTATACGCAATAAGGATAAATCTGCGTATCCCGGGGTAACTGTCGAGGACTGCGGACATAAAATGGGACTCAATGGCGTGGACAATGGCATAATAACTTTTGACAACGTTACCATACCTTATGAGAATATGCTTGACAGGTTTAGCAGCGTTAGTGAAGCCGGTGAATTTCAAAGCCCAATACCAAGCGATAACCGCAGGTTCTTTACAATGTTAGGTACGCTTGTGGGTGGAAGGATTGGAATTCCACGATCGGCATTAGCTGCAGCAAAAACAGGACTTGCCACAACAATTAAATACAGCGATAAGCGAAGACAGTTTGGTCCCGAGGGTGGCCTGGAGGTTCCTATCCTGAACTACAGGATGCATCAGCTAAGGCTTATGCCTTATTTAGCTAATTCGTACGCCTTAACTTTTGCATTGCAATATCTTACTAAGCGCTTTGTGAACCGTAAAGAAGATGAATTGCAGGAAATTGAAGCTCTTGCAGCGGGACTTAAAGCATACACTACCTGGAATACGCGCGACACTCTGCAAGAGTGCAGAGAGGCTACAGGTGGAAAAGGCTACCTGAGTGAGAACAGAATAGACGACCTTAAAAACGATACTGAAATTTACACCACTTTTGAAGGTGATAATACCGTCCTGATGCAGCTCACAGCAAAAAACAGACTGGCAGAATACAGGAAGCAGTTTGGAGAAATGAATGTTTCTACGATTTTTAACTATGTTGTAGAACAGGCAAAAACGGCTGTTACCGAAAAAAATCCATTTGCGACGCGCGATACTACCGAAACGCATTTAAAAGATTCGGTATTTCATTTGCATGCATTTAGGTACAGGGAGCGGGAGCTTGTGAGCAGTGCTGCAAGACGATTTAGGAAATTAATTACGGACGGACTTGACTCCTTTGATGCTGCTAATATTATGCATCCTCATATGCTTCAAATTGCAGATTCCTACCTTGACCGTATTGTGCTGGAGCAATTTCAAATAAAGGTAGAAGAAACTGAAGACCAGAATTTAAGAGGAGTACTAACAAAACTGTACCATCTATTTGCTCTCAACAAGATAGAACAGCACAAATCATGGTACCTTGAGCAGGGCTACATGGAAGGTGTAAAAACAAAAGCGATACGCAAACTGGTAAGCCAATTATGCTGGGAAATACGCCAGGATGCAGTACCGCTTGTGGACGCATTTAATATTCCTGAAAGTTGCTTAGGGGCTATCGCTACAACAAAGATTGCACAAGCGTAAAGTACCGTATGGAGATACCCTAAATATTTTATGTGATTGTACGATCCAGACTAATCGGGGATGGAGAATTTCCAATAGGTGATTATGTTTGAGAGCAATTCTGCATAGTCATCCATATTGTTCCTTTTCAAGAAAAACCCCTGAACGGATCTTTTATAAGCTTCTTTAGCCAACATTGGATTTTCTCCACCGGTCATAAAAATGTAGGGTGTACATTTTTCATTTAATTCTTCATCATGGAAAATAACCTCCCTAAGGTGAAGACCGTTAGTGGTATTCATATTAATGTCACTAATGATTATAAAAGGTTTCGTTTTAGGATCCCGCAGATGGTCTATTGCATCCTGAGACTTAGCAAAAACCTTTAAATCATTTGTAAAGTTCAAGCTTGCATAAGCTATCTCAAAAAATTCCCGGTCGTCATTGTCGTCGTCTATCAGTATAATTTCTCCCTGTAAATTCATGGCTTTTAATTTTTATAAATCTATCCTGAAAATATAGGTATAAGATTACAACATTGTGCAACTATATATGGATTTGGATAAGTTTAAGTCACTTTCTTATTTATACAAATAACCCTTCGATTTCTCGAAGGGCATTCCACTCAAAAAAGTACACAGAAATAAAATTAGTTATAGAACTGTCGGTCCCAGTTTTTCTTTACCCATGCAGTAATATCCTTACGGGTATTAATATTCATTGGCAGGTGGTGTTTAAGTAAAAATTCAATCCGTTCGAAGGTGTTGTGGCTCATAAGATTATGTACCACAAAAAATCGGTTTATAAAATTAAGTACGTCGTCACCGTTGGCCACGTCAATCAGATCGTCGTCTTTATAAGTCGGGGTAATTATAGTAGTACGTCCCGGCCATTGGTAATGGTATTGCAAATTTGTTTTGGTAAACCTGGGCATATAAGTAAGGGTTTCCATTCGTATTAAGTTTATATTCAACAGATATTGGGTTTAAAAGATGTATCTTTTATAGTTGCGGAATGTTATTACTCCGCATACTTCAAGGTCTGCGACAAGCGATACTTTACAGCGTCTGTCATAATTGGGTTGGTTTGTTCCGGCAAAGATTGAATAATATTACAACGCTGCACAGCGTACAATTACCTGATTATTGAAGCTGCGTATTTTTACATAGTTATATTTTAACTGTTATTTTCGTAGTAGGATCTCATGACTGCCGGGTGTTTGGGGGCACAACCCCGACAATCCAGGATCAACTAATTAAATAACTCAAATTTTAAATATTTATGAAGGCGCCAGGCAATGCTTCCAATACATCACAATATCTGACATTAGCTTTTTGTAATCGGGGAAGGTTAGCGGCTTTTCAAAAAACCCCTGCAGGGGTAATTCAAATGCTCTCGATACACATTCCTTCGTGCTACTCGTAGTTAAGAATATAAAAGGCATGCATTTATTAAATAACAGAGGGACTTTATATATACTTTCTCTCAATTCAAATCCATTAAGGCGCGGCATATTAATGTCGCTTACAATCATAAATATTTCTGCCTTTGTATCCTTTAGATATTCTACAGCCAAAGTGCTGTCCTCAAAAATTATGACACGGTTTTTAAACTTATTCTCGTCCATCACTTCCCCTAAAACTTCCACTAATATCTCCCAGTCATCCGGGTCATCTTCAATAATTATTATATCCCCGTTCCTTTTCATAGTTTGTAAGGTTTATATTAGTAGTTAATAATGAGCTTGTTATGCGAAATTATAAATTACACGTAAGCCATACCTACAAAATATTACACAAAGTTTACAAAATTATGTTAAGAGATTATTTTTGGAACTGGCGGGTGCGAGTTGAGATATTTTAAAAATTTGGAATTGTTAGTATTTCGTAAATTCAAATAGTTTAGTTTAATCCTTAACACGGTGTAATTTCTACTTCTAGATTACTTTTATTACAGCAGAAAGACATACATGGAATTATTTAAAATATAGCTGATGCACGAAATTGATAGTTGGAAATATTAACAATTAAAGGTAAAATAACACACACCATTGCTTCAAAATTAAACGTTCATTATCTATAAAGTTTTTATAATCTGGAATAGGCATACTACATTATCGGGAAAAAATATTTAATTTTATGATCAAATTGCCAGCTAAACAATGGAATATATAGAGGAGGATTTTCAGAAAGATATTGATGATGTTGGGCAAATCCCCATTATATCTACCTTACTTAATGTTATTTGCCAAACTACGGGAATGGGGTTTGCAGCGGTGGCGCGTGTTACAGATGAGCGCTGGGTAACCTGCACAGTACACGATGATATTGGTTTCGGCCTTAAACCGGGCGATGAGCTTGAGATTAAGACTACCATCTGCAACGAGATACGACAGAATGAAATGGCGGTCACTATAGACCACGTAGATGAGGACTCGCAATTTTACGATCACCACACTCCAAAGCAGTATGGATTTCAGAGTTATATATCGGTGCCAATTATTCGCCGTGATGGTAGCTTTTTTGGTACGCTGTGTGCTATAGATCCTGAACCGAATATTGTTAGCACACCTTCTGTAACGGGCATGTTTGCTCTTTTTGCCGATCTTATCTCTTTTCACCTTGATACATTGCAGTCTACGAAAGACACCAAGTTAAAACTCGCAAAAGAAAAGGCTTTCAAGAAGGCACTAAAAAAGGAAGTTAAAGACCGCACTGCAGAGCTTGTGGAGAAAAACAAGTCGTTAGTGTTACTTAATAAAGAGCTTGAGGCTTTTGCATATATATCCAGCCATGACCTTCAGGAGCCACTTAGAAAAATACAAACTATAAGTTCTATAATTCTTCAAACTGAAAATGAGAATTTGTCCGGCAAAGGAAAAGACTATTTTAAACGCATGCAGGACGCTGCAAAACGGATGCAGACACTCATAAATGACCTCCTCGCCTATTCCCGCACAAATATAACTGAAGGCATTTTTGAGAGTACAGACCTTGAAATGTTGCTTAATGAGGTACTATTTGACCTTAATGACGAAATAAAAACTACTGGTGCTAAACTTAATATAGGCAATATAGGCACCGCTACGGTTATTCCTTTTCAGTTTAGGCAGCTGCTGTATAATATAGTGGGAAACGCTTTAAAATTTAAAAGCAAGCACCGGCCGTTACAAATTGATATTAGCAACTCAATCGAGACCGGAGCTATAATAGGGTTATCAAAGTTAAACCCTGACGCAGAGTACTATCATATAACAATAGCAGATAACGGCATAGGTTTCGAACCGCAATACAGCGATAAGATATTTGAAGTGTTTCAGCGCCTGCACGACCGTATCCATTTTGAAGGTACTGGCATAGGTCTTGCCATTGTAAAAAAAATTGTGGATAATCATCATGGCCTCATTAAAGCCACGGGCAAGTTAGATCAGGGTGCTACGTTTGATATTTATATTCCGGTAACTTAACATTATTCATTAAGTAAAATCTGCGTAGTTGATATATTTGCAATCGTTTCTTAAACTCTCAATCAACCGCATCATCCTGGGTTAGCCACGGTTTATCCCTCCCCTCAAAATTTTTGGCTTCGATGTATATCTTCTTAACATTTGGGTAGGCCAACTTGATCTGGTCTTCCAATTTAGTAATTGTATTAAAGAGGTCGCTAACGGTCATTACTTTATCAAACTCTACATCCAGAGCAAGCAATACCTCATCGGGCGCCAGATGCATAGTAAGCGGATAATACAGCGTTTTTACTTTTGGGTTGCTATTTACAAGGTCATAAATGCCTTTAACTATACCCCAGTCGGCACTCTCACCTACTAATAGTCCCCGACTTTCTTTCACCATATTTATTGCAACAAATATCAGTAGTACGCCTATCAGCATTGAAGCGATAGCATCATATAATGGGTTGTTAAAGTAATGCCCAAGAAAGACTCCGGCTAATGCAATTATAAGGCCAGCTATTGCAGCGCTTTCTTCATAAATTACCGCAAACAAACTTGGGTCTTTACTCATGCTGACCTCTGCCCAAAATCCCATTTTACCTTTAGTCTTATTAAATTCGCGTATAGCGTAAACTAATGAGGCACCTTCAAAAACCATAGACGTTAAAAGCACTACATAATTCCAGAACGGATTTTTTATAACTTCGGGATGCTGAATGTGGGTTATCCCTTCATAAACAGACATACCACCACCTAAAGAGAATACCAATATGGCTACGATGAGTGACCAAAAGTAAATTTCTTTACCGTGCCCAAACGGGTGCCCTCTGTCGGGTGGGCGTTGGCTACGTTTCATTCCTAGGAGCAACAGCAGCGAGTTGCCAGTATCTACAGCACTATGTATGCCTTCGCTCATCATCGCAGAACTGCCTGTTATAGATGCTGCTATAAATTTAACAATGGCAATAGCTATATTAGCGCCCATTGCACCATACACTGCTATTTTAGAATTTCCCTTCATGTTATGTTTCTAATAAAAATCCCCAATACTCAGTAGTACCGGGGATAATATAAATATAATCTAAAGAATACTTAGTTTGTATAACGCTCGTTAGTTTCTTCAAAATCCTCATCATTGCTGGATATCGATTGACTTTGGTCTTCATCAAGGTCTACGTTATCTTCTAAAAGATAATCGTCCTGGTTAAAAGCGTCACTATTTTTACTGTTGTTACCTTCTTCGGTCCACATATTCTGGCTGTTAGTCTCGCCGTAGTCTAAATTATCAGAGTTTGTGGTATACTCAGTCTCTTCTGTATACTGCACTCCAGGTTGCTCCATAGCAAGGTATTTGTCAGTATCGTCATCATCACCTTCAGGTGCCTCATCATCTCCGGTGGCCGGGCGTTCATCGTTTAGATTATCGCTACCGGTATAGTCATTAGTATGTGAAGGCATTTTTCCGGATGTACCATTATCAACTCCATAAGCGTCTCCAAGTTGTTCGTCCTCTGTATTTTTTTTTGGCTGATTGTCCATAGCAAATTTATTTTAAGATTAATTTTTAGTCAGGAAGCAATGTTTAATATTTATTATAGGGCTCTATTAAAAAAGAAGAATAGCACTAATATCGTTTAATTTCAAGAGTTTCAGGTTTGTCATTAACAGGTTTTTCAGCTGCAGGCTGCATGACAATTCATCTGTCTGTTTAGCTTCTTTTTCAATTTCGGCAGCCGCCGTATTATAAGACATAGAATTTAGAGCTTCGTCTCGTTTCTGATTGTTAAATGAATATTCCATGGCAATAGTATATAAATTACAGGCTTTGTCTATTCTCCTAAGTTAACAATTAAAGCGGCTGCAAACCATAAAATCATATTAAATAAAAGCCAAATATCAAATATCAGTCTGCTAAACCTTTTTATAAAACTATGTATTGTTTAATGCAATTGTGTGAAAATTATTATAAAAATTACTTATACTTTTGCTAACACCTTGCTGCTACATCACGCATTGCCTAATTTTATAACTTCGCTTAATAATTTAGTAAAGTCCCATCATGCTCATAGATAAAACACTGCCCTTTTCTTATGTATTCTACAAAGTTAAATACGAAATGCTCACTGTATTAATACTGGGTATTGTTATACATTATCTTACAGAAGAATTTTTTGACTATCTGCCCGCTATGCCCCTTACCATTGCTACGTTTCTTGGTACGGCAATATCTGTACTGCTGTCTTTTAAAATGAGCCAGAGTTATGACCGCTGGTGGGAAGCAAGAAAGGTGTGGGGTGCAATTGTAAACGATTCACGCAGCTTGATATTACAGCTTCAGGCGTTTATAACCACAGAAAATGCGGCACCAGAAATTAAGACAATAGGATATCGACACATAGCCTGGTGTTATTCGCTTGGCCAGGCGCTTCGTGGCCTGCCCCCATTGGAAAATTGTGACGAATTCCTTTCCAATAGGGATAAGGAGGCTTTAAACCATCATTCTAACAAACACCTGGGAATTTTGCAACTCAATGTTTTGCAAGTGAAAGACATACACAAAAAAGGAATAATCAGCGACTATCTCCATGCGCAAATTAATACAACGTTTGTAAAATTTTCTGATAGCATGGGTATGGCAGAACGCATCAACAATACCGTGTTTCCCACTACGTACCGCCTGTACCTGCACTTTACTATTTACCTCTTTGTTATAATATTGTCGGTGGGTTTAAAGAATATCATGCTTGCTTATGAAATTCCGCTATTAATGATCGTGTCACTGGTATTCTTCCTGCTCGAGAAGACAGCTTACCACATGCAGGATCCTTTTCGTAATCGCCCTACAGATACCGCTATGACACAAATTGCCCGCACCATAGAAATAAATATTAAGCAGTTACTTAACGAAAAAGATGTGCCGGAACCTCTTAAGCCGGAAACTTATTATATTATGTAGCGCAGACAGCTAGCTGTTAAATTTCCTGTTGATGGACCTAATAATTTAATACATTTGGAGTAGGACTGATTAATTATGAAGAACCTATTACTTATTACCTTTTTCTTACATTCATTATGCAATGCGCAAAATGCCCGGCCTGAAAGGGAAGCTTTTATTTTAAAGCTTGCTGTGGATGGTGAGCAATATTATAACATGGAGGTTAATAAAGCTCCCTATTTTATAAAGGAAAAGATACTACAAATTTATCCCGGAGATCAACTATTTATCGAAACTGAAATTAAGGGCGATACTATCTTTTCTATGAAAGTAGTTGCTGAAAACAAGTTTCCAAAAAAGACTATCATACTTAATTTCGCGCAAGAGATTGACGGAAGGGCTCATCAACAAATGATGCTTTCTGTAACAAATCCTTTCGACAAAAGTTTGATCTATGATGCTGCGATGTATAGGGTTGGCAAAGATTCCAGGTCTAAGACCAGCATTATACCAATAAGGCCAGGTTTAATAAACTTCGAGACATGGGCAGATATAATTATTACCTTAGTTTTAGAAAATTGGCGTTTCGAAATCTAACCGACTAATCAAGCATCAGAGTATCTATCTATTCCTTATTTCTTACCCTCTGTACCTATTAACCGAATTTTGTGTTTGCCACCCGATACAGGAGTCAAAAGTATAATAGCAGCCTGTATTATTAAATAGACAAAGTATCCCCAGCGCAGCGTTACAAAACCTTCTTTTGCCAATAGCATAAGATTAATCAAAAATACGGCAAAAAGAAAAATAGCAGTAAAAAAGCTAACACCTCTCTTTCTAAAAATTATTCCCGATAGTTGCACCAATAATACTATTGCTACAGATAAAGCTACAATGCCTGAAATCATTCCGCTATCTTCCCTAGGATCTGTCGGAACTGTAAACAGAGCCGCTACAGACTCCCAAATCATACTTAGGCCACTTAGTTTTTCGTAGCTTATACGCAATGGTTCCTGAGCGATGATTTTTACAGCAGAAGGATATTGTATAAATGGCGCCGTCAGAGCGACAAACCCGAAAAATGTTAGCAAACTGAAGCCGTAAGTCCAAAATTTCTTCATTAAATTAATTTTCGAAATACTCAAAGGCATCTATAATATCAAGATACACACCGTCAAATCCGGCTGTAGTTATCTTGCTTAAATAAGAGTCCTGATTCTTGTAGATTAACCCCTGCCATTCCTCGTTCCAATACTTAACTTTGTAGTTACCCGGCCAGTCAGGGTTTTCGGCAGCTATCCATTCCGGCCTGTTGCCTGCCCAGCTATCCTGCCAGTAATAACGGTAATCTTCTGCCTCTCCTATAGACATATAGCAAACAACCATTCGTTTTCCTCCGTTTGCTTTAGTACGAAGCCTCGCTACTTCGGCGGGAGAGAATTGCTCATCGTTAAGGAACAAATCCATTATTATAACGTCATAGTCTGTGGCGGTCACAGCTCTTATAAAATCATTTTTTGAGCTGTACCCATCAGGATTTATTAGAAACAAAAAGTTTTTTGCCTGAGATAGTGATGTGATATTAGCAGCATTAACGTTATTTGGTATTGACGCCGGAATAATATCAAGGTCGCGGTGTATAGCCGCATAAGACACATAACCAGCCGCAGCATTTTTAGAATAGGAATCTGCGATCTTAGACGTTGTAGAAGTATAATCAGTAACTAATATTGTCTTACCGGCATTTTTAGAAATGTCGAGAAGACGCTTAAGGTAAGCAGTATCCTCGCTATTGGTAGCCTGATTATCATTATCATAACCATAAAATAAATCTTCCTGCCCATTACCGTCTATCGCAGAAAGGTAGGCCGTATCCGGACTGCCATCATCTTCGCCGTTGGTTGTAACCAATTCGATACCGTTTTGTGGAATCACAGCAAAATTAGGATTAACAGTCTTAGCTGCTTTACTAATGCCTATTACATATTCTCGCATGTCCTGCTTATAGTTACGGCCGGACCCATTTTCATTTTCAGCGTTAGCATCTTCATTATCGCTGCATCCTACCGCCAGGAAAGCAAATAATAGTACAATGGAATATCTCATAAATGTTATGTAGTTTTATTTAGTAGTATAACCCTGATAAAGTAATTTTAGTATTAGTTAATTCACTAAAAATAATGCGTTACTAAAAAGCAAATTACCATTCTCCCAAAACCCACGGAATAAAGGATTGTCTATCATATAAATAATTTGACCCTGCCCTTTATCTTCAACAGCAAATGTAACAGTATTAGCAAGGCGCTTTTTAAGACTGTGCCCAATAAATCCGAAACTTAAATACCTTTGCGGAATATATGCGGTGTTAGCTGCCCCTTTTAAAAGTTGGTAGTGCGCATCGCTTATTTTGAGACTAAAGTATTTGTCTCCAAGCCCGTAGTTTAATGGGTGGGTTTTATCTATCGTATTCTCTATTATGGCTCCTGTAACTACTGATGATATACCCCGCCTTGCGAAACTCTCATAATTGTAATAGCGAGCTTCTAAATCTTCCGATTCCTTTGTGCTTTTTGCAGCGTCCCGCTCTGCTTCGCTTGCAAATTTGGTAAGGCTGTAACCCGGCCTATCTTCAAAGATATTCAATGCCCCGGCCATTGCGATTACTTTACCACCACCTGCTATAAATGAATCTATACGCAGCTTGTCGCTTTCATCTAATGAGTACCAGCCATCTGGCAGAATCAGGGTGTTATATTCTGAAAGCTTTACGCTACCGATATTTTTCAGGTCGAATATTGTCACAGGATAATCGATAATCTCATCCATGTAAAACCATGCCTGCCCAAAGTCGGTGCTACTTACATCTTCTCCTGAAACAAGCAACACTTTAGGTTCCTCGAGCAGCGGGTATGATTCACCACCAAGATCTGACCCGCTCACCGCAAATCCACTTTCTATAACTTCAAAATCCGGCTTCTGCTGTAGAAAAACCGTCATAACCTCTTTAAAATCTGTGAGGTTCGGATTGTCTCCTTTTAAAATTACAAGATCTCCCGGACTTACTTTAATGCCTCTATATAATGCAGCCTTTCGCGCCGACCTAACCTTAATTTTGTTTTTGTGCAGTTGCGCCAGTAGCTTGGCAGATTCCCTCCCGTTCCATGGGATATAATAGGCGTACACCCGTTCGTATTCAAACTTTCCTTTGTAGGCTGGCAGTGGCTTAGTCTTAACGGCCAGCTCCCCTTTAAGGGCATAAGCATCAACCCCATAAGCATGCGGCAACGCCCATGCCGTAATATCGTAAGAAAGACTGTCGCTTAAATGCTGATGAGGTTCAAACAGCACCTGTGCTAATAATGCCTTAGGCTGGTTTGTACCTATAATGAGATCGTTAGGCTCTAACGTAAAATCGCTCTGCTTATCAGTCTGGTAATGGTATCCGGTTAGTTTTTTGGTCTCATCAGCATACGCATATTTTATTTTATTTGCTTCAAGCAGTTTAGCAAGTTCTTCGTTCTTGCCGTTATGTTTAATAACGTATGTACGGTAATCGCCCTTTAAGTTCTGGCGCGTATCTTTAAAATACGCTCTGAAGTTTTTTATTAATTTATCTTTCTGCCATGAAGAAGTCTCGACTGCAGTAATTACTGCAGCAGTATGATGATCGATCCTGTCCTGTAAGGTAAGCACATTGCCATTTCGCATTTGCACTGCGCGGCCTGCTCCAATGCCTCCCTGCTCGTACGTCATGCCTACCGCTCCGTTAAACGATGGGTATGTGTCACCATAGCTGGGGTAGAACAAATCGTACACCTCATGAGTAAAATAGCTCCACCCCTTGGCATCAAACTTTTTAGCGGTCATTTCTCCTATCGTACTATAAAAATCCTTTTGGGTCTTTGTAATGTAATCGTGCATAGGTTCTGCAGGCGGCGGAAAAAAGTATGGCTCATTAAGATTCATTTCGTGTACATCTACATGCACCATAGGCATCCATTCATTATATAAAACCATTCGCTGTTGTGTCTCCGCCTGAACCTGCCATGCCCAGTCGCGGTTAAGATCGTATGCGTAGTGGTTCTCACGCCCTCCCGGCCATGGTTCCATATGTTCCCTGTCAGCAGTACTTATATTTGGCTCCCTGCCGCCTATGCTTCTTAGCCAATTGCCGTAATGCGAAAAACCATCAGGGTTTACACATGGATCAAGTATAACCACGGTATTCTTTAGCCATTCTTTTGTAGCATTATTTAACGGGTTCAACAATTCGAATGCTATATTCATTGCGCTTTCAGTACCTGCGGGTTCATTACCGTGCACATTAAAACTTAACCAGACGATAGCTCTGTCTATAACCGCTTCAGGCTTCGGTCCCATCCCGATACTATAAAGATTGGTTTGGCGTATGCTTTCGATTTCTTTTAGATTCTCCGGCGATGAAATATAGTATACGTTCAGGCTGCGTTCCTCATTAGTCTGACCATAAGCTTTATGCTGTATAGATGTAGAGTTTTGGACCAGGTAGTTAAAGTAGTTTTCCACCTGATGATAATAGGTAACCTGCTTACCATAACCAGGCAGGAATTCGGCAGGGCTTTTAAGCTGCGCATTTAATGAGAAGCCAAAATATAGAAAGAGGATAGTATAAAAATATTTCATAACCCGGATAGTAAAATCCAAATGTAGGTAAATCGGAAGTAATAGCGAATTAGAAGTTGCAGTCTTCGTTTGAGCAAGCAAATTTTAAATAACAAGACATATAAAAATACCTATTAATGGGTATTTTTTGATTATTATCTAAATAGTAAATTGCTGTATAGTTTTATGCTCCCTAAAATTGAAGCTATGAAAGCAGAAAACATTCAAAATAATAGTTTGATTAACATGATTTTATTAGACCTTCTCATCTTCATTTTACTTGTTGCCGTTTTTTATTTCTTCTATCGCATCTACATTCATTTAATAAAAAATGTTTAAGTAGTCCTATTGCCTTCTAAAACAAATAGCGGGTCTATTTAAGACGCCTTTAACCTAAACCTTGTTATATTTGGTTCCATAAGAGCTACTCAATGAATATAGGGAACGGTAACATAACGCAGGCATTAGAAAAATGTAAACAGGATTTGGACAACTTTAAAAATGCGAAGGTAAAGTGCGGTATTATAGGCCGTAGCGGTACAGGAAAATCGTCTCTTATTAATGCTATTGTGGGCGAAGAGGTTTCTGCTGTTGGCGAGATAGAGACTACCATGACGATTAGCGAACCGATAGAATATAAAGGGCTGCTTTTCTATGACCTCCCGGGTAGTTCGACTGTTAATTTCCCAATGGATACTTATATAGATACCATGGGTATAAAAAACTTCGATTGTGTAATTGTTGTTACATCTGATCGGTTTTTTGAAGATGACCTTTTCCTCATTACCGAAATAGCTAAGCTAAAAATTCCGGTATTCCCTGTGCGTACCAAACTCGATTTCTCTATAGACCGCGCGCTAAAACGGGGCATTACAGAGGAAGAAACCTACAAGAGTATCTATGCAGATCTTCAAAAAAGCCTTGACGAATACAATGTTAGAGGAATATACCTGACATCTGCCGACTACCCTACCCGTTATGATCTTGACCGGCTTCTCGACGATATATCTAATAGCCTTAACAGCATAAAGCGGGAACGTTTTATTGCAGATGTTAATGTTATAAGCCAAAACCTGCTGAAAGAAAAGCGTGACCTGTCTACGAAGCTCATTTCCAGATACGCAGCGCTTTCGGCAGCGAATGGGTTAAACCCTATTCCCGGACTCGATATCTCGGTCGACCTGGGCCTGCTTTATAAAATGTCGACGGATATACAGGAAATTTATGGACTTAAAAAGGAGCAGATACATTATAGCTCCACCCTCTTGGGCGACAATAAATCGAAAGTTATTGTTGCTAAAGCCGTACAATTCGCGTCTAAATATATAGGTAAGCAGGCGATCATGTTACTGCTTAAAAAAGCCGGTATGGGGTTTGCCAAAAAGGAAATCTCGAAATGGATCCCGTTTGTAGGCCAGGCTATTGCCGCGGGATTAGGATTTAAAATGACATCATCGATAGGTAATGAAATGCTTACCGATGCTGAAGATATAGCGTCACAGACTTTTGAGGCTATTAAGGCGGTGTAGCAAAGCTTTTACAAGGGTAAACTGTCAATAGCTTATCAAAACCGAATGTATTACTCCAGTCTCCTCCTCTTGCGTTCTGTAGATAATAAGTTAAGTTCGCGGCTGGTTTGCCCTGAAACTGATGTGTTTTCTTCAGCCCGCCTTATAAGGTATGGCATAACATCACGCACAGGCCCAAAGGGCAAATATTTAGCAACGTTATAACCATGTGCCGCGAGGTTGTAGCTTATATTATCGCTCATTCCATACAATTGCCCGAACCATACCCTTTGGTCCATCGTGTTGAGGCCATTTTGCTTCATAAGTTTCATTAACTTATAAGAACTTTCCTCATTATGTGTGCCCGCAAAAATTGCCATTTTATCAATGTGGCCTGTCATGTATGCAATAGCATCGTCATAATTTATATCTGTCGCTTCTTTAGATATGCATATTGGCGATGGGTATCCCATTTCAGCAGCGCGTTTGTTTTCTTTTTCCATATAGGCACCGCGCACAATCTTCATACCTATACAAAAGCCCTGTTGCTCAGCTTTAGCATGCAACTTTTTGAGGTAATCCATCCTGTCGTGGCGGTACATTTGCAACGTATTAAATACAATAGGTTTCTCTTTGTTGTACTTTGCCATGAGGTCGGCTACGAGGTTATCAGCGGCATCCTGCATCCAGCTTTCTTCAGCATCGATAAGTAATGCTACGTCGTTAGCATGGGCAGCTTTACAAACTATCTCAAATCTTTTTAATACACGGTTCCATTCAGCCGCCTCTTCAAGGTTAAGGGTTTTCCCCTCTCCTAATTTTACATATAGGTCAAATCGGCCAAAGCCCGTAGGCTTAAACACCGCAAACGGAATGGCATTAATTTCTTTTGCAAACGTAATTGTCTTTAAAGTTTTTTCGAGCGCCTTGTCAAATTCGCTTTCATCTTCCTTTGCCTCAACCGAATAATCCAATACCGACGATACTCCTTTGGTAAACATTTTTTCCACAACAGGCAGGCAATCCTCTTCTGTAGTGCCGCCACAAAAATGATCGAATACCGTAGCGCGAATAAGACCTTCAACAGGCAAATGAGCTTTAAGAGCAAAATTTGTAACTGCAGTACCTATGCGAACCAAAGGCTCAGATGCTATCATCTTGAACAGGAAATAGGCCCTGTCTAACTGGGTATCACTTTTAAGTACAAAAGCCGCGGCGGTATTGTTGAAGATCTTTTCCATTAGTATAAAAAAATTTATGCAAATATAAATACTGTTCAAGAATATAACGCGAAATTTAGCTTATTTTGCTTATTCTTTAATTTTTAACCATGCAGCATATTACCAGCTCCGGCTACAGTATATATTTTAACGATGATTGTTACAGCTACCTTCAGCAATTATTAGTTCAGGATAGTTATAGCAAAATATTTATAATTGCCGACGAAAATACATCGCAGCACTGCCTGCCGAATTTTTTAGCACAGCTTGCAACAGAAATTCCTATAGAAATAATAGAAATTGAAGCTGGAGAAATAAATAAGAACATAGAAACCTGTACCCAGGTATGGCATGCGCTGACTGAACTGGGTGCCGACCGTAAGAGTATTGTTATCAATATGGGCGGCGGTGTGGTTACAGACCTTGGAGGATTTGTAGCTTCTACCTTTAAACGTGGAATGGACTTTGTAAATGTACCTACGTCGTTGCTTGCAATGGTAGACGCATCTGTGGGAGGTAAGACAGGCGTAGACCTGGGTGTCCTTAAAAATCAAATTGGCATAATTACAAATCCTGTTGCCGTACTTATCGATACTCAATTTTTAGAAACGCTTCCTGCTGCCGAAATGCGCTCCGGGCTTGCAGAGATGTTAAAACACGGCCTGATAGAAGATGAGAAATACTGGAACGAGTTTTCGAGTTTGCAAAGTTTAACAATCGATGATCTGGATAGTCTTATACATAGGTCTGTGCAGATAAAGAATGAGATCGTGATTCAGGATCCCACAGAAAAGGGTCTGCGTAAAATCCTGAATTTTGGCCATACACTTGGCCATGCCATCGAGTCTTATTTCTTAGAAGATGCTGACAAAGTAAACCTGCTGCACGGCGAAGCAATTGCTATAGGGATGATCCTGGAAGCTCACATATCTTCGGCATTAAAATTGCTCCCGCAAAACGAATATATTCAGCTAAAAGGGATAATAAGTTCTATCTTTCCTAAGGTTGAATTTACTGAGCAGGATAAGGCCAATGTTATCAAATTATTGATACATGATAAAAAAAATGTTGCAGGAAAGGTGCAATTTGTCCTTCTTGAACGCATAGGCCATGCAGTAATAAATAGGGAGATAGATAACCAGCTGATATTTAATGCATTTGATGACTATCTAAACTAACAATTTTTTAAGACATTTGTTTTTTAATACGCATTATTATTTTTTACATTTGCCGGGATGAAATTAAAACCACAGGTATTAAGCATTATTAGCATCATTAGCGATTACATGGCATCGGTTCATATAAATGGGCGCCTGCTTGCAACTGAAGCTTTACAATCTGCCGGTGTTTTTAATTCTTCTGACAACTGCAAAGAAAAGTTACAAATACGATTTGCTAACATCAGGGTTTGAAAAGGATAGCAACGTTAGGTACTTTTCTATTGTAATCACTTTTTCCCCTAATTTCACATAATGAACACAAGATATTTCGACCTTATAAACCAAACGTTCTATTTTCCACAGGAAGAATTTACGTTAAATAAAGATACACTTCAGTTTCATAATATAGACCTTATGAAACTTGTAGAGCAGTACGGTACTCCGCTTAAATTTACCTACCTGCCTCAGATTTCCAGCAACATTCGTAAAGCCAAGGAATGGTTTAGAAATGCTATGGAGAAGAACAAGTATGATGGCAAATATTACTATTGCTATTGTACCAAGAGTTCTCATTTTGAATACATTATGAATGAGGCTTTTAAGAACAACATACACATTGAGACGTCTGCCGCCTTCGACATTAATATTGTTGAAAAGCTGCTTGAGAGCGGTAAGATAAATAAGAATACGTATGTGATATGTAACGGTTTTAAAAGATACCAATACATAACTAACATTGCAAGGCTAATGAACAATGGCCATAAACAAACCATTCCTATAATAGATAATTATGAGGAGCTGGACCTGTTGCAGGAACAGATTAACGGTAAGTTTAAAATTGGTATCCGTATTGCGGCTGAAGAAGAGCCAAAGTTCGAGTTTTATACTTCGCGACTTGGTATAGGCTATAAAAACATACTCCCTTTTTACCGAAAGCAAATACATGAAAATAAAAATGTAGAGCTTAAAATGCTTCACTTTTTTATAAATACAGGTATAAGGGATACGTCTTATTACTGGAACGAGCTTTCTAAATGTTTAAAGGTATATGTTAATCTTAAAAAAGAATGCCCTACACTGGATAGCCTTAACATTGGTGGTGGATTTCCGATAAAGAATTCCCTTCACTTTGAGTACGACTACCAGTATATGATAGACGAGATCACGAACCAAATCAAAATTGCCTGCGAAGAAGCCGATGTTGCCGTGCCTAACATATTTACAGAGTTTGGGTCGTTTACTGTAGGTGAAAGTGGTGGTGCTATCTATCAGGTATTGTATCAAAAACAACAGAATGACAGGGAAAAATGGAACATGATAGATTCGTCTTTCATTACTACCCTGCCAGATACCTGGGCTATTAACAAGCGATTTATTATGCTTGCTATTAACCGATGGAACGACCAGTATGAGCGCGTGCTATTGGGTGGATTAACATGCGATAGCGATGATTACTACAATTCTGAACAAAATTTAAATGCCATATACCTTCCTAAGTACAATCGTGATAAGCCGCTGTATATAGGGTTCTTTAATACTGGTGCTTATCAGGAGACTATAGGTGGTTATGGAGGACTTCATCACTGCCTTATCCCTCAGCCTAAGCATATATTAATAGACAGGGATGAGAATGGATTCCTTGCCACAGAGTTATTTTCTGAACAGCAGAAAGCAGAAGATGTACTTAGCATCTTAGGCTATAATACTGCCTCTGTTACCGAAGAAAAATAGTTAGACACACAGATTTGAATATAAATAAAATAGAACACAATGAACAAAGGACCTATTAGCCAGTTTATCGAAAAGTACTACCTGCATTTTAATGCGGCTGCGCTTGTAGATGCTGCAAAGGCTTATGAAAAGCAATTGCAGGACGGAGCAAAAATGATGGTTACCCTTGCAGGTGCCATGAGTACAGCCGAACTGGGTAAAATATTTGCAGACATGATTCGTAAAGATAAAGTACAAATCATTTCATGTACAGGGGCGAACCTTGAAGAAGATATTATGAACCTGGTCGCACACTCTCATTACGAAAGGGTGCCTAACTACCGCGACCTTACGCCACAGCAGGAGTGGGATTTATTGGAAAGAGGCCTTAACCGCGTGACAGATACCTGTATACCTGAGCATGAAGCATTCCGTCGCCTGCAAAAGCATATCTACAAGATATGGAAAGATGCAGATGATAAAGGCGAAAGCTACTTCCCGCATGAGTTTATGTACAAAATGTTACTATCGGGTGTTCTGGAAGAATATTATGAAATAGACCTTAAAGACAGCTGGATGTATGCCGCTGCCGAAGCTAACCTCCCTATTATTGTACCGGGATGGGAAGACAGCACAATGGGTAACATTTTTGCATCATACGTTATTAAAGGCGAACTAAAATCGACTACTGTTAAAGGCGGAATTGAATATATGGCTTACCTTGCCGACTGGTATACTAAAAACAGTAGCAACGGTATAGGGTTCTTCCAGATTGGTGGTGGTATAGCCGGTGATTTCCCTATTTGTGTGGTGCCGATGCTTTACCAGGATATGGAAATGCATGATATTCCTTTCTGGAGTTATTTCTGCCAGATATCAGACTCTACTACAAGTTACGGCTCCTATTCTGGTGCAGTACCTAACGAGAAGATCACCTGGGGTAAACTGGATATAAATACTCCTAAATTTATTATAGAATCTGATGCAACGATTGTTGCACCTCTTATATTTGCTTACATATTAGATTTATAGTTTCCTTATGAAAAGAGTTATTGTAGACTACGCTAAACTAACAAACGAAATTTTGACCCTCCTGGTCGAAAGGTTTCCTGATGGATATGATGATTCGCACATTATCCGCTTTAAAAATGCTAAAAACGAAACTATTGAGGCAGTTGAAGTAAAAACAGAAGACACGATTTACCTTGTTAAAGTAAGTACTAAGCTTGCCGACAGGATTGAGAATTTTGATGACGACGAAATAGATGAGCCTGCAGATGATCTTGATGCATTGAAAGAATTGGAAATTGACGACGATGAAGATGACGATGTCGCAGTTAAAGAAGATGATACTGATGCTGAAGTGGATCCTGATGACGACGATGAGGATGATGATGAAGATGGTGGTGGCCGACGAAGAAAGCATGACGTTGCAGATGATGAAGATGAAGACGACGAATTGTAATTACAAAGAATAATACTAAAGAACTCTTAACAGGGTTCTTTTTTTATTTCTGTTTAATTAAGTTTAACGCGAAAACAATTACTTTTAGCCACCATCCAAATCATTATCTATTAAATCTATGAAAAACAACATCGTTATTATAGCAGCAGCCGGGCTCACAATTATCGGTTGTCAGAAAAAAGAAAATACCGATCCTGTAGTAGAGAAAACTACAGTTGAAGAAACTGCTACCGCAGCTTCCTCTAAAAGATGCTATTTGCAGGTGACTGAAGCAAAAGGCGAAAACGGAAAAGTTGTGAATGATTCGCTCCTATTAAATATTCAGACTAACGGAGACAGTATAACCGGAACATTTAAATGGCTGCCTTATTACAAAGACAAAAAGACCGGCGATTTTAAAGGCACATACAAAGGTAATGCTGCTAAAACAATACTATCTGCAAAGGCAGAAGGAATGACTAACCTGGAAGAACTTGACTTTACATTTGATGATAAGCAAGCATCTGTAAAATTCGGGGAAATGGCGGAAGGTCCTGATGGTATTTGGCATTATAAAGATGCAAAAGCTGCTTCAATGGAGATAGTTCCAAAGGCAGAATGCAAATAGAATTATTTAAGTACCAATATAAGAAGGGGAAATGTGATGACATATTTCCCCTTTGTTATTTAATGTTATTGATCTGCCGTCCCTCCTGTTTTAAAAATTTGTCCGCGTCATAATGTAGACTTACTTTTGCGTACAATCTTTTACAGAATATGCACCACCACTTTATAATTTTTAAGCCTTATGGTTACCTAAGCCAGTTTACGTATAACTTAAAACGAAATAAGAAACTGCTTGGCGAACTATACAATTTTCCTGAAGGCACTATGGCGATAGGCCGCCTTGACGAAGATAGCGAGGGTCTGCTTCTGCTTACTACAGACGGCATGATGAGTGAAGTTGTACGCAGTAAAAAGGTTGAAAAGGAATATTATGTTCAGGTAGACGGCTTGATTAATCAGGAAGCTGTTGACAAACTTAAAGGTGGTGTAGAAATAGGATTTAAAGGAACAAAGTACATAACGTTACCCTGTGAAGCCCACATTTTAAACGACGAGCCAAATTTTCCTTTACGAGGTAAAAAGATTAGGGACGAACGCCATGGACCAACATCCTGGATATCTATTACTGTAACTGAAGGTAAATTCAGGCAGGTTCGTAAAATGACATCTGCCGTTGGTTTCCCAACGTTACGGTTAGTGAGGGTTAGGGTTGGTGATGTTAAGTTGGGCGACTTGCAACCCGGAGAAGTCAAAGAAGTAAATATTTTTTTTGTGTAGCTTCTACATATAAGTGTGGACTTATTCTCACTTATTTCACATAACATTATGCAAATACTATATTATTAGAATTAGTTTTGGAGTGCTAATTACTACCTTATGAAAACCTTTTTACTCGCACTATTTCTTCTTCCTTCAATAGCATTTGCTCAGGACGAAATTGAAACGGACCGGCCCGACCAAACCGAGACTGTAGCTATAGTTCCTAAGGGCCATTTTCAAATGGAAAATGGTTTTCAGCATACGCAATCAGATCGGGGTGCAAGTGAATTGATGTTGCCTACATCACTTTCTAAATTTGGCATTAGCGATAGATTAGAACTTCGGTTAATTACCAACCTTATTTATAATCGTGTAGCCGATAGCGCAGCAATCGGTTTAGAGCCTATTGTATTGGGTGTAAAGGTCAACATATGGAAAGAAAAAGGCTTACTTCCCGAATTTTCCTTGATTGCACAGGCGCAGTTACCGAAAGTAGCTTCTAAAAACCTCCAAACAAAACACGTTGCTCCGGAAATCCAATTATTATTTGAAAATACTATTAGTGATAATATTTCTATAGGTTACAACATGGATGCTGAATGGGACGGGATATCTGTTAACCCTGAATACGAATATACCATTTCACCTTCCTATAAATTCACAGACCAGCTTAAAGGATATTTAGAGTCTTTTGGATACTTCCCGTTTCGTCAGCACGCAGACCACTGGATAGACGGAGGACTAATATTTCTAATTAATAAAAATGTACAGATAGATATCGCTGGGGCGTATGAATTGTCATCTCACCAGCATTTCCATCAATATTACGAAACTTTGGGATTTTCATTCAGGATATAATTAATTGATAATGAATAAATTATATTCTATAGCTTTATTTCTGTTAGCATCGTCAGTTGCAAATGCACAGGACGAAATAGAAACGGCACCCGACCAATATGAAAATCCTAACACCACTCCTGCCGGTCGTTTCCAGATGGAAAACAGGTTTACAATACAGGATGCAGGAACCAATTCAAGATCGCTCATTTTACCATCAACAAACTGGAAGTTTGGAATCCACGAACAGGTTGAAGTTATTGTAGTAACCGATTTTGTATTCGACAAAACAGCTGACAGTACTACAAATGGTTTGCAGCCATTAAAACTTGGACTTAAAATTAAACTCTGGAATAGTAAAGGCATCTTACCTGACGCGGCAATTACAATGCAGTTATCAATACCTAAGCTTGCCAGCAAAGACTGGAAGGAGAAATACCTCGCCCCTAACTTTCGAATGTTGTTTAAGAATAAAATAAATGATAGAATAAGCTTAGGATATAATATAGGCAGCATATGGGATGGTGAAGTGACGGATCCCCAATTTTTCTATACCGTTTCTCCTAAATATAAGCTGTCGCAAAAGTTAGAATGTTTTGTAGAGGCGTACGGATACTATAGAAAAACATCTGTTGCCGAGAATTGGACGGATGCGGGACTAATGTACCTTATAACAAATGATATTCAGGCAGAGTTATCAGCAGGATACGAATTATCTGCTGCAAATGGCTCCCACCAATACTTTGGTTTAGCAGGCATTGCGTTTCGAATATAGTTTTATTATCAAATTATGACGTTATTAATTATAGATATTAAGACCTATTATATACTTTGTAAAAGCCTTCATTAACATAAATGGTTATGCTTAAGTTTAGCCGTAAGCCTTGCACCCATTGGCACTATCTAAGTATTTTAGGAAAACTTTAAAAGAGTACTGTTAAAATTTCTCTATTTTTAGCCCCAATGAATGCAAAACTAAAAAAGTACTTACGCAAGAGCCTCAAGATAGTCCTATGGATAATAGGATCGGTTATTGCATTGTTCCTGCTAATTGTACTATTACTACAGGTTCCCTACGTCCAAAACATTGTTAAAGACAAAGCGGTCAGTTACTTGGAAGGCAAGATTGGGACCGAAGTCAAAATTGGTCACATAGAAATTGGTCTCCCAAAAAAGGTAATCCTTGAAGGTGTGTTCTTTGCCGGTCAAAATGGCGATACCCTGATTGCAGGCGATAAACTTGCTGTAGATATCAGCTTGATGAAGCTCGTGGATAACGAGGTTGAGATCAATTCTATAGATCTTGAAGGGATAACTGCTAAAGTGAGCCGTAATAAAGATTCCATCTTTAACTTTGATTACATAATAAAGGCTTTCGATTCGGGCAAACCAAAGGACACTACCAGCGCCCCGATGAAATTTTCTATAGAAAAAATTAATCTTGACCGCATAAGGGTAAAGTATGACGATGATATTTCTAAGAATTATGTGACGGCAAATATCACTCACTTCGATACCCGTATCAGGACCTTCGACCTTGACAAAATGGAATTCGAAGTGCCGAAAATAACCCTTGATGGTCTTAAAGTAAGACTTAAACAAGGAATGATCGAGCAGATTGCACAAGGTACGCAAGAAGCGGCTGAAGAAGCATCTAAAAAACCCGACCTAAAGTTAAAATTAGGTGAAATTGCGCTTGCGAATATTGATGTAAGTTATGATAATGAAGGTAGCGGTCTTGACACCGGCATTACCCTGAAAAAGCTGGCAGTTGATGTTAATACTATCGACCTTAAAACTCAGCTTATAGATTTAAAAAGCATTGAGCTAAATGGCTTAAAGGGCCAACTCGCTTTTGGTAAATTTGAGAAGAATGTGCAGGATGCGCTACCGAAACAAAGTGAAGCGGTGCAAAAAGCCCAATGGAAATTTAAAATGGGCAGCACAAATATAAGTGATGTGGCATTTAAGTTTGACGACCAAAATTCTGCACCGGTTGCTAAAGGTATCGATTATAAACACCTTGATCTATCTAATGTAAATCTCGATGCTAAAGATTTCTCTTATGGTCCAGAAGGAATTTCAGGATCCATCAACAAATTCACAATGGCAGACAAAAGCGGTGTAGATATTAAAGAACTGCGCACCAACTTTAGCTATACTTCGAAAGGTGCGTCGCTAAAGGACCTGTATCTGGAAACGCCTTACACTCTGGTCAAAGACCAAATAATTGTAGGCTACCCATCTCTTGATGCTGTGTCTAAAAACATAGGAAGCCTCTCAGTTAACGCTAACCTCGATAATAGTAAAATAGGTTTTAAAGATGTACTGCTATTTGTGCCAACTTTAGCTAGTACAGCTCCGTTTAAAGGCAATCCTAACGGGAGTCTGTTTATAAATAGCCGCGTAGATGGACTTGTTAGCGACCTCACTATAGGCAATCTCGAAATTCGTGGTATTGGTACTACGGTTATTGCAGCAAGCGGTCGTATTAAAGGCCTGCCTGATGTGAAAACTGCTTATTTTGATATGAACGTGAGAGAGTTTAAGTCTACCGCTAAAGATATCAATACATTTCTGCCACCGGGCACACTGCCTGCTAACTTTCAGCTACCTGCAGGAATTTCGGCAAAGGCTAACTTTAAAGGTACATTAAACAATTTTAATACTAACCTTACACTTGCCAGCAGCTTCGGTAATGCCAAAGTAAAAGGTTTGTTCGATCAAAGCCGCAAAGGCAACGAACGATATGATGCCGATGTAGATGTAGCAAACTTCGACGTGGGCAGACTGCTAAAAAATGATTCTATAGGAAAAATTACGATTAAAGCACATGTGAAAGGCACGGGACTCGACCCGAAAATTGCTAACGCTAAATTAAAAGGAAAGGTTATTAAAGCTGAATATAACGGCTACACATATCGCGATTTAACGTTAGATGGCGCCATAAACAAAGGTAAATTTAATGCTGTGGCTAATATGGATGATCCTAACCTGGATTTCCAGCTTAAAGCAGAAGGTGGCTTTAAAGGAAAATACCCTAACGGAAAAATAAGGCTGAATGTTGATATAGCCGATCTTGATAAATTAAACCTGCACGCCGGGCCACTGAAACTGCGAGGTAATATAGATGCTGATATAGCGGATGCAAATCCTGACAACCTTAATGGTACCATAAGCATGCATAACTTTATGTTTGTTAATGAAAAAGAAGAATTTGCATTAGACTCTGTTAACGTCGTAGCTGTGACAACGCCGGAGAGAAACTCTATATTGCTTAAGTCTCAAATCGCGAATGCTAAAATAGAAGGTAAATACAAGCTAACCGAATTGCCTGCCGCTCTTCAGGCTACCATAGCAAAGTATTATAATACGGCAGCAACGGCACCTAAGAAACCTTCATCTGCTCAGTTTGTAACTTTTGACATTCATGTTAAGAATGATCCCATAATATATAAGCTTATGCCGCAGATAAGCCGCCTTGAGCCTATAGATATTAAGGGAAGGTATAACAGCGAGGGCGATACGCTTATCATAAACGCATTGGTATCCCGATTGGTATACGGAGCTAATACTATTAGCGGCGTCGAAGTAAACGCTGAAGCACGAGATACTGCGTTAGTGTATACTGTAAAAATAGAAGGTGTAGAAAACGAAAATTTCCAATTAGCGAATACCAGCCTTAGCGGAGACGTAAAAGACAATATCATTCGTTATAAACTTGATATAGAAGACCGTAAGAAAAAACAACAGTACATGCTCGCCGGTTTAATGAGGGCTGTAGATGGTAACACGGAGATTGTCCTTGATCCTGACGGATTGATGCTTAATTATGACGCCTGGACAATTGCTCAGGATAACCTTATACGTTTTGGTGCCGGCGGCTTGTATGCGAATAATTTCGAAATGAGTAACGACGGCGGTTCGCTAAAATTACAGTCGGAGTCGGAGGCTGTAAATGCGCCGCTTAATGTAGCGCTTGACAACTTCCAGATAGAGACCATTACAAATATGGTTCAGAAAGAAGAAAGTAAATTTAAAGGGACAATTAATGGTACCGCAAATGTAAAAAACCTAACTACCTCTCCCCTGTTTACAGCAGACCTTGATATTACAAACTTTGCCGTGAGCAAAGACACTGTTGGCGAAATAAAAATCAAGGTTAATAACAATGTTGCCAATACATATGCGGCAAACGTTAGCATTACAGGCCACGGTAACCAGGTAAACCTCGACGGAAATTACAACACCCAGGGTAGCAGTTTCGACATGGACCTTAATGTAGAGAAGCTGAACATTGCCAGCCTTCAGGCATTTACATTTGGAGCACTTAAGGATGGTGATGGTTTTCTTAGCGGGAAATTTAAGATTAATGGTACCACAACAGATCCTAATGTAATTGGCGATCTTAAGTTTAACGACGTGGCATTCAGGGTGACCCAGCTTAATTCATTCTTTAAAGGAATGAACAAGAACATAAGCTTTACTGATACCGGAATTGTAATGAACCAGTTTGCCATTGAAGATGAAAAAAATAATCAACTAATTGTAGATGGTACTATTGCCACCACCGATTATAAAGAGTTCGGGTTTAACCTTAATGTAAATGCAGAAAACTTCAGGGCTATAAATTCTAAAGCGACTGACAACGATTTCTATTATGGCGACCTTTTTATAGATGCGAATCTTGACATTAAAGGTACCATGACAAGCCCTGTGGTAAATGGCGACCTTAAAATAAATGAGGATACTAAATTTAGCGTGGCGCTGCCACAGCAAGATCCTTCTATTGCCGACAGAGATGGAATTGTGGAGTTTGTAGACGAAGATAATATCGAAGCTCAAGAACGTCTTGCAATTGAAGAAACGGTTAATAAGGTTTCAGCGACCGGTATAGACGTATCGGTAAATATTGAGATCGTAAAAGAAGCCGAGCTTAATCTTATTATAGACAAAGGCAATGGAGATTTCCTTCAGCTTAAAGGCGAAGCACAATTAACAGGAGGTATCGATGCTTCTGGTAAAACTACGCTTACGGGCCGCTATGAATTTGCTGAAGGCTCTTATCAAATGACTTTCAACTTCCTTAAACGTAAGTTCGACATTCAGTCAGGTAGCTATATTTTATGGACGGGAGAGCCTACGGATGCCACTATCGACATATCTGCTGTATACCAAACTGAAACAGCGCCAATAGATCTTGTAGGTGATCAAACTTCAGGGAACAGAAATACCTTCAAGCAAAAAATTCCGTTTAACACTGTGCTGAAAATGCAGGGAGAATTACTTAAGCCGGAATTGTCTTTTGATATTGTAATTCCTGAGGGCAATTACAATGTGTCGTCAGATGTTATAAATGCATCGAACACCAAGCTTGAGCAATTGCGCCAACAACCTTCTGAACTTAACAAGCAGGTTTTTGCCCTCTTACTATTAAACCGCTTTATAGGCGAGAACCCGTTCTCGAGCGAGGCAGGTGGTACGAGTACGGAGTCGCTTGCAAGGCAAAGTGTTAGTAAAATTTTAAGTGAGCAGTTAAATAACCTCGCAGCAAACCTTGTGAGCGGTGTTGAGCTGAATTTCGACCTTGAGAGCAGTGACAGCTATACTACCGGTCAGCAGGAAAACCGCACCGATTTAAATGTAGGTGTTTCTAAACAACTACTTAATGACAGGCTTAAAGTAACTGTTGGTAGCAGCTTTGGTCTTGAGGGGCAGCAGGCGAACGAACAAACCACGAATATTGCCGGAGACGTTTCGCTTGACTACCAGTTAACAAAAGATGGCCGATACATGATCCGGGCCTACCGTAAAAATGAATACCAGGTTGCGCTGCAGGGCCAGGTTGTAGAGACCGGTGTAGGTTTTATCATCACAATGGATTATAATAAATTCCGCGAACTGTTCCACCGAAGCGAAGCAGAGAAAGAAATGCGTGCACGCGAGAGAGAACGTGAGCAACGCGAAAAAGAAGAGAAAGATCAAAAAGCTGAAAAAGAAAAAACAGAAGCTGAACGTAAAAAAGCTGAAGCAGACAGATTACCGCCAAATAGTACAAAAAATGACAAATAAGCCTTTATATTACCTTTTAATTATAATGTTGTTAGTAGTCTATGGCTGTAGCAATACTAAATATCTGCCGGAGGGCGACATGCTGTACGTAGGCGGCAAGGTTACCGTTAAGGACTCACTGCTTAAACGCAAAGAGCGCAAGGCTATGGAAAAAGAACTCGAAGGTTTACTTCGTCCAAAACCCAATAGCAATGTGTTGGGCTTAAGGTTTAAACTTTACATTTATAATCTTGCGGGCGAACCAAAAAAAGAAAAAGGTATTAAGCACTGGCTACGTACTAAAGTGGGCGAGCCACCTGTGCTCTTTAGTCAGGTAGATCTTGATTATAATGCAGATATACTTCAAAATTATAGTGAGAATAGAGGATATTTTCAAACAAAAACTACGGCAGATTCTACTTCCAAAGATCGTAGGGCGACTGCATTATATACTGTTGCTACCGGGCCTCAATACAAAATAAGAAACGTGACATTTCCTGTTGATACTTTAAATACTACAGGCGATTCGACCAACGTTATACTCCAAAAGGCAATTGCCCGAAGCCAGCGCAGAAGCTTGCTAAAAAAAGGAGAACCTTACAACCTTGATGTTATAAAACAGGAACGGGAGCGCATAGACAACCGTCTTAAAAATCGCGGGTTTTACTATTTTAGTCCGGATAATTTATTGGTAAGAGTAGACAGTACTGTGGGTAAGAACGAGGTAGACCTCAAGGTGATTGTAAAAGAGGAGACTTCCGCCAAATCAAAAAAGGTGTATACAATAGATGATATTGTTATCTATCCTAACTATTCGCTAACAAGTGCTGAAAAGAATGAAAAATACCCCGCAGACTCTATACAACGCTATAAAGATTTTAAAATTATAGATCCTGATAGCACTTTCAGGCCAATTATCTATGACCGTACGCTTTTCTTTAGTAAAGGCGATATCTATAGCCGAAGGGACCATAATCTCTCTCTTAACAGGCTTATAAATTTGGGTACGTTTAAATTTGTAAAGAACGATTTCCGCCTTTCGGATACTATAAGTTCTAAGTTGGACGTATACTATTACTTTACCCCTCTCCCAAGAAAATCTATTAGGGTCGAAACGCTGGCTAAAACAAACTCGGCTAACTATAATGGTACCGAGGTAAATGTAAACTGGAGTAACCGCAACACGTTTAGAGCGGCAGAATTGCTTACAGTATCTGTTTTTGGAGGATTGGAAGTGCAGGTATCAGGGCAAAACAGAGGATATAATGTTTATCGTGTGGGGGGAGAAACAAGCCTCGTATGGCCCCGTTTTATATCTCCAATTCACATAGCAGATTCAAGCGCTTTCGTTCCACGAACCAAAGCTATGTTAAGTTATGAATATCAAAAACGCATGAAGCTGTATGCGTTAAATTCCTTTAGGGGGCAGTTTGGCTATTTATGGAAAGATAATATACGAACGGAACACCAGCTAAACGTTATGGATATTAACTATGTAAGTCCGGCTAATGTAACGGCGGAGTATGATTCTATAGCTGGCGACAATACAGCGCTACAAAGGGTTGTCCAGAAGCAGTTGATCTTTGGTCCAACCTATTCGTATACGTATACCAATACGATGCAAAAACGTAAAAAGCATACATTCTATTATAAAGGATCATTTGACCTTGCAGGAAACCTGACCGGCTTAATCACAGGAGCTAATGCCAAGAAAGGGGATACAATAAATGTGCTTGGAGTACCATTTAGCCAGTATGCAAAAATGGAGCACGACTTTAGGCACTATCTGCGCCTTACTGAAGGGTCGCAACTTGCCAGCAGGATAATTGTAGGTGTAGGCGCGCCATACGGCAACTCGGGCGAATTACCTTTTATCCGTCAGTTTTTTATAGGCGGTACAAACAGTATCCGTGCATTCAGGGCGCGATCCATAGGGCCAGGTACATACAGGGCAAATGTGGCAGCCAATTCCTTTTTGCCTGACCAGGGTGGCGATATAAAATTAGAAATGAACACTGAGTACCGTGCCAAGCTATTTAGCGTGATAAACGGAGCTCTTTTTGTAGATGCGGGAAATATATGGCTTTGGAACAAAGAACAATCTCAATTAGACGAAAACGGCGTGGAGACTGCGAGAATTGGCGGTGAATTCTCTAACAAGTTTTTAAGTCAGCTGGCGGTAGGCACAGGTGCCGGCTTGAGGGTAGATTTATCGTTCCTTATATTAAGACTTGACCTTGCCTTCCCTATTCGGAAACCATGGCTACCTGAAGGTAACCGATGGGTATTTGACCAAATTGATTTTGGCAGCAGTGCATGGCGTAAAGAAAACCTTGTGTTTAACCTTGCTATAGGTTATCCGTTCTAATCTTTAAAATATTTTATAAAATGCCCTGATGTTCTTAAATATCAGGGCATTTTATTTAAGCTATAGTGTGAGCAATTCTAATTTATATCTTTGGTTAAATTTACATTATATGCAAAAAATGATATTGTTGTTATGTTGCTTTACGATCACGGTCAGTTGCGCACAAAATAGATCTGAAAAATTCATTTCAGGATTAGAAGTAGCCAAAACTGCGTTGGCTGATACACTTAGTAACAGAAAAAGTGCTAACGTTATCGATAATGTCAGATCAATAATTAAAGATAGCAGCACAGCAGTTGCAGCTGCCGAACCAATACTCTTTGACCTTTACGGCAAAGAAAACATTATAAGGCAAAGACCCTACGAAATTTATCACATTAATAATCATTGGGTGATATCAGGTACATTGCCCGAGGGTATGCTGGGTGGAACTTTTCTGATAATTACAGACGATAGAAACGCTACTGTTCTTAAAATTATGCATGGGAAGTAGTAATATTAGACAATCAGAATCGTGCGTTACGCTGAAATATAAGACAAAAACCGCTATATGATAGCGGTTTTTATTTTATATCGTTAGCTTCTACTTGATTATTGCATCCTGTATAATCTTCTGAATATCTTCCCTGATGTTTTCTTTAGATAACCTGTTCTCTCCTGCTTCAGGATAAGTCCGGTTAGAAAGGAAAACGTAAACGATCTCTGTTTCCGGATCGGCCCATGCCATGGTACCGGTAAAACCCGTATGCCCAAAGCTCGATTTAGAAACACATCCGCAAGTTGGCCCAGACTTTTCAATCTGTGGCTTGTCAAACCCAAGTCCGCGGCGATTGCCCTCTTTACATGCATAACAAGTATTAAAAGTATCAAAAGTTTTAACTGAGAAATACTGCTTGCCACCATAATTCCCCTTTTGAAGGTACATCTGCATAATTTTAGCTACATCCATACTGTTAGAGAAAAGTCCTGCATGGCCAGCTACACCATCCATCATGGCAGCCGCCATATCATGCACATAGCCCTGCACTTCCTCATATCGAAAGTAGTTATCCACTTCTGTAGGTGGTATCATGCTCATATCAAACCTCTGCAACGGATTATAAGTTGTAGCGTAAGCTCCAAGTGGTCTATAAAAATTTGTATTGCTAAGAACATTAAGCGGCTGGCCACCTTTAAGTTCTAAGAACTCTTTTAGCAGAATAAAGTTAAAGTCGCTGTACTTATACTCTTTTTTTGCGCTTAGCTTGCTCTGTGCTATCTTATCTATCATGATACCCGGGTAGTCCTCACGCAAGAATAAATTTTCCGTAACCTGATGCGGAAACTCGGGGCTAAACGATTTTCTGTAATACAATGTATCCGGCCGCTTCAGGCTATCTAATGTTTCCTGATAAAACGGCAGCCATGCCTGAAAACGCGACTGGTGCAGCAGCATATCTTTTAAAGTGATGTCTTTTTTATCAGTCTTTTCAAATTCCGGTAACATGACTCCCAGTCTTTCGTCAAGCTTTACCAGCCCCTTATCATACATCTGCATTACATTAGGCAGCGTTGAAAGCATTTTAGTGAGTGAGGCAACATCATAAATATCAGAATCCTTCACCTTTACATCATTGGCATAAGTGTGATAGCCGTATGATTTTTGATATATAACTTTCCCTCTTCTGGACACCAATACCTGAATTCCCGGTGTCATTTTCTGGTCGATGGCTCGTCTGGCAACAGCGTCTATTTTCGCAAGAGTTACAGAGTTCATTCCTACATTTTCCGGAGTGGTAAATCCAAGCCTGTTTACAGGTTTTGTAAATATTCCGTCGTTTACCCTGAAAGCAGTACCTACACTTACCGGCAATTTACCTTTAGATCCTATTGCTCCAAAAATAATCTCAGCCGCTACAGTTTGCGCAATCGCATTGTTTTGGTATGCAAGAACAACACCTTCAATATTTTTAAAGTTCTTTACGGCGCTAAGTACATAAGGCTTTGCAAAAGAAGTTAAAACAACTCGTTTATTCTTCGCGATGGTGTCAAGCCACACTAATTCTTTAGATGTAAAATCATGTTTTTTCCAGGCACCATCTGCCTTATGATAACCTACAATAACAGTTGTATATTCTTTCAGGGCTTCAATCATCTGGGTCAGGCTATCCTGTTTAATCTCTGTAACATCAGCATATTTTTCAAGAACTGCTAAATAATCTGAACCGTCATCATCACCCATTTTTACATAAGCTATCTTTTCATTTTCAAGCTCCGCAATTGGCAATATATTGTTGTCATTTTTTAGTACGGTTTCTGCGTTCTCATATAATTGATAGTTCAGGTCGTCATATTCATGACCATTAAGTTCATTATACAAATTTTTAAGATCAATCGCTTTGTATCTGTTAAGCCCGATCCTGTACTTGTATGCCAATATCTTCTTTACTGAGAAAGCAAGCCTTTCTTCACTTAATACCGTATCGCTGTAGGCTTTCCTGAATTTTTCTATGGCTAAAGGAACATTCTCTGCAAACAGCAGTACATCGTTACCGGCAAGAAAAGCTTCGAGGTCTATATCGCCCGGCTGCATGTAACCGCTCGCCCCTTTCATATTAAGCGCATCTGTAAAAATAAGCCCTTTAAAGCCCATTTCATCCTGTACAAGATGCGTTACCACATTATAGGATAAAGATGTAGGTAAATTTGGCGTAGGCTCTAACGCAGGCACATTAAGGTGTGCTACCATTATACTGGCCATGCCCTCATTAAATAGACGTTTGTACGGATACATTTCAATATTATCAAGACGTTTCCTGTCGTAAGGAATAAAAGGAAGCGCATAGTGAGAGTCTGTACCTACGTCGCCATGACCCGGAAAGTGCTTACCCGTTGCATATATTCCTCCATTCTGTATACCTTTCATCAGCGCAGATGCCCTATTAGTAACATTATCTTTATTTTCTCCAAAAGATCTGTTCCCTATAATTGGGTTAAGTGGATTTATATTAATGTCAACTACAGGTGCAAAATTAAAATGGATGCCCATTCGCTGCGCCTGCTTTGCCATTTGGAAACCCATTTTTTCTATTAATGTCAAATCCTGAATGGCGCCCAACGTCATGTTCCATGGATAGCGATAAGTAGAGTCAAGTCTCATGCTTAGCCCCCACTCGCCGTCTATCCCCACAAATAAAGGTATTTTACTTGCTTTCTGGTAACGGTTTGTAAGTTTTGCCTGCCGTACCGGCCCGCCCTGAAAAAATATCACCCCGCCTATTTTATAATCTTTCACAAGCTTATCTATACCTCTTACATGCGATGAATCTTTGTTAGAATATGCAGCGACCATAAAGAGCTGACCTACTTTTTCATCAAAAGAAAACTGGTTGTAAACGCTGTCTGTCCATCGTTGCTCTGCAGGCGATTTATAATCATTAAACATCTTGCTCTGCGCAGATGTTGCTTGTATGGTGAGTAATAATAGTAGGGCAAGTAACCTCATTAATTTAATGTGTTTTTAAATAATAAAACATCATTACAATTATATAATGATGTTCTTTAATATTTTGAAGCGCAAAGATAGGGATTAAAAAAATCTGCTGTGCCAGCTTTCGCTTGCAGGCACTTCCCAAAAATCCTGCCACTCACCTACTGTATTTACCAGATTATTAAAAACTATAGTATTTGCAGAAACTGATTTTTCTTTCGCCAGCTTTTTAAACTCAATAAGAGGCTTATGAGTAATGTATTCGCCTTGCTTAAAGGTTACATTCATCTTATCTAATAGCTCTACATTATATTTCTGCTCCAACTGTTGAATAAAATGCACCGAGGCATCTATAGAACAGCCCGTAGCGCTCTGGGAATCCTGATTAACAGCCAGGATAATAAACCTGTCATATTTTAAAATAAACGAAGCCTCAAGTCCTGTACCATGTGCGGCCCAGTTCTCAACAAAATTTTTAAGTTGTGCTTCTATTTCAGTAATTTCTTCTTCAGAAAATTTCCTGTTAGACTGATATATCCATATTTTGGATTCTTCAGGAAGAGTATCAAATGGAACGTACATAGTTTGTTTTCTTATAAATCCTTAGCATTGGCAATTAGTTCTGCCACATCCATCACTTTCACATCGTGTTCCCTGTTCTTTGCCTTTACACCGTCGGTTAGCATGGTATTGCAAAACGGACATCCGGCTGCAATTATTTCGGGTTGTGTCTCAAGCGCGCCTTCGGTCCTCTCAACATTAACATCTTTATTACCCGGCTCAGGTTCTTTAAACATTTGTGCACCACCGGCACCACAGCATAAACCGTTTGCACGAGAGCGTTTCATCTCTACCAGTTCGGCATCCAGTTTTTCTATAAGATCTCGTGGAGCCTCATAAATATTGTTAGCCCTTCCAAGATAGCAGGGGTCGTGAAATGTAATTCTTTTGCCTTTAAAAGCGCCACCTTCTACTGTGAGCCTGCCATCATCCAGTAATGATTTTAAAAACTGGGTATGATGCACTACCTCGTAAGAACCTCCTAGCCCGGGGTATTCGTTTTTAATGGTATTGAAACAATGCGGACATGCAGTAACAATCTTTTTTACTTCATATGCATTTAATACCTCAATGTTAGCCATTGCCTGCATTTGAAATAAAAATTCGTTACCCGCCCTCTTTGCAGGGTCGCCTGTACAGCTTTCCTCAGTACCTAAAACGGCAAACGGCACGTTAGCACTATGTAGTAATTTCACAAATGCTTTAGTTATTTTCTTAGCCCTGTCATCAAAACTACCTGAGCAACCAACCCAGAAAAGCACTTCCGGTTGTTGTCCCGTAGCCATCATATCGGCCATTGTTGGTACTGTAATATTATCCTGCATCATAATTTATTCTGCATCATGTTTACCATCATCAAAAACCTGAATGGTAACCTCTTTATCAATAAGATCTGTAAACTTGCCGCGGTAACGTGTGGCCTTAACAAGGTGATTGTCTATCCAGTGGTAGTTACCCCCACGTGGTTTACCCATAAGCATTCCGTGGTATTTAAACCCGTGTTCTTTTAACCAGGCTTCTGTAATTTCCCTGTGTGCTTCGGTACGCGAGGTAAAGAAGAATATTATATGCCCTTCATCATACCATTTATTTAGAGTTACAAGCGCGTCAGGATACACTGCGGCAGTAACCATCCTTTCAGGCTCCTCATTAGGGATATCATCGCAAACTGTGCCGTCAATATCTATAAGATAGTTTTTTATACCCGGCGGTAAAATCGGGCTTAACTTTTCACCATTCTCTGTAAGCGGCTGAAGATTTTTCTCTATATCCTCATGTTTCATAATCGTAGCTAAATTATAGTTCGTCTTTCCAGTTAAGCCTGTCCATCTGGCTGTACTGCCATGGCGCACCATTATTTTCTATATTTGTCATCATGCTGTTAAGCTCTTTAGGCGCAGCACTCTGTTCCATTACCAGGTAACGCCTCATATCCATGATAATAGACAGTGGGTCAATATTTACAGGACATGCATCAACACACCCGTTACATGTAGTACACGCCCACAACTCTTCAGGAGTAATGTAATCGTTAAGAAGCATTTTGCCATCATCAACAAATGTCCCTTTGTTCTTATCAATATTGCGACCTACTTCTTCAAGCCTGTCGCGGGTATCCATCATAATTTTTCTGGGAGAAAGTTTCTTACCCGTTAGGTTAGCAGGACAGGCAGATGTGCAGCGTCCGCACTCCGTACAGGTATAAGCATTAAGCAACTGCACCCAATTAAGATCCTGAACATCGCTCGCTCCAAATTTTGCAGGAACCTCACCTTCAGCAGGCACAGGCTGTGCGGCAAACGGGTCGGCATTAGGATCCATCATCAATTTAACCTCCGCGGTAACAGAATCTAAATTTTCAAATTTTCCCTTAAGGTCCAGCCTTGCAAAATAAGTATTAGGAAATGCTAAAAGTATATGTAAGTGCTTCGAGAAGTACAGGTAATTCATAAAAGCAAGGATACCCGCAATGTGAAGCCACCACGCGGTCCTCTCTATTATAATTGCTGTGCCCTCACCCGTTCCTTCAAACATTAAGGAAATAACTCCGGATACGGGAAATGCTCCTGCTTTGATATAATGATGCGAACCTAAACCTTGCAGATAGTAGTCGGCGCCATTCATTGTCAGGAACAACACCATTAATACAACTTCGAAATATAAAATGATATTAGCGTCATTTTTGGGCCAGCCTTTAAGATCGCCGTGAGCAAAACGCCATAATTTCAATACATTCCTTCGTATCCAAAATGTTAGAACCGCAAAAATTACCAGGAATGCCAAAATTTCGAATGAGCCTATGAGGAAACTGTAGAAACCGCCAAGGAAGGAAAATATTCTATGGGTACCTAAAATGCCATCAATGATTATTTCGAGAAGTTCTATATTAATAATAACGAAGCCTACATAGACTATGATGTGCAAGGCACCGGAAACAGGACGCTTAACCATTTTAGACTGCCCTAAAGCTATTCTCGCCATATTACCCCAGCGGGCCTTCGGATTGTCAAACCTGTTTATATCCCTGCCCAGTTTAATATTGCGCGCGATCTTCTTTACATTTAATGCAAAGTAGCCAAAACCGGCAACAAGTAATAATACGAACAAGATATTATCGATGTAACTCATATTGTAAAGGATTAACCCTTTGTTTAAGGCTTATCTTCAGTTTTAACTTCAACCTCAGTCTTCTCTTCAACATAAGGAGTTCCCTTTTTGCCGAATACAGAGAAATGAACGTAACGTTTAGGATTGTTTTTAAAGTCTGCAAGTAGTTCCTTAAGCTCTTTAGAGGCACCATTAAGGTTATTATACATGGCGTCATCTTTCATTAGCTTACCTAAAGTACCTTTACCCGACTGCACATCGTTTATAAGATTATCAACGTTAGCAAGAGAGCGTTCCAGTTTCTTAACCGCCTCCCCTATGTTCGCCTGGTTAAGAGAGTCAGACAAAGCAGCAAAATTCTTGCTCGTCTTATTAAGATTGTACATAGTAGCATCTATGTTGCCTCTATTGCCCGATACCGTACTGTTAAGTGAAACAGCAGCTCTATTGAACTCTTTCATCGTTGCACTAAGATCTGCGATAGCAGTACGCATGTTTTGCTGCGTTTGAAGATCGAATACATTATTTATATTTTGCAAAAGGCTGTCAGCTGTAACAACTGTAGCTTCAACCTTCGTTTGAAGTGGCGAAAGCTTCTCTCCAACTACCGATAGCATACCTGGTTTAAGTCCGCTTAAAAGGTAGGCGCCATCTTCGGCAAGTTGTGTGTTCTTAGTATCCGGTATAAGAGCTATTTGCTTGCCCGATAAACCAAATCCCGGTTCATACAGGGTAGCATGGCTTGTTGTAGAGATAGGAAAATCCGTATTAACCTGCAGCTCGACTATAAGACTTCCTTCAGTTAGATCTTTAAAAGTGATGGAGTTTACTTTACCCACAACAAGACCGTTGAGTGTAACCGGCGCCGAAGGTGAAAGTCCCTCTACATCTTTGTAAACAACATAGTAGGTAGTGTACGAATTGAAAAGGTCACGACCTTTCAAAAAACTATAACCCCAGATAAATACTAATATGGCACCTATTACAAGTATTGCCGTCTTTACTTCCTTTGATACTTTCAAAACAGTTTATTTTTTAACAAATGTAGGACAATTTAATTACTAATATGTGAATATTATTTTAAAGCTTCTTTAAGACTGATAATTTTATTTTTGCTAAAAGCCACTACATAAGCCGATGTAAATCCTTTCTTTTTAGCCTCAGATAGCAATTTATCTGTTTTGCTGTAATCTGAAGTTTCTCCGTAAAAATATTTGATCTGGCTACCACTTTTAAGTTTCGATATGTTTTTAAGACCTTTAAAATTAGATGGTTTAGTTGCCAAATCCCTGCTGCTTGACGATATCTGTACTTTAAATACAACTCCATCTTTCGCTACGGTATCCTTCTCGGCTGCCTCAGGCTCTACATCATTTTTTTTATCAGAAGCGATTTCATTAACGGCTTCTTTAATCTCAGCTTGCTCCGTATAAGTTGAATTTCCGTCGAAAACCTTTTTATAGCTTATTATAGCTTTGGCAATTGACTTCGCAATTTCTTCCTGACCATCAGACGAATTGAGATAGGCGCCTTCGGCTTTATTAGATATAAACCCAAGCTCTATCAATACCCCGGGCATAGCTGTAGCATCTAATACCCATAACGGAATTTGCTTTATTCCCCTGTCATTTTTTTTAAGGTCGTTTTTAAAGCCATCCCTTATCTTACCTGCCAGTAAAATACTCTGATTTAGAGATTCTTCCTGCGCAAGCGCAATGCCTATAGATGTATCGGGATTGTCAGGGTTGAAGCCTTTATATTTTAATTTATAATCCTTCTCTAAGGTAATAACACTGTTTTCTTTGCGGGCTACTTCAAGGTTAACCTTACTACGGGACAATCCCATTACAAATGTCTCTGTTCCGTGTGCCGACTCTGCATTCACACCATTACAATGTATAGATACGAACAAGTCAGCATCCGCTTTATTAGCTATGTTAGCGCGCTCTCTCAGCTCTATAAAGACATCCGTTTTACGCGTATATACAACATTAAAGCCGGGCTCATCTTCTAATATCTTACCAATTTTTAGTGCAACATTGAGAACGATAGCCTTTTCCTTATAGCCGTTATGAGCCGTTCCCTCATCTCCCCCACCATGGCCTGCATCGAGCACCACCTTAAATTTTTTAGACTGCGCAAAAGATGCAGTGCAAAATAATATAAGTATGTAAAACAAGTATTTTTTAGTTAGCCGTATCATATAAATTGTATTAGTGCCAGCCTATTTTTTTATGGCTTCCTGAATAGTTATTTTTTTGCCGTCTTTAAATGCAACCACAAATGCCGATGTGTATCCTTTGCCTTTAGCTGTTTCTAATAAGCCTTTTGCTTCATCATAACTACCTGCTGCTCCATAGTAGTATTTTATAACTGCTGCACTGGCATCCTTAGATATATTAGTCAGGCCCTTAAAGTTCTCAGGTGTGGTCTCTAAGGACTTTCCACTTGCCGAAATCTGTACTTTGAACACCACACCTTTTCCGGATGCCGGGGTCGCAGCTGTGGTTGGTTTTACATCCGGCTTTGCCACTGGTTTTTCGGCAGGTTTAACTTCGGGTTTTACCGCAGGTTTACTTTCCGCTACCGGACGTGTAGGGGTAGTAGTTACTGCCTCCGCCGGCTCTTTATACTCTGCAGTAGCTACTGCGCCACCTGCAAAAAATTCTTTTTTATAAGATAATATTGCCTTTGCAATAGCCTTGGCCATATCATCCTGTCCTTCTTCACTATTTAGAAAAGCTGCTTCCTGTTGGTACGATACAAAACCCAGTTCTACAAGCACGGCGGGCATCGCTGCTTTTTGCAGTGTCCAGATGGGCGCATATTTAACTCCACGATTTTTTCGTTTAAGGGTACTTGTAAAACCGTCCTGTATTTTGCTCGCCATATCTATGCTGCTATTCAATATAGCTTCGGTATGTGCTGCAACTAACGTCTCTGATTTCGCCGGGTCAAAACCCTCATATTTCTCCTTATTTTTTTCAAGCATTAAAACCGAATTTTCCCTCTTCGCCACTTCAAGATTACTCGCGTTTTTAGTGGGACCCATGATAAAAGTTTCAGTGCCAAAAGCGGCCTTTTTAGGTTCACCATTACAGTGCAACGAAATAAAGAGGTTAGCCCCCGCACGATTAGCTACATCCGGTCTGTCGCTCAAGGCTACAAATGCGTCTGTTTTCCGGGTATAGATAACCTGTACACCATTATCCTGCTCTAATATCCTGCCAACTTTTAACGCTACATTAAGGGTGATGTTTTTTTCTACAAAACCATGATAGAGAGCACCAAAATCTTTCCCGCCATGGCCGGCATCAAGAACTACCTTAAACTTACCTGCATCCTGTGCAAAAGTATGTGTGGATGATATAATAAAAAGTAAAAAAAATAGTTTTAAAATCGTGTTTTCCCTCATTGCAAAATAGTTATTATGCTGCCTGTGTTATAATTACATTTAGTGGTTAGTTTGACAAAAATATTGTAAGTTTGGCACTTCAAAAAATAAGCCAGACTGTTACAAAAATAGTATTAAAACCATTGCGTACAAACTTATTTCATACCGTTTTATTATCTATTTTCCTTAGTATGGTGTGCCTCAGCGCACAATCGCAGGAAATAAGAAACCGCAAACCCGCAGTTCCTGCTGTTAAACAGGCCGACAGTACCGTAACCCCTCCGGTAGAACTCCCTATTGGCGAAAATATTGTAATACGCGATACCGTTAAGCCGGCTAATGATACTATCAAAATTGCGGCAGACAGCATCAAACCTCAAAAAAAAGGGCTCGATGGCATTGTGAGACGTAAGGCTAAAGACTACGAAAAAATAGACCAGAAAAAGAAGGAACTTACTTTATACAATGAAGCTGAACTTTATTATAAGGATATAGAGCTTACTGCTGGCATTATTACAATGAACTATGAAAAGGACGAAGTATTTGCAGGAAGGGTGAAAGATTCTCTTGGCAAGTATTCTCAATATCCGCACTTTAAGCAGGGAACAAATATTATTGAAGCCGACTCAATACATTTTAATACGGTAACTAAGAAAGCCCGGGTATGGAACTCAAGGTCAGACCAGGGAGAGTTTCGGGTTAAGGCAGAGATTACAAAAAAAGAGAATGACTCTGTGTATTTTATGAAGAATGCCATATTTACCACTTCAAAAAATATAGATGATCCTGAATATTATTTTAAAGCCAGCAAAATTAAACTTGTTCCCGGCGAGAAAGTTGTTGTAGGAGCTACTAATATGTGGATTGCAAATGTACCTACTCCTGTAGGCCTGCCATTTGCATTTTTCCCTATGAGCGACAAGGCGGAATCGGGCATCCTGATTCCGAGTTACGGAGACAGTAATGACCGAGGCTATTATCTTCAAAATGGGGGGTATTACCTGGCACTAAGCGATAATTACGATTTATCCATAACAGGTGATTACTATACAAACGGTAGTTACGGACTCAGATTTCAGTCTAACTATGCCAAGCGGTATAGCTTCAGCGGCAATGTAAACATTCGTTTTGAAAACCTTATTACCAGTGAAAGGGGATTGCCGGATTATGCCCGTAATAAGAATTACAATATCCAATGGTCGCACAGCCAGGATTCTAAAGCCAATCCAAATTCAAGATTTTCTGCGAGTGTAAATTTAGGTTCCAGTACTTATTTCAGGCAATCTATAAATACGGTGAATGTAGGCTCAAGCCTAAATAATACCCTGCAGTCGTCTATATCCTATTCTAAGACGTTTCAAACGGTGCCGCAGGTCAACTTTTCGCTTAGCGCAACTCACAGCCAAAACACTAATACTAAGATCATTAACATGACCCTCCCTACGCTGCAAGCAAGTGTAGACAGGATATTTCCGTTCGCGCCTGCAGATGCTCCAAAAAAGGGTTTTATCAAAAACATAAACCTGCAGTACAATGTACGTGGAGAAAATAGAATTGAGACCACCGATTCGCTTTTTTTCAAACCTGAAATGTTCAGGGATGCACGTTCGGGTGTTCAGCATACTATACCCCTTAGCACCAACTTTAAAGTATTTAAATTCTTTAGTGTATCGGCCGGGACAAACTATCAGGAAACCTGGGTATTAAATACCGTAGATAAATCTATCGTAAATGATACGCTTGTCACCCGGGACATAAAGGGGTTTGATTCATTCCGTACTTACAATTTTTCATCGAGCATAGGTACTACTATATATGGCACATTTAACTTTGGCGAAGACAAAAAGATACAATCAATACGCCATGTAATACGCCCGTCTGTATCATACAGCTACACGCCAAGCTTTGAAAAATATTATGACACCTATCAATTAGATAATACAGGTACGCAATACAAAGAATACACTCGTTTTGAAGGTGGCTTATTTGGCGCACCCGGACTGGGCTACTCTAATAATATTGGCCTTTCGGTTAACAATACTTTTGAAGCCAAGGTGCGCAATGACGACGAAAATGCAAAAGATAGTGAACCTAGAAAGATCATGCTGCTTAACAACCTGAACTTTACAACAAGTTACAACATCGCAGCAGATTCCTTGGCCTGGTCGCCATTAAGAGTATCAGCAGGTACAAACCTGCTTAAAGATAAAATGAACATTAACTTTGGTGCAACAATGGATCCATATGCTATAGATAATGCAGGCAGGAGAATTGACACTTACAATATAAATAATGGTGGTAGCCTTTTCAGGCTTACGAGTGCTAACGTAACGCTTAATTACTCTATAAGCAGTAAAGACGGACAGGCAGGTAATGGTAAAGACGAAAACAGCCAGACAGCAAAGAACGGCGGGCGTACTGATGACCTTTTTGGAGTGGGTACAGATCTTAGCGATACCCGGGAGAGTATGTTTAAGGACGAAGATGAAGACATTACTAAAGACGATAAAACGGGCGGAACATTCTTTAATGCGGAACTTCCGTGGGATTTAAATCTTGCTTACTCATTAACGTATAACAACAATGCAAGGGAACGCCGTATTACAGGCAGCTCGCTTATGGTGTCCGGAAATTTAGACATTACACCTAAATGGAAGATGGGATTTTCATCTGGTTATGATTTTGTGCAAAACGGCGTGACATTTACACAACTCCGTTTTGAGCGCGACTTGTTGTCCTGGAGAATGGATTTCAACTGGGTACCTTTTGGTGATAATACCTACTGGGGCTTTTTTATCGGCATTAAATCGTCTGTTCTTAGTGATATAAAATACGACAAACGCCAAATACCTGACAGGCGCGTCGGGCAATAAAATGGAAAAATTTAGGCTTAGAAAAAATAGTAATCGCTTATCTGTTATTTTCATTGCCTTTATGGTTTTAGCTATTATCTGCTTTTACCACTGCAGAGCGATGCTAAAAACCGGAGACATTAGAGCTGATATGCTAATTGCATTAGGCAGTATTTTTACTTTTCTGTCACTTTATATACCGTACAAGGTTTTTATAATCCCGAAAATTTCAATTACAGATGATGTTCTACAATTTGGACAAGTAGATTACGACTTAACATCAATCGAAATTCTTATGTTAACTGCACGTCGCGATGCGTTGATTAAATTTTCATTAAATTGTATTAAAATACATTTCAAAGAAGGTAATACACTAATAATAGACGATTGGAAATATTCTAATATCAGCCAATTTAAAATAATCCTCAACTCCATCTATAACGCAGACGCACTTCAGGATGTAGAAGAAATAAAATTTGATATAACCCCTTCACTATCTTATAAAGGAAGTTTTTTATGGAGCTATTGGGGAATATTTTTGATTGTAACACAAGTATCGCTTTGGGTAGTGTGGTTTAATGCAACTACAAACCGTACCGTAGCTTCTATTGTAGGCACAACGCTAGCCATATATGCTTATACTTCACTACAGGTAAATTATGTCGTTCTAAGTGGTAATGAAATCATAATTAAAAATTACCTTTTTCCATGGAAAATTAATGTTCATAAACTGTATGAGATATTTGAAGTAAGCATTAACTCGAATTTTAGGATGGCAGATAGTATTACTATCATAAATAAGGAGTACAAAAGCAGAACCTACTACGCCGGTACTATAAGAAGACACGAATGGCGCAAACTCAAACGAAAGTTTACGGAACTACAAATACCAGTTACAGGTAATCAAATTATATAAATATCATGAAGAAAATCATTTTTACAGCTAAAGCGCCAGCTCCTATAGGCCCTTACAGTCAGGCTGTTCTTTCAGGTAATACACTTTACACATCCGGACAAATACCTTTAGATCCTATAACAGGAGAAATTGTTATCGGCGGTATAGAGGAAGAAACTACGCAGGTAATGGAAAACCTTAAAGCAGTTCTTGAGGCGGCTGGAATGGGTTTCGAGAATGTAGTTAAGACCAGCATTTTTATAATGAACATGGATGACTTTGCGTCTATAAACAACATATATAGCCGCTATATAAACGAAGAAACCGCTCCTGCGAGAGAAACGGTTCAGGTGGCACGACTGCCAAAAAATGTAAATGTAGAAATATCTATGATTGCTGTGCTATAGCACTCAAAAAAAGTTCTGCCGATGCAGGGTTTGTGGCAAGAGGTACATTATGCACGTCACAAACCCGTATCAGCATATTTATATCGGCATCGTGTGCATGACTGGATAGAGGGTCTTTAAAAAATATAACCATATCTGTTTTGCCTTCCGCTACCCTGCCGGCTATCTGAGCATCGCCACCCAAAGGACCCGAAAGCATTTTCCTTACTGTGAAACCCGCCTCTTCGGCCTTGCCACCGGTGGTACCTGTGGCAATCAGTTTAATGTTTTCTTTATGAAGGATATCTTTATTGGCAGTGAGAAACACTACCATTTTATCTTTCATTCCGTCATGGGCAATAATGGCTAACTCCATAGTAAGTACGTTAATTAAGTTCGTGGTATGCTATAAGTCCATCAATTGGCCTTCTTAATACGTTACCTAACTTAAGTCCGTTTTTACCTAATATCTCAGCAAGTTCTGCTTTAAGATAAAAAGCAATAGACCCTACAAAATGCACAGGCACTTCGCTGGCGTTCTCATACTGCGTAATGTAGTTATCTACAAACGTTTGCATTGCTTTAACGATGATCTCTTTTATAAACGGATCTTCTTTATGCTGAATTAAGAATTTAGCAAACGTAGCCAGGTAAGCGTTAGGATTAGGTTCCTTATACAGATTATGCTTTATAGTATCTGCATCGAGGTTATATTCAGATTCGAATTGCTTAGCAAGGTGCTCAGGCATTTTATTGAAGAAGTAAGCACGAACCAGGTCACGTCCAAAACGGTTACCGCTGCAGTCATCCATGGCAATATAACCTAAGGACTGTACTTTTTGCTCTAGTACCTCACCATCAAAATAGCTGCAGTTAGAACCTGTACCTAATATGCAAATAATAGACTTTTCATTATTAGGGTTTGTAGCATAAGCTGCTGCATAAGTATCTTCTTTAACGCTGATAACAGCATTAGGAAAAAACTCTTTAAAAACTCCGGTCATGTAATTTCTCATCCTTTCGGTACCACAGCCGGCACCATAAAAATATAGGTGAGAAACTTCTTTACGGTTATTTGATATATCAAAACGGGCTTCCAGCCTTTCAAGGGCTTCTTCCTTATTAATTACTTCGGGGCTAAGGCCAAGTGTCTGGGTTGTAAAAAGCCTGTTTCCCGCGTCGTCCAGCGCTATCCAATCGGCCTTGGTTGCACCACTGTCAACTAATAATTTCATACTCTTTTGAGATTAATTTGGGTTAGTTATGGGTTAAGTTTGGGTATTCTATTTTAAATTTGTGTTGTGTTTAGTATGATTTTGGGTAAACTCATACACAAAAAAACAAAGTCCCGCCTCTATTAAGAGGCGGGACTTGTAAGTATAAAATTATAGAGATGCAATGTGCACCGAAAGGTCTATAAGCTTGCTTGAGTAGCCATACTCGTTATCATACCAGGATACAAGTTTAAAGAACGTTGAGTTAAGTCCAATTCCAGCTTTAGCATCAACAATACTTGTTCTGGAATCTGAAATGAAATCCTGAGAAACTACATCATCTTCTGTAAAACCAAGGATACCTTTAAGCTCATTTTCAGACGCTTTTTTAAGTACTGCCATAATCTCATCATAAGTAGTTTCTTTAGCTACTTTTACGGTAAGGTCTACTACAGATACATCGGCAGTAGGAACACGCATAGACATACCTGTTAGTTTACCGTTAAGTTCCGGAATTACTTTACCTACCGCTTTAGCAGCACCTGTACTTGCAGGAATGATGTTTAGTAATGCAGCACGGCCGCCACGGAAGTCTTTACGGCTTGGTCCATCTACGGTAAGCTGTGTAGCCGTAGTAGCGTGAATAGTTGTCATTAAGCCTTCTACTATACCAAAGTTATCGTTGATAACTTTTGCAAGTGGAGCAAGACAGTTTGTAGTACATGAAGCGTTAGATACGATAGTATCCTGAGCTGTAGCTTTATCATGGTTAACACCCATTACAAACATTGGCGCATCGGCCGATGGAGCAGAGATGATAACTTTTTTAGCACCACCTGTAATGTGAGATTGTGCTGTTTCAAGTGTCGTGAAGATACCTGTACATTCTGCAACTACATCAACACCTACTTCATCCCATTTAAGGACTTTAGGATCTTTTTCTGCAGTTACCCTTATGTGTTTTCCGTTAACGTAAAGCTGGTTATCTTTAACCTCTACAGTACCGTTAAAACGGCCGTGAACTGAATCATATTTTAATAAATAAGCCAAATGATCTACATCAAGCAGGTCGTTAATAGCCACTACCTCAACATTATCTCTGTTGAAAGTTT
>Ga0265798_10000309_pt1 | contig 87683 bp, 68 predicted proteins | sample P3T30metagenome_FD_192430 | JGI IMG/M metagenome (GOLD analysis project Ga0265798, IMG submission 192430) | Plant litter microbial communities from East Loma Ridge, Irvine, California - P3 T30 | ecosystem: Environmental > Terrestrial > Plant litter > Unclassified | place: USA: California... | reverse complement strand
GCCCGCATCATCGGCGGCGGCAGGGGATGCGGCCGGTGTCTGCGGCATGTCCTGCGCGCACGCGGGCGTACCCGCAGCGCCGACCAGCGCGGTCGCGCACAACAAACCCGCGCGCGAGAATCGTCTTACCATTTAAGCCCCCATGATACTGTCTAACGCTGTCGCTCCTGCGCGATCTTTTTGCGTCGCGCCGACACCTCGTCCGGGGCCATGCGCGTTCCTTGAGAGTGTGGGTATTATGGCCAAACCGACATGGGGCGTTTGACGTAAGCGGCGGGTGATCGGCACCGTCTACGTCAAACGGCGGATGCCGCGGCGGCGTGGCATGCGGTAGCCAGCAATCATGGCCAGAACCGCTCCTGCTATCGCGATCGTCAAAGCCGCAGCCTTGGCCTGCGGGGTCGCGGTGTTCGCGGCACCGGTCGAGGCCGAGAGCGCGGCACGGGCACGGCTGGTCCATTGCGGAGCCGACACCTGCCTGCGCCTGTCCGGGCATCGACCGGAGGCTACAACGGCGGTCAGCGTCGGCGGGCGGGAGCTTGCCGTCGATGGCGGGCGCGACTGGCGGGCGACGGTTCCGCTCGTGACCGCGCGGACATGGCCGATCGCGCGCGGCTATGCGGTACGTGTCACGCTCGCCGATGCAGCGGGCATGGAGCGCGTACAAAGCGTGCTGCTGCCCCCGGGCGCACTGGGATCGCATGTCGAACTTGCGTCGCTGGTGGTGAGCGGCCGCTGACGCCTGCATACTCCCCCGCCCACGCTTGTGATCGAGCGGGGCCGTTCCTACATAAGCGCACCTGATCGCCACAGAGCGGTAGGCAGCGAATGCAGGAGATGATGATGAAGATCGCACTGGCGGCATGTGCCGCAATTCTGGCGGTATCACCCGCCTTCGCCGCTCCCGGCGCGAATCCGTTTTCGGCCGACACCGCCGTGCTCAACCTGCGCGGGATCGATCTGACCAGCGTCGAGGGGCAGCAGCGCCTCGCCATCCGCATGGATCAGGCGGCAAACGCCGTCTGCGGCGAGGGGATGAGCTCGATCCACCTGGCACTCGGCGCGCAGGCGCGGGAATGCCGCGCGGACGTGATCGCCGGTATCCGCACGCGCATCGGCGCGGCGACGGCGGCGCGCGCGCCTGCTGGCGCAACGCAGTTGGCGATGCGCTGACGATTGGACGGGAGCCGCTGCCGCATTTGCGCGGTAGCGGCTCCGTCAAACGGCGTATGGCCATGGATACGTCCGCGCGTACGGTCTGCGCATGAAGCTATCTAATCTCGTTAAAGACGGCGGCCGCGTTGCCGCCGTTTGCCGTTCGAGCCTTCTCGCCGCGGCTGCCGTGGCGATCGTTGGCGCTGCTCCGGCGGGCGTCGGGCCGCACTTTGCGCACTGGATCGACGGCACCACGCCGCAAGAACCGGAAACGCAGGTGCAGCGCATTGATGCCGACACCTTCGTGATCCGTCAGTCGGTCAAGACCAACTTCGAGGCGCCGTTCCTGTACCTGCTGTTCGGGCGCGACCGTGCGCTGCTGATCGACAGCGGCGCGGGCGGGCTGGCGATCCGGCCGACGATCGACCGGCTGATCACGGACTGGCGCGCGCGTCATGACAATCGCTCGGTCCACCTGATCGTGGCGCATTCGCATGGCCACGGCGATCATCACGGCGGCGACGCCGAATTTCGTGACCGGCCCGACACCGATGTCGTCGGGCTGACGCCGGAGCAGGTCGCCGCCTACTTCGGGCTAGGGAATTGGCCGCGCGATATAGGCCACTACGATCTCGGCGGCCGCATTCTCGATATCGTGCCGACGCCAGGCCATGAGCCGGCGCACATCATGGTCTATGACGCGCGCACCCGGCTGCTGTTTTCGGGCGACATGCTGTATCCGGGCCGGTTGTACGTTCCGCTTAACCGCTTCGATGCGTTCCACGCCAGCGCGGACCGGCTCGCCGCGTTCGCCAGAGATCATCCGATCCGCGCGCTGCTGGGCGCCCATATCGAGATGACGACCACGCCGGGGAAGGACTACCCGATGGAGGCGCCGGCGCATCCCGCCGAACATGGTCTCGCGCTTGCCCCGTCGGCGATCGCGGAACTGGATAAGGCGGTCGCGGCGGCCAAATCGCCACCGACGATCGACCGGCACGCCGACTTCATCGTCTATCCCGTGGCACCCCGACCAAGCTGAAGCGCGCGGTGGGGTGCCGGGTGGATCAACGACCGATCGCGGCGGGGTCGGGCCAGTATGACAGCGTGTGCGCGTCATGTGCGGTGCTCCACACGCCGGCCCGCGTATAGCGCAGCGCGCCGCTGCCGGCAGCCTTGCCGACCCGCGCTTTGATCGCCAGCGAAGCGGGGTCGATCACCACGAAAGCCTGCCCCGCAGTGGTGCGGAGCCAGACCTTGCCGCCGCCCGCATCGATATCGCCGTATTTCAACGTCTCGTCGACCTTGACCCGGCCGGACACCGCGCCGCTGGCCGGGTCGATCCGAGCCAGCGTGCCGTCGCCCTGTTCCTGAACCCAGACCGCGCCTTCGCCCGCGACGAGGAAGCCCGGTTCGCGGCCGAGCGCCGTCGTCGCGACGACGCGGTTGCTGGCGGGGTCGATCTTCTGAAGGCTCTGTTGCGTACCGCTGACCGCCCATAGCGACCCGAGCCCGAAGGCGAGATAAAACGCATCGGGGTTGGTCTGCACCGAGGCGACCACCCGATCGGTGGCGGGGTCGACGCGGGCGATCGTGCCTTTCGCGTCGCTCGCCACCCAGATCGACCCCGCACCGGCGACGACGTTGAGTTCGCCCTTCGGATTGGCGATCCCGGTTGCGATCACGGCGGTGATCCTGGCGGTCTTCAGGTCGATGCGGTTGAGCGTGTGCTCCTTGCAATCCGCCACCCACAAGGATCGGTACGCGACCGCCATCGCGCCGCAGGGGTGCGCCACGGCGACCTCCGCGCGCTTGCCGTGACGCGACCATTGCTCGACTCGGCCGACATTGGTCGCCCACACGGTATCGCCATCGACCGCGAGGAAATCGGCGAAGCCGGGCACGGTCTGCACCTGTTCGGTCGGGGTGGCCGGTGCGGCGGCCTGCGCGGTGCCCGTGCCCATTGCGATGGCAAGCCATGCCATCGTCTTCGTCAATTGCGTCAATCTGCGCTCCTGCTTGCGGATGTCTCCCGGGATCTACTGCCCGGATCAGGCCGCGACGTTGGCTTTGATCTCGCTCCGGCTCTGCCGCGCCTTGAGCCGCCCGACGAGCGGTTGCGCCGGAAACAGGAACTGTTCGGGGATCGACAGCCGGCGACGACCGTCCTGACCGACCAGTTCCGCCTCGCCGTCGCTGTAGGTGCCGAAGATCCGGTCGAGCAGGATGAGCGAATTGCCATAGTTCGAGCGCGTTTCTTCATAGCCGGTCGAATGGTGCAGGCTGTGATGCTGGATGGTGGTGAACACGAACGCGTACCAGCGCGGCGGATCGAAGCGGGTGTTGGCATGCGCGAAGGTCGAGATCACCGCGAGGATGTTGATCGCGCAGAACACGGCGGCTTGCGGCAGATCGAACATCGCGACCACGCTCAGGCTGATGAGGAACAGTTCGATCGGGTTGCCGACCGCGCCCTTCATTGCATTGAGTTGGGTGAGGTGATGGTGCGGCGCATGGGTCGACCAGAAGAACGCCTGATTGTGCATCAGCCGGTGCATCCAATACTGGCCGAACTCGACCAGGACGATCACCAGCGCGACCTGAACCACGAACGGCAGGTGCATCGCCCAGACGGTCGAGATGCCGAGCGACTGTTTCACCGCACCCAGCGGCGCGTCGGCGAGTTTCGCGGTCAGCCAGGAGATGACGGTATAGCTCAGCGTGACGTAGAAAACGTCGGTGAAGAACTCACGTTTGGTGAGGCGCCAACTCGAATGGCGCTCGTTGACCCACTCCAGAGCCTGGATAAACGCGGTGGTCAGCAATGTCGCCACGACGACGGACCAGGAGCTTTTGATCCAAGCCGCCGGGCCGAACGCCCAGAACAGCAGGATAGCCAGCACCATGATCGGCTGGACATAGCTCAGCAGGATTTTCTTCATCGCAGTGTACCCGATATCGACGGCGACATCGGTAACCGGAGTGAGTGGCGGCCGCAGGTGTGCGAATGACGTACCCGGCGGCCGGATCAATCCACCACGATGCCGCGCGCGGCGAGAAAGTCGCGCGCCGGCACCAGCGCATCGGCGTGGCGGCGCCAGCGATCCACCCCGTCCCGGTACAGCGGGCGGCGAACCTGCGCCGCGCTGGGCGTCGAGACCGGGGCGGTATTGGCGTGGAAGTCGAGGCAGGCGTCGGACCAGCCAAGGCCGCAATGTTCGAGCAGGCGGGCGGTTTCCCGCGTCTGGTCGGACACGAGCGATTCGTAGTCGAGTTCGAGGATGCGGCCGGGCAGCGTCTCCCGCCAGAGCGTCATCAGCCGGTCGAAACGGTGATAATATGCGGCGATATCGAGCAGGTCGTAGCTATAGTCGTAATAGCGCGAACCGATCGCGAACAGGTTGCGAAAGTTCGCGAGGATCGTGTCCATCGGGTTGCGGCGCAGGCAGATGATCGTCGCGTTCGGCAGCGCCCGGGCGATCACGCCCGCGTACAGGAAATTGCCGGGAAACTTGTCGATGAATCGCGGCTTCACCCCGCCGACATGCGCTGCGGCGCGAACGAGATAGTCGCGCCCGATCGCGCCAAGATCGACGGTCGTCAGCGCGCCGATCGTGTCCGGGTCGAGGACGGTGCGGCTGCGCGTGCCGGCGGCGACCTTGACCGCGAGCGGCATGGCCTGAAGTTCGCCGGCGCTTTCGACCTCCGGATGCGAGGAGAGGATGCGATCGACCAGGGTGGTGCCGGTGCGTGGCATGCCGATGATGAAGATCGGCGCTGCGGACGGCGCATCGGTCACGCGTAGCTCGGCGATGCGTGGCCAGCAGGTTTCGATGGCGTCGAAATTCGCGGCATCGTCGCCAAAGCGGTAGGGCAGGGTGGCGCGATGTTCGGCGTTGGTTTCGACGAGGATCGCCAAAGCGGCATTCGGGTCGGCGAGATCGTCGAGCTCCTTGGCGAGCGCGTAGCCAAGCAGCAGCCGGTCGTTGGGTGCGCGTGCGGCCGTGCGGGCGTGCGATAGCCGCTCGACATGATTGCGCTCGGGCGTTTGTCGGCGCAGGCCGGCAAGCAGGTGGTGCGCGCGGGCATCCTCCGGCGCCAGCGCGAGCAGCGCCTCCAGCGCCGCGTCCGCCGCCTCCTGCCGGCCGACGAAACTCAGCGCCGCAGCCTGATTATACCGGAACGCGGTGTTCGCGGGCGCGAGCCGCACCGCCGCGTCGAAATGCGGCAGCGATGCGGCATGATCGCCCAACCGCGCATAGACGCACCCCATCGTGTCGCGCCCGAGCGCGTCGCCCGGCGGCGACAGTTCAGCGATGGCAAGCGACCGAGCCGCGTCCTGATCGCGCCGCACCAGCGTGTAGAGGCGCGCCAGTTGCGCGTGATATTCGCCGTTGCCCGCACGCTCGACCGCCGCCTCGATCAGCGCGATGCCGGCCGTCACCTTGCCGAGCAGGGCGGCGCTGATCCCGGCGAGGAAATGCGCCTCCGCATCCGCTGGCGCGGCGTTGCGCCACTGGTCGGCGGCAGCGAAGGCGGCGTGATGATCGCCCTGCGCGAGCATCAGCCGAATGGCCGCCCCGCGCGGGTGCTCCTGTGCGGGCGGCGTCATCCGTGCGACCTCATCGCGCCAGCGTCGTGACGGCGATCGCGGTGGCGGAGGCGCGGTTTTCGACACCCATCTTCTCGAAGATCTGCTCGAGATGCTTGTTCACCGTGCGCGGGCTGATCTGCAAGATCTCGCTGACTTCGCGGTTCTGCTTGCCGCGGCTGATCCACAGCAGCACCTCCGCCTCACGCGAGGTGAGGCCGTGCTGCGCGGCGAGCAATTGCCTCTCTTCGCCCTCGTGGCGTTCCGCAAGGCGGAACACCCACTGGCCGGCGGCGGTGCAGCGCAGCAAGCCCGCTTCGAGCGTGCGCTCACCGACTTCGACGGCCAGACGCGCGCCGGGCGTCGGGGCGCTGGCCTGCAACCGTCGCATCGCGGCTGAAAACGGATCGGGCAGCCCACCGGAGGCGGAACACCAATCGGGGAACAACCGCTCGAGCATTTCGCTCGCGGCCGGCGTCAGCCAGTGCGGTTCACCCGTGCCGTCGACCGCCAGCGCCGGCCGCCCGCTCATGTCGAGCGCGAGCTGGCTGCCGTGCGCGACGCGCGACGTGGCGAGGTGGACGCGGATGCGCGCCAGCAGCTCGTCGATCACGATCGGCTTGCTGACGAAATCGACGGCGCCGGCATTCAGCCCGCGCACGACATGTTCGGATTCGGTCAGCCCGGTCATGAAGATGATCGGCAGGTGCTGGTGCGCGGGGCTGGCCTTGATCCGCTGCGTGGTTTCGAACCCGTCGAGGTTCGGCATCACCGCGTCCATCAGGATGAGATCGGGCGTGACGTTCTTCATCAGCGCGATCGCCGCCAGGCCGTCGATCGCGATCAGCACGGTCATGCCGGCACCCTCCAGCGTGCTGGTCAGGAACCGCAGCGCCTCCGGCGTGTCGTCGACCACCAGAACCACCGGTCGCGTCGTCTCGGCGGGTTCAGCGCGTGACATCGTCGATCGTCTTCACGAGGCCGCGCAGGTCGAAATCGTTCAGGTGCCGGCGCAGGACGGCCACGAGCGGCGCCGCGGCCGGGACGACTCGCTCGAAGTCGGCAAGTTCACTCTCCATGCCGCGCACGTGCCCGACTTCGGCCAGATCGCGCAACTGCTGAAGGTGGCGCGCCGCTTCGGGCGACACCGGCGCCACGGATGCCGGTGCGTCGGCAGCGGTGACGACCTCCGCTTCGTCCCAGCGCAGATCGAGCTGCGCGCCGATCACTGCGACGAGCGCGTCGAGTTCGACCGGCTTGGTCACGAAGGCGTCATGGTTGCTGCGCCCGTCACCGCCCGCGCGAAATTCATGCGCGTCGGCGGAGACCATCACGATCCGCAGCGCCGGGCCATGGGTGACGCGGAGTCGGGCGGCGACCTCCCACCCGCTCATGCCCGGCATCTGGATGTCGAGCAGCACGATATCCGGCGCGCCCGCTGCGGCAAGCGCGATCCCTTCCATGCCGCCGGCCGCGACCTGCACGTCGAAGCCGAGCGGACTCAGCAACGATTGCAGGATCGTGCGCTGCGCAGGGTCGTCGTCGATCACCAGCACGGTACGCCGTGCGCCCTGGTACCCGGTGATCCGGCCACCCTTCGCCGGCGCGCGTGCCGCGACCGCGGGGGCGGGCAGCATCGCCCGGAACCGGAAGACGCTGCCGACACCCGGTGTGCTGGTGACGGCGATGTCGCCGCCAAGCACGCTGGCGAGGACGCGGGTGATCGCCAGTCCCAGACCGATGCCCGGTTGCCGCTGGGCTTCGGCCGAGCTGCCGCGATCGAACGGCTCGAACACGCGTTCCAGATCGTCGGCGGCGATGCCGATGCCGGTATCGCTGACCGCGATATCGGCGACCTGGCTCCGGTAGCGCACGGTGATGGTGATGCTGCCGGCCTGCGTGTATTTGATCGCGTTAGACACGAGATTGATGAGGATCTGCCGAAATCGCTTCTCGTCCGATTTGACGCAGTCGGGCAGCCGATCCTCGACGACCAGCTTGAAGTCGAGACCCTTGGCGGCGGCCTGGGTGCGGAACATGTCGACGACATGGCCGAGCAGGCTGCGAACGTCGAACACGTCCGACCGGATCGTCAGCACGCCGCTCTCGATCCGCGAGATTTCGAGCAGCCCCTCGACAAGATTGGTGACGTGTTCGGCCGAGCGGCGGATGATGGTGCCGGCTTCCGCGCCCGAGATCGTGTCATCGCGTTCGAGCAGTTGCGCATAGCCGTAGATGACGTTGAGCGGCGAGCGGATTTCGTGGCTGACCGCGACCAGATACCGGGTTTTCGCCTCGTTGGCGGCCTCGGCGGTCTCCTTCGCGCGCTGGAGTTCGGCGACGTCCGGTGTGCGCGGGGCGGCCTCGGCTTCGGGCGCTTGCGACGGGGCGCGGGTCACGTCCGCACCGCCGTCGCGCTCGCCGCCGGCGATCATGATCCGCCCGGGCGCGCGAGCGATGCGATATACGCGCGCCAGCCGCCGAGCGCGGTGATATCCTCAGCGCCCTCGATCGCGCGCGGCTCGGCGACGAAGCCCTTGACGACGCTGCCGTCCGCGAGCGTCACCGAACCGATCGCGAGCGGTGCGGGCACTTCGACGACGAAGCTGCCGAACGCCGCCACGCCGAGTTCATAGACCTCCACCGCGATCGCGGCACCGTCGGCGGAATGGATCAGCGCGGGCTTGGGCGGGGTGGAATTGGCGATCGCGTACAGCCGGTAGGTCGGCGCGGTGGTGGTCGTCGCCACCAGACGCGCCTCGCGTGAGGTCAGCTGCCAATGCAGCGGCATGCCTTCGAGATGGGCGCCGACGACGGCGAGCTTCACGGTGTCCATAAACGGTTCCTCTAGGTGCAGGGGAGGGGGTGGGGGAAGGGCCGCCGCCGCGAGATACGCCTCGCCCGCATCGAGCAGCGCCTGATCGGTCCATGCCGGCGCGATCAGCGTGATGCCGAAGCCGGTGGCATTGTCGCGCCAGCCGGCGGGTAGCGCGAGCGCGGCCATATCGAGCAGATTGACGAAATTGGTGTAGAGGCCGAGGTTGCTGTTGAGCGCGATCGGTGCCGCCCGCATCTCGGCGATGCGGTAGATCGTCGGCGTGGTCGGCAGCGCGAGCAGGTCGATGTCCGCCCACATCGCCTCGGCGGTGCGCTGGAGTTCGGCCAGCCGATATTGCCCCTCGAAGACCGCCACACCGCTCACCGAGCGGCCGTCTTCCATGATGGCGCGCACGGTCGGGTCGATCGCCTCCGGCCGGTCGTCGAGCAGCGGGAGGGCGGCGGCGGTCCGTTCCGCCACCCACGGTCCTCCGTAGAGCAACATCGCCGCTTCGCGCAGCGGCGTCATGTCGATCTCGACGAGCTCGGCACCACCGGCGGCAAGTGTCGCCAGCGCCTGATCGTACAGCCGCTCGGCCGCCACATCGCCGAGGAACAGGCGCTGATCGGGCCTGGGCACGCCGATCCGACGCGTGCGCGCCGGACGGTCTTCGCGCCGGCGCGAATACGGATCGGCGGCGTCGAAGCCGGCGACGACCGCATCGACGGCGCGGGCATCGGCGATCGTGTGGGTGAGCACGGTGATGCAGTCGATCGTGCGGCATGCCGGCACCAGTCCTGTCGTGCTCCAGCGGCTTCTGGTGGGTTTCATGCCGATCAGGCCGTTGAAGGCGGCGGGCACGCGCCCCGATCCCGCCGTGTCCGTGCCCAAAGCAAACGCCACCAGCCCCGCCGCGACCGCGACCGCCGAGCCGGAACTCGATCCGCCGCTGACATAGGCGCGGTTGAACACGCAGGCCGGTGCGCCATAGGGGCTGCGAGTGCCGTTCAGTCCGGTCGCGAACTGGTCGAGGTTGGTCTTGCCCATCGGTATCGCGCCGGCTGCTACCAGACGCTCCACCGCCGCTGCGGAGGTTGCGGGTGTGTAGGCGAAGTCGGGGCAGGCGGCGGTGGTCGGCGTGCCGGCGAGATCGATATTGTCCTTGATCGCGAAGGGCACGCCCGCCAGCGGCAGCACCTCGCCGGCGGCGATCCGCGCATCGACCTGCGCGGCGGCTTCGAGCACCACTTCGTCGGCAAGACGCGTGATCCACACCGCGGGCTGGACCGTCGCATAGTCGCGGATCCGGGCCAGCGCCGCGCGCGCGACCGCCACCGCGCTGGTTTCGCCAGATGTCACGGCGGCCGCGATCGGGACGATGTGGAACGGCAGGTCCATCACGCCACCTCCACCGCGAGCATCGCGCCGCCCGGCGCGAGCGGCTGGCGTTCCTGCGCGTAGATCCGCCGCACGATGCCGGTGACCGGGCTCGTCACCGGCGATTCCATCTTCATCGCCTCGATGATCGCGATGGTGTCGCCGGCCGTGACGGTCGCACCCTCGCTGACCAGCAGTTTCCACAGGCTGCCGCCGAACGGCGCCTCGACCAGTTCGCAGCCTTCCGGCAGGTCGATCTCCGCTGCGGCGGTGCCGCCGTCGGCTTCTTCCGTAAGCGCGGCAATCCGGTCGAACTCGCCGTTGCGCTCCCAATCGACGCGCTCCTCGTCGAACGCGGCCTGACGCTGCGTCTGGAAGGCGGCGATCGACGCCGCGTTTTCGGCAAGGAAGGCGCGATATTCGGAGAGGCGGAATACCTCCTCCTCGATACGGATCGCACGGCGGCCGAGCGGAAAGTCACGCCGCCACTCGGTCAGTTCCTCGTGGCTGACGGGAAAGAAGCGGACCCGGTCGAAGAACCGCAGCAGCCACGGCTTGCCGTCGCGGAACGCTTCGGTCTGGCGCCATGCGTTCCAGACCTGAATGGTGCGCCCGAACAACTGGTAGCCGCCCGGACCTTCCATGCCGTAGATGCACATATACGCGCCGCCGATGCCGACCACGTTGGGCGGGGTCCAGGTGCGTGCCGGATTGTATTTGGTGGTGACGAGGCGGTGGCGCGGGTCGATCGGGGTGGCCACCGGCGCGCCCAGATAGACGTCGCCGAGACCCATCACCAGATATTCCGCGTCGAACACGATGCGCTGCACATCGTCGATGCTGTCTAGGCCGTTCACCCGTCGGATGAACTCGATATTGTCCGGGCACCACGGCGCATCGTCGCGCACCGCTTCCATGTATTTGTCGATCGTCTGGTAGATCGCCGGGTCTTTCCACGACAGCGGCAGATGCACCACGCGCGACGAAATCTCGAAATCGTCGAGCCCGCCGAGCCGTTCCTCCGCTGCCGCCAGCGCATCGAGCAGCGCGGCCTGCGAAAGCTCCCGGCTGTCGTAATGGATCTGGAGCGAACGGATGCCCGGCGTCACGTCGATAATGCCGGTCAGGCCCGCTTTCTCGACCTCCAGCATCAGCGCATGGACGCGCAGCCGCAGTTCGAGATCGAGCACGATCGGGCCGTATTCGACCAGCAAATTGCGATCGCCCTGCTGGCGGTAGGTCACCGCCGGGCGCACGCCTTGCGCGGCGATCGCGCGCAGGATGGGGGAACCGAGGTCGTCGTTCGCGACGGTCGCGGGCGCGACACCGGCCAAGGTGGCGACGAGCCGATCCTGCGCCTGCTCGGCCGCGACGGCCATCTGGTTGTCGACGGGCACGAAGCGCACGCTGTCGCCCGGCGCAAGCTGGCCGATCTTCCACAGATCCGCCTGCGCCACCACGAACGGGCAGACGAAGCCGCCAAGCGACGGACCGTCCGGCCCGAGGATGATCGGCATGTCGCCGGTAAAATCGACCGCGCCGATCGCATATGCATTGTCGTGGATGTTCGAGGGATGCAGCCCGGCCTCGCCGCCATCCTTGCGCGCCCATTGCGGCTTGGGGCCGAGCAGGCGGACACCGGTGCGGTTCGAATTGTAATGCACCTTCCACGCGGTCTCGCGCAGCATGGCGATGTCGTCGGGGGTGAAGAAATCGGGCGCGCCGTGCGGGCCGTACAGCACCGCCAGCGTCCATTCGCGGGTGATCGCCGGTTGGTCGGCGGCGGCAAGCGACGTCGCGGTCGCGGGCGGCAGATCGGTACGGGCGAGGTGCAGCGTATCGCCGGTCATCACCGCGCGCCCGGCATGACCGCCGAACTCGCCAAGCGTGAAGGCGCTGCGGCTGCCGAGGAACAGCGGCACGTCGAGACCACCCGCGACGAGGATATAGCCGCGCATACCGCCACCGGTCACGCGGCCGATCTTGAGCGTCTGGCCGGCGGCGATCTCGATCGGTTCGTAGCAGTGAACAGGCTGACCATCGAGCGTCGCGGCGAAGTCCGCACCGGTCAGGCAGACGCGCGCGGCCGTGTTGAACAGCAAGGTCGGGCCGGCGGCGGTGATCTCGAGGCCGGCGGTGCCTTCGTCGTTGCCGAGCAGCCGGTTGCCGAGCCGGAAGGCAAGCGCATCCATCGGCCCGGACGGCGGCACGCCCACGTCCCACAGGCCGAGCCGCCCGGGATAATCCTGCACGGTGGTCGACGCGCCGCCAGCCAGCACCCGGATCGAACGTGGCGTATAGGGGATGTCGGCCAGTGCACGGGTCGACACCTGTCCGCTGGTGAAGGCGGGCGAGCGCACGACGGTGCGCAGCCAGTCGAGGTTGGTCTCGATTCCCGCGATCGCGGTGTTGTCGAGCGCGTCCTGCATGGCGGCGACGGCGGCTTCCCGCGTCGGCGCGGTGACGATCAGCTTGGCGAGCATGGGATCGTACCAGGCGGACACCTCGGTTCCGGCGGCGATCCAGCTATCGACGCGCGGGCCTTTGGGGAACGACACGCCAACGAGCTTGCCCGAACTTGGCCGGTAATCCTGCGCCGGGTCTTCCGCATAGAGGCGCACCTGGATCGAGGCGCCTTCGGGCTCGGCGGTGAAGCCGTCGAGGAAGGTGAAGTCCCCAGCCGCGCCGCGCACCATCCACGCGACGAGATCGACGCCGGTCACCTGTTCGGTCACGCCATGCTCGACCTGAAGCCGGGTGTTCACCTCCAGAAAGAAGAAGTCGTCGCGCTCGGCGTCGTACAGGAACTCGACAGTGCCGGCGGATTTGTAGTGCGCGGCGGCGGTGAGCCTAACGGCGGCTTCGATCAGTGCCTGCCGCGTGGCGGCCGGAAGCAGCGGGGCAGGGGTTTCCTCGACGACCTTCTGGTTGCGCCGTTGCAGCGAGCAGTCGCGTTCGCCAAGCGCGACAACGTTACCCGCGCCGTCGCCGAACACCTGCACCTCGATATGGCGCGCGCGTGCGACATAGCGCTCCAGGAACACGCCGCCATCGCCGAAATTACCCGCGCCGAGCCGGGCGACGGTCGCGAAGCCCTCGCGGATATCGGCCTCGTCGTTGCAGACCTTCATGCCGATGCCGCCGCCGCCGGCGGTCGCCTTCAGGATCACCGGGTAGCCGATCCGCGCGGCCGCTTCGATCGCTGCCGCCTCGTCGCGCAGCAGGTCGGTGCCGGGCGCGAGCGGGACGCCCTGTGCCGCGGCAAGATCGCGCGCGGTGTGCTTCAGTCCGAACGCGCGGATGTTGTCGGGCGTCGGCCCGATAAAGGCGATGCCGCGCGCGGCGCACGCCTCGGCAAACGCCGTGTTCTCGGACAGGAAGCCGTAGCCGGGGTGGATCGCCTCTGCGCCGGTCGCCTCCGCCGCCGCCAGGATCGCTTCGACGTTGAGATAGCTTTCCGCTGCTGGCGCCGGGCCGATGCGGACCGCCTCGTCGGCCTGCGCGACATGCGCGGAGCCGGCGTCGGCGTCGCTGAACACCGCCACCGAGCCGACGCCCATCTCCTTTAGCGTGCGGATGATCCGGCAGGCGATCGCGCCGCGATTGGCGATGAGGACCTTGCTGAACATCACGCCGCCACCAGCATCCGCACGGGCGTCGGGTTGAAGCCGTTGCACGGATTGTTGATCTGCGGGCAGTTGGAGACGACCACCACCACGTCCATTTCGGCGCGCAGATCGACCGTCAGGCCGGGCGCGGAAATCCCGTCGACGATGCCGAGCGTACCGTCCGCCTCGACCGGCACGTTCATGAAGAAGTTGATGTTCGACACCATGTCGCGCTTGCCGCGCCCGGCGCGGACGTTGGCGTCGAGGAAGTTGTCGACGCAGCTATGTTGCGCCTTTGTATGGTGGCCGTAGCGCAGCGTGTTCGATTCACACGAGCAGGCGCCGCCGATCGTGTCGTGATAGGCGACATTGGTGCCGGTGATCGTCATCATCGGCCGGCCTTCGTTCGACAGCAGCACCGCGCCCTCGCGCAGGAAGATGTTGCGCTGCGCGGCGATCGTGTCCTGCGCGCTGTAGCGTTCGGCATCGTCGGCGGCGGCGTACATCAGGAAATCGACTGCCTGATTGCCTTCGAGATCGATGATGCGCAGCGTTTCGCCGGCCTGCACGCGGTGCATCCACGGCGCGCGGGCGGGCACGGTCTCGTCGTGGCGGATCGCGCCGGGGAGGTCGGATGTGGTCATGTCGGTCATCATCTCTTCAGCGCCGGTAAAGGTCTTCGGTGTTGAGAAAGGCACGTAGCCCCTCGGGCGTGGCGGTGCGGATCGCATCGTCCTCCGCCGCCGGCACGCCGCGCCACGCGGTCGCACGCAGCGGCGTGACGGTGAAGTCGGGTCTCGGGTCCAGCACATGCGGGCAGTTGGCGAGCACCACGATCAAGTCCATTTCCGCGCGCAGGAGCAGCGCGCGGCCCGGCACGAACGGGCCGAGATCGGGCTCGGTGGTGCCATCCTCGGCGATGCGCACGCCCTTGAACCAGTTGATGCACGGGTGGACGTCCTTGCGGCCGAGCCCGTGCTTGGCCACACCCAGCATGAAGCGGTCGCGTGCGTTCGGGTGCGCGCCGTAATTCTCGCCTTCGCCGTACGCGCGCGCGTTCGAAGCCTCGTTGGAGGCGCCGCAAAACGCGTCGTGCGTGCCGGCCTCATCCTCCAGGATGGTCATCATCACCCGGCCCATGTCGGACAGCAGCAACCGGTCCGCGCCGAGATAGCCGTTCCACTGCACTTTCAGCGTATCGGCGACGTTGAGCCGCTCGGTCGGCGTTTCGGCGTTGAACAGCAGCATCGAGGCGCAGGCATCCCCGGCGAGGTCGATCAGGCGCAGGCGCGTGCCGCGCGCGATCCGCCGCGAGGCGTAGCCGCCGCGTGCGACCGTCTCCTCCCACACCACGCCGTCCGGCGCATCGTCGGCGGCCGGGGGCAGGGTGGGCATGGCGTCGACGCGAGTGCCGGCCATCGCGCGGGCGTGGTGGCGGGCGCCTTGCGGATCGGCGGTGCTGGTGGTCATGCGAGGTCTTTCTGTGGGAAGTCTGCGCCGCCGAGCGCCTCGATCAGTGCCGCTGGCGGCAGGGACTTGCGGTCGAGCGGCAGGTCGTAGGTGACGGTGGCGCCGAAGCGGTGCGGCGCCTGCGGATCGACACGGCGCTTATCGAAGGCGAGCACGCGGGTGCCGAGCTTGAACGCCTCGCCGATGTCGTGCGTGACCATCACGATGGTCAGCCCGTGTTCCTGCCACAGCCGCGTAATGAGCGCGTGCATGTCGAGCCGGATGCCGGGATCGAGCGCGCCGAACGGCTCGTCAAGCAACAGGATGCGGGGGTGCTTGACCAGCGCCTGCGCGATCGCGAGGCGTTGCTGCATCCCGCCCGACATCTGCGCCGGATATACGTGCAGGCTGTGTTCGAGGCCGACTGCGGCCAGCATCTCGACCGCCGTGTCGCGCGCGCTACGCCGCTTCGACCCGAACAGGCGGGCGGCGAACGGCGCCTGCGCACATTCGATGCCGAACATCACGTTGCGTAGAGCGGTAAGGTGCGGGAACACCGAATAACGCTGGAACACGACACCGCGATCGGGGCCGCACTCGGCCCGCATCGGCTTGCCGTCGAGCAGCACCTGGCCGCGCGTGGGCGCTTCCTGGCCGAGGATCAGGCGCAGGAACGTGCTCTTGCCCGCGCCGGACGGGCCGACCACGCCGACGAAGCTCCCCTCGGCAAGCTGGAGGCCGACGCGCTCCAGCACGACCTTGTCGCCATATTCGACCCAGATGTTGCGAAGTTCCAGAAGCGCGCTCACCGGCCGGCTCCGTGCGCCCAGGGGAAGCCGCGCCGGCTGACCAGCAGCAGCAGCGTATCGGCGGCGATCGCCAGCAGCGAGATCCACGCCACGTACGGAAGGATGATGTCCATCGCGAAATAACGCCGCACCAGAAAGATCCGGTAGCCGAGCCCGACGTCGGACGCGACCGCCTCGGCCGCAATCAGGAACACCCACGCCGGCCCCATCGACAGCCGCAGCGCCTCGATCAGGCGCGGCATCAGTTGCGGCAACGCGACGCGAATGGCGAGCTGCCAACTGTTGGCGCCGAGCGTCTGCGCCTTTGCGAACTGTTCGGCGGGGAGGTTGGCGGTGAAGCTCGTCAGATCGCGCACCATGAACGGGGCGATGCCGATTGCGATCAGCGCGATCTTGGAAGCCTCGTCGAGGCCGAGCGCGATGAACAGGATCGGCAGCACCGCGACCGGCGGAATGACCGCGATCACCGCGATCACCGGACCCAGTATGGCGCGCGCCAGCGGCACGACGCCGAGCAGCAGCCCGAGAACCAGCGCCGTCCCGGTCGCGATGGCGAGGCCGATGCCGAGCCGGTACAGGCTCGCGATCGTATCGGCGACCAGCACGATGCGGTCACTGGCGGGATCGCGATCGGTGGTGAAGCCGTGGATCGCCTGCGTCATCGCGGAGAAGGTCGGCAGTACCTTGTCGGCCGGATTGTCGGCGTGGCGCGCCTCCGACGCGATCAGGTACAGGAGCAGCAGCGCCACGATCGGCAGCGCGCCGAGCAGCAACCGCACACCCCGCTGCGGGCGCATGTCGACGAGCCGCCTCACCGCGCATAGCCCGCGGCGGCGGTACGCGAACGTCCGTCGGTCAGGCGGTGGGATTGTCGTGACAGCACTTGCATTTCGGTTCCGTGATCCATCCCTACTCGCGGGGCACAAGGCTCCGACTACCGGAACGCGTGTTCCGGCCTCGCCCGCTCCAGTGTCTAAACCCGTTTACAGCTTTCCGTCCGCCGCCAGCTTCATGTAGCTCGGATCGAACCGCAGCTTCACGTTCTTGGGATCGCCCAGCGCCTTGCCGCCAGGGAAGGTGATGCCGATCGCGTCGACCGACTTGGCGGTCGGGCCGAACAGGCCGTGCGCGAAGCTGAACCGGCGGACCCGGTCGGTCACGGTGATGAGGTCGGGGTTCTGCGCATAAGCGACGGCGTCCTTCGCCTGCGCATAGAGGTGCGTCGTCTTGAGCTGATCGTCGAAGCTCGCCTCGCTCGTCCCCGCCGCCTTCGCCATGGCCGCGCGCGCGGCGCGTCCGGTGGCGTCGTTGCGCGTCATGATCGCCATCGTCTCGTACCAGATCCCGGCCAGCGCCTTGCCGAGGTTCGGGTTCGCTTTGAGCGTCGCGGTGCTGACGTTCATCGTATCGAGGATCTCGTTGGGAATCTTCGAGCTGTCGAACACCTCGGTCGCGCCCGGCATCGCGCGGACGCTGGCGAGCTGCGGGTTCCAGGTGGCGACCGCGTTCACGCTCGGCGAGGCGAAGGCGCCGACGATATCGGCGTCACCGGTGTTGACGGTCTTGACGTCGGAAAGCTTCAGGCCGTTCAGTTCCAGCCCGCGCGCGAGCAGGAAGTGCGAGACCGAAAGCTCGACGAGCTTGACCGAGCGGCCCTTGATATCGGCCATGCTCTTGCCGTTCTTGAGCACGACCCCGTCGTTGCCATTGGAATAATCACCGATCAGGAGGACCGTCGTGTCCTTGCCCCCCGCCGCCGGGATGCTCAGCGCATCCATCGTGGTGGAGACGACGCCGTCGAGTTTGCCGGCGGCATATTGGTTCACGGACTCGACATAGTCGTTGACCTGAACGACGCGAATATTGATGCCGTATTTGTCGGCCCACTTCTTCACGATGCCGGCCTGTTGCGCATAGGGCCACGGCATCCAGCCGGTGTAGATCGACCAGCCGATCGCAAAGTCCTTCTTCGCGGCGGACGCGTCGGTGGAGCCAGCCGGCTTGCCGCTGCACCCGTTCAGCGACAGCGTGGCGGCAATCGCCGCGACACCGGCTAACAACGATCGACGCATCATTCGGCGTTCCCTTTCTGTCTGTCTGCCGAACCGCCAGGTCGCGCTCTGCGCACCAGGATGTTCGGCAACATCAAGACATTACCCTTGCCGGTGATGTTGGCCGCTCGGACATCATCGATAAAGGCGTAAAATACTGATGAAAGGCATAGGCGTCATCTATGCCCTGCGCTGTGCACGGTGGCGGCGGAGCACTTCGTCCAGAAACAATTGGGTCGCGGTGTCGCGGGACGGTTCGGCGCGCGCGAGCAGAAAAATGTCGTAAGACGGTTCGGCATCGGTGTGCAGCAGCGGCCATAAACGGCCCTTCGCGACCGCGTCGGCGGCGGCGAGCACCGGCAGGAAGCCGATCCCGACACCCAGAGTAATCAGGCGGATCGCCTCGTTGATATCCTCGGCGCGGCCGTTCTCCCGGGTGCCCAGCCGGTAGCGGCGGCGCAGCCGGGTGATGGTGTCGAGTTCATCGTCCCCGGTAAGCACGAAGCCTTCGTCCTTCAGTTCGCCCAGTCGGTCGACGCGGTGCCCGAACATCGGGTGGCTGCGCGCGCAATACAGTTGCTGACGCTCCACGAACAACGGCTCGTACACCAGGCTGCTGCGCACGTTGCTGTCATAGCCGACGCCGATCTCCGCTTCGCCGTGTTCCAGCGCGTCGAGCACGGCGCGCCACGGCGACACGCGGATCTCGATGTGGATGTTGGGGTTGCGGCGGTGGAAGCTCGTGATGGAATCGTCGAATTCGGGCGAGGCGACCGCCGAGATCAACTGAATGCGGACGATGCCTTCCACCCGCTTGGTCGCCTGTGCGACCTGATGCGGCACCATCCGCGCCGCCTCCAGCATCTCCTCGCACAGGCCGAGCAGCGCGGTGCCGGCCGCCGTCAACTCGACCCCGGACGAGGATCGGCGCAGCAACTGCTCGCCGACCTGATCTTCCAGACGCTTCAACGCGGCGCTGATACTGGGTTGCTGCTTGTTCAGTCGCCGCGCCGCCGCGCCGATACCGCCGGCACGAACGATCTCCACGAAGGTTCGCAGCAGGTTCCAATCGACACGGCTGGCAAAGGTCTTGTCCGGTAGAATTGCGCGATCGACCAACGTTTAGCCCTTGGGGTTGCTTGGCGGCACACCTTAGCCGACCGCACCTTGCACGCAACGCTCTGGCCAGACGCGCCGCCGGCGGTGCGGATGGTAGCAAGCTGTTGCGGAACCGAGATTTTTCAGGTCAGCACCCGCTTATAAGTCGGATGACGTATGACGTGAGCGTGAATATTCGGGCATTTTGAAGACCGCATTTGATCTGCGGGGAAAACATGGACGGCATTCGCGTAGGCAAAAGGATCATTGGAGCGCAATCGCCCGTGACCATAGGCTGGGAGAACATCCCTAAGGTCCAGGGCGGGCCGGTGAAACAGTTCGTCTTCACCTACTTCCAGCCGGTCGTGCTGTTCGCGCTGATCGCGTTCTGGTTCTACGCGCCCAATTCGATCGCGAAGGCATCGACCGCGATCGGCATCCATATCGGCTTCACCGTGTTGCTGCTCGGCCTCGAATGGGTAAACCCGCGCTACGAAAGCTGGCGCCTGACGTGGAAGGAACTGGTCACCGACCTGTTCTATGTCGGCCTGGGCTACACGCTGCTCCGCATCGTCGACAGCTTCATCGGCAGCGATGTCATGGTCGAGGCGATCCAGCACTCGATCCATTGGGACAAGTTTGCGTGGTTCATGGGGTTGCCGCTGCTGCTGCAAGCGTTCCTGATCTCGTTCCTGTTCGATTTCGGGCAGTATTGGATGCACCGCGGTATGCACAACTGGTACCCGCTGTGGCTACCGCACTCGGTGCACCACTACATCACGCAGTTGAACGTCAACAAAGGCGCAGTCGGCAATCCGGTGGAGTTGTTCCTGATCGGGCTCGGCATCGGCGGGTTCTTCGACTTCCTGCCGCGCGCCGCCCTGCTCGCCGGTGCGTTCGGCATGGCGATCGGCACCTACCAGCACATCAACGTGCGCTTCAACTCGCCACGCTGGTGGCGTTTCCTGTTCAACACGACCGAACATCATAGCCTGCATCACTCGCAGGATTATGAGGCGAGCCGCAGCAATTTCTCGGGATCGTACATCTTCATCGACCGGATGTTCGGCACCTGCGTCGATGGTGAGGCCGAATTGCTCGGCATGGAGGGCGGGCGCCGCATGTCGATCCGCGAGCAGATGACTTACCCGTTCACCGAAGGCTGGAAGACGATCAAGGAGCGGTTCGGCAGTCGGCCGGTGGCTGTGCCGGCGGAATGACGGAACCGCGCTGCCGGACCTGCCGCACAAGCCGTCGGCGAAAAGATCTTGATAAGGTGACCGCATGACCTCGCATTACATCGACTGGATCTGGAAGATTCGTGGCAATCTCGCGCTTGCCCCTGGCCAGACCGGCGATGATGCCTTCGATCGGCTCGATCCGCTGTTCCGCCAGTCCGGCACCGCCCACAAGCGGACCGGCAAGACGCTGACCTTCCAGAAGAAGGATCAGGACGCGCAGGACAAGATGTCCGTCTTCGACGATGGCATATTACGCATCGAACAGCGCGGGGCCGAAGCGGTGCTGCGCTATCAACTGACCAGCCGCGCCCTGTTGTTCTGTTTCCTGGCGCCGCTGCTGTTCCTCGCCATCGGTCAACTGACCCTTGTGGTGGGCAAGTACCAGAAATCGTCGCACGAAGCATCGGACACGAAGAAGCCCGCGATCAAGAAACCCGATGTGCCGATGAACCCGATCGACAAGGCGCTCGGCGCGCCCGCACCCGACAAACCCAAGAAGGACGGGAGCAAGCCCGAGGGCCGAAACAAGAAGCCGTCTGCCACGACGGCCTATGTCTTCGCGGGCATCTTCGCTGCCCTGTATCTGGTCGGCCGGATCCTGGAAGACCGATTGATCAAAGGGCTGTTCAAAAAGAGACTGTTCGGTTTGTAGAAGGCGCAAGTTTGTCTTTGGCGTCGCTGGCCTCCGACGCCGATGCACGATCCGCCGCCTGGACGGTCGCAGTTCGACCGCGGGAATGCTGTCGCTGACATCTGAAACGCCCGCGCCGGCATCCGTAACGGCCGTTGCGGGGTCGCCGCTCCGAAGCTTCGACTGCTGAATAAGCGAAACCTCGCGCCAAGCATGACAACGCTGCTCTGGAAGCGCGGACGTTCCCGCCATTCAGTGCAACCCACAGCGGTCCACGAGGGGCGACTTTCCGGAGGCACTGTGATCGCGCCTCAGCATCCCAAAGGGTCCACCTGTCGTCGGCCAAGGCAAGCGACAGGTGGACGCGGTGATGTCGGGTGCGAGATCAGGCGGCGGCGAGCCGGGCGGCGGTCTCGCGGTAGGAATGCAGCGGGCGGCCGAGCAATGTCGTCAGGCGCTCGCGGTCGCCGTCTTCAGGGATCATGCCGTCGCTCACGTAGCGCTCGGCCATGATCCGCATTTCATAGGCCATCCACTGCGGCATGAACGTCGCCATGGTCTGCTCGAACCCGCTCGGGTCGTCTCCACCATAGACGACTGGGCGCCCCAGCACGTCCGACCAGATCCGGGCCACGTCCGCGCCGGTCAGCGTGTCGGGGCCGACGAGATTGATCGTCTCGCTCGGCAGCTTGCCCGCTCCGTTGTCACGCCGGATCAACTCGATCGCGGCCACCTCGGCGATGTCGCGCGCATCCACCATCGCCACGCCCTTGCCGCCGATCGGCATGGGATAGACGCCGTGCTGAAGGATGACGTCCTTCACCATCACCTCATTGTCGATGAAGTAGGTCGGGCGCAGGATGGTGGCGCCGAAGCCCATCTGTTCCAGCATCCGTTCGGCGCCCGACTTCACCGCGAAGTGCGGAACGTTGACAGCGCGTTCGGCTCCGAACACCGACAGGTAGACGACCCGGTCCACGCCCGCCTCGCGTGCCACGTTGAGCGTGATGATCGCCTGGGTGAATTCGTCGCCCGTCACCGCATTGAGCAGGAACAGCGTGCTGACGCCGGAGAAGGCGGCCCGCAGCGCGTCGATATCGAGCAGGTCGCCCTGCACAACTTCGACCTCGGCGGGGAGGGCGGCCTTAACGGCGTCGCGGGTCAGCACCCGCACGTGTGCATCACGCTGTAGAAGTTGGTCGACGACATGGCGGCCGACGCGCCCGGTGGCTCCGATTACGAGAATGGTCATGGTGGTCACTCCTTCGTTTGCTCTTGCTGACGAGGAGAAGATGGTTGATCCAGCGCGATGCAAATAGACGCGCAATCTGGACGCGCCGTCTCACTGGTGGAACGATATGGACCTGCTCGCGCTTGCCGATTTCGTGCTTGTCGCCCGCCACGGCGGCTTCGGAAAGGCGGCGCGCGGGGCTCGCCGGCCGAAGGCGACACTGTCGCGACGCGTGGCGGAACTGGAAGCGGCGCTCGAACTGCTACTGTTCGAGCGTGGACGACGCGACCTCAAGCTGACCGAGGAGGGACGCGCCCTGTTCGAACGCGCCGGCGCGTTGCTTACCGAACTGGAGGAGACCGCTGCGTCGATCGCCTCGGGCAGCGAGCGGGTGCGTGGTCGGCTGCGGATCAGCGCGCCGCTGTTGTTCTCGCAGACGGCGATGGGCCGACTGGCTGCCGAGTTCGCGCGCCGCCACCCTGAAGTCCGGCTGGAGGTGACCGCCGACGATCGCGCGGTGGACATGATCGAAGAGGGCTATGATCTCGTGATCCGGGTCGATCCGGCGGCGGACGAGGCGCTGGTCGGCCGCCCGTTCCTGCACGATCGGCTGGTGGTCGTGGCCGCGCCCGATACGCTGCGGGCGGGGGGCGGTGTCGTTTCTGCCGTCGTGCGCGGTGCTGATGCGGCGCACGATTGGACGCTCGCCACGCCGGGAGGAACGATGACGATCGCGGTCGATCCGGTGCTGCGCCTGTCGTCGCTGGTCATGATCCGCGATGCGGTGCGCGCCGGGGCGGGGGCGGCCCGACTGCCGCTGTCGCTCGTCAGCCGCGACATCGCCAGCGGGCGGCTGGTGCATTGGGGCGACGTTCCGGGATCGGAGATCGCTTTATGGGCGCTCTACCCGTCGCGCAGGCTGCTCAACGCCAGGGTATCCGCGTTCCTCGAGCTGCTACGGCAATCCTTTCCGCAAGCTGCGCCGGAGGAACTCGCCGCCTATCTCGACGGGTGAGGCGCGGAGACACGAGGCAATGATGCGGCGCGTCTCAACCGAGCGCCGGATACCCCGCCAGCCGCAACGCCCCATCGAGCGGATCGCCGACCGCTTCGCTCAACCGTTCGACGGTGCGCGCGCGCAGCCAGGGGCGGATACGGGGTGCAAGGCCGCCGACGAGCGAGCAGCGCGTCGCGCCACGTTCGAAGATGGTTTCGATGAACCGCTCGATATGGTTGGCCGCATGTTCGACGATGGAGCGGGCGATCACGTCGTCGGCCTCGGCATATTCCATCACGAGCGGGGCGAGCATGCCATAGTCTCGCGGCGTGGCCTGATCCATCCAGGCGATCGCCTGGGCGGTATCGTGGTCGAAGCGCTCCGTCACTGCGGCGCTCAAGGGGGTCTTGCGGGTACGGCCGTCGAGCGCGCGCAAGGCATGGCGCATCGCCGACAGGCCGAGGGCCGCGCCGCTGCCTTCGTCCGAGATCGGGAAGCCGTAGCCGCCGATCGTGAAGTCACGGCCGTTTACGCGAAGCTGCGCCGCGCTGCCGGTGCCGATGATAAGGATCGCGCCGTCCTGCCCGCCATGCGCGCCAAGGTTCGCGATCTGCGCATCGGTGGCGTACTTCACGTCGGCGAACCCGAAGTCGAGTTCGGCAAGCGCGTCCAGAACGCCGGGGCGGCTGATCCCGGCAATCCCCATCCCGGCATGGATGGTGCCGCGCCGCTCCACCGCAAAGCCGGCTTGTGCGAGCGCGCGCGCGGCGGTCTCCTCCAGCGTCTCGTAAAGCGCGTCGATACCGGCCCGTGCGTTGGCCGGGCCGGAGTGACCTTCGCCGATCACGGTGCCGCGATCATCGATCAGCCGCGCCCGGCAATTGCTGCCGCCGGCGTCGATGCCGAGATAGTAGGTCATGCGGCATCTCCCGTCGCCGGCCCGCGATATACGGTGTTGCCATAGCGGTAAAAGCCGTAACCGGCGGTGGTCAGCGTCCGCACGTCGTCGCCGCGCTCCGTCACCTCCCGCAGGCCGAAGCGCGCTTCGATCATGCCCCGTTCCGGACAGCGCGGCACGCTCATTCGCGATGGTCCGCGCGCGCGCCGGCGATCCACGTCGCCGTAACCTCGCGCGCGTCGTCCAGGTGGACGAGATCGGCGCGCAGACCGGGGGCGATCGCGCCGGTTTCCTGGGCGAGGCGCAAGAACTGGGCGGGATTGCCGCTCGCCATGCGGGAGGCGGCAACGATGTCGCACCCCATCAGATCCATCGCATTCCGGAACGCCTGCGCCATCGTCAGCGCCGACCCGGCCAGCGTGCCGTCCGGCCCGCGGCAGGTGCCGCCGACGACGGCGATATTCTGCCCCATCAGCGTGAAGTGATCGCGCCGCCCGCCCACCGGCGGCATCGCGTCGGTGACCAGCATGATGCCCTCGATGCCGCGCGCCAGCAGCGCGACGCGCAGCGTGGCGGGATGTACGTGCAATCCGTCCGCGATCAGGCCGAAGTGGCTGGCCCGGTCCTCAAGTGCCGCGCCGACCATGCCGGGATCGCGGCTGAGGAACTGCGTCATCGCGTTGAACAGGTGCGTAAAGCCGGCCAAGCCGTCCGCCAGCGCCGCACGGGTCTGGTCGTAATCCGCCAGCGAATGCCCCGCGCAGACCAGCACCCCCGCCTCGGCAAGCGCACGTACCGCACCGGCCGGCGCCAGTTCGGGCGCGAGCGTCACGATGCGGCGTCCGCGCGTGGGGGCGGTCAGCCGTCCCAACGCTTCGGGATCGATGGTGCTGAAGCGTGCCGCATCATGGATGCCCTTCTTGTCCGGGTTGAGGTGCGGCCCCTCGATATGCACGCCGAGCACACCCGGCACGCCGCCCGCGATCGCATCCTCACCCGCCGCGATTGCCGCTTCGACGATCGGCGCGCGGTCGCTGATGAGCGTCGGCAACAGGCCGGTGGTGCCATAACGCCGGTGCGCTTGCGCAATCGCGCGTATGCCGGCGACGGTCGGCATGTCGTTGAACAGCACGTCGCCGCCACCGTTGACCTGCGTGTCGATAAAACCCGGCAGCAACCAGCCGCCGCCAAGATCGTGGCGCTCGCAGCCGTCCGGTACGGTGGCGGCGAAACCGACGATCCGCGCGCCGTCGATGATCAACGCCTGCCGATCGACGATACGGCCGGCCAGCACGATGCGTGCGCCGGTAAGCGCGATCATCGTCATAGCGTCCGCGTGACCTTGTTGAGATGGGGCGGGTGGTCCGGATCGAGGCCACGCGCCAGCGCGAGCGCCTCGGCAAGGCCGTAGAAACTCTGGATCTGCGCGATCGCGCCCAGCACGGAATGCACGTCGGTGTGGAAGGGCAGCACGGTCGCGGGCGACACCCCGTCCGGTATGCCCGCCACGATCAGTTCGGCGCCACGTCCCGCGAAATCCGCCAGCCGCTCGACCAGCCCCTCCCGCGCCACATCGAGCGGGGCGAGCACCAGCACCGGATCGCCCGCGCCGACCAGCCGCATCGGACCGTGCGCGACCTCGGCGCTGCTGAACGCCTCGGCATGAAGGCCGGAGGTTTCCTTCAGTTTCAGCGCCGCTTCGCCCGCGATCGGCAGCGTCGGGCCGCGACCCAGCACCAGCATCGTTTTGGCGTCGCGCAGCAGGGGCACAGCCGACGTCCAGTCGGCGTTTGCCGCCTGTTCTAGCACGTCGCCAGTCGTTTGCAGCGCGGCGAGCAGCGCCGCGTCCCCGCTCCATTCCGCCGCGAGATGGGTGAGCGCGACGAGCGTACACACGAAGCTCTTGGTCGCGGCGACGCTCGTCTCCGCGCCGGCGTGAACCGGGATGACGATCTCGGCGAGATCGGCGAGCGGCGATGCGATGTCGTTTACCACCGCGATCACCACGGCGCCCTGACGGCGCGCATCTTCGGCGGCGGCGAGCAGATCCGGGCTTCGGCCGGACTGCGAGATCGCGATGAGGGGCACGCCGTCGAAACGCGGTGAGGTTGCATGATAGAGTGAGCCGATCGACGGCGCATGGCTGAGCGTCGGCATGGCGACATGGGTTTCGAGCAGGAACTTGGCGAACGCCGCCGCCTGATCCGAACTGCCGCGCGCGAGGGTTGCGGCAAACGGCGGCGACAAATCGCGAAGGCGTTGGCCCGCGGCACGAACCAGATCGGCATTGCGACGGAGTTGCTCCGCGGCTCTGGCGGGAGCCTCGCGTGCTTCTTGCGCCATCTTGGTCGGGATGCGGTCCGGTGTGGCCATTGGATTGAAATACCACTGTGGCGGATTTGTACAACTGGTATTGCCGATGCGCGGTGAAATGCTGCTTCAACTCGCATTCAGATGCCAAGCTGCGACACCACTATGCTACCGGTACTTTACATCGGCATCTCTCTGTGGGCATCTAGCGCCGCATAACACAATGACCGCGCTACCGGCGGCGGACAAGGGAAACGAAGGGGAAATCCATGGCTACGTTACACAAAGGCACCGTGGCGCTGGCCGCGCTTGCCGCCGCACTTCTCCACACGCCCGTCTTCGCCCAGACCGCCGACGAAGCGACCGGTACCGGCGACATCGTCGTCACCGGCACGCGCATCGCGTTGCCCGGCCTCACGTCGAGCAGCCCGGTCGCGACCACCAGCGAGGAGCAGATACGGCTCCAGTCGGCGCTGACCATCGAGGATTTCTCCACCAAGATCCCGCAACTCTCCGGCGGCGTGCGGCAGGGGTCGCAGGGCAGTGACGCGTTCGGTGCGCAGGTGCTCGAACTGCGCAACTTCGGGCAGAGCCGTTCGCTGGTGCTGATCGACGGCACGCGCGGCACGCCGTTCAGCTTCCGCAACTCGGTCGACGTCAACGCGATCCCGGCCTCGCTCATCAAGCGGGTCGACGTGCTGACCGGCGGCGCTGCCGCCGTGTACGGCGCCGATGCGGTGGCGGGCGTGGTCAACTTCATCCTGAACGACGACTTTAAGGGGATTCGCGGCACCGCCACGACGCGCCTGTCGCAGCATGGTGGCGCGCAATATGGCGGCTCGATCATGCTGGGCAGCGGGCTTGGCGATCGCGGCAACATCGTCATCGCCGCCGATTATACGCAACGCGATCTGATCCATGCCGGGCAGCGCGACTGGGCGGCGACGCCGAGCCAGACGATCCCGAGCCTCGGCGGCGTGTTCACCGACGTGGCGAGCGGGCGCCGGTTCGGCTTCTCGGATACAGGCGCGTTCAGCACCAATCCGTCGGCCACGTCGAACATCTCGGACCGCTATCCGCTGGTCTCCCCGCTCAAGCGGATCAACGTCGCCGCGCTTTACAAATACGAGATCACCCCAGCGGTCGAGATCTACGGGCGGGTGATGTACACCAACACACGCACGCAGGAGACCGGCACGCCCGGCGCGACGCCGGCCTCGGTCAATCGGGTGGTGTCGATCGCGCAGAACAACCCGTTCCTCACCGACGCGATCCGGGGCCAGCTCACCTTCGTCAACGGCGCGGCGCAGGTGAACGTGTCGCGCTCGCTCGCCGAACTCGGCCTCATTAACTACGATACCGAGCGTAACACGTTGCAGGTGCAGACCGGCCTGCGCGGCCCGCTGACCGACAAGATCAAGTGGAACGTCTACGCGCAATATGGCCGATCGACCGAGAACACGCTCATCAGCGGCGACGGTCTGGTCGCCAACGCGAGCGGCGCCAACAACTTCGCGTCGATCGTCAACACGGTGAACATCTTCGGGCCAAACCAGAGCGCGCTGGCCGGCGCACTCGGCAGCGACATCAACGGCTTCAACCGCAAGCGCGACCAGTTCGTCACGGCGGCAACGTTGAGCGGGTCGCTGGAGGAGCTGTTCTCGTTGCCGGCAGGGCCGATCGGCTTTGCGGTGGGTGCGGAGTATCGGCGCGAGACCGCCGACATCCGGCAGGACACCGCGCTGCTCACCGGCAACACCTACCGCGAGGGCGTGCAGGCGGCGTACAGCGGCGAGTTCGACGTGAAGGAGCTGTACGGCGAGGTGCTGATCCCGGTGCTGCACAACCTGCCGCTGGTCCGCAAGCTCGACATCGGCGGCGCGTACCGCCTGTCGGATTACAATCTGTTCGGCACGCACGGCACCTGGAAGGTCGAAGGGAATTGGGAGGTCGACCGCAGCTTGCGCCTGCGCGGCACCTATCAGCGCGTGCTGCGCACTCCCAATTTCGGTGAGTTCGCCGGTGGCGTATCGTCGCTGCCGTTCAACAACCTCGTCACCGTGGATCGTCTGAAGCCGCGGTACGGCGGCGATCCGTGCGTGCTCGGCACCGGCAACGCCGCGCAATGCGCGCGGTTCGGCGCGCCGGCGGTGGGATCGGCCAATTCGACCTCGGCCAGCTATCTGACCGGCAATTATTATTACGGCGGCAACCCGGATATCAAACCGGAAACCGGCTTCACCACCACCGCGGGCGCGGTGTTCACGCCGACGTTCCTGCCCGGGCTGAACGTGACGGTGGACTGGTATCAACTCGACCTGAAAGGCGCGGTCGGCGTGATCCAGCCGATCGCGGCGATCACGAGCTGCTATGTCACCAACCCGACCGCCGGCAACCCGCTGTGTGCGCTCGTCACGCGCAACCCCAACGGCACGTTCGCGGACGCGTTCGTCAACAACCAGAACCTCGGGCGGCTGTTGCAGCGCGGCTTCGACATCACCGCGAGCTATACGCTGCGGCGTGACTGGTTGCCGGGGGCGGGGCTGCGGCTGAGCTATCAGGGCAACATCGTCACCTCGTACGAGATCCAGGCGAACGCCACCGTCTCGGCGATCCAGTGCAAGGGCACGTTCGGCGCGACCTGTTCGAGCGACGGCACCACGCTGGTACAGCCGGATTACCGGCACACCGCCGGCATCGGCTGGCTGTTCGACAAGGGCGTGATCCAGTTCGACTGGAACCGCATCGGCAAGGTCCGTTCGAGCGCGGTCGGATCGACCGAGACGATCGCCGCGCAGAACACCTTCGACCTGTCGGCGTCCTACGCGTTCACCGAAGCGGTGACGATGAGCGCGGGGCTGTACAATCTGCTCGACAAGGACCCGCCGCGCGTTTCGAGCGGGGGCGTGTTCAACACCTTCCCGGATACCTACGATATCCTCGGGCGCACAATCGGCTTCACGCTGAGCGCGCATCTGTGAGGAACCGATTCCGGCCGTCGTGCGCGCGACGGCCGGGCAGACGCCTGTGTTGAAGCGGTTGGCAGGGTATCGCCGCCGATCCGGAGACCGTGTTCGATGATGCTGCCCTTCTCGATGGCGGACTGGCTGGTGATCGCCGCCTATCTGCTGCTGCTGGTGGCGGGCGGCTGGATCTTCACGCCGCGCAAGACCATTTCGTCGCGCGAGTATTTCCTCGCCGGTGGCAATGTGCCGTCGTGGCTGGCTGCGATCTCGGTGTTGTCCGCCACGCAATCCGCGGCGACGTTCCTCGGCGGGCCGGATTACGGCTATCACGGCGACCTGACCTACCTCGGCGGCACTATCGGCGGGCTGATCGGCGCGATCTTCGTGGCGCATGTGATGATCCCGCGCTTCTACGCGATCCGTGCGACCACGGCCTACGAACTGCTCACGCTGCGCTTCAGCGCGAAGGCGACGCGGTGGGCGGGGGGCATGTTCCTGGTCGGCCGGGTGTTCGCCGGCGGTGCGCGCGTGTATCTCGCGGCGATCGCGTTGGCGATGGTCATCACCGGCAGCGTGGATGCGAGCGGCATCATGATCGCGGCGGCGGTGCTGGTGGTGGCGAGCGTGCTGTTCACCTTCGTCGGTGGTCTGAAGTCGGTGTTGTGGAACGATCTGATCCAGTTCGTCGTCTACCTCGGCTCGGCGGTCGCGGTGCTGGTGTTCCTGCGGCTGTCGATCCCGGCCGCGAACGCGGAGATCCTCGCAGGGCTCGCGCATACGCCCGAGGGTGTCGACAAGCTGCGGCTGTTCGATCTCTCGCTGGATCTGTCGAAGCCGTTTTCGCTGCTGGCGATCGTCACCGGGCTGGCGCTGCTCTACATCGCCAATGCCGGGATGGATCAGGACACCACGCAGCGCCTGCTGTCGTGCAAGGATGCCAGGGCGGGTGCGCGCAGCCTGTACCTGTCGGTGCTGGCGACGGTGCCGGTGGTGGGCATGTTCATCGTCATCGGGCTGCTGCTCTACGTGTTCTACGACCGGCCCGACCTGATGGGCGGCGCGACCGCGGCGGTGGGCAACCGCTTCGGCGATCAGAAGATCAGCATCTTCATGCACTATATCCTCACGCAGCTTCCCGGCGGCCTGCGCGGGCTGGTGACGGTGGGGATCTGCGCGGCGGCGGTGGCGACGACCAACTCGGCGCTGAACGCGATGTCGTCGGTGCTGGTGCAGGATTTCTACCGGCCGTGGCGCGAACGGCGCGGCGATGCGGCGGAGCAGCATTACGTGCAGGCCGGGCGCGTCGGCATGGGGGTGATCGGCGTCGCCATGTTCGCGATGGCGGTCGTGTCCTATTACTGGCAGCGCTACAGCAGCATGGGGCTGCTGGAGTTTGCGCTTCAGGTGATGGTGTTCACCTATGCCGGGCTGCTCGGCGTGTATTTCACCGCGCTGTTCACCGGGCGGGGGACGACCGGTTCGGTGATCGCCGCGCTGATCGTCGGCTTCGTCACGGTGCTGTTGCTTCAGCCGGGTATCGCCGCCGCGATCGGGCTGCCGGCCGTGCTACGCGCGCTGTCGTTTCCGTTCCAGTTGTGCATCGCCACGCTGGTCGCCTTCATCGTCTGCGTCGCGCCCGCCGGGGCCGGACGGACGATCGCCGCCACCGCAGTTTGAGTTCAGGACAGACCCATGAAGACCGAAGCGCTCGACCCCCGGTATCGCGACCTCGATCGCTGGCCGACCGAACTGGCCGTGGAGGCCATGCTGGAAGGGCAGATGGCCGCGATCGCCGCGATCCAGTCGCAGACGCGCGGCATCGCGCACGCTGCCGAGGCGGCGGCGGTGCGGCTGGGCGACAGCGGCCGGCTGGTCTTCGTCGGCGCGGGTACGTCGGGCCGGCTGGCGGTGCAGGACGGGGCGGAACTGCACCCGACCTTCGGCTGGCCGATGGACCGCATGGTGTTCCTGATGGCGGGTGGCACCAGCGCGCTGACCCAGGCCTATGAAGGCGCGGAGGACGACACGGCGGCGGCGGGCGCGGACATCGCGGCGGCGGGCGTCGGAGTGCGTGACGTCGTGATCGGCGTCGCGGCGAGCGGCCGCACGCCCTATACGCTCGCCGCCGTCGTGCAGGCGCGCGGGGCGGGCGCGCTGACCATCGCCATCGCCAACAATGCCGGCTCCGCCCTGCTCGATGCGGCGGAGCATCCGATCTGCGCCGTCACCGGCAGCGAGGTGCTCGCCGGATCGACCCGGATGAAGGCCGGCACCGCGCAGAAGGCGATCCTCAACATGCTCTCCACCGCGATCATGATCCGGCGCGGGCTGGTCTATGATGGTCGCATGGTGGCGATGCGCATCTCGAACGCGAAGCTGTTGGTGCGCGGGCGCGATATGGTCGCGCAGATCGCGCGCGTCGATGCCGACACGGCGGCGCGTGCGCTGGATGCCGCGCAGAACGACATCCGGGTCGGTGTGATCGTCGCGCTTGGCACCTCCGCTGCCGATGCTAAGCTGCTGCTGGACGCGAGCGGCGGCGACTTGCGCCGCGCCCTCACGGCGCTGGAAGCGCGGGGCTGATCTATGCGTGACATTGCTTGGACATCGTCCGAGGAGGGGACGCCGCTTTACCTGCAACTCGCGCGCAGCCTGCGCGAGCATATCCGCAGCGGCGGGATCGATCCAGGCAGCGCGCTCCCCTCCGAACGCGACCTGAGCGAGATGGCGGGCCTGTCGCGCGTGACGGTGCGCAAGGGGATCGAGCAGCTCGTCGGCGAAGGCGTGCTGCTCCGCAAACAGGGCTCCGGCACGTTCGTCGCGGCCCGCATCGAGACCGCCGGCAGCAAGCTCAGCAGCTTCAGCGACGAGACCCGCGCGCGCGGTGAGGCGCCGGGCGTGGTGTGGATCAACAAGACCTATGCGCAGCCGACCGAGGAGGAGGCGGCGGCGCTGCATATCCCCGCCACCGCGCGCGTGGCGCGGCTGGGCCGGGTGCGGCTGGCCGGCGGCGAGCCGCTGGCGATCGAACATGCCATCATCCCGGCCACCTTCCTGCCCGATCTCGAAAGCCTCGGCGATTCGCTGTATCAGGCGCTCGACACGCACGGCTTCCGCCCGACCGCGGGAACGCAGCGCGTCCGTGCCTCGCTCGCGACGCCGACCGAGGCCGGCATCCTGAGCGTGCGGCAGAATTCCGAGGTGTTGCGGATCGAGCGGCTGACGCGGATTGCGGACGGCCGGTTCGTCGAGTTCACCCGCTCGGTCTATCGCGGCGACCGCTACGAGATCGTGACGCCGCTGGCCGACTTCTAGCGCGGGCTAGTGCGTCGCCGCCACCGCGAGCAGCGCCTTGTCGATCGCCGCCGTGGCCGAGGCATCGTCTGGCACGTCGTTCGCGAAGGCGGAGAAGGTCAGCACATGCCCGCTGGCGGCGGTGAGATAGCCCGATACCGCGCTGGTCGCGTTGAGCGAGCCGGTCTTGGCGAACAGCTGCCCGTCGAGCGCAGTGGCGTGGAAGCGTGACGCCAGCGTACCGTCGACACCGCCGACCGGCAGCGTCGCCCGCCACGCCGCGCCCCATGGCTGCGCGGCGATCCAGCGCAGCAGCGTGACGGTGGCGCGCGGCGTGACCCGGTTGTAGCTCGACATGCCCGAGCCGTCGGCAAAGGCATACTGCCAGCGCGGGATGCCGATGCCACCCAGCATCCGCGCGACGATGGCGCGGCCATCCGCGACCGAGCCGCTGCCGGTGGCCGCGCCGACCCGGCGCAGCAGCAGTTCGGCGTGGAGGTTCTGGCTCACCTTGTTGGTATGGCGCACATCCTCGCCCAGTGGCGGCGGCACGAGCCGGGCGAGCGCGGCGGGCGGGTCGGGGGCGTGCGGCGCGGGCGCCCCGCCGCGCTGGGCGGGATCGTCGGAGGGCGACGGCGGGCGGTGGCGCACCGATACGGTTCCGGTCACGCGCACGCCCTCGGCGCGGAGCAGTTGCGCGAGACGCCAAGCGGCACGATGCGCCGGATCGTCGATCCCGACCAGCAGTGGGCGTGGCGCCGCACCGGTCGCGACCGTACCGCCGATCCGCAGCACGGCGCTGCCCGGCAGGCGCGTCACCTCCAGCGCGGTCTTGCCGCCGGGGACCGTGGTAGCGGCGTTCTCCACTGTGTAATAGCCGTCACCGGTGATGGCGGGCGGTGCGCCGGCGGCGCCCGGCGTCACCGACAGCGCGACGACATTGTCGTCGATGGTCAACGCCGAAATCGCGGTGCCGTAGCGCCCGGCCTGATTGTTCCAGCTCATCCCCTGCGGCCAGCGTTCGTCGGGGAACGCGCTGTCGTCGCCGATCACGTCGTGCACCACGCGGGTGCGCGCGGCGACGGCATGGGCGAGATCGGCGAGGCAGTCACTGCGGCAGCCGGTGGCGCTCGACAGGCGCGCGTCGCCGTGGCCGGTGAGCACCACGTCGCGCCCCTCCAGCCGCACTTCCGCACCGCCGCCACCATCGGGCGAGGTCATGTCGAGCGTCGCGAAGGCGGCGGCAGTGGTGAAGATCTTGGTGTTCGAGGCGGGCATGAAGCGTTCGTCGGCGCGCACCGTGACGATCTCGCGACCGGTCTCGTCCACCACCACCAGCCCGATGCGCGTGCCCGGTGCCGCCCGCGCGATCGCGGCGGATACTGCATCGGGCGGCGGCGGGGCGGCGGGCGTGGCGGCGGCGAGCAGCAGCGTGAGCAGGATCGGCGTCATGGAGCCTCGATCACGGTGCCGAGCACCGCCAGGAAATCGCTCGCCAGCGCGCTGGGCGGCCGGTCGAGCAGGTGCATTGCGTTGATGTCGAACGTCAGCGAGGGTTTGAGCGGGCGCATCGCCAGGCCGGGCGCCAGCCACGCCTCCGCCGTCAGATTATCGACCACGGTCAGCCCCACGCCCGCGCGGACCAGCGCCGCCGCGATGTAGAAGGTACGCGCGGAAACGACCTCGTTCAGCTCGAGGCCGATCCGCTCCACCTCGGTGGTGAACAATTGGCCGATCGGGCCGCTCGCCGCCAGCGTGATGAACGGTTGCCCGGCAAGCTGCTGCAACTCCAGCCGCGTCGGCGCATCCGGCATCTCGCCCTCGCGGTAGAGCATCACCAGTTCGCCCTCGCCGAGCCAGATCTGCCCCAGCGGCGCGCCGCGCGGCGCCTGAAAGCCGATCGCGATGTCGGTCTCGCGCTCGTACAGCTTGCGCAGCACATCGTCGTGATGGACGGTCTGGAGATCGAAGCGCACGTCAGGATGCGTCTTCAGGAAGCGCGATACGGCGGTCGGCAGCGCGCTCAGCGCGAGGCTCGGCAGCGCGGAAATGCGCAGCGTCGCACCGCCGCCGGTACGCAGGTTGCGCCCCGCCTCGCGCAGCGCGCGCACGCGCTCCTGGATTTCGGCGACGTCGCCGAACATCGCGTGCGCATCCTCGGTCGGCACCATACGGCCGGCACTGCGCTGGAACAGCTCGAAGCCGAGCAGCGATTCGGCATGGCGCAGCGTCTTGGAGACGGACGGCTGCGACACGTTCAGCGCGCGCGCGGCGGCGCTGACCGAGCCGTTGACGTAGACGGCGTGAAAGATCTCGATATGGCGCAGGTTCATGGCCGCGCCATCTAACCCGATGCGGGCGCGCGGAACACCGCCGTGTCGATCGCGCCTGCGCGGCGCGCCACCAGCGTGGCGACGGCAAGGTTGGCGGACACCGACGGCGTGGTGCGCGTCATGTCGAGCAGGCGGTCGAACGGCAGGACGAGGCCGACGACGAGCGCGGTCTGTTCGGGTGCGACGCCCACCGCAGACAGCATTGCGGCAAGCATGAACAGCGAGGCGGAGGGCACTGGCGCGGTGCCGAACGCGGCGAGCGCGCCGGTCAGCAGCATGACGACCAGCATGCCGCCATCGGGCACGATGCCGAGCGCCTGAAGCGCGAACTGGCCCATCAGCCCGACGTACATCGCCGTGCCGTCCTTGCCGATGCTCGCGCCGAGCGGCAACACGGTGCCCGCCACCGCCGGCGCGATGCCGAGATTGTCCTCCGCCACGCGCAAGCCGACCGGCAGCGTCGCCGAGGACGACGCGGTGGAGAAGCCGACCACCAGCGCATCGACGATGCCGCGAAAGAAGCGCAGCGCCGGCAGCCGCGCGACGAACGCGATCAGCGCGCCGTGGAACAGCATCTGCACCAGCGAGGCGACGACCACGCACAGCGCCAGCGTGCCGATGTTGACGAACACCGCCGCGCCGCCGCTCGCCACCGCGCGCGCGATCAGCGCCAGCACGCCGAACGGCGTCACTTCCATCACGATCCGCACGATGTGCAGCAGCACGGCGGCGAGCCCTTCGAACAGCGCCACCACCGGTCGCCCCGCGTCCCCCGCCGCCACCGCGCCGGTGCCGAGCAGGATCGCGGTGAAGATGACGGCGAGCATGTTGCCCCTGGCCAGCGCGTCGATGATGTTGACGGGTACGATATCGAGCAGTTGATCGCTTGCGGACACCGCCGGGCCGAGCGCGTGCGGCGCGACGCCCGCCAGCACGATGCCCGCTCCGGGCCGGACGATCAGCCCGGTCGCCATGCCGATCGTCACCGCGACGATGGTGGTGAACGCGAACAGCAGCACCGTGCGCCCGCCGATCGCCCCCAGCCGGCGCGGATCGCCGAGCGTAGCGATGCCGGCGGCGATCGTCACCAGCACGACCGGCACGACGAGCATGCGGATCAGCCGCACGAACAGATCGCCCACGATCGCGATCGCGTCCGCGCCGCCGGGCCATGCCGCGCCGAGGATCACGCCCAGCACGAGCCCGCCGATCACCCGCTGCCACAGCGGCACGGCGAACCAGCGGCGGACGATGCTCAAGCCGCCGCGCCCCAGAAGCCGGGCTGCGGCGGACCGAGCACCCCATTACGGTCGATCACGCCACCGGGCCGATCCTCGATCAGCCACAGCGGGCCGTCGAGATCGACGAAGGCGGCATCCCCGGCCAGGAGCATCGCCGGCGCGATGCCGAGCGAGGAGCACACCATGCAGCCGACCATCAGCCCGAACCCGCGCGCGCGTGCGGCCCCGGCGAGGGCGAGCGCCTCGGTCAGCCCGCCGGTCTTGTCGAGCTTGATGTTGACGTATTGGTAGCGCCCGGCGAGCGCATCGAGATCGGCGCTGGTGTGGAGCGATTCATCCGCGCACAACGGCACCCGGCTTTCGAACTGCGCCAGCACGGCATCCTCGCCCGCCGGCAGTGGCTGTTCGAGCAGATCGACACGGTGTTCGACCAGCAGATCGTGCCAGCGTTCCAGCTCGACGATCGTCCAGCTTTCGTTGGGGTCGACGATCAGGCGCGGGTGCGGGGCGGTGGCGCGGACGGCGGCGATCTGATCGGCGGCGCCGGCGCGATCGACCTTCACCTTGAGGAGCGGGACGTGGGCGGCGCGGGCGGCGGCAGCGGCCATCGCCGCCGGCGTGTCGATCGCGATGGTGATCGCGGATGGCACCGGCGCGGGCGCAGCCACCCCGGCAAGCGCGGCGACGCTGGTGCCGGCGAGCCGTGCCTCCAGATCCCACAGCGCGCAATCCACTGCACCCCGAGCGGCACCGGCAGGGATCAGCGCGCGCAGGTCGTCCCGGCTCGCGCCCGCTTCGATCGCGGCGGTGGCGGCGGCGATCTGCGCAAGCGCCCCGTCGATCGTCTCGCCATATCGCGGGTACGGCACGCCCTCGCCCCGCCCGGCGACATCGCCCGCGCGCACGGTGACGGTGACGACGTCCGCCGCCGTCTTCACGCCCCGCGCGATGCGGAAGGGCGCGCTCAGGCCGAAGCGGTCGTGGCGGGCGTCGAGGGTGCGAAGCATTGCAGCAGCCTATCAGCGATCGGCTCGGCACCGAAGCGATATGGGTCGGTACAGGGCAGGCCGAGTGCGTCGGCGGTCGTGGCGCACAGCCGGCGCGCGGCATCCTCATCCAGCTTGACCGTGTTGAGCGCGATGCCGACCGCCTGCACGTCCGGGCTGGTGAGCCGCGCGACCTGGAGATTGGCGGCGAGGCATTCGGCAAGATCGGGAAGCTGGTAGTGCGGCAGCCCGCGCATGTGCGCACGCGACGGATCATGGCACAGCACGAGCGCCGCGGCTTGCGCACCGTGGAGCAGGCCGGTCGACACGCCGGCGAAGGACGGGTGGAACAGCGATCCCTGGCCCTCGATCAGATCCCAGCCATCGTCGTCGCGTGCCGGGGTAAGCATCTCGATCGCGCCCGAGATGAAATCGGCCACCACGGCATCGAGCGGCACGCCTTCGCCCGCGATCAGGATGCCGGTCTGCCCGGTCGCACGGAAATCGGCGGTGACGGCGCGGCGCTGCAACGCGTCGCGCAGGCTCAGCGTCGCGTACATCTTGCCGACCGAACAGTCGGTGCCGACGGTGAGCAGCCGGTTGCCCGCACGGCGCTTGCCGTTGCCGACCGGCAGCGTGGCCGGCGGATCGCGCACGTCGAACAACTGCACGCCCGCTTGCGCCGCCGCCGCCGCCAGCCGGGGATCGTCACGCAGCCGCTGGTGGAGGCCGGAGGCGACGTGCATGCCTTGCGCGATGGCGAGCAGCGCGTCCTCGATCAGCGCCTCCCCCAGCCGGCCGCCCGCATTGGCGATGCCGAGCACCAGCGTGCGCGCGCCCGCGCCCCGTGCGGTGGCGGCGTCCATGCGCGGCAGGTCGAGCGTGAGCGGGCAATCGTCGTGCCGCCACTCGCCCACGCAGTCCGCGCGGCGAAAGGCGGCGAGCCCGCGCGAGGTCTTGATGCCGACATCATCGTCGGAATGCCCGAGATAGAGCAGGAAGGGTCCGGGGATCATCGCGGTCCTGTGGGAAACGGGGTTGTGCATCCGGTGTACACCCGCCCGCCGATCCGCCAACTAACAGGCGCGGGGCAGGTCATAACCACCGGCTATGCCCCGCACCCGGCCGGTCGCGGGCGCAGCAACACGCGCCCCGCCGCCACGCCGGTGGCGGCACTGTCGCGCAGCGCGAGCCTGCCGTTGACGAACAGCGCCGCCACCCCGACGCTCGGCACGCGCGGGTGGACGTAATCGGCACGCGGTGCGTAGCGGGCGGGATCGAGCACCACCACGTCGGCGTAATAGCCGGCACGCAGATAGCCGCGATGGTCGAGCCGGTAGATGTCCGCCGTCAGCCCGCTCGACCGGCGGATGAAGTCGGCCAGCGTGATGACCTTCCGCTGCTGCACATACACACGGTATTTTTGCGGCATGGTGGCGTACTGGCGCGGGTGGCCGTCCGATCCGTCCGAACTGGTCACCACCCACGGCTGCTTCATGATGAGATCGACGTCGCGGTCCGCCATGTTGAAGCTGGCCACGCCAACCCCGGATGGGCCGGTGCCCTGTGCGTCCGGCGTTTCGAGGATGCGGATCGCCGCGTCGATCGCCGAGACATGCCACTGCGTCGCCATCTGCGCCAGCGTGCGGCCGGTCCACGGCACGCCTTCCGAGGTGAGCAGCAGCGATTCCGCGCCACCGCGCCGGCGCAGGTTCTCGGTCATCTCGGTCTTGATCCGGGCGAGCGTCGCTGTCTCCGCGAACCGCGCCAGCATCGCCTTGTACCCGCCGGCGACGGCCCAGCGCGGAACCAGCGACGCATCCACGCTGGAGCCGGAGGCGAGCCAGGGATATTGGTCCGCCGTCACGTCCTGTCCGGCAGCACGCGCGGCCCCGATCGTTGCGATCAGCTCGGGCGCATGGCCTTGCAGATCGACGCCGAGCGCCTTCAGATGCGCGAAATGGACCGGCATGTGCGCGCGCCGGCCGATCTCGATCGCCTCCTTCGTGCTGGCGATCAGGCCGATCGTGTAATCGGATTCGTCGCGCTGGTGTGTGTCGTACATCCCGCCACGCTTCCCCGCTTCGGCCGCGACGGCGGCGACCTCGTCGGTGGTGGCGTAGCTTTGCGGTGCGTAGAACAGCCCGGTCGACAGCCCCAGCGCGCCCTCGCACATGCCCTTGGCGGCGAGCGCCTTTTCCTGCACCAGTTCGGCAGCATTGGGCGGGCGGTCCGCCTCGCCCAGCACGCGCTGGCGGATCGCGCCGAAGCCGACGAAGGGGACGACGTTGGTGCCGATCCCGCTCGCCTGGAGTTTCCGCGCGTCCGCCGCCACGTCGGGCGTGCCGCCGCCGTCGACGCCGGTGATGACGGTCGATACGCCCTGCGCGAGCCACGGCAGGTTGAGCCGCGCGCTTGCGTTCGCCGAACGGATGTACGTGTCCGGATGGGTGTGCGCGTCGATCAGGCCGGGCGCGACGATCTTGCCGGTCGCGTCGATCACTTGGGCGGCGGCCGTGGGCCGGGCCGGGCCGACATAGACGATACGGTCGCCCGCGATCTCGACCTGTCCCGCGATTGGCGGCGTCTGCGCGCCGGTGTAGATCGTGCCGCCACGGATCACGACATCGACCTTCGCCAGCGTGGACGGCGCAGCGCCGACCAGCAGCAGGGCGGCGAGGATGGGCAGGCGCGTCATGGCCGGGCTCCTTCGGGGCTGAGGATGAGGCGGGCGACCGCGTGCGCCGCGACGGCGGCGCGGCTGTAGAGCATCGGCTGAAGCTGGCCGACGCTCCACGGCGCGACCTGATCCTGATAGTGCGGCGAACGTGGATCGTTCGACTGGCCGGGCAGGTTGAGCATCAGCGAATTGTCCCAAGCCCCCACGTCGATCACCTGAAGATAGCTCGCCCCGCCACCTGCCGACCAGCCCGGGCCGTTCCCCAGCCAGCGCGCCTGCACGGTATAGCTGTCGCCACCGGTCGGGCCGACCTCGATCGGCGGGAAGGCGGCGGCGATCGCCGGGATGCGCGCGAGCGGATGCTGGATGCGCAAGGTGTGCAGCGTGCCCCAGCGCCACTGGGCGGGATCGGCGCCAAGCTGCGCCTGCGCCGAGTTCCATGCGGCGGCGAGCGCGGCATCGACCATCGCGTCGCGCGCGGCGGCAGGGTCGGCGCCAAGCCGTGCGTCGGGGTGGGCGAGCAGGCCGAGCAGCACCGACGGCCCGATCGAAGTGGCGATCGCCTTCGCGCGGTCGGGCACGATCACCGCGAGCATGCGGTGGCCAAGCTCGCGCCACAGGATTTCGAACAGCGCCGCCGCGCCGCTCGCCGCGTCGAGCCGGCAGTCCCAGCCGCGCAGCAGCGTCACCGCCGGTCGCGCCGCCGCGCTCGGGCTGGCGGGCAGCAGCGCGACGAGCTGGCGTGCGGGCGTGGAGAGCGTGTCGTGCTGGAGTGCAACGCTGTCGGCGAGTGTGTGCTGGCTCTGGTGCGAGAGGACGTCAGCAACGCGCTCGTACCGATAGGGATCGCGGAAGTCGAACGCGGGTATGCGGTCGGTCGGCCAGCCCGGCGGCAGATTGTCCTGATTGGCGGAGGCGAACCAGCCTTTCGCCGGATTGTATTCGTGCGGCAGCGCGCGATGGTCATGCATCCCGGTCCAATCGTAGCGGCCGTCCCCCGGCACCGGCATCAGCCCTTCGCCGCGTTTGCGCACCGGCATGAAACCGATCACCTGCCAGCCGGTGTTGCCCGCCGTGTCGGCATAATGGAAATTGGTGGGCGAGGGGTGGATGCGGAACGCCTCCTGCAAACTCGCCCAGTCGCGCGCGAGGTTGATCGCGATCATCGCGAACGATCCGCCGCCGCCGGGTTGCATCGCGATCGAGGCGATCGCGGTGGCGCGGCGCTTGGCGGGATCGTGCATCACGACCGGACCCTGCACCGCGTAACGCAGCACCTCGGTATGCGGCGCGGCATCTTTGACCGGAATGCTGATCTCGACGCGGGTGAAGCGCCGCCAGCCGCCGGCGTGGCGATAGCGTTCGGGGTCGCTCGGGTGCAGGTCGAGGACGAACAGATCCTCCTGATCGATGTGGAAGTTGGTGCGGCCGAACGCGAACCGGTCGGTGTGGCCCTGCATGATGCCGGCGAGCCCGGGCGCGCCGCCGCCGATCACGTCCAGCCCCGGTGCGGACAGGTGCGCGACGTGACGCGGCCCGAACCCGCCGATGCCGAGATGCGGATCGTTGGCGAGGATCGGCCGGCCCGTCGCCGAGCGTGCCGGCGCGATCGTCCAGGCGTTGCTGCCGGCGTTGGCGCGCTCCAGCCGACCGGAGCGCTCGTCGGGATCGGTGACGGGCGTGTCCGGCCCGAACGGCAGTCGCCCGATCCTCAGCACGCCGAGATCGTCGAGCGACACCTGCGACACGTCTAGCCCGTCCGGCACGGTGAGCGGGTGGGCGGGCATCAGCGGCGCGATCACCGCGTCGAGGTCGAGCAGCCCGAGCGCGGCGAGCCGGGCGCGACGCACCTCGTCGTCGGTGTTGCCCGCCGCCGCGCCGCGCGCGAGCACCATGTCGTGAATGTCCCAGTGGATCGGCAGGACACCGAGGATGCGGTATTCCAGCGGCAACAGCGTCGGATCCGCCGTCACCTCGTCGATACGCGCGTTGATGCCGGCGATGTACGCGCGGCCGCAGGCGAGCACGTCGGCCGGCACGCGGCCAAGCTCCGCATCGAGATCGCCGCGATAATGGAACAGCCGGGCCTGCGCATCGTGGGCTACGAAATCCGCGCCGAACGCCTCCGCCATCCGCCCAAGTTCACGGCGATGCCCGAAGTCGATCTGGAACAGCCGGTCGCGCGCGACGACATAGCCTTGCCCGAAGAACGCGTCGGGGATCGACTGCGCGCGGATATGCGGCACGCCGTATACGTCGTCGACGATCTCGATCGGCGCTGTGAGCCCGCGCACGCCGGTCCGTCGCACGCCTGCCTCGGCCGCGCGGCAGGCTGGGCCCGCCGCGAGCGCGGCGACAGCGACCGAGCGCAGCAGAAAGGATCGGCGGTCAATCATCATCGGGCTTTCCTGGCTGACGCGAAGCCGTGAGGCTAGCCGTGTGCTGCGGTGCGGGGGCATGAATAGCGCAGGCTAGGGCATAGCGGCGAGTTATGGTTTCCTCCCCATAGAGGCAGGCTATGGGAGAGCGACGATCCGGCTCTTGACGCCCTTGCACAAGACCGCGCAACCTCCCGCATTGAAGCAGGCGGAACCGGCCCAGAGAGGTTGGCGATACAACAGCCGTAGTTCACAGGTGATGGAAAGCGTCGAGAAACGCTCCACGGCTGCGGGACCGGTCAGGGAAGGAACAGATATGACGAATTCGGATCAGGCCCGGCGCCGGATGGCGATGACGGTCGGGTGTAGCCTTGCGGCCTTGGTGCTGTCGGGCGCGTTTGCTGTTCCCGCTGCGGCGCAGACGGCTGCTACGCCTGTGGCGGGTGCGGCCGGGCAGGAGGCTGCGCCATCGAATCGCGCCGACCTTCAGCCTGAGAATCAGAGCGGTGACGATGTCCAGGAGGTTACCGTCACCGGCTCGCGCGTGGCGCGCAGCGGCTTCCAGTCGCCCGCGCCGCTGACCGTGCTGACCCAGGCGGAGATCCAGAACCAGTCGCCGTCGAACAACATCGCCGATTTCGTCAACCAGCAGCCGGCGCTGGCGGGATCGACCCGCCCATCGAATTCGCGGTTGAACCTGTCGAGCGGTCAGGCCGGCATCAACGCGCTCAACCTGCGCAACCTAGGCGAAATCCGCACGCTGGTGCTGGTCGACGGGCACCGTTCGGTCGGATCGACGATTACCGGGCTGGTGGACGTCAACACGATCCCGCAGGGGCTGGTAAAGAGCGTGGAGGTCGTCACCGGCGGCGCATCCGCCGCTTACGGGTCCGATGCCGTCGCCGGTGTCGTCAACTTCATCCTCGACAAGAAGTTCGACGGGTTCCGCGTCACCGCCGACCAGGGCATCACGCAATATGGTGACGGCCACAATTACTCGGCGACGCTGACGGCGGGCACCGGGTTCGCGGACGGTCGCGGCCATATCGAGGTGGAGGGCGAGTACGCGCACCGCGACGGCATCTTCCAAGTCGACCGCGACTGGAACGCGACCGGCTACGTCCGCATCCAGGACCCGAACTGGACCGCGAACAGCACCACACCGCAGTTCATCACCACCCAGCGGCAGATCGGCGCGGCCAACTCCGCGCCCGGCGGCCTCATCACCGGCAGCACGGCGGTGACGGGAAGCGGTGTCGCGGCGAACAGCCTGCGCGGCCTCTATTTCGGTTCGGGCGGGCAGCCGCAGCAATTCCAATATGGCGGGCTGACCTTCCCGTCGCCGACCGGCAGCGCCGCGCCCACGCTGACGCAGGGCGGCAGCTGGCAGGTGAACGATTCCGGCCGCAACATCGGCCTCGACCCGCAGGACGATCGCTACGGCGTGTTCGGCCGGGTCAGCTACGACGTGGCCGATCAGGTCGAAGTATACGCGGAGGCATCGTACAACCGGCAGCACATCCTGTTCAACGCCGGCCCGAACCTCCAGACCGGCCTGACCATCGCCGCGACCAACCCGTATCTGGTCGCCGCACTCGGCGCCTCGCGTCTTGCCAACATCAGCAGCGTGACGTTGGCCACCACCTCGGTCGATCTGCCGTACCGGATCGTCGACAATCGGCGTGCGGTGCAGCGCTACCAGATCGGTGCCGATGGCAAGTTCGACGTGTTCGGCAAATCGGTGGCGTGGGACGTCTACGGGCAATATGGCCGCGCCGATCTGCGTGAGCAGCTCCGCAACGTCCAGAACATCGCGCGTATCGCCAACGCGACCGCCGCTGTAGCAGCGCCAGCCGGCAATGCTGGCGGCTATGCGGCAGGATCGATCCAGTGCGCGATCAACGTCGATGCGAACGCCGCCAACGACGACGAGGCGTGCGTGCCGCTCAACCGGCTGGGCGTCGGCGTGGCCGATCCGGCGGCGGTCGCCTATGTGCTGGGCGCGCCATACCGTGACGAGACGACCGAGCAGAAGACGGCGGGCCTGAATCTGCGCGGCTCACCGTTCCGCACCTGGGCCGGGGACGTCAGCATCGCCATCGGCGGCGAGTGGCGCGAGGAGAGTATCCGCGGGTACGTGCCGCAGCAGTTCCAGCCGGTCTCGACCGTGAACGCGCAAGGCCGGCCGACCGTGACCAACACCTGGTCGGTCGGCAACTACCTGCCCACCAACGGCCGCTACAACGTGAAGGAGGCCTATCTCGAAGCGGTGGTGCCGCTCGGCCTCGGGCTGGAGTTCAACGGCGCGGTGCGTGGCACCGATTACTCGACCTCGGGCAGCGTCGCGACGTGGAAGCTGGGCGGCACGTGGCAGCCGATCCCCGACATCCGCTTCCGCGTGGTGCGGTCGCGCGATATCCGCGCGCCCAATCTGAACGAGCTGTATCAGGCCGGCTCCGCCAACAGCGATGCGGTGCGCAACCCGCTGTTCACCGCCGATGGCGCCAACGGTCCCGCCACCTTCAGCTATTCAGGGATCGTCACCGGCAATCCGAACCTGCGGCCGGAAGTCGCCAGTTCCTGGACGATCGGCGCGGTGCTGTCGCCGCGCTTCCTCAAAGGGTTCAACGCCTCGATCGACTATTGGCGGATCAAGATCGCGCAAGGCATCACCAGCTTCAGCGCGCAGGACATCGAGAATCTGTGCAGCCTGGGGCAGCAGCAGTTCTGCGATGCGATCACGCAAGATGACTCCCGGTCCACGCCGGGTCAGCCGTATCTGTTGATCCGCAGCCAGCCGTTCAACGCGGCCAGCCAGCTTGCGCGCGGTATCGATTTCGACACCAGCTATCGTCTGCCGCTTTCCAGCCAGACCGTGCTCACCCTGCGGGGCGAGGCGACGCGGTACCTCGACAACATCCTCAATACCGGGGTGCCGAGCGCGGTGATCGCCAATACGGTGGGCGTGAACGGCGGGCAGGCGACCACGCCGACCTGGATCTTCCGGGGCAGCGCGACGCTCGACCTGCCGACCACCTCGATCACCGTGGTCGGTCGCGGGATCAGCGCGGGCCGGTATGCCACGACGGGCATCGAGTGCCAGACGAGTTGTCCGCTCTCAACCACGAACTACCCGACCTATGACAACAATCAGGTTTCGGGCCTGTTCTACGCCGACGTGAACGTGACGCAGAACGTGACCGTCGCCAACAAGGTGCAGGCGCAATTCTTCGTCAACGTGACCAACGTGTTCAACCGCGCGCCGCTGCTCGTGCCGGAGACCGGCCTTGCCGCGAACAGCACCTATTCCGACCTGCTCGGTCGCGCCTTCCGCGTCGGTATCCGTGTGCAGACGCGATGAAGCTGCTGATATTCGCCACGCTGGCGCTCGCCGCGCCGGCGGCGGCGCAGACGGCGCCCGGGCCGGCCGACGTGGCGCGGGCCGAACGCGTGCTCGCCCGTGCGCCGGTGGTGGACGGGCATAACGACCTCGCCTGGGAGATCGCGCATTACAACGGCGGCCGCGTTGCGGTTGTGCGTGAAGACGGCGCGGACCTGCCGCGCCCGTTGCAGACCGATCTTGCCCGGTTGAAGGCGGGGCATGTCGGCGGACAGTTCTGGTCGGTGTGGATTCCCGCCGACGTGACCGGTCCGAAGGCGGTCGAGATGACGCTGGAGCAGATCGACGTGGTGCGCCGTCTGGTCGCGGCCAATCCGGACAGCCTCGCGCTCGCCACCACCGCCGCCGACGTGCGGCGGATCGCGGCGAGCGGCCGCACCGCCAGCCTGATCGGGGTGGAGGGTGGCCACCAGATCGACGGGCGGCTTTCCGTGCTGCGCGACTATCGTGCGCTCGGCGTGGCCTATATGACGCTGACCCACACGCGCAGCCTCGACTGGGCGGATTCCTCCACCGATGAGCCGGTGGCAGGCGGGCTGTCGCCGTTCGGCAAGCGGGTGGTTGCGGAGATGAACCGGATCGGCATGCTGGTCGACGTGAGTCACGTCGCGGATACGACTATGCGCGCCGCGCTGGCCGCTTCGAAGGCGCCGGTGATCGCCTCGCACTCCTCTGCGCGGGCGCTGGCGGGCGTGCCACGCAACATCCCCGATGATCTGCTCTCCGCGATCGGCGCGAACGGGGGCGTGGTGATGGTGAACTTCTATCCCGCTTTCCTGTCCAACGCCTGGAAGCAATGGGACGTGGCGCGCACCGCCTACGCGAAATCGCTCGCGGTGCCGGGCGACGTGTACGGCCCGCGTGCCGCCGCGCCGTTGGTCGCGTGGGATCAGGCGCACGCGATGCCGCACGTCACCGTGGCGACGGTGGCCGATCATATCGAGCATGTCGCGAAGGTGGCGGGGCACGATCATGTCGGGCTTGGCGGCGATTTCGACGGCATCGATGGTACCGCGCCCGAAGGGATGAACGGTGTCGATGGTTATCCCAAGGTGATCGCCGAACTCGCCCGCCGAGGCTGGAGCGACGCCGATCTCGCCAGGCTGACCAGCGGCAACATCCTGCGCGTGCTGGACCGCGCGGAGGCGGTGGCGGCATCGATGGCGAACCTGCCGGCGGACGACGCCACGGACCGTGGTGCGCGCTAGCGCGGGCCGATGGCTGTGACGGTCGCCGCCCCCGCCAGCCCGATCGCGCCGCGTCCGGACCGCCCCGCCCGGCGGCTGATGGCGATCTTCGTCCTGCTCGGGTTTTCGGCGGGGCTGCCGTTCTACATGTTCTCGACCGTGCTGTCGGCGCGGCTGGCGAAACATGGGCTGGATATCGTCCTGATCGGCTTCTTCGGGTGGGTGGCGCTGCTGCCGACTATTAAATTCGCCTGGGCGCCGCTGCTCGATGCGTTTCCGGTGCCTGGCCTGTCGCGGCTCTACGGCAAGCGGATGAGTTGGATCATCACCGCGCAGATCGGGATCGTCGCGGCGATGGTGGCGATGGCCTTCACCTCCGCCGATACAAACCTGCCGCTGGTGGCGCTGCTAGCGGTGCTGCTCGCCTTCTGGACGACGACGCTGGAGGTTGCCGCCGACGGCTGGCGCATCGAACTCGCGCCGACGGCGGTGGAGCAGGGGCCGCTCGCCGCTGCAAACCTGTGGGGGTATCGCACCGCCATGGCCGCCTCGTCGCTGGTCGCGCTGACGGTGGCCGATCGTGCGGGGTGGGTGTGGAGCTACCTCGCCGTCGCGCTGCTTGCGGCGTTGCCGCTGCCGTTGCTGCTCGGGCTGACGCCGGCGCCCGCACGCGCCGGCCGGCGTGTGAGGGCGCTGGCGGAGGGGCTGGCGGCGGCCGTCGTGCTGCTGGCCGGTGCGCTAATTGTGTTCGGCGCGCTCGGCTGGGTCGCGCTGCATCTTGCCACGGCCGCCGGCGTCACCGCGAAGAGCAACGCGACCGTCGCGGTGCTGGTGCTGTGCCTGGTGCCGTTCGTGCTGATGGCGATCGCGCTGCCGTGGATCGTGCGACTGCCGGCGACCGCGTGGGCGCGGCGCTCCACGTGGCTGGGGCCATACGTCAACATCTTCTGGCGGTTCGGCTACCGGGTGCTGCCGCTGCTCGGCTTCGTCACCTTCTACCGGATGGGTGACGTGCTGACGTTATGGGGCGTCAAGCCGCTCGAAATCGCGGCGCATTACGATCTCACCACGATGGGCATCGCCGACGGGTTCGTGACGACGCCGTCGAGCATGGCGGGCGTGGTGGTCGGCGCGGCGCTGGCGGTACGGTTGCGGATGAGCCGCGCGCTCGCGCTGGGGGCGATCGGATCGGCGCTTGGCAACTGGATCTTCGTCTGGCTGTGGCACGTGCCGCCGAACCCGGTCGCGATCTATACAGCCACCGCGGTCGACCAGTTCGCGCACGGCATGGAGGGCGCGGTGTTCGTCGTCTATCTGTCGCTGCTGGTGAACCCGCGCTACGCGGGTGCGCAATATGCCTTCCTGTCGGGCTTCGCCTTCCTGCTGCCACGGCTGCTGCAAGGCGCGGGCGGCGATATCGTCAAGAGCATCGGGTATGACGGCTTCTTCTGGCTGTCCGGTTCGCTCAGCGTGGCGGCGGTGCTGTTCCTGCCGCTGATCGCCGGCGCCCGCCCGCGCGACGAGGATACTCCATGATCGACATCGATGCCGCCTTCGCCCCCGCCGCCGCCGCCGTCGCCACGGGGCAAATCCCCGGCGCGACGCTGGGCGTGGTCACCCGCGATGGCCGCACCGCGACACGCACGGTGGGCTTCGCGCAACTCGAGTCGGCGGCGGAAGCGCTGACGGCGGCGCACTGGTTCGATCTCGCCTCGGTTTCCAAGGTGATCGCGACCACCAGCATGGTGCTGGCGCTGGCCGATCAAGGGCGGATCGACCTCGACCGTCCGCTGACCGATGCCATTCCCGACCTGCGCCAGTATGACGTCGCGAACGCGGCCGAGCGGCGGCTGACGTTTCGCGACTGTCTGGTCCACCGCACCTTCCTGCCTGCGGTGGAGCCGATCTACACCTATGGCGACGATCCCGCGCGGCTGCGCGCGTTCGTGCTGCAACGCGAATGGCGGCATGGGCCGGCAGTCTATTCGGACATCAACTTCATCCTGCTTGGCATCGCGGTCGAGCGGATCACCGGCGTCTCGCTGGCGGATTGGCCGCTGGGGCCGGAACTCTCCTTCGGGCCGCCACCCGGGCCGGCGGTCGCGACCGAACGGTGCACGTGGCGCGGGCGGGTGCTGAAGGGCGAGGTGCACGACGAGAATTGCGCCGCGATGGGGGGCGCGACCGGTCACGCCGGGCTGTTCGGCACCGTCGCGGGGGTGCTTGGTTTCGCGCGCGGGGTGCTGGACGGCAGCGGGCTGTCGCCTGCCGCGCGGACGGCGATCGCGACGCCGGTGAATGGCCCGCGCACCTGCGGCTGGGAGGTTCGCCACGCCGACTGGTCGGGCGGTCAGCGCTGCTCGGCGGCCACCATCGGGCATACCGGCTTCACCGGCACCGGTCTGTGGATCGACCTCGATCGCGGGCTTGCGTGGACCCTGCTCACCAATCGCGTCCACCCGACGCGGCACCGCGACAGCGGCATCTTCGCGTTACGCCCGGCGGTCGGCGATGCAGTGATCGCGGCGGCGGGCTAAGGTGCTCCGGCGATGCGAAGCCACAGGCCCGTCGCATCGTCGGATACCTTGAAACGAGCGAAGCGCCGGCACTCGGCATCCTCTGCCTCGATGGCGCGGAGCCGGGTGGCGAGACCGTGCAGCCCCTCCGTGCGCAGCAGCGGCGCAAGCTCGTCGGCGGATACGCCGTAATCGTCGATCAGCGCGGCGAGCCCATCGGTCATCAGCACCAGTTCGTCGCCGGGCGCCACCGCGACCGCATCATAGTGGACCGCCTCGGTGTGGCTGGGCTCCACCCCGAGGATGCGGCGTTCGGCGCGGGCGCGGTTGAGGCGCAGGTGATCGAGTGTCGGCGCGCTGCGTGCCGGCAGCAGGTCCAGCCCGGCCGCGCGGATCGCCTCTGCCTCCTGCGTCTCGGCCAAACTCGGTTGCGGGCCAAGGCGCTGAACCGCGTCGCCGCGCAAGTGGAGGCAGGCGCAATCGGCGAGCCAGGCGATCGCCAGTCGCTCATCCTCAAGCGCGACGCACAGGAATGCGGCGCTCGGCAGTTCCCATCGCCCCAGCGGCTCGCGAACGCGGGTGCCGTGGTAGCCATCCAGCAGCGAGGAGAACACCGCCGACACTACATCCGGCAGCGTGCCCGGCGGTGCGGAGGCGAATGCGCGCTCGGCCATGGCGGCGACCCACGCCGCGCCACCCTGCGCGCCAACCAGACCGGGCGGGCCGAGATCGGTCGCGCCATCGATTACCCAGGCCAGCCGCGTACTTGCGCCGGCGCGATCGTCATTGGCGACGGCCGCGTCGCCGGCAAGGCTGATCGACTGCACGAGGTCGAAATGCAGCATGTCGCGCTTCCTTCGGCTGTGGAGGCCGGATCGGCGCGGCGGCGCGGGAAGTCAACCCGGGATCGGGCCACGCTCGCAATGGTAATGCGGCTCAGGGCGTGGCCGGCAACGCTATTCGCCAGGTGCCACGGCCGGCGTTCTTGGCATCGTAAAGCGCCTGATCGGCCCGCCGGTAGATTGTTTCCATCGCCTGTCCGTCATCATCGACGATGACGGCGCCGGCGCTGAGCGCCACACGCAGCATGTGCGTTCCCGCCGACACGGGTTGAGAAAACGTCGCATAAAGCCGTCGACAGACTTCTTCGATGGCGGCCGCATCGGAAACGTCGGCGACGACGATCGCGAACTCATCCCCGCCCAGCCTGAAGATGCTGTCGCGCTGGCGCATCGCATCGGTCAGTCGATCGGCAACCTCGACGAGCAGGGCGTCGCCGGTGTCGTGGCCGAGTTCATCGTTGACCTGTTTGAAACGGTCCAGGTCGATCAGCAGCAGTCCGAACGGCTGACGGTGCGGCTGCGCCAGCAGGCGACCGACCACTTCACCATAGCGTCGCCGATTGCCGAGGCCGGTAAGCGTATCGGAATAGGCGAGTTTTTCCAGTTCGGACTGGCTGACGAGCAGTTCGGCGGTGCGTTGCTCGACGAGATGTTCCAGACGTCGCTGGCGGCCGCGGGCGGCGCGCATACGCAATTGAAACAGCGCGATGATGGCAGCGACCAGTGCGAACACGGCGATCACGCGGAACAGGGTCGTCTCGAACCACTTTCGCTCGACCTCCAGCTCCAGCACCAACGGCGTACCGACCGGCCGCAGCCTGCCGCCCGGTGTCGGGGCAAGCGCCACCACCACCAACGTCGACTTGCCCGGCGGCAGGTTGGTGTAGCGCGCCACGCGGTGCTGTGCGTCGACCCGCGTCCAGCCCTGTTCCAGTGGCGACAGCCGGTATGCGAAGGTCTGATCCCGGCTGGCATAGTCGAGCAGCGCGAACTCGGCCGTCAGGCTGCGCTCCGCAGGGGCGATCGTCAGCCCGGTGCCGATCGCCGGCGGCGCGATCGCATGACCGCCTGCGTCGATCGCGGTAAAGCGTAGCGGCGCGGCAACCGCGGTGCGCGACGGTATGGTCGGGTCGATCAGGGTCAGCCCGCCAAACCCGGCGAACACCAGCCGGCCATCCGGCAGAACATCGCCGGCACCGGTCCAGTTGGCAGTGAAGGGAACCCCGTCTGCGGCGCGCAGTGTGGTTACCGTCAGCGTGTCGGGATCAATCCTGACGATGCCGCCATCGGTGCTCGCCCAGATTGCGGCATCGCGCGCGCGGAGCAGCTTGTCGATCGTATCGTGCGGTAACCCGTCAGACCGGCCGAGATGGCGAACGGAGCGCCACGTCGCGCCGTCGCGCTGGAAGATCGTCACCCCGCCACCCAGCGTTCCCGCCCATAACCGTCCGCGGCGATCGACGATCAGCGTGCTGATGTAATTCGCCTGCAACTCCGGCGCGATGGCGGAATGTGGCTGGAAGGGCGTGACCTTGCCGCTCGCCAGATCAACCCGGTTGAGCCCGCGCGCCGTCCCGACCCACAAAGCGCCATCTTGCGTCACCGCCAGCGAGCGGACGCGCGGGTCCGTCAAAGCACGCGACCAGGCTGCTTGTTTGAGCGTGGTCGGATCAAGCACATCCAGCGTCGCAACGCCATTGCCGCCGACGTAGAGCGTCGTGCCGTTCAACAGAAGTCGCGACCAGCGCGCCGACGATATCCTGGTCGCGGAGCGGTGGTTCGGCGGCGTCAGGAACAACCCGTCCTCACCCGCGGTAAAGGTGCCGTGGTCCGGCGTGAACGCGAAGGCGTTTACGCCGCGGCGCGAACCGGGCACCGCCGATAGCCGCACTGGTGGACCGGCCCCGTTCCGGTTGGGTGCCAGCCGCTTCGCACCCGCATCCGCGGATCCGTACCAGATGCTCCCGTCCGGGGCTGCGCCGACGGACCATGCCGCCTCGGGCGCGCGATCCGCTTGCGGACGCAAGATGCTGACAAGCCCGAGCACGCGGCGCGGAACCGGGTCGACATAGGACAACGTCGCGTCACCAACCACCCAGACCAGTCCGGTGCGGTCCCTGAAAAGGTGGTTGAGGCCGTTTTCGGGCAGGCTGCCGGGGATGGCGGGATCGTGGGTGAGACGCCGCACGTGGTCGCTTGCGGTGTCGATCTCCAGAATCCCGTCACGCGAGGCAACCCATATCTGATTGTCCCCAACGTCGACCATCGAGCCCAGCACCGGCGAACGACCGTCCTGCTGTACATTCAGGTGACGGATGGCGCCTGCGGCATCCACAACGACGAGACCCGACGTGTCGGTCGCGACCCAGACCCGCCCGTGCGCATCCTCGATCAAGCCGGTGATAAGACCCTGCGATATATCGGTCGCGATCGCGTTGAAGCGACGGCCGTTGCGCTCGCGCTGGAAAAGGCGTGAACCGCTTGCCACCCAGAGCCCGCCATGGCGATCGATCATCAATGTCCGGACTTCACCCGCAGGCAGGCCATTGGCGGGACTTGCGGCGATCATCGCGACATGATGATCGGGGCCACGAACGACCGCCAGACCTTGGTCGCTGCCTACCCAGAGGTTGCCCGCATCATCGTCCCGGATCGCCAGCACATGGGCGTGGTCCAGCGGCGTGCGGTTGCCCGGCCGGCGAAAGTGTTCAGAGCTGGGGTCGTGCCACAACAGTCCCTCGGCACTCATGCCGAGCCACAGTCGCCCGCCTCGATCCGCAAACAGCGCGTTGACCATCAACTCGGGCAAGGCGCCGGTGGCCGGGCCGCGTTCGGTGGTATAGGACTTGAACCCGATCCCGTCCCAGCGCGCGAGCCCGGCATCGGTCGCCAGCCAGATGAAGCCTTGCCCGTCCTGCGCCACCGCACGTGGCAGTCCGGCATCGGGGATGGCGTCGTCTCGCGCTGCGACTTTGAAAAACAGGTCGGCGGCAGACCGCCAGGGATCTTGGGCGGACACCGGCGCGGGAGACGCTGCCGAAAGCCGGGGGTGCCGGCGATCGACATCGATCGCGGCGGCACCAAGCACGCTTGCAGCCCCGATCAACGCCAATGCAACACTGTACCGCAGCCACCCCATCGCCATCCTATAACAGCGGCAGATTGAGGAACGTTTAAGCCGTGCTGCGGTGCAGTCCGGAGCCGTAGTGCGTTCGGGCGGGCTGCGGATCGGCTATGCAGGGGGCGGGGCGGCTCTGCTCGACAACGGGCCGGTCACGCCATCTGGCGAAGGGCCGTTTGGCGCAAGCAGGCAACGAACTCGCTCTGGAGTTTCGTCGGGAACCAGTCGCGACGCGATATGACACCGATCGTGCGTGCAGTGTCCGGTACTTCGGATTGTATCCGGACGAGCGTGCCGGCGTCGATCTCCGCGCTCACCTGCGCGGTGGAGAGCAACGTCAGAAAGTCACTGCGCGCCAGCACGCCCCGGATCAGCGCGACGGATCCGCATTGGATCGGAGCCTTCGGACGCGCTTTCCCCGACCGGTCGAACATCTTCTGCCAACGGTCGAGCAGGCTGGAGGCCCGTCGCGATACGATCCACGGATAGGCCGCCAGCTGCTCGAAACCGGCGACCGTCCTCGCCAGGGGATGTTCGGCGCGTCCGATGATGGTCAGGTGATCATCAAAAAGCCGCTCCTGCAGCAAATCGGCGGCAGGACGATCGCGCAAGGCCCCGATCAACAGGTCGATGCGGCCACTGCGCAGCAATTCCACCAGTTCGAGGTAGGAACCCTCGATCACATCGACTTCGACGTCCGGCGTGGACTCCAGCAAATTCGCCAGTGTGGCCGGTAGCAGGAGCGATCGCGACAGCGCCATTGCGCCAATGGCGAGGCGGCCGCCCACGTGTCGGGATTCCTCCATGGCGGCCGCCAATTCGGTCAGCGCGATCAGGAAACTACGCGCAAGCCTCTCGCCCGATCGCGTCAGTTCGACACCGCGGCCCTTTCGCTCGACCAGCGACGCGCCCGCGACCCGTTCGATGTCCCTGACCGCCCGGTGCAGTGATGGTGGCGAAATGCCGACCGCTTCCGCCGCCCGTGTGAAGCCGCCACTCTCCGCCAGCGCTGTCAAACCGCGGACATGCGCCATGGTCAGGTAGCTTTCGAGCGTGACACCCGTCGGTATCCTGCCCAGATCGCGGCACGCCCGCGCCAGATGGTTCAAGGCACGCCGCACGCGCAGGATGATTCGCTGCCCGTCTGCGGTGGCGACCACGCCGGCTGCGCTGCGATGGAACAGGATCGCGCCGAACGCCCGCTCGAGCCCGGCGAGGGCTTGCGTCAGCGCCGGTTGAGAGATCGACGCGGCCCGCGCCACGGTGCTCACGCTGCCGCTCTCATCGATGGCGACGAGAAGGCGCAGGTGTCTGAGGTTCAGGTCGAACGCATTTCCCATCCAGCAGTCTTAGCCTGACCTTATGTCCCTCCGATAATCATATTTGTTCGTAGCCGGCCCCGATGACAAAGCACGGAAAAGCAATATCCTCCGGGGAGGGCAGATCATGTCTCATCAGGCTACCATCGACCGCGACGGCGACGCGGGGACCGTGCCGACGCGCCATCAGGGCCTGCTGGCATGGGTCGATGCCATCGCCGCCAGGGCCAAACCCGACGCGATCCATTGGTGTGACGGCTCGGACGCGGAATGGGACGCCCTGTCGGCGCAGGCGGTGGCGGCCGGCACGATCACCCCCTTGAACCCGGACATTCGCCCCAACGCTTTCTACGCACGGTCCGATCCCCGCGATGTCGCCCGTGTGGAGAGCCGGACGTTCATCTGCTCCGATATGGAGCGGGATGCCGGGCCGACGAACAACTGGGCCGACCCGGACGAAATGCGCGCCCGGCTCGACACGCTGTTCGACGGCAGCATGCGCGGTCGCACGCTGTACGTGATCCCGTTCTGCATGGGGCCGCTCGGTTCGGACAAGAGCTTGATCGGGGTCGAAATTACCGACAGCGCCTATGTCGTCCTTTCTATGAAGATTATGGCCCGGATCGGCACGCCGGTGCTCGATCTGCTCGGCGACGACGGCTTTTTCGTGCGCTGCGTTCACTCCGTCGGCATGCCGCTGGCGGCTGGCCAACGCGACGTCGCATGGCCTTGCAGCGACGAAAAATGGATCGCGCATTTCCCCGAGACGCGTGAGATCTGGTCGTATGGATCAGGCTATGGCGGCAACGCCTTGCTCGGCAAGAAATGCTTTGCACTCCGCATCGCCAGCGTGATGGCGCGCGACGAAGGCTGGCTTGCCGAGCATATGCTGATCCTGAAGCTCACCAGCCCCGAGGGCGCGGCGCACTACGTGGCGGCGGCGTTTCCCAGCGCGTGCGGCAAGACCAACCTCGCGATGCTCGAACCCGCGATCCCCGGCTGGACGGCGGAGACGGTCGGCGACGACATCGCCTGGATGCGGTTCGGCACGGACGGCCGGCTGTACGCGATCAACCCGGAGGCGGGGTTCTTTGGCGTGGCGCCCGGCACCGGCCCCGGCACAAACCACAACGCGATCGAGACGCTGACCGGAAATTGCATCTTCACCAACACCGCGGTGACCGCCGACGGCGACGTATGGTGGGAGGGTCTGACCAAGACACCGCTGGAGGGGCTGACCGACTGGACCGGAGCGCCCTACGATCCCGCCAGCGGCAAGCCCGCGGCGCATCCCAACGCGCGCTTCACGGTTCCCGCCGCGCAATGCCCGGTGATCGCGCCGGAATGGGACAGCCCGGAAGGCGTGCCGATTTCCGCCATCCTGTTCGGCGGCCGCCGCGCGACAGCGGTGCCGCTCGTCAGCCAGGCGTTCGATTGGGAACATGGCGTCTATCTCGCCGCGAACATCGCGTCCGAAGGAACGGCAGCGGCGGAGAACAAGGTGGGCGAGTTGCGGCGCGACCCGTTCGCGATGCTGCCGTTCTGCGGCTACCACATCGCGGACTATTTCAACCATTGGCTGCGGATCGGTGCCAGTGCGCAGTCGGATGCGTCGGCGCTGCCCAAGATCTTCCTGGTGAACTGGTTCCGCAAGGATCAGGCCGGCCAGTATATCTGGCCTGGGTTCGGCGACAACGTCCGCGCGTTGAAGTGGATCGTCGAACGCTGCGAGGGCAGCGTACAGGGGACGTCCACCGCCATCGGTCTCGTTCCCAAAGCGGACGAACTCGATCTGACCGGGCTCGATCTTAGCAGCGGTCAACTGGCTGAAGTGCTCGGTGTCGATGCGGAGGTCTGGGTTGGCGAGGCCGAGCGCAACCGGGCCTATATCGAAGGGCTCGGCGATCGATGCCCGGTAGCGCTGCTGCGACAGCAAGACGCACTTGAAGACAGGCTGGCAGCGTTATGAGGCGCGACGATCTCGGCGCTGCTCGGACGCGGTCGTCGGTGAGCGTTGCTCGATGACCCGGCGCAAACTGGTGGCGGGTAATTGGAAGATGAACGGCACCCGTGCCGTCATGCCCGAACTGGTCGCGATCGCCGCCGCTGCGACGCCGGACGTCGATGTCGCGATCGCGGTGCCGGCAACCCTGATTGGCCCCGCAGCCGCGTTGGTGCCGGGCTTCGCCATCGGCGGAGAGGATGTCCATCCGGCAGACCACGGCGCCTACACCGGGTGCATATCGGCGACGATGCTGAAGGATGCGGGCGCCACCTTCAGCATCATCGGACATAGCGAGCGTCGCACCGGTTGCAGGGAGACCGATACCGAAGTGCGCGCGAAGGCCGAAGCGCTGCGCCGGCATGGGCTTGGGGCGATCCTCTGCATCGGCGAGGCGCTCGCCGACCGAACGGCTGGTCGCGCCATCGAGAGCGTCGTTCGGGAGCTTACCGGCTCGCTGCCGCCAGGAGCGGCATCGGACTGGCTGTCGATCGCCTACGAGCCGATTTGGGCGATCGGAACCGGACACACGCCGACCGTCGCCGAGGTGGTGGAGATGCATGGCGCGATCCGCGCGACGCTGCGGGACCTCATGGGTGAGGACGCGGATGCGATGCGGCTGCTGTACGGCGGCTCGGTGACCGCGGACAATGCCGCTCAGTTGCTCCACGGAGCCGACGTCGACGGTGCGTTGGTCGGAGGGGCCAGCCTTACTGCGGCGACGTTCGTGCCGATCCTGGCGGCGGCGCACCAGGTGAATTCGGTGGGGAACGATCCCAGCCCGGTGTTCCGAACGCAGGCGGCCGAATGTGCAGTGAGAATGCAGCGCTGAGAGACCGAAGGGTCAAGGTACCGGTGTGACGATCCCGGAACGGAGCGCCATAACGCTCTATTTCGTTGCGCTGCCTCAACCACCCCGCACAGGTCGGGTGCAGGTGAATAAAGCCAGTGTTTTCCACGATGTAAATTGAAATGGTGACCCCTACGGGATTCGAACCCGTATTTCAGCCGTGAAAGGGCCGCGTCCTAACCCTTAGACGAAGGGGCCGTACCGTTGCCGGGCGGGCGTTGGGCGCTGCTAGGGAAAGTGGCGCTTGAGGTCAAGCCTCTAATCGACCCAGGCTGCGTCATCGAGGTGGAGTTCGGCGGCCGGCCTGGCGCCCCAGTCATCGATCTTGGCGCGACCGGCAAGCCACAAGCGGCGGTGCGGCGGTGCGCCGAGCAGCGCTTGCCCTAGCGCGGTGTCGGCGGCGCGGAAGGCGACGGCTTTGAGCGGGCGGCCGTCATCGCCGCTGGCGATCGCGCGGACATGGCCGTTGCCGACGATATCCGCCTTGATGATCCGCACCGGGCCGGCGGCGATGCGCGGCGCCGGCCAGCCCATCCCGTAAGGGCCGCCGGCCTCCATCGCCTCGACCAGCATCGGATTGACGCCGCCGGGGGTAAGCAGTGCATCGACGAGCAGCGCGCGGTCGCCGATCGACCGTGTGACGGCGGCCGCGAGTCGCTCCTCCAGAAAATCGGCGAAAGCGTCCACCCGATCCTCGGCGATGGTCAGACCCGCTGCCATGGCGTGACCGCCGCCCGCCACCAGCAGGCCGCTGTCCTTCGCCGCCAGCACGCCCGCGCCGAGATCCACGCCGGAGATCGAGCGCCCCGAGCCCTTGCCCACGCCGTGTTCGTCGATCGCGATGACGATGGCGGGGCGGCCGTATTTCTCCTTGAGGCGCCCGGCGACGATACCGATCACGCCGGGGTGCCAGCCGTGGCCCGCCACCACCATCACCGCGCGGTTGCCCTTGTGGGCTGCGATCTCCTCGGCGGCGGTCTGCACCAGTGCCTCGATCGCGCGGCGTTCTTCGTTCAGTCGGTCGAGCTCGGCGGCGATCGCCTCCGCCTCGGCGGGGTCGCGGGTGGTGAGCAACCGCACGCCGAGATCGGACTTGCCGACGCGCCCGCCTGCGTTGATGCGGGGGCCGAGCGCGAAGCCGAGATCGGAACACACCGCCGCCCGCGTCAGCCGCGCCGCCGACGCCAGCGCGCCGAGGCCAATGTTACGCCGCTGCGCCATCACCTTCAGACCTTGCGCGACGAACGCGCGGTTCAGGCCTTTCAACTGCGCGACATCCGCGACGGTGCCGAGCGCGACGAGATCGAGCAGGTCGAGCAGGCGCGGCTCTGTCCTCTCCGCGAAATGCCCCCTCGCGCGCAACGTCCGCACCAGCGCCGCGCCGAGCAGGAACGCGACGCCGACGGCGGCGAGATGGCCGTGCGCCGCGCCCTCTTCTTCGTCGAGGCGATTGGGGTTCACCAGCGCATGCGCATGGGGGAGGGCGGCGGCGCATTTATGGTGATCCACCACGATCACGTCGACACCGGCAACGCGCGCCATCTCCAGCGCCTCGAACGCCTGCGCGCCGCAATCGACGGTGACGATTAGCCGCGCGCCCTCCTGCGCCAGCCGCACCAAAGCCTCGCCGGACGGGCCGTAGCCTTCCATTAGCCTATCCGGAATGTACGCGCGCGCCTCCAGTCCGAGGTCGCGCAGCAGCAGGATCATCAGCGCGGCGGAGGTTGCGCCATCCACGTCGTAGTCGCCGAAGATCGCCACCGGCTCGCCCGCCTGCACCGCATCGGCCAATCGATCGGCGGCGCGGTCCATGTCCTGGAAAATCGACGGATCGGGCATGAACGCGCGGATGCTGGGCGTACGGTGCGCGTCGAGCGCCTCACGCGGGCAACCGCGCGCGAGCAGCAGTTGCGTGACGAGATCGTCGGGCGAAAAGCCCGGGTCGCGTGCGTCGGCAGCGAGCATCCGCCAGCGCCACGGCTGGCCAAGGATCGAGTGGCTGATGTTGAGGACGAGCGGGTTCATCGGAGCGTCTGGGGTGAGCGGTACATGCGCTCTCCCTGCACCAGATCGCGCCCGGTTAACAGGCGCGGAGGCCGGTGTGGGAACAATACCACAGTCGCCGGCAATCGTGTCACGATGCGTCGCCGGCAGGGCTTGGATTGTGCGTTACGAGTGGCGGTTACAGGTAGGCGGTTTGCTAATTATCTCAGCAAAACAATACACTATGTAGCCTTCGAAGAGAGCGCCCGAGTGGCGTTGCTCGTAAAGTGGCTGTCATTATAAAGACACAAACCAACCCTAGCGGCCGGCTCGGGGTCAATCGCAACGCTGCTAGGTCACGCTCACCAATACGGTGCGGGTGGTCGTATGCGCGGCATCGCGGTTGATCGAACCGGCTTTTACCGTGGGGGTTTTCGTGTCCAACTTCGCCATCCGTTCGTTCCTGTTCCTCGGCTGCGCCACCGCCGCGCTGTCGTTCGCGACCGCCGCTTCGGCACAGGATGCGCCCGTCGCGACGACCGATGCGGCACCGGCCGACGGTTCGCTCGGTGATATCGTCGTCACCGCGGAGCGGCGTTCGGAGAACCTCCAGAAGGTGCCGATCTCGGTCGGCGTACTTCAGGGCAGTGACCTGCGTGATTACACCGCCGGCGGCAGCGACACGCTGCTCGAACTCGCCAATCGCGTGCCTGGCCTGTATGCCGAGACGACCACCGGCAAGATCTTCCCGCGCTTCTACATCCGCGGCCTCGGCAACATCGATTTCTACCTCGGCGCGTCGCAGCCGGTCGAGATCATCCAGGACGACGTGGTGCTAGAGCATGTCGTGCTCAAGTCGAACCCGGTGTTCGACGTTAACCAGATCGAGGTGCTGCGCGGCCCGCAGGGCACGCTGTTCGGCCGGAACTCGACCGCCGGCATCATCAAGTTCGACACCAACAAGCCGACCAACGATTTCACCGGTCGCGCCACCGCATCGTACGGCACCTACAACACGGTGACTTTGGACGCCGGCGTCGGCGGGCCGATCGTCAAGGACGTGCTGAGCTTCCGCGTATCGGGACTGTACCAGCACCGCGATAACTGGATCGACAACACCTACACCGGCACCACCAGCGCCGATGGCACCACCGGCGGCAAGAACTCGCTCGGCGGCTTCGACGAGAAGGACATTCGCGTCCAGTTGATGCTGACCCCGCCGGACACCGGCTTCACCGGCCTGCTGTCGGCACATGCGCGTGACTATAAGGGTACCTCGACGATCTTCCATCGCGGCGGCATCCTCAAGGGCAGCAACGACGTGAGCGACACGCCGCGTGCCTCGGTCGGCCTCGACGAAGGCTTCGGCAACCCGCAGGCGTACAAGACCTATGGTGCCTCGCTGAACCTCAAGAACGATTTCGGCGGTGTCACGCTGACCTCGATCAGCGCGTATGAGACGACCTCGGGCTACAGCCGTGGCGATACCGACGGCGGCGTGGCCACGAACTTCGCCGGCAACCGCTATTTCGGCGAGAGCCAGGGCCGGGTGCGCGATCTCGACCAGCTGACGCAGGAAGTGCGTCTCGCCAACGACGGCACGGGCCGCTTCAAGTGGCAGATCGGCGGCATCTACTTCTACTCGCGGGACAATACCGAGTTCGACCAGCGCGGCTTCTTCCTGACGCGACCGGATGCCAACAACACGCAGCCGAACCCCAACAACTACGTGCTGCTGCGTAACATCAACACCTCGTACGCGGGCTTCGGTCAGGCGAGCTATGAGATCGTGCCGAAACTGACCATCACCGGTGGCGTGCGCGTCACCAACGACACCAAGTCGACCCGTCTCGTCATTCCGCCGCGCAACGCGGCAGGCGTGGTGACCTTCCCCGCCACGGCGGCGCGGTTCGTGCGCCTGTCCGACACGCAGCCGAGCTGGGACGTCGCCCTGCGCTATCAGGCGACCGACGACGTGAGCGTGTTCGCACGCGTCGCGCACAGCTTCCGCGGGCCGACCATCCAGGGCCGCAACGCGGTGTTCAGCTCGGCGTTCGTCACGGCGGGTTCGGAGACGATCACGTCGTACGAGGCCGGCTTCAAGTCGAACCTGTTCGGCAACACGCTGCGCTTCAATGCGACGGGCTTCTACTACAAGGTCCACAACATCCAGCTGAACGGCAACGATGCCAACAACAACGGCCTGCTGTTCAACGCCGATCAGGCGCAGGCATGGGGCGGCGAGGCGGAGCTGACGTGGCGTCCGGTGCCGAACCTGACGATGGGCCTCGGCGCGAGCGTGCTGCACACCGAGATCAACGACAAGCGCGTCTATACGCCGGTGTGTTTCCTGAACGGGGCGGTGACCTGCACGGTGCTCAACCCGACGATCGCGGTTCGCAATGCGGCGGGCGTGACGACGGCGACGCTGGCGCAGATCGACGGCAACGCGTTGCCGAACGCACCGAAGTACCAGCTCGACGGCAACGCGCGCTACGACTTCCCGCTGCCCAACGGCGGCAAGCTGTTCGTCGGCGGCGACGTGACCTTGCAGGGCTACACCAGCCTGGTGCCGTACAAGACGGTGGAATACACCACGGACGGCACGTTCGAGGCGGGCCTGAAGGCAGGCTACACCGCCCCCGAAGGTGCCTATGAGATCGCGGTGTTCACGCGCAACGTGACCAACGAGAAGAACCTGAAGGGCGTGCTCGATAACTACAATGCGGCGGTGTTCAACGATCCCCGCGTCGTCGGCGTGCAACTCAGCGGCAAGTTCTGATCTTGCGGCACGGCCGGCACCGTGCCGGCCGTGCTTGCGTTGTGATAATCGCCCGGCGCAAGGCACTTGCAGGCCGTTCGTCCGTTCGACCTTACCGTTTATCTGACGAAAGGATCGAAGTGGCCGAAGCGATCGACGCGGCACCGGCACGCTACCCGATGGGGGCGGCGGAGTTCGTCGCGTTCATTGCCGCGCTGATGGCGGTGAACGCGCTCGGTGTCGATCTGATGTTGCCTGCGCTTGCCGATATCGGGCGCGACCTTGCGATCGCCACTGCCAACGAGCGGCAGTGGATCGTCACCGCCTACATCTTCGGCTTCGGCCTCGGACAGATCGTCTACGGTCCGCTAACGGATCGCTACGGGCGCAAGCGGGTGCTGCTGGCGGCGCTTGCAGCCTTCGTCGCGGCGGCGGTGTTCGCGGCCGGCTCGGGCTCGTTCGCGGCGTTGCTCGGCGCGCGGGTGTTGCAGGGGGTGACCTCCGCCTCGTCGCGCGTGCTGTCGGTGGCGATCGTGCGTGACCGCTTCTCCGGCCGGCCGATGGCGCGCACACTGTCGATCGCGCAGATGATCTTCTTCATCTTCCCGATCCTGGCGCCGACACTCGGCAGCGCGATCCTCGCATTCGGACCGTGGCGGCTGATCTTCTATTCGCTCGCGGGCTTCGCGTTGGTGGTGCTTACGTGGACGACGTTCCGCTTTGCCGAGACGCTGCCGGTGTCGCGACGCATACCGATCTCATTCGCTGCGTTGCGCCAGTCGTATCGGCTGACACTGACCGATCGCTTCTCGATCGGCTATGCGGCCTGCGGTGCGCTGACGTTCGGCGGCATCGTCGCGTTCGTGTCGGCCTCGCAGCAGATCTTCGTCGACGAGTTCCACGCCGGCGACAAGTTCACCGTCCTGTTCGCCGTTTGCGCGTTTTCGATGGGGTGCGCCGCGTTCGCCAACAGCCGGCTGGTCGAACGGCTCGGTATGCGGCTGATTTCGCAAAGCGCGGTGATCGGGCTGGTCGTGTTGTCGCTGGCGCATGTCGCCGTCATCGCCAGCGGGCATGAGACGCTCTACACCTACATCCCGTTCCAGGCGCTGAGCATGACGTGCATCGCGCTGTGCGGCACCAATTTCGGTGCGATGGCGATGGAGCCGGTCGGGCATATCGCCGGTACCGCATCCTCGGTGCAGGGCTTCATCTCCAGCGTCGGCGCGGTGGCGGTGGCCTCGGCGATCGGGCAATCGTATAACGGAACGACGCTGCCGCTCGCGATTGGCTATCTCGGCATCGGACTGGGAACGCTCGCGCTGATTTTGTGGACCGAGGGAGGGCAGTTGTTCCGCGCCCGCGCCGCCGCGTGACGGCGGGCCGGCGTCACGCGCGCTTGCGCTTGCGGGCAGGCGGCACGGCCTCATCGCCGAGCGTCACCCATACCGGCGCATGGTCGCTGGTCTTCTCCCAGCCGCGAACGTGGCGATCCACCTGAGCATCGATCAGCCGTGGCGCGAGCGCGGGTGAGAGCAGCAGATGGTCGATCCGCAACCCTGCGTCGCGGCCATAGGCATTCCGGAAATAATCCCAGAAGGTATAGATCCGCTCGTCCGGATGCAGGTGCCGCAGCGCATCGGTCCAGCCTTGGTCGACGAGGCGAGCGTAAGCGGCGCGCACCTCGGGCGCGAACAGCGCGTCGTCGGTCCAGCGCTCGGGCTTGTAGACGTCGAGCTCGGTCGGCATCACGTTGAAATCGCCGGCGAGCATCACCGGCAGCCCGCTGGCGAGCAGGCCGGCGGCATGGTCGATCAGGCGCTCGAACCAGCGTAGCTTGTAGTCGAACTTCGGGCCGGGCCGGGGGTTGCCGTTGGGCAGGTACAATGCGCCGATCAGGACGCCGGCGACGGCCGCCTCGATATAGCGGCTCTGATCGTCGCCATCGTCGTTGCCATCGTCGCCGGGCAAGCCACGCCGCGTCTCGTGGATCTCGCCGACGCGGCTGAGGATGGCGACGCCGTTCCAGCTTTTCTGACCCAACCAGATCGCGTCATAGCCAAGCTCGCGCAGCGCGGCTTCGGGGAACTTGTCCTGCGGCGCCTTCAGCTCTTGCAGGCAGACAATGTCGGGGGCATCCTCCGCCAGCCAGCGCAGCAGCACCGGCAGCCGCCCGTTCACGCCGTTGACGTTATAGGTGGCGATCTTCACATCCGTTCGCTCCAGCGCATCATCTCCGCGACCTTGGCGGTGAGCGCCTGCATCGTGAACGGCTTGGTAAGCAGCGCCATGCCGGGATCGAGGTGGCCGCCGCCGACCGCCGCATTCTCGGCATAGCCGGTGATGAACAGCACCTTCAACCCCGGCCGCAGCGCGCGCGCCGCATCGGCGACCTGCCGGCCGTTCATCCCGTTCGGCAAACCGACATCGGTGATGAGCAGCGCGATGCGGGCATCGGATTGCAACACCTTGAGGCCTGAAGCCCCGTCCGCTGCGCCGATGACGGTATAACCGACCTCGTCCAGTACTTCATCGACGAGGTGGCGGATCGAGGCCTCGTCATCCACGACGAGGATGGTCTCGCCGGCCGCCGCCGCCGCTGCGGCGATCGCCTCTTCATCCTTCGGCAGCAACACGTCCCCGGCATAGCGGGGCAGCGCGATTTCGATGGTGGTGCCGCGCCCGAGTTCGGAGGCGATCCGCACCTGCCCGTTGGACTGCCGCGCGAAGCCGTAGACCATCGACAGGCCAAGCCCGGTGCCCTGTCCGATCGGCTTGGTGGTGTAGAACGGCTCGAACGCGCGCTCGATCGTCTCGGGTGACATGCCGGTGCCGGTGTCGGACACGCTGATGGTCACATACGGCCCCGGCGGCAGATCGCTGTCCCGCGCCGCGTCCCCGTCGAGGTGGACGTTGGCGGTCGCGATGGTGAGGCGGCCGCCATCCGGCATCGCATCGCGCGCGTTGATGCACAGGTTGAGTATCGCGCTCTCGAGCTGGGTCGCGTCGATCATCGCGTTCCACAGCCCGTCGGCGTCGATCACCTCGATGTTGTTGGCGGGACCGACGGTTCGGTGCAGCAGATCCTCCATGCCGCGGATCAGCCGGTTTACGTCGGTCGGCGTAGGATCGAGCGTCTGCCGGCGCGAGAAGGCGAGCAGCCGCTGCGTGAGGGAAGCCGCCCGCCGCCCGGCGCCCTGCGCGGCGGTGATGAAGCGATCCGCATCGTCGAGCTTGCCGCGCGCGAGCCGCAATTGCAGCAGTTCGAGATTGCCCATCATGCCGGTCAGCAGATTGTTGAAATCGTGCGCGAGACCGCCGGTCAACTGTCCGACCGCCTCCATCTTCTGCGCCTGGCGAAGCTGGCTCTCCGCCGCCGCCAGCGCGTCCGCCGCCGCCTTCTCCTCGGTCACGTCGCGGCCGACCGCGATGATGCGGTCGTCGCCCGGGCCGGCCGCCCACAGCAGATCGCGGTAGCTGCCGTCCTTGTGCCGGTAGCGGTTCCCGAACCGGCCAAATGCCTTACCCTCGCTGATCCGCATCGCCGCCGCGAGCGTGGTGTCAAGATCGTCGGGGTGGACGAAGGCGAAGAACGGATGCCCGACCAGTTCGGCTTCCGCCCAGCCGAGCACGCGCGTCCAGGCCGGGTTGACCGCCTCGATCGTGCCATCGAACCCCGCGACGAGCATCGCATCCGACGACAATTGCCACAGTCGGTTGCGGTCGGCAGTCCGTTCGGCGACCTCCTGCTCGAGCGTGGCGTTGAGCTGTTCCAGCTGTCGCCGCGCGCGAAAGCGCTCGGTCTCGTCGCGCGCGATCTTGATGAAGCCGCGCGGCGCGCCCTGCGCATCCTGCGGCAGCGGGTGCACCGAACCGTTCAGGAACACCCGGCTGCCGTCCAGGCGCACATGCCAGCGTTCGTTTGTGGCGCAGCCATCGCGCCCTGCCTCGGCCAGTTCGGCGGCGTCTGCCCCGGCCGCACGATCCTCGTCGGTAAAGATCAACCCGAACGGCTGGCCGATCGCTGCCATGGCTGGCCAGCCCAGCACGGCGGTGGCGCCGGCGGACCAGCTGGTGATGGTGCCGACCGGATCGGTCGTGAAGATCACATGATCCTTCGCGCCTTCGATGACGAGGCGGAGCCGCTCCTCGCTCTCGCGCAGCGCCGCATCGGTGAGGACGCGTTCGGTCGTCTCGTTGGTGAACACGAACAGGCCGACGATCTCGCCACGCGGATCGAGTACGCGCGAGTAGGAGAAGGTGAACCACGTGTCGGCCTGTCCGCGATCGGTATCGAGCTTCCACGGCAGATCGATAAAGCGCTGGCTGCGCCCGGCGAAGGCATCGGCGATGATCGGCCTGGCCTGTTCCCACGCATCCGCCCAGACCCGATCGAACCGCTCGCCCATCGCCCAGCGCAGGCGTGGCCCGAGCAACGGGAAATAGCTTTCGTTGAAGAAGAAGGTCAGTTCGTCCCGGCCCCACGCCAGCAGCATCGACTCCGGCGAGTTGAGCACGGTGCTGAGCGTCGTTTTCAGGATGTCGGGCCATCCCTTGGGGTGCCCAAGCGGGTGCGTCGACCAGTCGCGTTCCAGGATCAGGCGCGTTGCTTCACCCCCGCCAGCGAGGAAGCGGAGGGGTTCCGGCAACGAAGCGGCATCGCGGTAAACGTCGGAAATCATGATCGTCCAGGGGTTCGTGTCGGGGCGGGCAGTGCTGAAACCCCCGGCGTTGCCGAGCGATCCCTTGGGCGGACAACAGCGCGGGGCGGAACGGGCGGCAGTCACACTCGTTCGACGCACTCCAATGCTTTGAGGTACCCTTCATGCCGGCAGTCGCCGATCCTACCGCACGTGTCCTCGCCCCCGTCGTTACCGCCGCCGCAATGCCGGTCGGTGCGGTCGCCGCGCTGCTCGCGGAGGCGCTGGCGGACGGCGACGTGCTGTTCGCCGCCGCCGACGATGCGCGTGCCGACGCGGTGTTCCATGCGCTGGCGGCGATGACCCCGGCCACGGTGGTGCTGTTCCCGGCGAGCGACGCGTTGCCGGGTGAGGAAGCGGCGGCATCGCCCGCCAATGTCGGCCAGCGCGTGGCGGCGCTGCGCCGGGTGCGGCTGGCGCAGGCGGAGCCGGACCGCGCGCCGATCGCCTGCGTCACCACCGGCGAGGCGCTGGCGCGCGCCTATGCGACGCCGGACGCGTTCGCGGCATCGCCGCCGCACGTCGCGGTGGGCGATGCGGTCGATCTGGCGGCGCTTTACGATCGGCTCGCCGAACTCGGCTACCTCAGCGATGAGCGTGTCGATGAGCCGGGCGAGATCGCGCTTCGCGGGCAAGTGCTCGACATCTATCCCGCCGATGCGGTCGAACCGCTCCGGATCGAGGCCGAAGACGGGCATATCGTCAGCCTGCGTAGCTTCGATCCCGCCAGCCAGCGTACCACCGATGACTGCGCTTCGCGCGAACTCGGCCGCGTGTCCGAACCGGATTTGGACGGCGTTGGCGTTACCTTGCTCGATCACCTCCCCGCCGCCGCGCTCGCCATCGAGCCGGCGGCGGAGGATCGCCGCAAGCGTTTCCTGGCACTCGCCGCCGATGGTGAACGCCGACGCCCGAAACGCGCGCTGCGGGCGATCGTGGCGGAGAAGGACTGGACGGCCGCCGCATCGAAACGACGGTCCATGCCGATCGAAAGCGTAGGGGAGGGCGATGCGCCGCCGCGCTTCATCGAGGGTAAGGCGCCGCTGCGTGCGTTCGCCAGACGCGCCCGCGCCGCGTTCGATGCGGGCGACCGCGTCGTGCTGCTCGGCAGCGCGCGCGACCTGCGTTTTCTGAGCGGGCGTGCCGCCGCCGCGTTGAAGTGTGAGGTCGTCCACGTTTCCTCCTGGATTGACGTGCGGGACGGCGAACCCGGCGCGTTGCTGGCGCTGGAGGCGCCGGTGGATCGCGGCTTCCACTGCGCCGGCGTGCTTGCGGTCGCCGCCGCCGATCTGCTCGGTAGCCGCGCCGAGCGTGAAGACGCGCAGACCGGCGCCGCCGATCTCAGCGCGTTCGGCTTCGGCGAGATTCGCGTCGGTGACGTGGTGGTGCATGAGGATCACGGCATCGGCGTCGTCGCCGGCCTGGCCGACATGCCCGAAAGCGAAGGCGCGGCCGCAGGCGAGGGAATATCGCTGACCTACGCAGACCACGGCGTGCGGCTTGTGCCCGTGACCGAAGCCGACCGGCTGTGGCGCTACGGCGGCGATGCCGATGCGGTACCGCTCGACAAGCTGGACGGGTCGACATGGCAGAAACGGCGCGGCGCGATCGACATCGCCATCGCTGAAACCGCGCGCAGCATGACCGAACTCGCCAAGGCGCGCGCCAAGCGGAGCGCGCCGGTGCTCGACCCCGACACCGCCGCCTACGAACGGTTCGCCGCCGGCTTCGCCTTTAGCGAAACGCGCGATCAGGCGCGCGCGATCGAGGCGGTGCGCGCGGATCTCGCTTCGGGAGCGCCGATGGACCGGCTGCTCGTCGGCGACGTCGGTTTCGGCAAGACCGAGGTGGCGCTACGCGCGGCGGCGACGGCGGCGCTCGCCGGGCATCAGGTCGCGATCGCGGCGCCGACCACGGTACTCGCGCGGCAGCATATCGAGACGTTCACCGATCGGTTCGAGGGCACCGGCATCACCGTCGCCGGCCTGTCGCGGCTGTCCACCACTGCCGAGCGCAAGCGGGTAAAGGCTGGCCTCGCCGACGGGTCGATTCACGTGGTGGTCGGCACCGGCGCGGTCGCGGGCAAGGGGATTGCGTATCACAAGCTCGCGCTGGTGGTGATCGATGAGGAGCAGCGTTTCGGCACCGCCGACAAGCAGCGGCTGCGCGATCTCGGCGACGTCCATATCCTCGCGATGAGCGCCACGCCGATCCCGCGTACGCTTCAGACGGCGCTGGTCGGCATCCAGCAACTCTCCGTAATCGCCACGCCGCCCTCGCGCCGTCAGCCGATCCGCACCGCCGTCGATGCGTTCGACGAGGCGACGCTGCGGGCCGCCCTGCTGCGCGAACGCAGCCGCGGCGGGCAGAGCTTCGTGGTGGTGCCGCGGATCGAGGATATGGCCAAGCTCGCCGATCTGCTTGCGCGGCTGGTGCCGGAGCTCGAGGTGCTACAGGCGCACGGCAAGCTTCCCGCCGCCGAGATCGACGAGGCGATGGTGCGGTTCGGGCGGGGCGACGGCGACGTGCTGCTCGCCACCAACATCATCGAGGCCGGGCTGGACGTGCCGCGCGCCAACACGATGGTGATCTGGCGCGCGGACCGCTTCGGCCTCAGTCAGTTGCACCAGTTGCGCGGCCGGGTCGGGCGGGGCAGCCGGCGTGGGCAGGTGCTGCTGTTCACCGAACCCGACAAGGAGATCGCGCCGCGCACGCTGAAGCGGCTGCGCACGCTGGAAGCGTTCGACCGGCTTGGCGCGGGGTTCGCGATCAGCGCGCAGGATCTCGACATGCGCGGTGCCGGCGACCTCGTCGGGGAGGCGCAGGCCGGGCATATGAAGCTTATCGGGATCGACCTGTACCAGCATCTGCTCGAAGGCGCATTGCGTGCGGCGCGCGGCGAGACGGTCGATCGTTGGACGCCCGAACTGCACCTCGGCATCGCCGGGCGCGTGCCGGAAGGCTGGGTGCCCGACGCGGAGCTGCGCGTCACGCTCTACATCCGCGTTGCCCGCGCCGATAGCGCCGCCGCGATCGACGCGCTTCACGCCGAGCTTGAGGACCGGTTCGGCGCGCTGCCGGACGAGGCCGTCACGCTGCTCAAGATCGCGGGCGCGCGAGCGAGCGCGCTGGCGCTGGGCATCGCGCGCATCGATGCCGGGCCGGCGGCGATCGCCTTCACCCCGCGCGCGGAGTTCCAGGCCGACGCGGAAGCCGCAGGTCTGACCCGCAAGGGCGACCGGTATCTGCTGCCGGAGCGGATCGACGATGCGACCGCGCGGCTCGACCGGCTCCGGGCGGTGCTGGAGGATCTCGAAGCATCCGATTAGCGCGCTACCGCCTTTGCGCTGCCGGAAAACCTTGCTAGGACGTTCCTGCTTTGGACCGTAAGCCGTTCGCCCCTTTCCCCGTTCAGCCGAGCGATGCACTGCCTGTCGTGCAGGCGGCGGTCGATGCGTTCGCGCGCCGGCTCGATCCGATGGACCCGATCGTCGTGGCGTTCGACGACGCGATCGTGCCGATGGTGGTGAGCGATCCGACGTTGCCGAACAACCCGCTGATCTACGTCAACAAGGCGTTCGAGGATCTGACCGGGTTTGCTGCGATCGAGGTGCTGGGGCGCAACTGTCGGTTCATGCATGGGCCGCTCACCGAAGAGGCGGATGTCGCCCGGCTTCGCGCCGCGGTCGCGAATTCCGAGCGGATCGAGATCGACCTGCTGAACCACCGCCGCGACGGTACGCCGTTCTGGAACCGGCTGATGATCGCGCCGGTGTTCGACGATGCCGGCAAGGCGCGCTACTTCGTCGCCTCGCAGCTCGACGTGACGGTGGAGCGGCATCGCGTCATTCGCCTCCAGCAAGATCGCGAGGCGCTGGCGGCGGAACTCTCCGAGCGCGAGGCGGCGCTGGTCGAGCGCGAAACGCGGTTGGCAATGGCGCTGAAGGCGGGCGGTCTCGGCACCTGGACCTACGACCCCGGCGCCGATGAGATCACCGCCTCGGGCAGTTGCAAGGCGGTGTTCGGGCGCCCGCTCGACGCACCGTTCACCTATGCGGAGTTTCTCGGCTCGATCCATCCGGAAGATCTCCCAGCGGTAACGGCGGCACTCGCCGCGACCATCCAGAACGCCGCGCCGTACCGGATCGAGTATCGTATCCTGACCCCGGGCGGCGAACAGCGCTGGATCGGCGTGCAGGGCGAGATGCAGTACCGCGCCGACGGGACGCCGCTTGCCGTCACCGGCTTCGCGACCGATATTTCGGATCGCAAGTTCGCCGAGGAACACCGCGCGGTGCTCGCCCACGAGCTGACGCACCGGGTAAAGAACACGCTCGCCACCGTCGGCGCGGTGGTCAGCCAGACGTTGCGCGATGCCGCCTCGCTCGAAGATGCGCGCGACGCGGTGGAGGGGCGCATCGCCAGCCTCGGCACTGCGCACGAACTGTTGCTCCGCGACGAGATAGAGGGCGCGGCGATCGGCGACATCGTCGAGAAGGTGCTCTCGCCGTTCATCGATCGTAATGGGCGGCGTATCACCATGTCGGGGCCGGCGATCCACCTGACGCCCGAGGTGACGCTGGCGCTGTCGATGGCGCTGCATGAGCTTGCCACCAACGCGGTGAAATACGGCGCGCTTTCCACCGGCACAGGGCGGGTGGTGATCGCCTGGGCGCTGACCGGTGCGAACGCGGAGCGGCGCTTCACCTTCTCTTGGGTCGAGGAGGGCGGCCCGCCGGTCGTGCCGCCGTCGCGAACCGGCTTCGGGACGCGGATGATCGAGCGTGTCCTGTCGCGGCACGTGCGCGGCACGGCCGCGATCCACTATCCGGCCGATGGTGTGCGGTTTGGCATCGAGGCGCCGATATAGCGGTTAGGCGTCGCCGACCGTGATCGTTCCGTCGAGTCCATCGGCCTTCCCGGTCAGTCCCGGCACTTCATCGAGCTGCCGCAGATCGCTGAAGCCGCCGCGTTCCTCGCGGTAGCGCACGATTTCAAAGCCGTGACCCTTCAGTTGCGCAATGCCGTCGATTTCGGCCGCGGTGGCGGTATTGACGTTGAGAGCTTCGCCGTCGCTCATAGGTTCGCCTGTTCTTCCCTGGAGAGGTCCGCGTCAGGACCGTAATATAGCTCTGCGCATTCCGCGCGCAGGCAACCGCCCTCGATCGTGATGTCGTCGCGGTAGGCGTCGCCGATGAAGGAAAGCGTGTCGACGTGTCGCGCCTCGAAATACATCGGATGCACGTCGGCACGACCCGCGCCGTAAACGACGCGACCGACTTTCGACCAGATCGACGCCATCGTGCACATGCCGCACGGCTGGAGCGTCGAGTACAGCGTTGCGCCGCGCAGTTCGAGTTCGCCGGTGCTTTCGCAGGCACGGCGGATTGCCATCATCTCGGCGTGGGCGGTGGCGTCGGGCAGTTCGTGCGTCTGGTTGCGTTCGGCGGCGATCACCTTGCCATCGAGCACGATCACGCAGCCAAGCGGCGAACTCGCCGGATCGGAACCCTTGGAGCGTGCCACCGCGATCGCCGTGCGCATCCAGCGCTCGTCATCGGGGCTACGCATCAGGCGGCCAACGCATAGCGGCGGCAATGTTCGAGATAGCCCGCCTCATGGCTACCGGCGAGCGAGACGACGCTCTGCCATAGCCATGACGGCGCATCGATCATCCCGCGCCGGTCCGCCTCCAGCACGCCGAGCCATTCGTTGCGGCTGGCCGTGTCCATCTGCCGGGCGTGCGCCTTGCCGACGACGAAGGCCAGATACCGTGCCGCCATCACCGCCTGCCCCTCGCTGAACTGATCGACTTCGAGCTTGAGATCCTGTGGCGACAGCTCGCGGATGAACAGCGATCGATCGAGCATCTTCGCGGCGACCATCCGCGTGCCGAGGTGCGGGGACAGCGCGCGCGCCGCCGCGACGACGCGTTCTCCGTTATCGCTCGGCATGTCCGCGCCGCGCGCAGCGGGTGCGATCGGCGCAATGGCTTCCTTGATATCCACCAACGCGTAATCGGAGCGACCCTTGGCATCCTTGAGGCCGATGATCGCGGCGAAGCGGAGCAGCCCGAGCGAACTGCACCCCTTCATCCAATAGGCCGCGTCAATCAGCCGTACCGCGCGATCCTTGTCCTTGTGGTCGAGCGACAGGATCAGGCGTGCCACCTCCGGATCGGCGAAGACCGCCTCCAGACTGTCGCGCTCGTTGCGGTCGAGTGCCCAGAATTTCTTGCCGATCGGGATCTGCGGGTCGAGCGCGTCGAGCCGCTCCTTCGCGAGATGCTTCCAACGGCGGCCGAGCGCCTGCCGCTTGATGCTTCGCACCACGTCCGGCTCCACGCCGGCATCCCCGCTGGTCGGATCGTGCATCGCGGCGGCATAACCATCGACCATCTCCTCGATCATCCGCGCGGTGGTAACACCGGGCAGGTCGGAGCCGCGCGCGGCGGTGGCGAGCGACAGGCCGAGCCGGATCAGATCGTGCGCGGGATTGCCGATCACCGCCTGATCGAGATCCCGGATCTGGATCTCGACATTGCCGTCACCATTGGCGATCGGCCCGAGGTTGCCGAGGTGACAGTCGCCGCAGATCCACACGGCGGGACCGGCCGGCACGCGCCCCGCCACCGGCGATGCCTCCAGCCATTCGTAGAACTTCGCGGTATTGCCGCGCACATAGGCATGGGCGGAACGCGCCATCTTGCGGGTACGGTTGGTTTCGAGGATCGTGTGTCGTTCGGTCGGGCTTGGCGTCGGCATTCGTGGGTCACCTACGTGCGTATGAACACGCTCAACGCACGGGTGGCGGAATCGTAACGAAACATTGCGGGGCGGCACGCACGCTGTGATGTCAGGTGGCGTCGCTGCGCCGCAGAAGCCTCGGCACGGTCAGGCCCTGCACGAAGATCGAGAACGCGACCACCGCGAACGCGACGCTGATCAGCGCGTCATGTTCGGGCAGGGCTGCCGGCGCGGCGAGCGCGAGCGCGAGCGCGAGTGCACCACGCAAGCCGCCCCAGAACAGGATGTGCTGGGTAATTCCGTTCACCGCCAGCGACGAGCGGTGGAACAGCCCGATGATCGGGTAGATCGCCACCGCGCGCCCGCCAAGCACGAGAATAGTGCCGACGACGGCGGGCAACAGATAGGCTACGATCGGCTGTGCAGCCTCGCGGCTGCCGATCAGCAGGAAGATCACCGAATTGGCGAGGAACGCGGCGAAATCCCAGAAGCGGATCATCGCGGCGTTGCCCTCGTCCGTGATGGCACGGCCACGCCCGCGATTGCCGACCAGCATGCCGGCGGAAAGCGTCGCCAGCACGCCGGACACGTGAAGCTCCTCCGCGATCAGGAACGATCCATAGGCGGCGAGCATGGTCAGCGTGATCTCGACGAGATGATCGTCAGACCGCCGCGCCAGCAGCATGATCGCGCTGGCGACGACCAGCCCGCACAACACGCCGCCCGCCACCGTGCTGACCAACGAAATCGCGATACTGCCAGCCGAGCTGTCCGCGCCGGCGATCCACGCTGCCACTACCGCGAACAGCACGGCGGCGGCGCCATCGTTGACGAGGCTTTCCGATTCCATGAGGAAGCTGAGGCGCTGCTCCGCCTTCTGCTCCTTCATCATCGCGATCACCGCCACGGGGTCGGTCGCGGCGATCAGCGCGCCAAACAGCAGCGATCCCTGCCAGCCCCAGCCGCATAGCCAGTGCATGCCCGCCGCCACCACCAGCGCCGACAGGAAGGTGCCGACAAAGGCTATGCTCAGCACCAGTGGGGCTTCACGCCGGAACTGGCTCCAGCCGAGATGCAACGCCGCTTCGAAGACCAGCGGCGGCAGCAGCACGGTGAAGATCAGCTCCGGGGTGAGCACGATCTGGCTGCGATAGCCGACCAGACTGAGCGCGATACCGGCGACGACCAGGCCAACCGAATAGGGCAGGCCGATCCGCTTGGTGACGATCGCAACCAGACACGCGACAAGCAGCAGCAGCCCGAGCGCAGGGATGTCGACATGCGCCATGAGAGTGCCTTTCTCGTTGCTGATCGAACCGCATGTCGCACGGCGGTATCAACCGATATGCCATACCACCGGGGTGGTCGGCAAATACCTGACTTTGCAGATACATTCGGAACTCCACCGCAATGGTATCCGTTCCGCAGAAACATCACCATCGTGGGAGGCCCACTTGCCCGAAGCCTATGCACCGCCGCCCGTTTACGTCCTGAAACGTCCCTTGCACCCGATGGTGCTCGGCATCCCGCTGGTCTGCTTCCTCGGCGCGATGATAACCGATATCGCCTATCACCGGACCTTCGACGTCAACTGGAAGAACTTCTCCGACTGGCTGCTCGCCGGCGGCGAGGCGGTCGGCGCGCTGGCGGCGATCGTCGGCATCTTCGATCTGGTGCGCCGCCCGGTCCGGGCCAATCGCCTGATCTGGCCGTACGCGATCACCTACGCGGTCGCGATGATCCTCGGGCTGTTCAACAATTTCGTGCACAGCCGGGATGCCTATGGTGCGATGCCCGCCGGACTGGTGCTGTCGGTGCTGACCGTCATCGCGCTGACCGTCGCCGCAGGTATCAGCGTCCTGCTGCTACGCCCGAGCCGCACCGGAGGAACCGTTTGATGCGTAAGCTACTTCTCGCAGCCACCGGGCTGATCGCGCTTTCGGCTTGCGCCAAGCAGGGCGGCGACACGCAAAAACAGATCGGCGCCAATCCGGCGCTGCCGGACATCAGCCAGTATCTGATCCCGCCGATGCACGTGGTCCCGCCGAGCCCATGGAACGGCAAGACCCCGACCGTGCCCGCAGGGCTCAAGGTGCAGGCGCTTGCTACCGGGCTGGCGCATCCGCGCTCGCTATACACGCTGCCCAATGGCGACGTTCTCGTGGTCGAAACCGACGGTCCGCCCGAGCCGGTCCATCGGCCCAAAGAGATCGTCATGCAGCTGATCCAGGCGCACGGCCACAACACCGCCAAGGCGGGAATGGACATCGTTCTGTTGCGCGACACCAATGGCGACGGCATTCCCGAACAGCGCACCAAGTTCCTGACCGGGCTGAAGTCGCCGTTCGGCGTCGCGTTGGTCGGCACCGACCTGTACGTCGCCAATACCGACGCGATCGTTCGCTATACCTACCAGCCGGGGCAGACCAGCATCAACACGCTCGGCACCAAGCTGGTCGATCTGCCGGGCGGCCCGATCGATCACCACTGGACCAAGAGCCTCGTCGCCAGCCCTGACGGCAGCAAGTTGTACGTCGGCGTCGGTTCGAACAGCAATATCACCGAAAACGGCATGTCCGCCGAACGCGGCCGCGCGGCAATCTGGGAAGTCGATCGCGCGACCGGCGCGTATCGACTGTTCGGCACCGGTATCCGCAACCCGAACGGGCTGCAGTTCGAACCGCAGACCAAGGCGCTGTGGGCGGTCGTCAACGAACGCGACGAACTCGGCCCCGATCTCGTGCCGGATTACTTCACCTCGGTGAAGGATGGCGGCTTCTATGGCTGGCCGTACAGCTACTGGGGCCAGCACGTCGATCCGCGCGTGAAGCCGCAGCGGCCCGATCTGGTGGCGAAGGCGATCGTCCCGGATTACGGGCTGAGCAGCCACGTCGCACCGCTCGGCATGGTGTTCTCGGCCGGGGCCACCGCACTGCCGCCGCGCTGGCGCTCGGGTGCGTTCATCGGCGAACATGGCAGCTGGGATCGCGGGCACCTCAACGGCTACAAGGTGATCTACGTGCCGTTCGCCAACGGTCGCCCGGCGGGCAAGGCCATCGATGTCGTGACCGGCTTCGTCGAGGGCGATGCGGCGCATGGCCGCCCGGTCGGCCTGGCGCTCGACAAGACCGGTGCGCTGCTGATCGCCGACGATCTCGGCAACACCGTCTGGCGGGTCAGCGGCCGCTGAGGCCGGACACGTGAAAAGGCGGCGCGGCTTTGCGAGCCGCGCCGTCGTTTTCGTTGGGGTTATTGCGCGGTCGAGACGTTGCCCTTGAAGTCGAGCCCGACGTGGACGGTCTGGCCCGCCTTCGTCGCCGTGCCGCGCCACACGCCCTGCTTGTCCTTGGTCAGATCCGAGACGTTGGTGAAGCCGGATTTGGCGATGTGCTCGCGTGCCTGCGCCTGCGTGAACGAGTTGGCGCCGCGGCGCGCCTGACCGTCGTTGACGGTATGCGCGGTCTTGATCGCCGAGTTGTTCTTGGCAGGGGCGGTCTGTGCGAGCGCGGGAGCGGCGAACAGCGCGGCGCCCAGCAGGATCGTGGTCGAAATACGCATATTGGTGTTCCTTTAACTAGGATCAGACGCGGTCGTAGCGGGCGCGTTCGGCGGCGATGTCGCTGTCCGAATAGGCAGGCGCGCTTTCATCGAAGCGGTTCCAGCCCTGTGCCTGGTATGCGCTGCGGCGTTCGCTGACGTTGACGGTGCGATCGTCGCTGAGGATGTTGCGCGCGGTCGGCACCAGCGGCTCGTCGACCTTGGCGGTAACGAGCGTACCGCCACGGCGGACGCCCTCGGCGTAGACGTGCGCGTCGTTCTCGGGAACGCCGGCATGGGTCAGCGCACCGACGAGACCGCCTGCCGCCGCGCCGACCAGCGCACCGCCTGCCGCACCCGCTGCAGTCGCCGCCAGCCAGCCGGCCGCAACCACCGGACCGATGCCGGGGATGGCGAGCAGGCCAAGCCCGGCGAGCAGACCGCCGACGCCGCCTACCGCCGCACCGATGCCAGCACCCGTGCCGGCGTCTTCCGCAGCCGGTTCGGCGACATCACCGGTGCCATTGGGGCCGGTGGCATTGCGCTTGTCATGGCCGACGATGCTGATGTCGCGGTGGGCGACGCCAGCGGCTTCGAGATCCTGCACCGCGCGGCGGGCGTCGTCGTAATGGTCGAACAAGCCTGTGATGGTCTGTGTCATGATCTGTCTCTCCTGTGCCCGGCCGTGGATTGGCCGGGGCTTTGTGATGTCGAAAGCGGGATGTTCAGCGGCGGGCGCCGCGCACCACCATGTGGTAGAGCACCAGCACGACGATCGCGCCGATGACCGCGACGATCAGGCTGTAGACGTTGAGGCCGGTCACGCCGGCTGCGCCGAACTGGTTGAACAGAAAGCCGCCGACGACCGCGCCGACCACGCCCAGCACGATATCGAGCAGCACGCCTTCACCGGTACGGTTGACGATCTTGCTGCCGATGAAGCCGGCGACCAGACCGAGGATGATCCATGCGAGAATGGACATTGACGTTCTCCTTTCAGACACGAGCGGTTGGCTCGATATTGGAAAGGTAAGGTCGCGCTCGGGTACGCCAAAGATGCGCAGGCACCCGTTGAATGGGTGCACCGGCACCTGTCCGCATAATTAACTTTGCGGATCGATGCCGAGCTGGTGCCCGCGGTCGCGCGCCCAGATGATCGCCTCCGCCCGGCTGTGCGCACCGATCTTGGCGTAGAGCCGCGCGACGTGGTTGCGCACCGTATTGCGCTTCAGCGACAGGGCGTCGGCAATGGCGTCGTCGGTCTTGCCCTTGGTAATGAGCGCGAGCACTTCGCGTTCGCGTGCCGTTAAATCGACGGGTGGGGTGGGCGCGCCGTGCTGCGGCGCCGGGCCGCGCAAGGCGGCGAGGCGGTCCATGATCTTCTGGCTCAGCCAGCTCGAATCCTGCATCGCGCCTTCGATCGCGGCGATCAGGTCGAGTTCGGTCCGCTTGCGGTCGCTGATGTCCTGAAACGCGGCCAGGATGCAATATTGGCCGTTGATCGTCACCGTTTCGGCCGAGGCGAGGCAGGTGACGAGATCGCCGGTGCGCGTCTTGATCTGCACCTCATACCCGCGGAACGATCCGCTTTCGGAGACCTTCTTCTCGATCTCGCGGCGGGTCGCCGAACTCTCGAACAGCTCGATCTCGGCGGGTTTGCGGCCGACCACGCTGTCATGCCCCCAGTCGGTCAGCGACAGGAAGGCGTGGTTGACGTTGAGGATGCGGTGTCCGTCGACGCTGGTCAGCAGCATCGGCACCGGCGCGAAGCGGAACGCGGTGGCGAACCGCTCCTCGCTCTGGCGCAGCGCCATTTCGGCGCGGCGGCGTGGTTCGAGGTCCGCGAAGGTGAAGATCATGCACGGTTCGTTGTTGGTCATCTCCGCCGGGTGGCCGGCGAGCAGCACCAGTTTGCTGTCGCCGCCGGGTAGCGGCAGCTCGGCCTCCATCTGCGGAACGACGTCGCCGTCCGCGAGTCGCGCCTTGGCCTTGTCCCGCTCGGCCGCCTGTTCGAGGAGGTCGAACTCGTACAGCGAGCGGCCGACGATCTGGTCGCGTTCCCAGCCGGAAAGCTCAAGGAAACCTTCGTTGACGCGGACGTAGCGCAGATCGGCGAGCCGCACGATCAGCGCGGGGGCAGGATTGGCGTTGAACATGCTCTCGAAGCGCTCCTCGGCCTCGAACGCTTCGGTCGCGTCGCAGATGATGAGCACCAGGCAATCGGGCTTGCCGTCCCGCTCCAGCACGAAGCCGCGTTCGCGGTGGACCCAGTCGGGTTCGGGCTGGCCGGTCCTGCACACATCGACAATTACGTTCTCGAACGCCTCGCCGCGACACAGCCGCGCCATCGGATAAGCGGTTGCGGGCAGCGGCTGACCGGCGCGTAGCCGCAGCGTAAAGCGTTGCTGATAGTCGCTGACCGTCGCGCCCAACGCGCCCACGTCCGCGCAGCCGTGCATCGTCAGTGCGGCTGCGTTCGCCCAGACGATCCGGCCGTCCGGCTCGATCAGCACCACGCCGTCGCTCAACCCCTCGACGATGCGGTGGAGTTGCTCCCGGTCGGGTTGGTCGGTGGATATCGTGGCCCTGGCCATTCGCGTAGCGGCTCCGTCGAAGATGCGAGCGCACAACGCGGCACGGCTGCGAAAGACCAATCGGCGGTTTCGCTGGCTCTGGGAGATGCGACGTTGCACGCGGCTGTAGGTGTTGGCTCCGGGAGCGGTCAGCGGCCGCCGGCTGGCAGGGTCAAAGAAACCGTGCTGCCGCGCCGCGCCTGTGCCCTGATGCTACGCCCCAGGTAGTTTCGGAGAGTCGCTCGCACGCCGGGCGATCGAGGATCGATGCCCAGCCACCGTGAACCTTGAGCAGCCCATCCCGGAGCAACGCCTGAAGCATCCGGTTGACATGCACGTTAGTGAGGCCGAGCAGATCCGCCATCAGTTCCTGCGTGACCGGGAAGGCGAAGCTGTCGCCCGAACTTGCTCCGGCCCGAACCAGACGTTCGCTGACCTCCATCATCCAGTCGACGATGCGTTCGTACGCGCTCAATCGCCCGAGGCGGGTGATATGGCGCAGCAGATACCCTTCCTCCAGGCTGCGGCTACGGGCGTAGGCCTCGGCCAGTCCGGATCCGTGGCCCGCCAACGGTTCCGGCGCGGCGCACAGCACGACGTTTGTCTGAGCGGAGATCGTCGTCAGCGCCACCGGATCGGCGTGTTGGTACATTCCGATCAGGTCGCCCGGCAGCAGGAACTGCTGTATCTGGCGGCGGCCATCGCTGAGGATGCGACTGCGATAGGCCCATCCTTCGAGGATGATGTGCGGCTGCGGGATCGGCTGACCTTCGCGCAGGATGTCGCTTCGCGCCGAAAAGGTTCGCGTCGAAGCTGCCGCCTGCCACAGCAGCGCCTCCTCCTCGCGGTCGAGCGGCGAAAGCGCGTTCAGCCGCCGGAAGGCAGGGTTCACATATGACGGTTCGAGTGCGATGACAGTCATGCCAAAGTAACTCCTCTAAGCCCACTTTGCTCCCGCGTTCCGAAGCTTTGTTGGTCTGCCAAAGGAACAACCATCGTACAGCGAAGGCTTCCCGCCGCAAATTCAAAGCTGCTTTGCGCACCGAGCTGGTATGGCAGCGCATCCTCGATGTATTTACGGCCAAAACCGGTACGCAGCGGCGACGAGGACAGGATGGCGATTCCGGTTTCGACCCATTCGAAGGTCAGAACGCTGTCGGTGATCGTCCAGGCAAGTTCGAGGTGTCCTCCCTTTTGCGCCGGCGAAAGTACGCCGAACTTGATCGAGTTCGTCACCAACTCGTGAAGCGCGAGGCCGATGCCTTCGGCATGACGGCCAATCAGGCACACTTCAGGCCCGATGAGTTCGATACGCGGATCATCAAAGGCGGCAAACGCCAGCAATGCGTCGCGGATCATGTCTTCAAGGTAGAATCCTTGCGCGGGACTGGCGTAGAGTTGGTATTGCGCAAGAGTATCGAGCCGTCCGCGAAAGTGATTGGCCGCGCTTTCTAGCGTATCGGCGCTCTCGATCGTTCGCGAGAAGATCGATCGCACCACCGCCAGCACGTTGCGGACGCGGTGCAGCGGTTCCGCCTCGAGCGCGACCGCATTCAGCCGCGCGGTGACGAGCGCGAGATTGGCGGCCTCGAGATCCGCCCGCGCACGCGCCAGTTCGACACGCGCCTGGGCGAGCGCGTCCGCAGCTATGTCATCCTGAGGTTTCGACACGGCGTCCTCCCTGGCAGGCACTGATGATCCACAGGCCAAGAACGTTCAAGTTCATGGCCTGTGCCACGAGCCTGATAAAATCATCGCAAATCAGGATGTTCAAGCGCTTTCGGTTTTGCTTGGTGAAGGCGCGCCGTGCGAGTAGCACGGACGGGCACGTTACGGATCGAAGGCGATACCAACCATGGTCGATAAACTGCCGTCCGATCCGAATTTCGAAGCGCTGCTGCACTATATTCAGGAGAGCCGCGGCCTCGACTTCCGCGGCTACAAGCGCACCAGCCTGATGCGGCGCATCACCTTGCGCATGGAGGCGGTCGGCGCTGACACGTTCGCGGCCTACCAGTCGCATCTCGAAGCCGATCCGGGCGAGTTCGAGAGCTTGCTAAACACTGTTCTCATCAACGTCACCTCCTTCTTTCGCGATACTGATGCGTGGGATGTGCTGAAGAACGATGTGGTGCCGCGGCTGATCGCGCAGGCCGAACCCGACAAGCCGATCCGCGTCTGGAGCGTCGGCTGCGCGTCGGGCGAGGAGCCCTATTCGATCGCGATGCTGTTCGCCGATGCGCTCGGCAACGTCGAGTTCTGCAACCGGGTGAAGATCTACGCGACCGATCTCGACGAGGAAGCGTTGAAGACGGCGCGGCTTGCCACCTATGCGCCGCGCGACGTCGAAAACGTGCCGGCCGAGTTCCTGCACAAATTCTTCGAGCGCACCAACAACCATTATGTGTTCGAGCGCGAACTGCGCAAATGCGTGATCTTCGGGCGGCACAACGTCGTCAACGATGCGCCGATCTCGCGGATCGACCTGCTCGTGTGCCGCAATCTGCTGATCTATCTGGAGGCGGAAACGCAGGGCGTGGTGCTGCCGCGACTACACTATGCGCTCAATCCGGAAGGCTATCTGTTCCTCGGCAAGGCGGAGACGCAGCTCGCGCGGTCGCCGTTGTTCAAGCCCGTCGAGATGAAGCATCGCATCTTCGCCAAGGTCGCGCAGGAGTGGCGGCGGCCGATCGGCGGTGGGTTCGGAGCGAGCCGGGTGCGCCGCAGCGAGGCGCCGCTGCCGAGCGCGCAACTGCTCGAGGCCGCACTCAACGAGGCTGGGCACGCGCTGCTGGTGGTTGACGAAACCGGTGCGGTCGCGCTTGCCAACATGCCGGCGCGGCACCTGCTGGGCGTTGGCGAGGCCGATATCGGGCGGCCGTTCCAGGATCTGCCGATCTCCTATCGGCCGATGGAATTGCGCGGGCCGCTGGAGGAAGTGTTCCGCAGCCGTCGCGCGATCCGGCTCGACGATCAGGAATACCGGCTGACCCAAACCGACATCATCCGCCTGACCATCGACGCGCGCCCGCTCGCCCGCGGCGACGGCAGCGTCTATGCGGTGTTGCTGTGCTTTACCGATACGACGCGGATGCACACGCTCCAGCTCGAACTCGAAACCGCGCAGGAAAATCTGGAAAACTCGATCGAGGAGCTTCAGTCCGCCAACGAGGAACTGGAGACCACCAACGAGGAACTGCAATCGACCAACGAAGAGCTGGAGACCACCAACGAGGAGTTGCAGTCGACCAACGAAGAGCTGGAGACGTTGAACGAGGAGGCGCGCTCCAGCAACGAGGAGATGGAGTCGGTCAACGAGGAGCTGCGCATCCAGGCCGAGCAGGCGTCCAACTATCGTATTCACCTCGAATCGGTGCTGCGCAGCATGAACGGTGGCATGATCGTGCTCGACCAGAAGCATGCGATTCAAAGCTGGAACCGCTGGAGCGAGAACAGTTGGGGCCTGCGCGCCGAGGAGGTGGCGGGCACCAGCTTCGAAACGCTCGACATCGGGTTGCCCGTCCACCTGCTGCGCGATGCGATGGCATCGGTGCAGGCCAGACGCGAGGAGCAGGCCGAGCAGATCATCGAGGGCATGGACCGGCGCGGGCGTCGTATTCTGTGCCGCGTCACGATTTCCGGCCTGCGCGACGAGGACGGCGAGGGGAATGGCCTGGTGCTGATGTTTCAGGACATTACCGAGGAACGCCGACGCGAGAAGTACACCCAATATCTCGGCCGGGTATTGGGCACCGCGCTGAACGAAATCTATTTCCTCGATCCCGGCACATTGCTTTTCACGCTGGCCAATGACGGCGCGCAGAAGAAACTGGGGTATAACGAGCAACAGCTGATGCTGATGACGTTGCTGGACGTGATCCCGGGCGCCGATGCCGGCGAGTTGCGGGCGATGATCGCGCCACTGTTGAACGGCAGCAGTGCGGAGATCGTGTTCGAGACGGTCGTCCACCCAGCCAGCGGCAAGGCATATCCGGCGGAAATCTGCATGCAGTATTTCGCCAGCGAGCATCCGCCGATCCTCGTCGCGATCGTCCATGACATCGCCAACCGACAGCAACTGCCGACGCGCGACTAGCCGGCGATCAGGCGACGCCGTCGGTCGCGCTTCGGCGCAGGCTCGACATTGCGCTTTCGAGCACTTCGATCATTTGCGAGGCTTCTTGCGATGCCTCCGCCCAGCGCCCTTCGGCGTGGGGCAGGCGGCGGGCGTGTGCGCTTTCGCGCATCTGGTCGAACAGGCGGATGCGGTCGCGGTGTGTGCGCGCCGCGATGGCCAGCGCACGTTCCAGCTCCTCGTTCTGCGCGGCGGCCAGCCCCAGCGGGGTGAAGGCATGGCCGACCTGACACCGGAACCGCAGTTCGTCATCGACCAGCATCTGGTTGAGAACGCCACCGCAGTCCGGGCAGGAGATGTGGCTGGGCTGGCCGGGCGTGATGAGACCGCTTTCCATAATCGCGAAATCCTGTGCAGCCATACGATCTTCGATGATATATTCGTCAGGCAACGGCACGCTCGGGCCGGCCTCCTCGCGCACCAGCCGGTCGAGCAGCGCGGCAAGTTCGGCGACCGGCAGGGCGCGGTCGACATGATCGCGCTTTAGCGCATTCTGCGGCATCGACGGCCATTCGGCATCGGCGGGATCCTGGATCACCGAGAAGCCGCCTGCCGCCTTGATCGCGATCAACCCCTCCGTACCGTCGTCGAGCAGGCCGGTCAGCACCACGCCGATCACGCGCCCGCCGTAAGCGATCGCGGCCGAACGGAACAGCGCGTTGACGGCGGGGCGGGTGCGGTTCTCGTGCGGGCCACGGCGCATCAGCACCTTGCCCGGGCGGAGCAGCATATGGAGGTCGGGCGCTGCGACGTAGATGCGGCCCGGCTCGATCGCGGCCTCGTCCTCGGGCGAGAAGGCGGACAGCGGCCCGACCCGGTCGAGCAGTTGCGGAAGCAGGCTGCGCGCCGAGGGCGACAGGTGCTGCGCGATGAAGATCGCGGCCGGGAAATCCGCCGGCAAGGCCCGGCAGAGCTTATGCAATGCTTCCACACCGCCGGCCGAAGCGCCGATCACCACAATATCTTTTTTCGGCATGGACTTGCTCCCTGGCAAGGCGAAACGACTTGAACCGGCTTATGGATGCCTCTGATCCGCAACAAAAAGCCAACGATCTTTTTTGCGGCGCGTGCGTTGATCGGGCGACAGGGGAATACGATGAACCGCCAAGCCGATCCCGCACCGGACGAGAAGGCAAAGTTGCTCGACGAGAACGAGCAACTGCGGACCGCGCTCGAATCCTCGCTGGAAGAGAACATGCAACTGGCCGAAGATCGCGACCGGCTGCGTGACCGGGTGGTGATGCTGGCGCGCGAGCTGAAGCTGGCGACGACGACATTCATGCCGGTGCGGGCCTCGTCCGATCAGACGCTTGACCTGCGCGAGCTGCAACAGAGCCAGACCGAGGAGGAACTACGGGTCGCGTTCGAAGAGCTTCAGGTGCTCGCCGAGGAACTCGAACTGGCCAACACCGGCCTGCAACGCGCCAACGAGGATCTGGAGGCCCGGGTCGAGGCGCGCACGCGCGAGATTACCCGGACGAACGCGGAACTGAGCCGCAGCGAACTCCGCTTCCGCACGCTGGTCGAAGGGATGCCGCAACTGGTGTGGCGCGCGGTCGGCGTGGCAGAGTGGACCTGGGCCAGCCCGCAATGGCGCGCCTTCACCGGACAGAGCCTGGAGGAGAGCCTAGGCCTGGGCTGGCTGGAGGCGTTCCATCCCGATGACCGCGCGGCGGCGCGTGGCGCATGGGCAGAAGCGCACACGCGCGGCGGTCTCGTGTTCGAAGGGCGGATCTGCCACGCTGGCGAGGGACGTTATCGGCATTTCCACACCCGCGCCGCGCCGGTGCGCTCGGCCGAGGGCAGGGTGTTGGAGTGGCTCGGCACGTCGACCGATCTTGACGATATCCTGAGTTTGCAGGCGCGGCAGGCGGTGCTGGTCGGCGAGCTTCAGCACCGCACGCGCAACCTGATGGCGGTGATGCAGGCGGTGATGTTGCGCACCATCAAGGGTAGCCAGTCGCTTCAGGATTTCCAGCGCCAGATCGATGCGCGCATGCAGGCGCTGGCGCGGGTGCAGGGGCTGCTGTCGCGGCGCGACGCCGGAACGCGTGTGGCCTTCGACCTGTTGCTGCGCGAGGAAGTCTCCGCGCACGTCACGCTCAATGCCGAGGGCAACGGCCGTCAGGTGTCGATCGAGGGGCCGGCGGACATTCCGCTGCAATCCTCGCTGGTGCAGACGTTCGGGCTGGCGCTGCACGAACTGATGACCAACGCGGTGAAATACGGTGCGCTGTCGACGCCGTCGGGAATGCTGCGTATCACATGGGAAGAGCGTCCGACCGGGCGGGACGGTGCGCCGCGGCTGTTCGTCGACTGGCGGGAAAGCGGCGTGACCAACATGCCCGAACCCGGCGCGCGACCACGCGGCAGCGGATATGGGCGCGAATTGATCGAACGCGCGTTACCCTATCAACTCGGCGCAAAAACGCGGTATGAGTTCACACCGGACGGTGTTCATTGCACGATCGAGGTCGATATTCCCGACCGTGCGGAAGTTTTGGAGAAACGGCATGGGTGATCTGGACTTGAAAGGGTTGAACATCCTGGTCGTCGAGGACGAGTATCTGATCGCGGATGACGTAAAAACCGCGCTCAGCGGTGCGGGCGCGGTGGTGCTCGGGCCAGCGCCGACGGTGGATGCGGCGACGCGGATCATCGCGGGCGCCCCGGTGATCGATGGCGCGCTGCTCGATATCAACCTCGCCGGCGACATGGTGTTCGACGTCGCGGACGTGCTGACCGCGCGGCAAGTGCCGTTCGCCTTCGCCACCGGATACGATCGTGCGTCGATCCCGGAACGCTTTGCGAGCGTGCCGCGGCTGGAAAAGCCGATCAAGGCGGCGGAACTGGGCACGTTGCTGGGGACGCTCATCGGACGCTGATCCCGCGCGTTCGCGTGCCCGACCGGTGCCGTACCGTGTGTCGCTCCGCCGCGACCCTGGCGGACCGGCACCCCCGGGCGGCGGGCGGTCCTTACCGGATCGAGCCGGACGTGTCGTTTCGCGATCTGCGCACCAGCCAGATCACCGCCCCCAACGCGGCGACCACCGCGATCCCAATGGCGACGTTGACGGGGGTGAGCAACTGACCAAGCAACGCCTCCAGCGCGTGACCGAACACGTAGCCGAGTGTGGTGAAGGCGATCGCCCACACGATCGCGGCCAGCGCGTTGATGAGCAGGAAACGCCGTGCGGGGATCCTGGTGGTGCCGATCGCGACCGGGCTGACGGTGCGCAGCCCGTAGAGGAAGCGGAACACGAAGATGAAGCGATTGGGGTGCCGTTCGATCATCGCGATCGCACGCGCGAATGCGGGCCTGTCGTGGAGCCGGCGCACCCAGCCAAGATTACGGTAACGCCGCCCGAGCAGGAACAGCACCTGGTCGGCCGCAAACGAGCCAAGCGCCGCCGCAACCATCGCCGCCGGCAGCGACAGCACGCCGCGATGCGCGAACACGCCGCCGGTAACCACGCAAGCTTCGCCCTCCACGCCAGCCCCGACGAACAAGGCGATCAACCCGTATCGCGCAATCAGCAGCTCGATCGTCATGCTTTCCCCGTGCTGATGGCTCATGTTCGGACGATGCGCCGGCGGATTACGGCCGGACGGACCCGGCGGGCGTCCGTCGGGTGCTACAGGCTACGTGCGCGTGGCGCCATGCCGGACTAACTCTGGCGGACGATCGCACGGTACAGGTGCGTGTCGGCCAGCGAATAGTACAGCCAGATCTGCTCGCCCACCGTCACCACCGATGCAGCGAACGCGATGTCGGTGCCGGTGCGGTCCGGCCCGGGGGGCGGCGTGATGAGCGGTTCCACGCAGCGCGCCACCACCTGCGTATATTCGGCGTCGAACGCGATCCAGCC